>Ga0153954_1001864_pt1 | contig 10142 bp, 6 predicted proteins | sample TSFL038MetaG_FD_102277 | JGI IMG/M metagenome (GOLD analysis project Ga0153954, IMG submission 102277) | Attine ant fungus gardens microbial communities from Florida, USA - TSFL038 MetaG | ecosystem: Host-associated > Fungi > Mycelium > Unclassified | place: USA: Florida, Wekiwa Springs State... | reverse complement strand
CGACGACGTGCGCGAGCGCTCGATCGCCTCGTTCCGCCGCCGCACCCAGCGCCTGAAGGGGCACGCCTCCAATGAGCCAAAGGAAAGGCTGGTTCGCGAGGTGATTATCCCTGAGGCGATCACGATTCAGGAACTCGCCAACCGCATGTCGGAGCGCGCGGTCGATGTCATCCGCATGCTGATGAAGGAAGGCGCGATGCACAAGATCACTGACGTGATCGATGCCGACACCGCGCAGCTCATCGCCGAGGAACTCGGCCATACCGTGAAGCGCGTGGCCGCGTCCGACGTCGAGGAAGGCCTGTTCGACGTCGTCGACGACTCCACCGACACCGAGCCGCGCTCGCCGGTCGTCACCGTGATGGGTCACGTCGACCACGGCAAGACCTCGCTGCTCGACGCGCTGCGCCATGCCAATGTGGTGTCCGGCGAAGCCGGCGGCATCACCCAGCACATCGGCGCCTATCAGGTGACCTCGCCCGACAGCGGCAAGAAGATCACCTTCATCGATACGCCCGGCCACGCCGCGTTCACCGCGATGCGCGCTCGCGGCGCCAAGGTGACCGACATCGTTGTACTCGTGGTCGCCGCCGATGACGGCGTGATGCCGCAGACGGTGGAAGCCATCAATCACGCCAAGGCGGCCAAGGTGCCGATGATCGTCGCCATCAACAAGATCGACAAGGCTGATGCCAGGCCGGAGCGCGTGCGCACCGAGCTGCTGCAGCACGAGGTGCAGGTCGAATCCATGGGCGGCGAGGTCATCGACGTCGAGGTCTCGGCCAAGAACAAGACCAATCTCGACCGCCTGCTGGAAATGATCTCGCTGCAGGCCGAACTGCTCGACCTGAAGACCAACTCCGAGCGTCCGGCCGAAGGCACCGTGATCGAAGCCAAACTCGACCGCGGCCGCGGCCCGGTCGCAACCGTGCTGGTGCAGCGTGGCACGCTGCGGGTCGGCGACATCATCGTCGCCGGCGCCGAGATGGGTCGCGTTCGCGCGCTGATCTCCGACCAGGGCGACACAGTCGACGAGGCCGGCCCTTCGGTGCCGGTCGAAGTGCTCGGCTTCAACGGCCCGCCGGAAGCCGGCGACCGTCTCGCTGTGGTCGAGAACGAGGCCCGCGCCCGCCAGATCACGAGCTATCGTGCGCACCAGAAGCGCGAGAACGCCGCCGCCTCGATCTCCGGCATGCGCGGCTCGCTCGAGCAGATGATGTCGCAGCTCAAGACTTCGGGCCGGAAGGAATTCCCGCTGGTCGTAAAGGCCGACGTGCAGGGCTCGCTTGAAGCCATTCTCGGTTCGCTGGAGAAGCTCGGCACCGACGAGGTCGCCGCCCGCATCCTGCATGCCGGCGTCGGCGGCATCTCGGAGTCCGACGTCACGCTCGCCGAAGGCTTCAACGCCGCGATCATCGGCTTCTCCGTGCGCGCCAACAAGGAAGCGGCGGCCGCGGCCAAGCGCAACGGCATCGAGATCCGCTACTACAACATCATCTACGACCTCGTGGATGACGTGAAGAAGGCGATGAGCGGCCTGCTCGCGCCGACGCTGCGCGAGACCATGCTCGGCAACGCCGAGATCCTGGAGATCTTCAACATCTCCAAGGTCGGCAAGGTCGCGGGCTGCCGTGTCACCGACGGCACCGTGGAACGCGGCGCCAATGTTCGCCTGATCCGCGACAACGTCGTCGTGCATGAAGGCAAGCTGTCGACGCTGAAGCGCTTCAAGGATGAAGTGAAGGAAGTGCAGGCTGGCCAGGAATGCGGCATGGCGTTCGAGAATTACAGTGACATGCGCGTCGGCGATGTCATTGAATGCTATCGCGTCGAGACCATCCAGCGCTCGCTGTAAGTCCAAATCTTGCAACGCGTGCTGGAGTCGGAACACCACAAGTGCCCCCGCGGAAGTAGGGGACACCGGGTTGAATAGTCGCTGACTTAATTCGAATGCGGATGACTGCATCGCCTGCTTTTTGCGGGCGATGACGGCAATTGGGATTTTTGAAGATGCCTCGCCACCATCAGAAGAAAAGTGCCGGCGGCTCGCAGCGCCAATTGCGTGTCGGCGAGGCGGTGCGCCACGCTGTTGCCGACATTCTTGCACAGGGTAACGTGCACGACCCTGATCTTGAGGGTCACATCATTACCGTGCCGGAGGTTCGGATGTCACCGGACCTGAAGCTCGCAACAATTTACGTCATGCCGCTCGGCGGACGCGACACCGAACTGGTGCTCGCAGCGCTTGATCGCAACAAGAAATTCCTGCGCGGCGAGGTCGCGCAGCGCATTAACTTAAAATTTGCACCTGACATCCGCTTTCGCGTCGACGAACGATTCGATGAGGCGGAACGGATCGAGAAATTATTGAGAACACCCGCGGTGCAAAGAGACATCGCACAAGACTCAGCTGAAGACTCGGACAAGGACTGATGAGCGCAACACCTGGCAACAGCGTGATCGATTCGCAAAATGGCGAGTCGCGCGATGTTCAGAAGAATGATTTTTCGGACTCGCCGCGCGACGATGCGCGACGCGTCAACAATGATCCGCGCGCGAACAAGCAGCGCCAGAACAACCAGCCGCGGCGCGACAAGCGTGACATTCACGGCTGGGTCGTGCTCGACAAACCGATCGGCATGACGTCAACGCAGGCGGTCGCCGTGGTGAAGCGGCTGTTTACGGCCAAGCGCGCCGGCCATGCCGGTACGCTCGATCCGCTCGCTTCCGGCGGGTTGCCGATTGCGCTCGGCGAGGCCACCAAGACCGTTCCGTTCGTGATGGACGGCCGCAAGCGTTATCGCTTCACCGTGCGCTGGGGCGAGGAGCGCGACACCGACGACACCGAGGGCCAGGTCGTGAAGACCAGCGACGCGCGGCCGACCGCGGAGGCGATCCGGAGCCTGCTGCCCCAGTTCACCGGGCTGATCGAGCAGACGCCGCCGCGTTACTCCGCCATCAAGGTCCAGGGCGAACGCGCCTATGACCTGGCGCGCGACGGCGAGGTGGTCGAGCTGGCGCCCCGGCCAGTCGAGATTCACCAATTAACGCTTACGGAACAAATAGATAACGACAAGTCCGCGTTCGAGGCGGAATGCGGCAAGGGCACCTATGTGCGGGCCCTGGCGCGCGATTTGGGCCGGCTTCTCGGCTGTTTCGGCCATATTTGCGCCCTGCGGCGCACCCTGGTCGGCCCATTTGGCGAAAATGACATGATTCCGCTGGAAGAATTGGAGGCTTTGTGTAATAGAGCCGCGTCTGGCGAGGCTAGCCTCGCCGATGCGCTTTTGCCCGTTGAGACCGCGCTGGACGACATCCCGGCACTGGCCGTCACACGGGCTGATGCGGCAAGGCTCCATCGGGGCCAGGCCGTTTTGTTGCGCGGACGGGATGCGCCCAATAGTAGCGGCACAGTCTATGTCACGGTGGCAGGCCGACTTCTCGCGCTTGCCGAAATTGGCAATGGCGAACTCATCCCCAAGCGCGTGTTCAACCTGACCGGGCTGACAGCCAGTTCCGGTCGCAACGAGAGAGTTTGACGATGTCGATTACCGCCGAACGCAAAGCGGAAGTCATCAAGGGAAGTGCTAACAAGGCCGGCGACACCGGCTCCCCCGAGGTTCAGGTCGCGATCCTGTCGGAGCGCATCAACAACCTCACCAACCATTTCAAGACCCACGTCAAGGACAACCATTCGCGTCGCGGCCTGCTGAAGCTGGTCTCGACGCGCCGTTCGCTCCTCGATTACCTGAAGAAGACGGACGAAGCGCGCTACAAGGCGCTGCTCGAGAAGCACAACATTCGTCGTTGAGCTTGTTTTGAACGACACGCGCGCCGCTCAGCGCGCGTTTTTGCATGATCGTCCCAAAAGCCGATTGTTCGGTTCTCGGGGACGATCCTGCACAGGGGCATGCTCCAGCACGGAGCGGCTCCGACGTACGACGTCCAGCGGCAATCCGGCGGCTGGGCGAAACGGGCAAGGAGCCCGTGCTACGGAAGGGATGGACGCCATCCAGACGATAAAAACCATGGCAGGATCGCAGGACGCTGATCTGATCCGATCAGCGTCCCGCAATCTTGCGCATGGTTTTTTGGTTTTTGGAGCGTCTTCGCTTTCGTGAACCCATGAAAGAAGACCTCAATGTTCAATATTCATTCTGTAGAGATCGACTGGGGCGGGCGTCCGCTCAAGCTGCAAACCGGTAAGATCGCGCGCCAAGCCGATGGCGCGGTCATGGCGACCTATGGCGAGACCGTCGTGCTCGCCACCGTCGTCGCCGCCAAGACCCCGCGCGAAGGCGTCGACTTTCTCCCTCTGACAGTCGACTATCAGGAGAAGGCCTATGCCGCGGGCCGCATTCCCGGTGGCTATTTCAAGCGTGAGGGACGTCCGACCGAGAAGGAGACGCTGGTCTCGCGCCTGATCGACCGTCCGATCCGTCCGCTGTTCGTCGACGGCTGGCGCAACGAGACCCAGGTGATCGTGACGACGCTGTCGCACGACATGGAGAACGATCCTGACATCCTGTCGATGGTGGCGGCTTCCGCCGCGCTGACGCTGTCCGGCGTGCCGTTCAAGGGTCCGATCGGCGCCGCGCGTGTCGGCTTCGCCAACGACGAATATGTGCTCAATCCGACGCTGGACGAGATGACCGAAACCCAGCTCGACCTCGTGGTCGCCGGTACCGCCGACGCGGTGCTGATGGTGGAATCGGAGGCCAAGGAGCTCAACGAGGAGATCATGCTCGGCGCGGTGATGTTCGGTCACCGCCACTTCCAGCCCGTGATCAACGCAATCATCGAGCTCGCCGAGAAGGCCGCGAAGGAGCCGCGCGACGTCACACCCATCGACAATTCGGCGATCGAGAAGGACATGCTCACGCTGATCGAGCAGGAGCTGCGCACCGCCTATGCGATCCCGGTGAAGCAGGACCGCTACGCCGCGGTCGGCGCCGCCAAGGAAAAGGTGATGGCGCACTTCTTCCCCGAAGGGCAGGAGCCGAAATACGACAAGCTGCGCGTCGCCGACGTCTTCAAGGAACTTGAAGCCAAGATCGTCCGCTGGAACATCCTCGACACCGGCAAGCGCATAGACGGCCGTGACGTCAAGACCGTCCGCAACATCCTGGCCGAGGTCGGCGTGCTGCCGCGCGCTCACGGCTCGGCGCTGTTCACCCGCGGCGAAACCCAGGCGATGGTCGTGACCACGCTCGGCACCGGCGAAGACGAGCAGTATGTCGACGCGCTGTCGGGAACGTACAAAGAGACGTTCCTGCTGCACTACAACTTCCCGCCCTACTCGGTCGGCGAGACCGGCCGTCTCGGCGGCACCAAGCGGCGCGAGATCGGCCACGGCAAGCTCGCCTGGCGCGCCATCCATCCGGTGCTGCCGCCGCACCACGAGTTCCCCTACACGGTGCGCGTGGTTTCGGAGGTCACCGAATCGAACGGCTCCTCGTCAATGGCTTCGGTCTGCGGCGCCTCGCTGGCGCTGATGGATGCCGGCGTGCCGCTGAAGCGGCCGACCGCCGGCATCGCGATGGGCCTCATTCTCGAGGATTCGAGGTTCGCGGTGCTGTCGGACATTCTCGGCGATGAGGATCATCTCGGCGACATGGACTTCAAGGTCGCCGGCACCGACCAGGGCATCACCTCGCTGCAGATGGACATCAAGATCGAGGGCATCACCGAGGAAATCATGAAGGTCGCGCTTGGCCAGGCCAAGGACGGCCGCCTGCACATCCTCGGCGAAATGGCGAAGGCGCTGACCGCCGCCCGCGCCGAGCTCGGCGAATACGCGCCGCGCATCGAGACCTTCAAGATCCCGACCGACAAGATCCGCGAAGTGATCGGCACCGGCGGCAAGGTGATCCGTGAGATCGTCGAGAAGACCGGCGCCAAGATCAACATCGAGGACGATGGCACGGTGAAGGTTGCCTCCAACGATGGCGAAGCCATGAAGGCCGCGATCAAGTGGATCAAGTCGATCACCTCGGAACCGGAAGTCGGCCAGATCTATGAAGGCACCGTCGTCAAGGTGATGGAGTTCGGCGCCTTCGTGAACTTCTTCGGCTCACGCGACGGCCTCGTCCATATCAGCCAGCTCGCCGCCAACCGCGTGCAGAAGACCTCGGACGTCGTCAAGGAAGGCGACAAGGTCAAGGTCAAGCTGCTCGGCTTCGACGATCGCGGCAAGACGCGGCTCTCGATGAAGGCGGTCGACCAGACCACCGGCGAGGACCTCGAGGCCAAGCCGAAGGAAAAGGGTGAAGATCCGGCCGCAGCCCCGCGCGAGGCAGCCGGCGAATAAATCGATCGCTTGATACCCACAAAATGAAAAGGGCGGCTGAAAAGCCGCCCTTTTTGTTTTCGTTTGCCCGCGGGATCAATTCGCGCGGACGATATCGTACCGATCGCCGTTCATCACCTTGGTCCAGGCAGCAACGAAGTCCTTCACGAACTTCTCCTTCGCGTCCGAGCTGCCGTAGATTTCGGCGAAGGCGCGGAGCTGCGAATGCGAACCGAAGATCAGATCGACGCGGCTAGCGGTCCACTTGAGCGCATTGGTCTTGCGATCGCGGCCCTCATAGACGCCCTCACCGGCGTCGCTCCACTGCGTTCCCATGTCGAGCAGGTTCACGAAGAAGTCGTTGGTCAGCGTCTCCGGCTTATTGGTGAAGACACCCTGCTTGGACTTGCCCGTATTGGCACCGAGGACACGCAGACCGCCGACCAGCACCGTCATCTCCGGCCCGGTGAGGCGCATCAACTGTGCGCGGTCCACCAATGCTTCCTCCGGCATCATGAACTGCCGCTTGCCACTGGTGTAGTTGCGGAAGCCATCAGCGCGCGGCTCGAGCGGCGCAAAGGATTCCACATCGGTCTGCTCTTGCGAGGCATCGGCACGTCCGGGAGTGAAGGCAACCTTCACGTCGGTACCGCCATCCTTAGCGGCCTTCTCGACTGCGGCGCTGCCCGCCAGAACGATCAGATCGGCGAGCGAGACCTTCTTGCCTCCCTTCGCGGCGCCGTTGAACTCCTTCTGGATGGCTTCGAGCTTGGCCAGCACGGTCTTGAGTTGCGCCGGCTCATTGACCTCCCAGTCCTTCTGCGGGCTGAGGCGAATGCGTGCGCCGTTCGCGCCGCCACGCTTGTCCGAGCCGCGGAACGTGGAGGCCGAGGCCCACGCCGTGGAGACCAGTTGAGACACCGACAGACCCGACGCGAGGATTTTCGTCTTCAGCGCCGCGACATCGCTGTCGTCGATGACGGGATGATCGACCGCGGGGACCGGATCCTGCCAGATCAGCGTCTCCTTCGGCACCAGCGGGCCGAGGTAGCGCACGATCGGACCCATGTCACGATGGGTGAGCTTGAACCACGCGCGTGCAAAAGCGTCCGCGAACTGATCCGGATGCTCGTAGAAGCGCCGCGAGATCTTCTCGTAAGCCGGGTCGAAGCGCAGCGACAGGTCGGTCGTGAGCATCGTCGGCAGATGCTTCTTCGACTTGTCGAAGGCGTCCGGGATCGATGCCTCGGCCCCTTTTGCCTTCCATTGCCACGCACCCGCCGGGCTCTTCATCAACTCCCATTCGTATTTGAACAGGTTATCGAAGAAGTGGTTGCTCCACTTGATCGGCGTCTGGGTCCAAGTGACTTCCGGTCCACCGGTGATCGCGTCAGCGCCGACGCCCGTGCCGTGCTTGCTCTTCCAGCCCAAGCCCTGATCCTCGAGCGGGCCGCCTTCCGGCTCAGGCCCGAGGAAGGACGGATCGCCAGCACCATGGGTCTTGCCGAAGGTATGACCACCGGCGATCAGCGCGACGGTTTCCTCGTCATTCATCGCCATGCGGAAGAAGGTCTCGCGGATGTCCTTGGCCGCGGCGACCGGATCCGGGTTGCCGTTCGGTCCTTCCGGATTGACATAGATGAGGCCCATCTGCACCGCGCCCAGGGGTTCTGAAAGCTGGCGCTCGCCGCTGTAGCGCTCGTCACCGAGCCACGTGCCCTCGGGACCCCAGTAAAGCTCTTCCGGCTCCCAGACGTCGACGCGACCGCCCGCAAAACCGAACGTCTTGAAGCCCATCGACTCCAGCGCAACGTTACCGGCGAGGACCATCAGATCGGCCCACGAGATCTTGCGGCCGTACTTCTGCTTGATCGGCCACACCAGCCGACGCGCCTTGTCGAGGTTGGCGTTATCCGGCCAGCTGTTGAGAGGTGCGAAGCGCTGCTGGCCCGCACCTGCGCCGCCGCGGCCGTCCGTAATGCGATAGGTGCCGGCGCTGTGCCAGGCCATGCGGATCATGAGGCCGCCATAATGACCGAAGTCGGCCGGCCACCACTCCTGGGAATCCGTCATCAAGGCATGCAGGTCCTTGATCACCGCATTCAGGTCGAGTGTCTTGAATTCCTTGGCGTAGTCGAACTCCTTGCCCATCGGATCGGACAGCGCGGAGTTTCGATGCAGGACCTGGATATCCAGTGTGTTCGGCCACCAATCCCGGTTGGTGCGTCCGCGGGGACTGGCCGTGAATGGGCATTTGCCCGCGCCTTCGTCGGTCTTTGCGTCCATGTTTCTTCTCCGATCATTTTGGGGTTCGAATGTGCTGGGCCACAATTCGGAACGATTCTACGCAGCACAATTCATCAGGTAAAATTGACTTTAGTGATTGCTACAATAAGATACGCTGATGATCAACGTCACGCTGCGGCAGCTCCGCTACTTTGATGCGCTGGCACGTCACGGGCATTTCGGGCGTGCGGCGGAGGCCTGCGCGATCTCCCAGCCGGCGCTGTCGATGCAGATCAAGGAAATGGAGGAAGCGCTGGGCGGCCTGCTGCTCGAACGCAGCGCGCGCCAGGTCGCGCTCACGAAGTTCGGAGAGGAACTCGCCCATCGTGTCCGCGACATCCTGCGGTCTGTCGATGAGCTCGGAGATTTCGCGCGCGCCTCGCAGGACCGCTTCACCGGCCGGCTCCGCATCGGAATGATTCCGACGATTGCTCCCTATCTCCTGCCCAGGATCACGAAGAATCTTGCCGAGATGCACCCTGAGCTGGACATTCGGGTGCGCGAGACGATGACGCCGAAGTTGATCAAGGAGCTTGTGGAAGGCCGGCTGGACACGGCGATCCTTGCGTTGCCGGTATCCGAACCATCGCTGACCGAGGTCGCCTTGTTCGAGGAGAATTTCCTGCTGGTGCGGCCAGGCAAGGATGAGGGAACGCCGGTCCCGAGCAAGGACATGCTGCGCGACATGAGACTGTTGCTGCTTGAGGAAGGACATTGTTTCCGCGACCAGGCGCTGTCGTTCTGCAACATGCAATCGTCGCCGCCGCGAGAGATGCTGGATGCGAACTCGCTCTCGACGCTTGTCCAGATGGTGAGCGCGGGGATCGGCGTCACTTTGATTCCGGAAATGGCCGTGCCGGTGGAGACGCGGTCGGCTTCGGTGTCGCTCGCTCGCTTCAAGAACCCGCAGCCCTCGCGCACCATCGGCATGGTCTGGCGCAAGACCAGTCCCTTGGGGCGACAGCTCATGCAGATCTCCGAGGTGGTTTGTCTGTCAGCGGGCAAGGTGCGCGGACAGCACGCGAGCGGAGGCTCGTTACGCAGCGTCCGAACCTGAACGGCGTCTCGCTCGGGCGGACATCGAACCGATGAGCGGCCTCATCATGACGCGGTATCGCTCGCAGCGGAACGCGACCGCTGGATAGAGCAATCGAACGCATACAGCTTGTGGGTGTCGCCGTTTCAATCTACGTTGACTCTCCTGCCCTGCCGCCCGCTCATTCACGTGCAATTCCATGGTTCGCCTCTTCCTCTCGGCGCTTTTCCTGCTGTGCCTTTCGCCGTCGGCATTCGCACAGACGCAACCTGTACCCGGTGCAACGCCGGCGCAGGTGTCTCCGGCAGCCAAGCCGGCCAAGAAGTCCATCGCAAAGCCCAAAGCGGCGGTGAAGCCACCTGTCGCCACCGAAAGTGGTCCCTGCAGCCTCGGCGTCATTGCGGCAATCGGAGACCGTTTCTCCGTGCAGAAGTTCGGCCTGACCATTTTCGAGACCGAGCAGGCCTATGTTCCAATCGAGGATTGGGGGCTTGACGATCTCGTGCTGGCGCGGGTGCGCGCGGTGACGGG
>Ga0153954_1001863_pt1 | contig 10155 bp, 8 predicted proteins | sample TSFL038MetaG_FD_102277 | JGI IMG/M metagenome (GOLD analysis project Ga0153954, IMG submission 102277) | Attine ant fungus gardens microbial communities from Florida, USA - TSFL038 MetaG | ecosystem: Host-associated > Fungi > Mycelium > Unclassified | place: USA: Florida, Wekiwa Springs State... | reverse complement strand
TTCGCCCTATTTACCAATATTGTCTGCGAAGTGCTGTTCCAAAATCGAAAAATCGCTACTTAAGTGGCCTGGTTTTCCAAAAATGCTCTAAAATCTAGGGCACTTTACTTCTGCAACTGGCTCCCATTGTTCTTAATATAGAACTAGCGGAAGCCGATGGTGCCGCGACGGCCGTGGGTGATGGTATTATCGGGATTGATTTTGGTAAGGGCCAAGATGGGCGTGCCCAAGATCATTCCAGCCATAATAAAAGTACTAGCGACAACGCCAACCCCAATTTTAAAAGGGCTAAGGGCTATGCGACCGGCAAATTTGCCGATTTCTTTAGGGGTGGATTCTTTGGGTGCTTTTACCCTGGCGAAATCGACAAAAATTTCTCCTGCCATTTTGGTGCCTTTTCTGTATTCGCTTAGCATGCCTCCGAGGAAAGAAGATTCAGATAAGCTTTCCTTCACATTTTCTGATAACTTGGACATTTTATTTGCTACACGTGCTTTGGCATCCTTATCAAGGGGTTTTGGAGCGCCTGGTCGTGGCGTTTCAATGCGAGTATAATCGCCCTCTTGATGCCCTTCAGAAAAAGAAATAGGTCTACCATCGATTCTGGTCATTTGCGCACTCCCTGTAAGTTTCTTTGATAACCTCTTAAATCTCCTAAGGCATCATCATCGCCTAACAAATCGACAAGTTCGTTGACGATTCCTAAGGCATTAGAAGGAAGATTTAAGGCTTCGTAAGTATGTGCCATCCAAATTAAACCGCGTGGGTCTTCTGGATCGGCAGCAAATGATTTTTGATAAGCCTCTAAAGCCTTGTCATATTGTTGCAAATGAAAATATGCATGCCCCAGCGCTAGCCAATACAGACCATTTTCAGGACAAATCAGATTCAGGATGAACAGGCTTTGAACTGCTTTCTGGGGTTCATTCTTTAATAGAAAATAGTCCACTACTTGATACATCCAATCGAGGGTGGTTTGAGAAAGACCCAAAATTTCGGCGAAAGAGTCCTTACTTAATTCTTGTTCTAAAACTTTCGGATCGAGGAGTTCTTGTTTTGCTTGTATGCTCCAAATCTCTTTAAGAACTGGAGGGGGGCAATCGAGTTCGGGAAGTTTTTCCACAATCACTTGCAACGATTCAGCGGCTAAAAGAATATTCTCGTCTAAAATTTTCACAATTTCTTGGTAAATTTTTTCCTCTTTGACTTGATCGGTGATGAGTTGCGATGGGGGCGTTTCAGTAACTAAGCGCTTTGCTTCCATGCGAATAAAATTATTACAGAGCAATGATTCAGCGTGTTTATAATCAATCATAAACCACCCAGAAACGATTAACTATATAAACTATTATAATATAAACTTTATTTTACTGTTAATGAAAAGGATGTTTTTTTTTAATACGTTAAAAATAGGTGTGTCATGCAGTTTTTTATCCTCTTGTGTTTATTGCCATGCATCCTTTTGGAAGCGAAAAGCTTAAATTTTCGTTCAGGGCAAAAAGCGCATTATTTTGTCGATTATAGCGTCGAAGGTGATCCCCGTTTCGATTCCAACCTAGTCAAAAGTTCTCTGCTATTTGATCTTAAGATCTTAGAGGGGGAAAGCTACCCTTTTAGAGTTGAATTGAAGATTGGTAAAATTCAATGCAATGGAACAGATACCAGAGAAAAAGGGCTATGTTTGGAATACTTGGTCACCTCTCCTGAAATTGTAGAACAAATGGATGGAAATACGCTTCATCCTGTCACCGAGAATGCCTTACGCGTTTTTTTGGGACAGCTTTTTCAGTTGGAAGGAGGCCAGATCATTCCAGCGCGTTCCTACCGCCTCTTTTCCTATTTTCTCCTTCACGATTGGGAACAATGCGTGTCGATTGAAACTCACCGCGTGCAAGAAGATTCGGCTTTGGCTGTTCGAGAAGTCACCAATGGGCAAATTAGGGGAGATTGGGTCGGGCATTCGCTCGTGCGCGATTATCCCTATTATGAAGGCAAGCTCGATGTGGAGGGAACAATCACTTGGAACTTGAAAAATCCCCTCATCCAGCAACGGCAAAACACGTTTTATCTCATTGAAATGAACCGGGATTACGAAAACGGCGTACAAACGACCACTAGCATTCGCATCAAGCAAAAATGGAAAGCTAGCTAATTTTATAATCATTAAATGATCAACGCAGAGACGCAGGGTCGGGGAGACGCAGAGAGAACAAATGGTTTTCAATAATATGAATGAAGAATAGGAATGACCGGTCCTCTGCGTCTTTGCGACTCTGCGTCTCTGCGTTGAAAAATGGAAGATTCTGGGAAACGTTTTTTAGATCGTCTATTTTTCGTTAGTTAATGCCGCTCCACCAGGAGTAGCTTTTGACCACTGGGATTTTTTCAGCGAGCCTTTTACCCACGTCCGTTTGGATCCTTTTTGCTGCATTTTCCATCCATAAAGAGGCAAAGGCGTTGCCGAGCTCCACCTCTTTTTTCAAGGCGAGCATCAGTTCCAATTGATCCGCATCGTGGACGAGCTGAGATTCCAAAGTTTTCCCCTCTTCATATTCCTTGAGGAGTTGCGCAATCTCTTCGCCTACGGGGTAAGCTGTACGGATCTCATCGATCGCTTTTTGCTCGTCCACTTGAACATAGCGCTTATTGACGTAATTGAGGTCACTTATCCGGGCTTCCGGGAGGTCATGGAGCAGAGACATAACGACCATTTTATTTCGGTCTACCTGGGCTTCCTCTTTGATGAGATCAGCTAGGGCAAAAGCGACAAGGGCCATCCGGTAGCTGTGCTCAGCAACGGATTGTTTGCCGCTTCCAAGAAAAGCAAATCCGGAACGGGGCGTTTGAGCCAATTGCCCCGCTTCGTGTAGAAAGTTGATCGTTGCAGTGAGCTGCTTTTCATCACACATGATAGATATCACGATATTGCATTTATCAATTTAAAAAAATAGGTAGGAATGCTAATTTTCCGTGAAGGGTTTTAGGTAAACGCGTGTCTGATGAGGATGTAGTCAAAGCATATAAGGAAATATTCGATGTCGTCATTCCCGACTTAGACTATTACCTACGCCAAATCGATTGCCGCGACGGGTGTCCGGTCAACACCGATCCCCGCGGTTACATGATCGCCCTTCACCAGGGCAATTATCTGGAAGGTTATAAAATTGCACGAGGGCCAAACCCTTTTGCATCGATCTGTGGGATGATTTGCGGTGCCCCTTGCGAATCCACTTGCCGCCGCGACCGGGTCGATAAAACCTTAACCATACGCGCGCAGAAACGGTTTTTGGATGAATGGTTTGGTTTTAGCAAAGAGGCGCATGTCCAATCGCTTGCGATGAGTTATGCGCGTGGTTCCGTGAATCCCACCCCCAATGGTCTGAAAGTGGCTTGCATTGGCGCTGGAGTGGCTTCGATGACTTGTGCGCACGATCTTTTGCGATTAGGCTACGCGGTCGATGTCTATGAAATGATGCCCCATGAAGGGGGGATGCTAACTTATGGAGTGCCTCCCTATCGCCTGAAGAACGACATTGTCTTCAATGAATGCTATGCGATCCAATACCTAGGCGCAAAAATGCATTACAACATGAAAGTCGGGCGTGACATCACCCTCACGGAACTACAGGCAAAGTACGATGCAGTGTTTCTTGGCGTGGGTCTATGGAAATCGCGCGATTTGCCCATCCCAGGTGCCGACGGGGCCGATATCATCCGCGGAATTGAGTACTTGCGCGTGCGCTGTATCGATCAAGCGTGGAAAATTGGGGAAAATATGATCGTTGTCGGAGGGGGCAACGTAGCCTTTGACGTGGCGCGCTCCTCTGTGCGCAACGGCGCTAAAAAAGTGACCATGGTGTGTTTAGAAAGTCGCGACGAACAAACCGCAGATGAATTTGAGATCGAAGATGGCCTTCAAGAAGGGATCACGATCCACAATCGCCTCATGCCTTTAGGGGTCGAAAGGGATCAAGACGGGAGGGTCACTGGCCTAAAAGTTCAAAAGATCTATTCCTTAATCGATTATACGGGACGTTTTGCCCCTAAACCTGTCCCAGACAGTGAATTTGTGATCCCGTGCGATACGATTGCTTTAGCGATTGGACAGATGATGGATATGAGTTTATTCAATGGTTGGGATAAAAAAGATCAATTGGCGCTCGATCGGGGCGTGATTAAAACGGAGCGGGGTACCGGCAGAACTTCTGTGAAGGGAATATACGCAGGCGGCGATGCTGCGTTTGGCGCCGCCCTGTTTATTACCGCCATCCGTCATGGGCAAGAGGCCGCTCGTTCCATCGACAGCGATTTACAAGGCACCGCGCCCTATCAAGAATTTGTAGGAGAATTCACTGAGCTCTCTCCCATGCGCAACAAATACTACTTGCATGCCAAGTGGGGTTTGCCGGCCATGCAGCCTGCGGCCAAAAGGATCCACAATGTCGATATGGTGGAGCATAACTACACGCCAGAAGAAGCGCATGAACAAGCAAGTCGTTGCCTGCAATGCCACGTGAATCCAGTTTTTGATGGAACCTTATGCATCAAATGCAATGGATGTGTTGACGTATGCCCCTGCAATTGCTTGAAGTTGATTCCGGTTCCAAAGCTCAATCTCGATATAGGTGAAGGGAATTTGCGATTGGCGGTGGATAACTTTTATGGAGTCGATTCCGCGAAGATGAGCAACGAAGAACTTGCTTCGATGGGAAGCGCAATGTTAAAAGATGAAGACCTTTGCATCCGGTGCGGCCTATGTGCGGAAAAGTGTCCCACACAAGCAGTCACAATGGATGCAATGAACTACACCTTTAGGTGGATCGGGTAAATAAAAACATGTTGTGGATGATTGTTAGCTCGATCGCCTTGGGATTAGCGGCCCTTTTTGTGTACATATACTATTTAAAAAAAGGGCAATTTGAAGATCAGGAAGATGTGAAATATCAAATTTTTAGAGATTAAATGCCAAAATACCGCAACTCCCTCAACATAGATCCCGATAGCAACGACCCACTCATATCGCGCCGTTCTTTTTTAGCATTGGTTGGAGTGGGGGCCTGTTTATTGGGGGCTGCCCAAATGGTGAATGTATCCTTACTTGGATTTTTATACCCCAACGCGATGAAAGTACCCCCAAGCGTCTTCTCCATTGGACGCCCCGAAGAGGTCTTAACGCGTGACGGAAAAGTTTTTAATCCCAAACAAAAAGTTTTCGTAGAAACACAAAGCGGAAAAGTGCGCGTTCAAACGGCGGTATGCACCCATCTGGGATGCACTGTGAACGCTGTCGATACTGGCTATGCTTGCCCATGCCATGGTTCCACCTATGATCGGCATGGAGTCAATACCGGTGGTCCTGCTCCCCTGCCTTTGGTCTATTTTCACGTTTTCAAGGGGGCCTCAGGAGATATCATGGTGGATAAATCCAAAACAACATTGGACTGGGAGGCGGCGTGGTACTCCCCAACGGCTTGAATAAGGTGATTTGAATGGCTGTTTTTGAAGGTAAAAAACGGGAAACCTGGTTGGAGTATTTAAAAAATCTCCCCTCGCTCTTTGTCCGTTCAATTTTTAGGCATAATTATCCCAATAACGATGTGGATCGCTCGGAAGTGGTCTTCAAAAATTTCTTTCTGCACTTCCATCCCGTAAAATGCCATAAACACTCCTTGAATCCTTTTTATACATTAGGCTTAGGGACGATTACGACGAGCCTGTTTTTATTGCTCGTGTTTACCGGCGTCGTGTTGATGTTTTTTTATATTCCTGCTGAAGACCGCGCCTACGATATTATGAAGGATTGGCAAGACACAACCCCCTTCGCACAGCTCTACCGCAACATGCATCGCTGGGGCGCCCATCTGATGGTCCTTTTTGTCTTCCTCCACATGTCGCGCGTATTTTACACCGGATCTTACAAGGGGATGCGCCGCTTTAATTGGGTGATTGGCGTCATGCTGATGTTTTTAACACTGCTCCTCTCATTCACGGGCTATCTTTTACCTTGGGACCAATTGGCTTTTTGGGCGATCACCGTTGGGACCAACATTGCCGGCTATGTGCCCAATTTGCCCGGTTTTGAATATAACGTAAACAGGGTCATGCTGCTCGCTTCCACTCAAGTGGGCCAAGATGCCCTCATCCGTTTCTATGTGCTTCACGTGGCTTTTTTGCCGTTGATCACAGGCACCTTGATCGGACTCCACTTCTGGCGCATCCGCAAGGATGGAGGGCTTTCCCGGCCACCCGATAAAATTAGGCCCGATCCGTATCGGGTGATCCAGCGCTCCGACACCAAAGAATCGTTTGCGCCGGGCGTTAAACGCACCTATGGTTTGATGGAATTGGTGCGGGGGACATGCCCCACTGTAGACAAAGGACCCTACAATTTTGTCTTTACCTGGCCCCACCTTTTGCGGGCGGAGCTTTTAGTCTTTTTATTGACTACAGTAGTGGTTTTGGGGCTCTCCTTTATCGATGCTCCCCTTGAGGAGCCGGCCAACCCCACTAAGCCTCCAAACCCTTCCAAAGCCCCTTGGTACTTCTTGGGATTGCAAGAAATGGTAGCTTACAATGCCTTTTGGGGCGGTGTCGCAATCCCGCTCGGGATTGTCGTTGGGCTTATGACGATCCCCTATTTAGATCGCAATCCGCAAGGGGAAGGGTATTGGTTCCACCGCAGCCGTTATTTGGCGATCTTTTTGTGGACCGCCTTTATGACGTGGCAAGGGATCCTGATTATAATTGGAACTTATTTTAGAGGGGCTAACTGGGGTTGGATTTGGCCCTGGACCGAGACTTATGCAAGGCATTAGGTAGCTACATGCGTTCAAATTTTAATCAATACGCACTGATTCTTGCAGGCATTGCCGTTACAGCTCTCTTTGGGGTGTTCTGGATGCGCGAGCTTTTTCCTGAATACAGGATCTACCAAGATGATTACATTGCGCTCGAAAAATTTTACTCGAACTTTACCCATCAACCGCCCCCCGATTTCAAACTCGGTGTGAAACAAATTGTGATGGAACGGGAAGATAAGGGGCCTGCAGAGGTAGACCGCTGTATCTCTTGCCACGTCGCTTTGCAATTTCCCCATTTTTCTCCCACTAAGCTAGCGACCGATATCAACGGCAATATTGAGCGCGATTTAGAGGGGCGTCCCATCCAAGTACCCAATGAGAATTACGTGTGGGGGTTGCTGGATAAGGAAATTGAAACTTCAAGAGATCCCGCGCAAGTGGAAACCTATAAGCGGCTGAAGACCGCAAAAGTGGATGAGCACGTCTACGATGTGACTAAAGTATTGCGGATGCACCCTTTAATGGGGCGGGAAACGCGTCCTTTCGAATTTCACCCCATGGAGGAATATGGGTGCGTTTCATGCCATAGCGGCAATGGACGCGGGTTAACTACTGAAAAAGCACACGGACCTGTTTTCGATGGGGAATACGAAGAGGAGTTTACGGGCCCAGAACCTGTCTTTACGGAACAAGATCCCCAAAATGATCCCGAATTTGCCCGAATGTTCAATCATAAGCCCGGACATGAACTTTTATTCCAAACGACCCCCATTCTGATAGGATCTTTGATTCAAGCGCGTTGCATGGATTGTCATCAGAGCAGCACAGGAGCGCTCCGTTCAGCTATCGATGCGGCGGGTAGCGTAACGCAACAACGGATGAAAAAGACAGCTACAATCCGCACGGCGTTTGAGCAAGAAGAACAGGCCCTGATCGCTTTGATTGAGCTGCAAAAAGGGATTGCTTCAAGCCAAGTAGATCAGTTTATTCAAAGCCTCAAAGCCAAAAGCCAAGATTACTCCCTTCCTGAAGAGGAGCGCAGTCAATTAGCCGCTCAAGCCACTTTCTTAAGCAAAAAACCATTTGATCCAGCTGCCCTGCAAAGTCAAATGGTGAGTATTTTAGGCTCTCAAAAACTTGCCGAAGCGTTGTTAAAAGAAACGGGAGATCCCCAAACCTATGTGGCTAAATTTTTAACGGAACAACGCAAAAATTCCGATGCGAAAGGCTCAATTTTTCAGAAGATGGACCAACTCGATTTTGAAGAAGCCATTTTGGGGCACGTATTGGATACACAGACCTCCTTTGAGAAAAGCGTTGGTGATGAAAAAGTGATGGGCGCCCTAGTCTCTGATGTCGATTTGTTGACCCATAACTTCCAGAGGGGGCAGGAACTTTATATCTCACAAGCCTGCTACGCGTGCCACCGGATTGCAGGGATGGCGCGCGGTGGAGTTGGTCCTGAATTGACCCGCAGCGGACTTAGCTATCCCTGGTATTTAAAGGAATCAATCGTATGGCCTCAGGCAGATTTGCCTACCTCAACCATGCCTAATTACCGACTGGATCATGACGAATTGCAAGATCTAATGACATTTCTTTTGGCGCAGCGCGGTGAAACGCAGGTGGTCTCAGACACTGCCTACAAACTGCAGATCCAAGAATGGGAAGCAGGCAAAAAAATGGCTTGGGAAAAACCAATTAAGCCTGACCAGATCCACGATCTACGCTTTGCCATGACGATCTTCGCTGAGCAAGGTTGTGCCGCTTGCCACCGTTTGAAGGGTTTTGAATCCAATGTGGGATATGTTGATAATAAACGAGACAACTCAGAATGGTTTAAAGCACTTATTCCCGAAATGATTACCGGAAGAGAGCTTATCGAAGTATTGGATAAAAACGGCCCTGAGATCGATCAAAGAATTGTCGATGGGATCAGAAAGGATGGTTTGCTAGAAGAGATTGACCAAAAAATACCGGGGCAGGTGGAATCGCTTTATACTCCATTCAAATATGCCTCCAGGGCTAAAAATAACGTAGCTTCCGACCAAGAGAAAGCTCTTTGGAAAGATCGCGTCCACCGCGTCTTGATGGTGTTTGTTCAAGAGTATGGCCTGGGTCGCTTGGTAGGCCCGCGCCCCAATTGGTCGGGCATTTACCGCAGCGACGAATGGCTCATGGAGCATTTTAGGTCTCCCACTAGCCATATTCCCCGTTCGATCATGCCTGTATTTCCCTTCGATGATTCTAAGTTTTATGCACTGACTTACATGCTGGATGTATTAGGGAAACGCAACGGCGAAAACTTACGCAACATTTGGGACACGCGCGGCTTTGATCCTGCAATGGCCTACAGCACCCTGTGCGCTCAATGCCATGGCGATTACTTGCAAGGAAACGGTCCTGTGGCGGAATGGATTTATCCTATCCCGAAAAACTTGCGCAATGCTGATTTCTTGCGCAACCTAACCCGCGAGCGGGTGATCTACTCGATCCAACATGGGGTCAAGGGCACGCCGATGCCTCCTTGGGGTGAAGTGGGAGGCCAGAAAAAACTGGACAACCGACCTGTGCTAAATCCAAGCGAAATCCAACGTCTCACCGATTGGATTTTTTCTTCGCTACCTGGCGGGACGGTGATTCGCTCGATCCAAGACGTGCCCAAATGGCAGTATCAACCAGAAGATGTGATTCGGGAGTTGCATGAAGAGGGCAATGAGTTAAAAAGCTCTTTTGGAATGCCTCTTGAAGTTAAAAAAATGATCGTTTCCCTTGAACCCCAGAGCCGTGATACGGTTCAAGACTATTTTGAGCGGGTGCCAAATCCTCCTAACTCCCCAGATCCGTATGCTTATTTCATTAAGAAAAAATATTATACTCCAGAAAATTTGGAAGCCGGCAAAGCTTTCTTCGAGCTGAACTGCGCTGTCTGCCACGGCAAGGAAGCGGATGGAACGGGTGCCCGGGCGAGTGCCATGCGAGAAGCCAAACCGAGGATGCTCGTCAATATCGATTGGGGCAACTCCCGCGATGATTTGCGTTGGCTACGCTCGATCAAATATGGAGTTCAAGGGACTTCGATGAACCCTTGGGGGGACCTGACGAGCTCTTTGCAGCGGATGCAACTGGTCATGTATCTGCGCTCTCTTACCCGCGAAAACCGGCAGCGGGAAGTGTTAACTGAAACTTTGTATCAAACCTATGAGCATGCCTTGTTGACAGTGGAAGAGGCCCGGATCGGGGAATACCAAAAGTTGGATGAGGCTCAAAAGAAATTAGAAGATCTTTCTGATGAACGGGAAGCCTACTACGACAAATTGGAAACGAAAGGAAAACCTTCTGAAGAAGCTGCTAA
>Ga0153954_1001862_pt1 | contig 10156 bp, 6 predicted proteins | sample TSFL038MetaG_FD_102277 | JGI IMG/M metagenome (GOLD analysis project Ga0153954, IMG submission 102277) | Attine ant fungus gardens microbial communities from Florida, USA - TSFL038 MetaG | ecosystem: Host-associated > Fungi > Mycelium > Unclassified | place: USA: Florida, Wekiwa Springs State... | reverse complement strand
CGGTGGTCGACCAGGCCCCGGTCTTGGTCTTGGTGCCGCCGGACAATCCCATCTTGCCGAAGATGATGTCGCCGATCTGCTTGGGACTGCCGACATTGACCGGCTCGCCCGCAATCTCCTGGATTTCCGCTTCCACGCGCGCCGCGGTCTGCGCGAAATCGCCGGAGAGGCGCGACAGCACCTGCCGGTCGATCGAGATGCCGCGGCGCTCCATCCGCGCCAGCACGGAGACCAGCGGCCGCTCCAGCGTCTCATAGACCGTGCTCATGCGATCGGCGACCAGGCGCGGCTTCAAGACGCGCCACAGCCGCATGATGACGTCGGCGCTCTCCGCGGAATATTCGGTGGCCTTGTCGATCGCCACCTGGTCGAAGGTCAGCTTGCCCTTGCCGCTGCCGATCAGGTCGCCATGGGCGATGGTGGAGTGGCCGAGCCAGAGCTCGGCGAGCGTATCGAGTGCGTGGCCGTTGCGGCCGGCGTCGAGCGCATAAGACATCAGCTGCGCGTCGTCATAGTTGCGCAGGGTGATGCCGGCCTGCGCGAACATCACCGCATTGAACTTGATGTTGAAACCGATCTTCAGGATGCCGGCGGATTCGAGCAGCGGCTTCAGCGCTTCCAGCGCTGCATCCTCCTCGATCTGGTCCGGCGCGAGGCCCGCATCGAACAGGCCGACGCCGTCGCCCGCGCGCTTGTGCGCGAGCGGCAGATAAGCGGCGTCATTCGGTGCAATGGCGAGCGCAATGCCGCAAATGTCGGCCTGCATCGGATCGATCGAGTTCGCCTTCGCTTCGATCACGAAGCGGCCGGCGTCGCGCGCGCGGGCGATCCAGGCATTGAGCTCATCTGGCGTGCGGATGGTCTGATATTTCGTGCGATCGAACGGCAGCTTCCGGGCAGCCTCCTTGCGTGCGTCGGCGAGCGAGATCGGCGTGCCCTTGAGGCTCGAGGCCTTGTCCTCCCTGCCGCCGGTCCCGGTCTTGGCCGGCGCGGGCGCGCTACCGGCAAAGAGATCGCCCGAGGCATCCGAAGATTTCGTCTTGCCGGGCGCTGGCGAAGACTCGCCGCCATTCCTGCTGCCTGTATCCGCAGATACATCCGACGGATCGATCTGCGAGTATTCCGCGACGCGCTTGGTGAGGCCGGAAAACTCCATCGCCTTCAGGAACGCGATCAGCTTGCGCGCGTCCGGCTCGTGCACGGCGAGGTCGTCCAACGGCACCTCCAGGTCGACCTTGTCGTCGAGCAACACGAGCTTGCGCGAAATCCGCGCCTTCTCGGCGTTCTCGATCAAGGCCTCGCGCCGCTTCGGTTGCTTGATCTCGGTGGCGCGAAACAGCAACTGCTCCAGGTCGCCATATTCGACGATCAGCTGCGCCGCGGTCTTGATGCCGATACCCGGCACGCCCGGCACGTTGTCGGTGGAATCGCCGGCGAGCGCCTGCACCTCGACCACCTTCTCCGGCGGCACGCCGAACTTCTCGATCACCTCGGGAATGCCGATGCGGCGGTCCTTCATGGTGTCGTACATCACGACCTTGTCGGTCACGAGTTGCATCAGGTCTTTGTCGGAGGAGACGATGGTCGTGGTTGCGCCGCGCTCGGTCGCAAGCCGCGCATAGGTCGCGATCAGATCGTCGGCCTCGAAGCCGTTCTGCTCGAGACAGGGAAGATCGAACGCACGCACTGCGTCGCGGATCAGGCCGAATTGCGGGATCAGGTCGTCCGGTGCCGGGGGCCGGTGCGCCTTGTAGTCGGGATAGAGCTTGTTGCGAAACGTGATCTCGGACTTGTCGAAGATAATGGCGAGATGCGTCGGCCGGTGGTCCTCCGGCATGTCGCGCAACAGCTTCCACAGCATATTGCAGAAGCCGAGCACCGCGTTGACCTGCAGCCCGTCGGATTTGCGATTCAAGGGCGGCAACGCGTGATAGGCGCGGAAAATGTAGGACGAGCCGTCGACCAGGAAGACGTGGTCGCCGGAGCCCGGGATCTTTGCCGGGGCCTTCGTAGGCGCCTTGGCGGGAACCGGCTTTGTGGCGGCGGATTTGGCGGGAGCGGCTTTTTGAGGGGATTTCGACATGGCCGCAATTTAAGATTTTTTGCGGCGATTGACAGCCCAAGAGGCGGGATTTGGACACCTAAATCCTGTCGTCCTGGCCAAGCGAGCAAAGCGAGCGCGAGCCAGGACCCATTACCACAGGCGGGAGTTTTGGGCAGGCTGGTACTGCCAGCCGGCTCAACAACGAAATCCTGTGGTTATGGGTCCTGGCTTTCGCCAGGACGACGGCGGAGGGTTATTCGGCAGGCTGTAGCTTGGGCGCGGCCTTCTTCGGCGCTATCCAGAAGGCGTCGGGCCGTTCGAACAGGAAGTTGGCGTGTGCCCAGAGTGCCGTGCGCCAGATCAGGAGCGAGCCGGCGACGCCGACCATGGTGACGATCACCGAGATCAACCCGATGTCGTGAATGATGCCGGTCTTGAGCAGCAGCGTCCGCGTGGACGCCATCGGCAGGAAGAAGGCGAGATAGATCACGATCGAACGCTCGCCGCAGAAGCGCAGGAAGTTGAGCCAGTGCATCCGCGCCAGCAGCGTTCCGATCGTGATGATGGCGCAGGCTCCGGAGAGTCCGAGCGCAAGCGAGATGATCGGCCATTCGCTGACACCGAGCGCGACGAGGCCGCCGTTGAGGATCGCCCATGTCGCAAGACCCGCCAACGCCAGCGCCGGATACGCCCGCGCGCGATCCGACAGGGCAAAGACGTAATCGGCAAAGAGATAGCCGGAATAGATGTAGACGAATCGCGCGCAGAATTCGTCGATCACGGTCCAGCCGGTGGTGACATGCGCGCTTTCGAGCAGCGCGGCAATCGTCCAGACCAGAATCGCCGGCGTGTTGCGTGTCAGTTTTATGACAACGAAGAAGATCGGCAGCAGATAGATGAACCACAGTGTGCCGAACGGCTCGATAAAGGATTCAAGATATTCGAGCCCGACATGGCTCCAGCTCGATTCGGCGGCGAAGGCCGGCGCCTTGAAACCGAACTGGATGGTCACCCACAGCACATAGAAATAGGCGAAATGCATGACCTTGCGGTCGAGATAGGTGCGCCAGTCCCGATCGATGACGAGGGGCAGGAAAAGCCCGGAAATCAGGAAGAAGTCGGGCATCCGGAACGGTTTGGCGAACATCACGACCACATGCATGAAGCCGGTTTGGCCCGCGGCCAGTTCCACGCCCAGCACCGAATGCATCATCACCACCATGACGATGCAGATGCCCTTGGCGTAGTCGACCCAGTCGACGCGCCCCTTCGCTGTTGTGCCGTTTGAAGTCATGACTGTCTCTTTTCGCCGCATCTTGGCGGGTGGTGGTTTCTTTCCCCTTTATTCATTCAAGAGATATGCCGTTTTCGGCTTTCCCCTTGCGGCCCAAATGCTTTAAGAGGCGAACGCATTAACCATAAGAGGCGGGTGTTTCATGCGGATTGCCATGATTGGCACGGGCTATGTGGGGCTGGTTTCCGGCGCTTGTTTTGCGGATTTCGGCCACGAGGTCACCTGCGTCGACAAGGACGCTGGCAAGATCGCGGCACTGCATCGCGGCGAGATCCCGATCTTCGAGCCCGGGCTCGACGTGCTGGTGGCGTCGAATGTCAAAGCGAAACGGCTCGACTTCACCACCGACCTCAAGGCCCCGGTCGCTGCGGCGGATGCGGTGTTTATCGCGGTAGGCACCCCGTCGCGCCGCGGTGATGGCCACGCCGATCTCTCTTATGTCTACGCTGCCGCGCGCGAGATCGCGGCGGTGCTGTCCGGCTTCACCGTGGTTGTGACCAAGTCGACCGTGCCGGTCGGCACCGGCGACGAGGTCGAGCGCATCATCCGCGAGGCCAACCCGTCCGCCGATGTGGTGATCGCTTCCAATCCGGAATTTCTGCGCGAGGGCGCGGCGATCCGCGACTTCAAATTCCCGGATCGGATCGTGATCGGCACCGACGACGAACGCGGCCGGAAAGTGCTGGGCGATGTCTATCGGCCGCTGTCGCTCAACCAGGCGCCGTTGATGTACACCAAGCGGCGCACGGCGGAATTGATCAAATACGCGGCGAACGCGTTCCTTGCGACCAAGATCACCTTCATCAACGAGATCGCCGATCTCTCCGAAAAGGTCGGCGCCGACGTGCAGGAAGTCGCGCGCGGCATCGGGCTCGACAACCGCATCGGCTCGAAGTTCCTGCACGCTGGCCCAGGTTTCGGCGGCTCCTGCTTTCCAAAGGACACCCGTGCGCTGATCAAGATCGCGCAGGACTACGACGTGCAGCTTCGCATTGTCGAGGCGGTGCTCGGCGTCAACGACAACCGCAAGCGCGCGATGGCGCGCAAGGTCTCGTCCGCGGTCGGCGCTTCCTTGCGCGGCAAGACCATTGCGGTGCTCGGCCTCACCTTCAAGCCCGACACCGACGACATGCGCGAGGCGCCGTCGATCCCGCTGGTGACCGGTCTGCTCGACATGGGCGCAAAGGTGCGCGCGCATGATCCGGTCGGCATGGAGCAGGCGCGCAAGGAATTGCCCGATATCGAATATGTCGACGACCCCTATGCCTGCGTGAAAGGCGCCGATGCAATGGTGGTGGTCACCGAATGGGTGCAATACCGCACGCTCGATCTCGAGCGCTTGAAGCAGGAATTGAAGCAGCCGGTCGTGATCGACCTGCGCAACATCTATCGCCCCGAGGACATGGCCACCCACGGCTTCGCCTATGAAAGCGTCGGCCGCCCGCCGCTGGAGCGGAATTAGCGCATCGGTGAATTTCGTCATGGCCGGGCTTGTCCCGGCCGTCCACGTCTTGTTCTCTGGTGGGGAAAGACGTGGATGCCCGGGTCAAGCCCGGGCATGACGAGTGGTGAGATATTGCGAAGCTTCGACACGCCCCTTCCGATCGACGCGGTGCTCGACGAGCTCGCGCGCACGCTGCAGGGCCGCAACGCAGCCGTGCTGGTGGCGCCGCCCGGCGCCGGCAAGACCACGCGAGTGCCGCTGGCGCTGCTGGACGAGCCCTGGACCAGGGGCAAAAAGATCATCGTGCTCGAGCCGCGGCGGATCGCGGCACGCGCCAGCGCCGAAAGGATGGCCAGGACGCTGGGCGAGCGCGCCGGCGAGACCGTCGGCTATCGCGTCCGCTTCGGTTCGAAAGTGTCGCGCGCGACCCGGATCGAGGTGGTCACCGAGGGCATCTTCTCGCGCCAGGTTCTCGACGATCCCGAACTCAATGGCGTCGCCGCCGTGCTGTTCGACGAATTCCATGAGCGCTCCCTCGATGCCGATCTCGGACTGGCGCTCGCCCGCGATGCCCAGACCGGACTGCGCGATGATCTGCGCCTGCTGGTGATGTCGGCGACGCTTGATGGCGCGCGGGTGGCGAAGCTGCTCGGTGATGCCCCGGTCGTCGAAAGCGAAGGCCGCGCCTTTCCGGTCGAAACGCGCTATTTGTCGCGCAAGGTCGACGTGCCGATGGAACGGCAGATGGCCGACGCCGTCGCAACCGCGCTCCGCGCCGATCCCGGCTCGGTGCTGGCGTTCCTGCCCGGCGCCGCCGAGATCCGCCGCACGCAGAATTTCCTGCAAGAGCGCGTGCACGATGCCGGCACCGAAGTCGTGCCGCTGTTCGGCGCGCTCGACGCCGCCGTGCAGGACCGCGCCATTGCGCCGGCGCCGAAAGGCCACCGCAAGGTCGTGCTGGCGACCTCGATCGCGGAAACCTCACTGACCATCGAGGGCGTGCGCATCGTGGTCGATTCCGGGCTGGCGCGGGTGCCGCGCTATGAGCCCGATATCGGCCTGACGCGGCTGGAAACCGTGCGCGCGTCGCGGGCGGCGGTCGACCAACGGCGCGGCCGCGCCGGCCGCACCGAGCCCGGCATCTGCTACCGGCTCTGGGACGAGCCGCAGACGGCGTCGCTCGCCGCCTATACCCAGCCGGAAATCCTCTCCGCCGATCTCTCATCGCTGGTGCTCGATCTCGCGCAATGGGGCGTCAGCGATCCCGCGACGCTGTCGTTTCTCGATCCGCCGCCCGCGCCGGCGCTGAAGGAAGCGAGGAGCCTGCTACAGGAGCTCAACGCGCTCGACACCGACGGCCGCATCACCGCCGAGGGGCAGCGTCTGCGCGCCCTGGCGCTGCCGCCGCGGCTCGCGCGCATGATCGTGGATTCCGATAATTTCGGCGCGGGCGAAGCGGCAGCCGAGATCGCCGCCATCCTCACCGAACGCGGGCTTGGCGGCGACAGCGTCGATCTCGATGTGAGGCTCGATCAGTTCCGTCGCGACCGCTCGCAGCGCGCCTCCAGCGCCCGTGACATGGCGCGCCGTTGGGCGTCGCAGGTGGCGTCTTCGTCGTCGCAACGCGCCGAGCTGAGCACCGGCGTGATGCTCGCTTTCGCTTTCCCGGACCGCGTTGCCAGGAATCGCGGCAATGGCAGCTTTGTGCTCGCCAATGGGCGCGGAGCCGCAGTCGAGCAGACCTCGGCGCTGGCCCGCGCGCCCTATATCGCGGTCGGCGAGCTCACGGGAACAGCGGCGAGCGGACGCATCCTGCTGGCGGCACCGATCTCGCAGGAGGAGATCGAAGATCAATTCTCCGAGCATATCGAGACATCCGACGAAATCACTTTTGATCGCGGTGCGCTGGCGCTCCGCGCGCGGCGCAAGAAGACGCTGCACGCGATCACGCTCTCCGAAGCGCCGCTTACGCTGTCACCCTCGGCGGAAACCGCGCGGATTTTTGCCGATGGCCTGGTCGCGGCTGGCCTCGACAGATTGCCTTGGTCGAAATCGGCCAAGCAATGGCGCGATCGCGTGATGTTCCTGCGCAAGGCGGAAGGCGAGAGCTGGCCTGATCTGTCCGACGATGGATTGATTGCGAACGTTGCGGATTGGCTGGTGCCCGCGCTCTACGACAAGACCTCGCTGAAGGACTTTTCGGCCGGCGACCTTTCGGAGGCGTTGCTGACGCTGTTGCCCTGGGAATTGCGCGCGCGGCTGGAGCGGGAGGCGCCAACCCATTTCGAGGCGCCGACCGGCACCATGCTCGCGATCGATTATGAAGCCGAGCAGGGGCCGACCATCGCCGTTCGCCTGCAGGAATTGTTCGGTCTCAATACGCATCCTTCGATCGCCAAGGGCAAGGTGCCGCTGGTGCTGGAACTGCTGTCGCCGGCGCAGCGGCCGGTGCAGGTGACGCGCGATCTGCCGGGCTTTTGGCGCGGCAGCTATGCCGGGGTCCGCTCCGATTTGCGCGGCCGCTATCCGCGGCATCCCTGGCCGGAGGATCCGGCAACGGCGCTGCCGACGCGCCGGGTCAAGCCGCGGGGCACGTGACGGTTCGACGCGCGCGTTAACCCTTCGCTCATCCTTTTCGCGAAAATGGCAGCCTCGGCCCGCCGCCGTTAGAGCTCCCGTCCGGGGCGCGTGGTGAGATCAGGCCGCCAGTATCCGAGTAGCGAGTGGCGTCATGCGTAACATCGTGATCACCGCGGCCGTCATGGCCGGCCTTGGCACCTTCATGGCGCAGATGGCGGACAAAATAACCCCGGCCTCCGCCTCCACCGCTGCCGTCGGGCAGGCCGCGTCCGTTGCGGCGTCGGCGCAGGCCGGGCTTCGCAGCCTCAATATTTCGCGTGACCCCCGCGGACATTTTCTGACCGAGGGGCGGATCGACGGACAACGCATCGGCTTCATGATCGATACCGGCGCCTCCGTGGTGGCGCTCAACGAATCTTCGGCGGCGCGGTTCGGGCTGCGTCCGACGCCAAGCCAATATACGGCGAAGGTCACCACCGCCAACGGTACGGTGAAGGCAGCGCGCGCGCAGATCGCGATGCTCGATGTCGGCGGCCTCGTCGTGCGCGACGTCGACGCCATGGTGCTGCCCGACGAGGCGCTGTCGGAAAACCTGCTTGGGCTGTCGTTCCTGTCGAAGCTGAAGCGCTTCGAGTATGCCAACGGCATGATGGTCTTGGAGCAGTAAGGCCCTTGGTTGCCAATCCACCTACATGCTGTGAGTGCCATTTTCTTGGAAAATTTGCGTACGGGATTTTCGATCTGAGTTTGGATCAAGGTTGCGGAGTTACCTCCACGCACTGAGCAGTGTCTGAAATACAGAATTCAGTTTTTCCTGTTGTCTGATCGATTTTCCAAGAGCCGAACACTGGCAATCCGCCAAACCTGTTTGACATCGCTCCCTGCACGTTTGGTCCTTTGCCGGCCGCACTCTCCGGGAAGCCGGGTCTCTCGGTGCATTCACCGGTCAGTTGCTTAGTCTTGGCGTCGAGGACCGCGGTGCAGTGATAGAGCTTCTTGTTCTTGTGGTCGAGGCGCTCGACAGCATAATGGTTTTCCCCAGTCTCCACAGTCGCAATGTCAGCGAAAATTTCGTAATCCGCAGCCAGCGTAACGGTCGCCGTCACGGTCAGCGAAAGCGCGAGTATCCCAGCCTTAAGAAGCTTCATAGAACTCTCCATGTCTTCCCAGACGATGCGGACCGTATCATCAGGCCGGCAGGAAACGGGCCACATCCGCTATCGCGCCGAACGCCATCTAGTAGCCCTTGTACTCTCTGACACTCAGGAGGTTTGGATTGCCTTCAATCGGGGTCGCCACCAACAAGCCAGTCGGGTCGGCATGGCCGATTATCCTCAAATTATTGCTGCCGAGCTCTGAGAACGTCAGCGTATGTCCATAAACCCCACCGGAATTCGTGGGTTTGGCGTTGCCAGTACCCCAAGATTGCTTGCCAAATATGGCGAGGCTCTCTGGGCTTCCATCGTCAGGATCGGTAACGTCTTGCGGCTTGATGATCGGCGAATGTGGGAGGTTGCAACCATCCATCCGCCCGGTTTGAGTCATACGGCGCATGATTGCCGAATGAGGCGACTGATCGTGGTTTTCAATAGCCCTCGTTCGGCCCCGATCGTAGTCATCTAATTCCGTTCTCGCCTTCCACTTTGATCTCGCATTCGCTAATGCGCTACGTGACCTGTTCTCCCGCGTTCCCGATGAGGCCCTGATGTTCCCGAAGCCGAAAGCCGCGCTCCAGCCCAACACCTACGCCTTCGAATCCGAGCCGATGGTGAAGCCGACCGGCTTTCGCGAATATGACGCGCGCTGGCTGTTCAACAAGGAAATCAATTTGATGGGCGTGCAGGCGCTGGGCATGGGGCTCGGCGCGCTGATCGCGGAACTCGGCGTCAAACAGGAGATCGTCACCGGCCATGATTTCCGTGGCTATTCGGCGTCGATCAAATATGCGCTCATCTCCGGCCTGATGGCGGCGGGCTGCAAGGTGCATGACATTGGCCTTGCGGTGACGCCAATGGCCTATTTCGCGCAATTCGATCTCGACGTTCCCTGCGTCGCCATGGTCACGGCCTCGCACAACGACAACGGATGGACCGGCGTCAAGATGGGCGCCAACCGGCCGCTTACCTTCGGCCCGGATGAGATGACGCGGCTGAAGCAGATCGTGCTTAATGCCGAGTTCAAGAACAAGGCTGGCGGCTCCTACGTGTTCCACGAGAATTTTCCGTCGCGCTATATCGCCGATCTCACCAACCGCCCGAAGCTCAAGCGAAGGCTGAAAGTCGTCGTCGCCTGCGGCAACGGAACGGCCGGCGCGTTCGCGCCGCAGGTGATGGAGAAGATCGGCTGCGAGGTGATCCCGCTCGATACCGAGCTTGATCATACCTTCCCGAAATACAATCCGAATCCCGAAGACATGGAAATGCTGCACGCAATCCGCGATGCGGTGCTCGCCAACAAGGCCGATATGGGATTGGGGTTTGATGGCGATGGCGACCGCTGCGGCGTCGTCGATAACACCGGCGAGGAGATCTTTGCCGACAAGGTCGGCGTCATGCTGGCGCGCGACATGTCGGCGATCCATGAGAATGCGCGGTTCGTGGTCGATGTGAAATCGACGGGGCTTTTCGTCACCGATCCGGTCTTGCAGAAGCAGGGCGCCAAAACCGCCTATTGGAAGACCGGCCATTCCTACATGAAGCGGCGGACGAATGAGCTCGGCGCGCTCGCGGGCTTTGAAAAGTCAGGGCACTTCTTCTTCAACAAGCCGTTCGGCCGCGGCTATGACGACGGCCTG
>Ga0153954_1001861_pt1 | contig 10156 bp, 3 predicted proteins | sample TSFL038MetaG_FD_102277 | JGI IMG/M metagenome (GOLD analysis project Ga0153954, IMG submission 102277) | Attine ant fungus gardens microbial communities from Florida, USA - TSFL038 MetaG | ecosystem: Host-associated > Fungi > Mycelium > Unclassified | place: USA: Florida, Wekiwa Springs State... | reverse complement strand
CGGCGGCCAGGCAAAAGACTCGTCAGGCAACGGCGGCGGCAATGGCGGTAACGGCGGCAATGGCGGCTCGGCGAGCGCGGTGATCCTCGGTAGCGTCACGTTTAACGGGACCACCACGCAGGATGTGGTGAGCGGGCAAGGCGTCTTGGTCCAGGCCGATGGCGGCGGCGGCGGCGCAGGCGGGGACAGCAGCTCGACCTTCGGCCAGGCGGGTGGCGGCGGTTTTGCCGGCGCCGGTGGCAGTGCCACCCTAACGCTCGGCGACTCGACCAACACCGCCACCATCACGACGAGCGGCAATTTCGCCCATGCCGCGCTGGTGCAGAGCATCGGCGGCGCTGGCGGCAATGGCGGCAATGCCAACTTCGGCGGATCCGGCGGGGCAGGGGCGGCAGGTGGCGCTGGCGGCCCAGTCACCGTCACCTCGAACAACGCACAGGTCATTACCTCCAGCAACAACGGCATTGCGTTGATCGCCCAGAGCATCGGCGGCGGCGGCGGCTCCGGTGGGGATGCAAGCGGCGTGACCGTTGGTGGCTCGTATGAGGTAGGCGGCAACGGCGGCCTGGGCGGCAACGGAAACCTCGTGCAGCTCAACCTGGGGCAGAACAGCGTCTTCGGTTCGGTCAGCCAGACCGGTGGCGCCGGCGTCCTGGCGCAGAGCATCGGGGGGTCCGGCGGCAATGGCGGCAGCGCCAGTTCCACGGGGGTTGGCTTCTTCACGCTGGTGGTCGGTGGCGACGGGGCCGGCGGTGGCACTGGTGGCCCCGTCACGATCAACTCCGGGGCGCTGGTGACGACCTATGGTGATCACGCGGCGGGGTTGCAGGCGCAGAGCATCGGCGGCGGCGGTGGCAAAGGGGGCTCCGCGATCTCGTTCATCGTGAATCTGCTGCCGACGGCGGCGGTCTCGGTCGGTGGCCGCGGCGGCAGCGGCGGTCCCGGCGGCGCGGTAACTTTGAACAATACCGGGCAGATCGTTACGTACGGCGCCGACGCACCGGGAATCCTGATGCAAAGCGTCGGCGGCGGCGGCGGCACGGGCGGGGCGTCAGCGGCACGCGCGATCAGCATCTCGCCGTCCAAGGACGTTCCGGCGATCTCCATCGCGGTGGCAACGGGTGGCTCCGGTGGGACGGGCAACACGGGCGGGAGCGTCAACCTGACCAACTCGGGTCTGATCACGACCGCCGGCGACAGCGCGTTCGGGGTGATGGCGCAATCCATCGGCGGCGGCGGCGGCACGGCGGGCGATGCCACCGCTGCGTCGTACGCGGCTGGGCCGCAGGCGGGGGTTGCAATCTCCGTGTCCGTAGCCGTCGGAGGCAGTGGCGGCATCGGCGGGACCGGAGGGGCCGTCAATCTCGACAATTCGGGGCTCATCGCAACGCTCGGACAGGATGCCCACGGCGTTTTCGCGCAAAGCATCGGCGGCGGCGGCGGCACCGGCGGTGCCGGCGATGCCACCGCTTCGGGCGTGGTGGCAAAGAGCAGTTTCGGAGCATCAATTGGGGTGGGCGGCACTGGAGGTAGTGGCGGCGATGCTGGCACCGTCGGCCTGAGCAACTCGGGCGCCATCGTCACCCGCGGGGACGGGGCCGCGGGCGTGTTTGCCCAGAGTATCGGCGGTGGCGGCGGCGACGCCGGCGGCGGCACCGGGACCGCGCAGGGTGGCAAGCTCGCCATCGCGGTCGGCGTGGGCGGAAGCGGCGGTGTGGGCGGCAACGGCAATACAGTCACTTTGCAGAACAGCGGCAGCGTCATCACCCGCGGCACCGGCGCCATTGGCCTGTCGGCGCAGAGCATCGGCGGCGGCGGCGGCACGGGTGGCAAGGGCGGCGCGACCGCCGGCGGTGAGACAAATTTCTCGAACGCCGGGGCGCTGTTCGACACGCTGGCGGCTGGCCTGAACTTCGGCCAAAAGGTCACCGATATCGGCGACTTCATCGTGCAGGTCGGCGAGACCGGCGAGAACATCAAGGCCAGCTACGACGAACTGAAGGGCATCCTGAGCCAGCCCCAAGCCGACAACCCCGAGGAGGGCACCAGCGTGCAGCTGAACGTGTCAGTCTCGGTCGGCGGCAAAGGTGGGGCGGCTGGCACCGGCGGCGCCGCGAATGTGACCAATACCGGCGCAATCGGCACGTTCGGGGCGCAGTCCGACGGTATCTACGCCCAAAGTATTGGCGGCGGCGGCGGCAGCGGCGGCGCGGCAACCTCGACCACCGGCGCGAACGATGATTCGCAACTCCAGTCAGCCATCGGGGTCGGCGGCAATGGCGCGGGCGGCGGCAATGGTGGCACGGTCACTGTCGTCAACGGGCCTGGCGGCACGATCTTTACCCAGGGTGTCGCGGCAATTGGCATTGTCGCCCAGAGCGTCGGCGGCGGCGGCGGCGACGGTGCCATCGCCGGCGTGGTTAGCGGTTCGTTGAAGAGCGTCTCGATCGGGGTCGGCGGCAATGGCGGCGCCGGGGGCAATGGTGGCGCCGTCAACGTCACCACCGGGGACGGCACCAGTGGCAGCACCATCACCACCACCGGCAAGGAGGGCATCGGTATCCTGGCACAAAGTGTCGGCGGCGGGGGAGGGCTGGCTCGCACCATGACGACGGATCAGACCTTCGACCCGTCGAAGATCATCATCAACCCGCAAGGTCGCGTCGCCGACATCCAAGGCTACTCGCTCACCATCGGCGGCCAGAACGGCGCCTCTGGCAGCGGCGGCCCGGTGAGCGTCACCACGAACGGCGCCATCACGACCTCGGGCCTCGATGCGCACGCGATCCTGGCGCAGTCGATCGGCGGCGGCGGCGGCGCGGTGATTGGCGGGCATAATGACCTGACCGGTACCGGCACGGGCGGCAACGGCGGCGGCAACGGCAACGGCGGCACCGTGACGCTGAAGCTTCAGCCCAACACGGCCATCGCCACCACCGGGGATGGCGCATACGGCGTCCTGGCGCAAAGCATCGGCGGCGGCGGTGGGGTCGCGGGCGAGCTCTCCGCGGTGCAGTCCTACCAGACGGGCACTGGGTTCGCGGTGAAGGCCAATTCCGGCGCGGGCGGCACGGTCAGCATCACTGCGACCAACGCGACCGTGCAGACCACTGGCAACTATGCGCCGGCCATCTTTGCGCAGAGCATTGGTGGCGGCGGCGGGTTGGTGAATTACAATGGTAATGGCCAACAGCAGGTGCAGTCGCGCGGGACGGCAGGCGGCGCCGGCGCGGGCGGCACGGTCACGATCGCACTGACCAACACCAGCGTGATCGCGCAGGGGGCCGGTTCGGCCGGCATCCTGGCGCAGAGCGATGGACAGAGCTCTGGCACCATCCAGATCTCGGTTGACAGGACGTCGCAGGTCCAGGGCGGGCTCACGCGCGGCGCTCCGGCGGCCAACGTCGACGCGGCGGCAATAAGGTTGCTTGGCGGTACCGGCAACACGATCAGCAACGCCGGATTGATCCAGGCGCCGAGCGGCGGCTACGCGATCGTGGCGGATGGCGCGGTCGGGAACACGGTGATCACGAATACAGGTGTCATTACCGGTAACGTGACGCTCAGCGGCGGCGCGGGCGTGATCGACAACCGGGTGGGCGGAATGCTGGACGCGCCCACGAGCATCAATGTTGGCGGCAGCGGCGTATTGCGTAACGCCGGCACACTGCAGGTCGGCGGCGCGGGCACGGTGGGCCAGACCACGATCACCGGCGATCTGGTGCAGGCCAGGACCGGCGTGCTGGTGGTCGATCTCGCCACCGGGTCGAACAGTGCCGATCACCTGCAGATCAACGGCAAGGCGGTTCTGGCCGGCACCGTGCTGCCGTTGGTCGCTGATCCCGCGAATCTGCGGCCCGGCACACAGCAGGTGACGATCCTGACCGCCACGGGCGGGGTGGCGCGCGACCAAGAGAGTGTGCAGCCTACTACACCTGTCGTGCAGTACAACCTGGCCGCGGCGGGAGGCGACAGGCTCGATCTCAGCTACACGGTGGATTTCGCGGGCACCGCGGCCCTGCAGGCACAGGGGCTGAATTCGCCCAACCGCAGCCAGGTAGGGCGGGCGCTGAACGCGGCGATCCTCGCCTACCCCACACAATTCGCGTTCCTGGCCCAGGGTCTTGGGACGCTGACCAGCGCGCAGCCCTTGGCCGGCACGCTGGACTCGCTGTCCGGAGAGCCGGTGGCGGACTTGCAGCAGACGGTGTTCGAGGCGCAGCAGGCTTTCACTGGTACGCTGACGCGCCACCTGGTGATCGACGGCCATGCGGATGCGTCGCCCTATGCACTCGCCGGTCTGGACCCGGTCGGACCGCCGACGAACGCGCAGGGCGTGCGAGTGTGGGTAGCTGGGTTCGGCGGTTCGGACGTGTTGAGCGGGACCGATGGGCAAGGCAGCCTGCACACGCAACTCGCGGGCGCTCTGGTCGGCATCGAGAAATGGTTTGATCCGGACCGCGTGCTGGGCATCAGTGTCGGCGGCGGCACCACCGATTTCAGTGTGCCGGACCGAGCGGGCACCGGCCACACCACCTCATTCGGCGTCGGCGGCTATGGGATGGCCCGGTTCGGGCAGCTCTATCTGGCCGGCGTGCTGTCCTACGGCAATTACAACAGCGACGTGCACCGCAACTTCCTTGGCGGCAGTGCCGTACAGGCCGGCAACGTCAGTGCGTTGGCGAGCAGCAACGTCATGGCGTCGCACGCCGAGTTCGGCTGGCGGCACCCGTATGGCGGGGTCACGCTGACGCCGTTCATCGCGGTGGATGTGGCGCATCTATGGCAGGCACCGCTCACCGAAGGCAGTTCCATCGGGTCGCCCGGCAACGTATTGGCACTGCAATATGACGGCGTCGGCCAGACGTCAGTGCCGCTGACGATAGGCGGCCGCGTCGGCAGCACTGTCACCGTGGCGGGTAATCGAATTCTGAGCCTGTCGACGGAACTGGCCTGGGTGCATGAGTTCAACCCGCAGCGCTCGTTGACCGCGAGTTTCGTGGGCGCACCCAACGCGCCATTCCAGGTGCTGGGTACCAGCGCGTCCAGCAACGCCGCGCAGGCCTCGCTTGATGCCAGGCTGCCGCTGACGGCCAATGTTGCGCTGCTCGCCAACTTCACCGGCCGGTTCTCGGGGGTCGAAACGGCGGTAGGCGGTTTCGGAGGCGTGCAGGTGACGTGGTAAGCGGCGCGGGCGTCGACACGCTAGCAGATCCGCACCCGATGGAATCACCGAGCCGGGTGAAGATGCTCGCGAAAACGATGAGCTGGAGCGGTTGCCGTGAGCCGGTGCGAACGGCAACCGCGCTAGCATGGGTTCGCCCGATCGCGTGGGAATGGGTCTGCAGACCGCATAAGGCTTATCGGTCGCGTCATGCCTGCCCGAACAAGGCGGTTTCGCGCCCCAGGCTTGATGATACATATCAGGAATGAGCGATGGCTCTTCCTCCTACCGCTCCGTCTGCACGCGCCGCGATAAATCCAGCGCTTGTTCCGTCGCAGCACCGAGCGCGGTGTTGTCGAAGATGCACCAGCGTTCTTCGCCAGGTTCGGCTACATCACACAGGCTTTGTGCGACGGCCGCAATCGTTTCTGACGCATAGCTTGAGTAGTATATTCTCGGCGAACCGTGCAGGCGGATATAGCGGAGCCCCTGCCATGCGCCCGCGGACGCAGCTTGCGGAACGACCGGCGGGTCGGCGGCGACGCGCGCGACAAAGTGGCTGACAAGTAGCGCCTCTGCCGCATCTGTGAACCAGCTCTCATGCCGTGGCTCGCAGGCGAGCTTGCCATCAAACCGCTGCCGAAAGTCGTCGAAGAAGCGTTCGGCGACTGTCGCGTCAAATCGAAGGCTGGGTGGAAGCTGCACGAGTAGCGGACCCAACGTCGCACCGAGCTCTTTCGTCTCGTCAAGGAAGCGAGCCAGTGGCGCAGCGACGTCATCGAGCCGCCGGAGGTGCGTGATCTCACGTGGGACCTTGATCGAAAAGCGGAAGCCGGGCGGCACGCTCGCCGCCCAGCGTGCGTATGTCGCCGGGCGGTGCGAACGGTAGAAGGAGGAGTTGATTTCCACGGCCGGAAGGCGGCTGGCATAGCGCTGCAAATGGCTGCCGTCCTCGGCGAAGAGCTTTGCATGCTGCGCTGGGATGCTCCAACCAGCAGTGCCGATGTAAAGCGGATTCAACCTTGTCTCCGATCGCGGATGCCGGGAGCAACGTCGTGCGAGCCTGACGGTTGCATAACCATCGCCGCTCCGGGATCGGAGCCCGAGAGCACGGCAAGCTCACCTCATCCTGCCGACGGCGATAGGCGGATCAGCGATCCTGGGCCCCGGCAATGAGCAGCATGCCGGGCACCGTCTCGGTCACGCGAGCGTTAGTTTGGCGATCGAGGAACACAGCGTCGCCATGCCGCGAAAGCCCGACCTGTGCCGCCGATGCACGCGTCGGCGACGCGTGTCAGGCATCGCGTGTCGGAAAGAACAAGCGAACAGGCAGGGCGTTTCGTGGCTCAGCGTGGCGCCGAAGCCGACATGACATTGTTCCGACCCTCGGAGCCCTCCGCCGGGTTCGCCTGTGGTGGCACGATCCAGCGGCGCACTGTCGCCAGCAACTCCCGCGGTCGGATCGGCTTGGAGATGTAGTCGTTCATCCCGGCTTCCAGGCATGCCTCGCGGTCGCCCTTCATGGCATGCGCGGTCATGGCGATGATCGGCGTGCTGGCGCGATGTGGCATCTCTCGGCGTATACGTCGCGTCGCCTCGAGCCCGTCCAGGACTGGCATCTGCACATCCATCAGCACCAGTTCGTACTCCCGATGCAGCAGGGCCTGCACCGCTTCAAGCCCGTTCTCGCACACATCGACCTCGGCGCCCGTCTTGCGCAGTACCGACAGAGCCAGCATGCGGTTCACCTTGTTGTCCTCGACCAACAGGAAGCGCCGACCAAGGCCGAAGCCGTCGTCCTCCTCAGGATCGGGAACCGGCGCTGGCGCCGCGCCTGGCGTGTCGAAAAACCGCCGCAACACGTCGAGCAACGTCCGCGGCCGGATCGGCTTTGACAACATGGCATCGAAAACCGCCGGATCGGATGAGCGGGTCTCGGGAATGCCGATCGAGGACAGCAGGATCAGCTTGGTGCCAGCCGCCGCCGCCATGCCACGCATCTGCTCAGCCAGGGACTGGCCAGTCTGTCCGGGCATGGCGAAATCCAGCAGCGCGACGTGGAACGGTCGACCCGCCTCATGCGCCGCGATGACAGCCGGGATGGCCGAGGCACCGTCCATCGCCTCAGTCACCTCGACGCCGGCCCGTTCCAGGATATGACGAAGAACCCGCCGGTTCATTTCGGTATCGTCGACCACAAGGGCGCGCAGGCCGGGGAACCGCGCGGGGACGACGCCAGCCAGGATTGCCGGCTCCGCGGTCGCCCGCACGCGGACGGTAAACCAGAAGCAGCTTCCTTTGCCGGGAACGCTGTCCGCGCCGATCTCGCCATCCATGAGCTGAACGAGCTGGCGTGAGATCGACAAGCCGAGCCCGGTGCCGCCGAAGCGTCGGGTCATCGAGTTGTCGGCCTGGACAAAGCTGCTGAAGAGCAGCGGTATGGTCTCCTGCGGGATGCCAATTCCGCTGTCGTGCACTTCAAAGCGCAGCGTCAGGTGGCTGTCGTCTCGCTCCACCAGGCTGAGCCGCACCTCCACTGATCCTTGCGGCGTGAACTTGATCGCGTTCCCGAGCAGATTCGTAACGATCTGCTGCAGGCGTGTCGGGTCGCCGCGGACCAGGAGGGGCGTCTGCGGCGCCACGGTCAGCCCCAGTTCCAGTCCCTTTTTCGACGCGGCGGGGGCGAGCAACTCCAGCGTGGTGACCAGCACTTCCTCAACGTCGAAATCCAGGCTCTCCAGCTCGACCCGGTCAGCTTCCAGCTTAGCGCTGTCCAGGATATCGTTGATGAGAAGCAACAGCGTGTCGGCGCTGTCGCGCACCGCGTTGGCGTATTGGCGCTGCTCCTCGGTCAGTGTGGTGTCGAGCAGCAACGCGTTCATGCCGATGATGCCATTCATCGGCGTGCGGATCTCGTGAGACATATTGGCAAGGAAGCTGGACTTTGCCCGGTTCGCCGATTCGGCACGATCGCGAGCCTCCGCCAGCGCTTTTCCGGCGCGCTCCAGTTCGAGGCGTGACGCCCGCAATTCCAGTTCGTCCATCACCATCTGCGCCAGGCGCTCCAGCACGGAGATGTCCGCTCGGGAAAAGTCGGGGCGTGGCACCTGACCGGTGACGCAGAGCGCCCCGACGCGGAACCCGTCAGGGGTGATGAGCGGCGCGCCGGCATAGAAACGAATCGATGGGTCGCCGGTCACGTACGGATTGAGTGCGAAACGGGCATCTCGCCGCGCGTCCGGGACCAGGCAGACCTGGTCGTCCAGGATCGTGTAGGCGCAGAATGCGAGCTGTCGTGGCGTCTCGCCGCGCTCGAGCCCGTGTACCGCCTTGAACCACTGCCGGTCACGATCCACCAGCGTGACCAGGGCCATGGGCACGCGGAATATGTCGGCAGCCAAAGTCACGATACGATCGAAGCCGACCTCGGGCGGTGTGTCGAGCACGGCGAGCCGGTAGAGCGCGGCAAGACGCTGCTCTTCATTCGCCGGGATCGGCGGGACAGGAGGCAGGCGATCGTTCATGGCCGGACCATCTGGGCTGAGGTGACGGCCGGCATCAGGTGGGAGCGATCCGCGTACAGGCGGCATGCCGCGTGCGCGCTTCCCAGAACCAACATTCCCGGCCAGAAAAGATAAGACAGAATCTCAAGATTTTCGCCGCCGCTGTAGAATCCAAGCAGCACCACGACGCCGAAACCCAACCTACCGATGGCTGCCTTCTGCGCCAACAGTAGGAGCTCGATCAGGCTCCAGACCAGCGGCAGCGCCAGTGCGAGGAGGCCGACCATGCCTTTGACGTAAAGTAAACCGTACCAGGTATGGTGGCTGCCGATCGGCATATATTCCACGAGATGCGGGCCAGGCGTAACGACGCCGTGCCCGAACACCGGTGCCTCCAGCCGCCAGCGTTCCAGCGCCATGCGGCCAAGCGTTTCGCGCACGCGCGTGGAATCAGCGCGCGCGCCACGGAAAGCGGCGATGCTGTCAGATACCACGCGCTCGATCCAGGCGGCGGAGAGCGCGCCGCCGAGTGAAACGACGCCGAGCGCGGCCTGCAGACCAGGACGCGTGGCGCGCGCGATGCACCACATCAGTGGCGGATAGAATACCAGGAACAGGATCGCCATGCGCGACATTGTCATCAGGCAGATCAATACGGCGGCGACTCGGCTGGTCCAGCGCAGCCAGCCTCGACCCTCAAAGCCGGCCAGGACGAAAATCATGTCACCGAGCATGCCGGCCGCGGGCGACCATGGCGCAACGAACTGCCATCGCAATCCGCCGTTCGACGGGTCCACGGTGTAGAGATAGACTGAAAAGAATTCCGGACCTGGACCGCCGATGACCGACACCGGCGAGACAAACAGGCGTTGCGGCAGGTGCGCCAGGCCCGCAACGAACAGGAATGGGATCAGCGCCAACGTCTGCACGGCGAACCATGAGCTGGCGCGCACCACCACGGCCGGACGAATTGCCAAACAGGCCCCGGCCAGCGGAAACATCGCCAACAGGGCCCAGCCTTTGAGCCAGCCGATCGCCGACTTCAAGGTCTGCGGTCCCCCGAGATCCCATTCCGCATGCGCGATGACCAACGCGGCCAGCATCGCCAGCATGCCCACCACCCAGGCCCAAACCCCAGCCGGGACAGGGCGAGGTCGGGGCGCGCCGGTGTACTGCCAGGCGACATTGCGCCATGCCAGTAACATAACGAGGCAAACCCCAAGCGCCGGTCCTACGACGTAAAGGGCTCCCAGAAGGTACCAGGCCCAGCTTCCGACGAGAGCCGTGAAGACGAGCCGCTCCTCAAGATTCTGCGGGTTAGTTCGCTGCGCAGCCATGCCATCACCAGGGCCAGGATGAGGAAAACAGTTGCCGCTCCGGCTCCGGCGAGCAGGATCAGCTTGCGGGCCGCACTGGGCGATTGCGGGAGGCTCGGCGCCTCGAGCGTCTGCACCAGCGGGTATGAAATGAAACTGTCGGCCTTCCGACT
>Ga0153954_1001860_pt1 | contig 10160 bp, 10 predicted proteins | sample TSFL038MetaG_FD_102277 | JGI IMG/M metagenome (GOLD analysis project Ga0153954, IMG submission 102277) | Attine ant fungus gardens microbial communities from Florida, USA - TSFL038 MetaG | ecosystem: Host-associated > Fungi > Mycelium > Unclassified | place: USA: Florida, Wekiwa Springs State... | reverse complement strand
TTCTCTTCGGCGTCGATACGCTTGACCACGACGCGGTCATGCAAAGGACGAAATTTGGATTTGGACATGACGTTTCCTTAACTTTCAGGCTCGCTGTTCGGATCTGGTCGGTGAGCCGCGAGCGGATTGAAACGCGGCCGCATCCGACGCCGGCAGGCGCCACCATGGTCCGCATCCTTGGCAATCACGCTCTCGGAGTGCTAATAGCGCGCCCGAAATATGGCCTTGCCGAGGCCCTGTCAAGCAAAGGTGGTTAAGGCCTTATTGAGGCTGGTATAGGATGGTTAGTGACGAAACCAGACCGGGGGCATCGGCGTAGTTGTTGCTCAGGCTGCCGTTTTACGCTTGGCTGCGAACCGCGGGTGGCCAAGTCCTTGTTTTGGGGGGAATGCCAATGTCACGTTTGGGGTATGCGCGGCCGGGTGCCAATCTGTTGGTCATCTCGGCGCTGGCGTTGTTATTGGGGGCATGCAGCAGCATGAGCCTCACCTCATCCCAGCCGGCGGCCGCACCTGAGCCCGGGGTCGAGCCGGAAATGCCCGCCACCATCCACGCCGAGGAACTGGTCGGCAAATGGGGCCTGGCTTCGTTCCAGAATCCCAATGATCGCGCCCGCACCGAGAAGCAGGCCGCGGCGCAGTGCAAGCAGCCTTATGTGATCGGCGCCGGCCAAAACGGTGGCGTGGTCATGCATCTCGCCGACCAGGCCACCCCGCAGGAACTCCGCCTGAAGGGCAGCCGGAGCGGCAAGAACTATATCGGCCCGCCCGGTCCGCCCGGCGGCCCGGACGACCGCGAGATCGTCTCCTTTGACGGCCGCGTGCTGATCACCCGCTTCGTCGACCCGGACGCCGCCAACCGCTACGGCAACATGGTCTATGTCCGCTGCGGGCCGACCGGCACGAGTGCCCGGAGGTAGCTGTCATTGCGAGCGGCGCAATGACGACGCAAAAGCAATGAACACAAAAAACGCCGGCTCATCGCCGGCGTTTTCGTTTGATTCCCCCCGAAATGTCCTAGTCGAACAAGGCGTCGATATCGTCCTGCGAGGCGTGGCCGGCATCGCCGTCGAGCTTTGGTCCGTTGAGCAGCTTGGCGTCGCCCTCCCGGGTGTCGATGATCGGCGGCGCGTGGGCGCGGATCGCGTCGACGCCGCCCCAGATTTCCATCATCGCGTTGATGTGCTGTTCGATGAACCGCATCGTCGCCATCACCTTAGTGATGCGCTGGCCGGTCAGGTCCTGGAAGTTGCAGGCCTCGAAAATCGAGATCACGCGCTCCTGGATTTCCTCACTGAGAATTTTCTGTTGCTCTGGCGAGTTCACCTTGGAGAGCGCGCTCGCCGCCTGGTCGATCGATTCGGCGGCTTCAAGGATTTGCTGGGTCGCCTGTTCGGTGCCGCCGACCACCGCGCCGAGCTCGCCATTGACCTTGGCCATCTCCTCGCCGTCAAAGCTCTTGGCGTGCAGCACGGCGATCTCGCGCTTGGTGCGGCCGATGGCGTCGTGGATCAGGTCGAGCTCGATCTTGAGCTTCTCGCATTGCTCGATCTGGGCGCGATAGGTTTCGAGCAGCGCTTGCGCTTCCGCGACCTCGCGCTCGATCGGAGCCTCGTGCGTCGATGTTGCGACGCTGTCAGCCGAGCCGGCCATCTGGGCGCGGATCGCGCGCAACTCGGACATGATCTCGTGATGCATGGGGCCGGTCTCGGCATCGACTTCCTCCTGGATCGGAAGGATGTCGCCGCTGAGAGCTTCTTCGATACGAAAACGTTTGCGATGAACGGGCATGAGAGAATTCCTGAACTCCAACTCATTCACGTTTTAGGCACATGCCATTTAACGTGGAGTTCACGCCGGGAACCTGCATCACAGATATCGCGACTTGCGTCGCGGATATCGCAGGTCCGGTCGCATACCGGCAATTAACCATGCAGCTTGCGCGTTCATCGAAAATAAACGCTACCGGATAAATCCGTGCGCGACAGGCGACATGGTGAATCGAAACGCCGATTCCGTTTACCAAACCGATCAGGTTTTCGCTGTTTATTCACCACGTGGGCAGGCGCTGGTTGTCGCCTCGCCAAACGCACCAGACGAAACCAGTATCGAGTACGTCGATGTCCAGAAAACTCTCTCTTGCGCTGCTTGCCGGCGCGTCTTTCCTCAATGTCGGTATCGACCGCGCCGCTGCATTCGACGGAGCGACGGGCGATCCCACCGTCATCTATGCCAACGATCCGCAGGCCACCGCGGTGCGTTCGGCTTATGCCGAACGCGCCAACATGGGCGGCGGCTTCATCCAGTTCCTGTTCGGCGATGGACCGCAGTCGCAGCGCTACATCCAACAGGAGCAGCCGTCCTATCCGGTCTACCAGCAGCAGCCCGCTTACTACGGGTCACAGCCCGGCATGGCTCCGCAGCAGGTCCCTGGGCAGGACCAGGCCTATTACGAGCAGATGCAGCGTCCGTTCGATCCGAGATACGAAAAGCAGGAAGTCGACTATCACGGTAGGGAAGGCGTGGGCACCATCGTGATCGATACGCCGAACAAATTCCTTTACCTGGTGCAGGGCGACGGCCGCGCGCTGCGTTACGGCATCGGTGTCGGCAAGCCCGGCTTCACCTGGTCGGGTGTGAAGACGATCTCGGCGAAACGCGAGTGGCCGGACTGGACGCCGCCGGCCGAGATGCTGGCGCGCCGTCCCGACCTGCCGCGGCACATGGCCGGCGGTCCGGACAATCCGCTCGGGGCGCGCGCAATGTATCTAGGCTCCACGCTCTATCGCATCCACGGCTCGAACGAGCCCTGGACCATCGGTACCAACGTCTCCTCGGGCTGCATCCGCATGCGCAACCAGGACGTGATCGATCTTTATGAGCGCGTCCATGTCGGCGCCAAGGTCGTCGTGCTCTGACCGGAATCCTTGCACAACTAAAAAAGCGGGATGACGATAAGTCATCCCGCTCCGGCGGCCGTTTTGTTTTAGGGGATTGCGAACGGCTCAGGCGTAATCGCTGCCGCCGTCATTGTCGTTGCCGAAATCATCGGAATCCATGTCCATGTCGTCGTGATCGTCGTCGTCTTGATCTTGATCCTGGTCTTGATCTCGATCATTCGACGCCTGGTCGAACAGCCCACTGCGCGACGCGTTGTCGGAGCGGCCGATATCGTCGACCCCGGCATCGCGGGCGAGTGAGGAGTTGGCCTGATCGCTCCACGGACTGCCGCCACCGCGTTCATTGATGGTGGTATCGCCGAAGGCCTGGTGAGAGCCGCCGCCCATCATTCCGCGAATGCTGTTGAGCAGCAGCGAGCCGCCGACCATGCCGGCTGCGGCTGCAGCGGCCGTGCCGAGGAACGAGCCACCGCCGCCGCCAGCGGGCGGGGCGCCATAGGACTGGCCGAAGCCGCCTTGGCCATAACCCTGACCCTGACCATAAGGGGCCTGCCCATAAGGCCCCTGGTCATAGCGACCGCCACCTTGCTGCAGCACCTGGCCCGAGTTCCAGACCGGGCGATTTGGAGCCGGCGGCGGAACATTCGGCACGGAGCCGCGCGCCTGGCCGCCTTGCTGACCACCTTGGCCGAAGATCGCGTCGCGCATGGAATCGAGGAAGCCGCCGGATTGCGCCTGTTCGTCCGCGTGGCCCTGTTCCAACTCCTGAATGCGGGCATTGGCGCGCTTCAGCGCCTCGTCCTGCACCAATACCGTCTGCACCAGCGCGTAAACCGCGCCCGGGGCTTTGCGCAAGCCGTCCTGGATCGCCGCAATCGCGTCGGGATCGCGCGGGGCGTTCTCCACCTTGGCTAGCCGGTCAAAAAGATCGTCAACCAATTGGCGTTCCTGCGGTGTCATGGCGTGTCTCCTCGTCGTCGCTCTGCGGACGCGGCCAAAATGTAGGGGGTGTTTGTGTCGCAGGTAGCGGCGTGTGAAAATTAAATTTCGGTATGCGACCAAACGCCCCGAGGCGCTGTCAGCTCAGTGTAATTTTATTCGCTGCCAGCAGCGCCGGAAAATCCTCGCCGGCGAGATAAGCGTGTTCGACTTCGCGCACCGTTGTCAGCGGATCGAGGCTGAGCAGGACGTCATCGACAAAGCCGGGGTGGCACATCACGACGCCGCCCTCCGGCAGCCCGTCCAGGAATTGACGCATCAGCGCGCCGTAATCGGGGCGGCGCGAGTAATCATAGGCGCCGGAGAAGGCGGGGTTGACGGTGAGCCCGGCAGCCGCGGCGCGGTGCTTGAATTGCGTCGAAAGATAATCGAGGAACAGCGCCTTGGGCGAACCGAGCCGTTTGCCGAGCGGCTGATTGCGCTTGGCCTGGCGCACCCAGGCATGCGGCGCCTTCTCCTTCACCGCGGCGAGAAAGCCATCGCGGACCTGCGGGTAAAACTGGACATGTTGATGACCGTCGACGAAATCCGGCAGCCGTTCGAACAAATCCCGGAAGGTTGCAAGCTGCATCGAGACTTCGGCACGAATGATCTCTGGATCCAGCCGGCGGAATTGGCCGGCGCGCAAGAGTTTCGGGAATGGCAGGAACAGCCCGTCCTTGAGCGGACGGAAATACATGGTGAGCGGTCGGAACGGCGCGGTGAGCGTGACATGGAGGCCGATCCCGCAGGCCGCATTGCCCGCGGCGGCTTGCTTCAGCTGGGCGACCTCGTCGCGGCCGATCGCGGGCGCCACCACCATGACCGAGGTCGCATTCAAGCGGCCGCGCGCGATCAGATCGCGAATGGCGCGGTTGACGCCGGGGCTGATGCCGTAATCGTCGGCGCACAGCCATATGCGCCGCGCGCCGTCGCTCATTCCGCCGCGGTCCGCTTGCCGGCATTTTCCGCCGAATCGGCCTCGCACTGCTTCTCGCTGTGCTCGGCCACGAAATAGATCGGACGCGCCTTCAGCTCGGAAAGGATCTTTCCGATATATTCGCCGACGATGCCGATCATGATGAGCTGCACCCCGCCGATGGTCATGAGGCCGACCATGAGCGAAGGATAGCCCGGCACCTGCTTGCCGGTCGTGAACACTTCCCAGAGGATCGAGAGCCCGAACAGGAACGCGGCCGAGGCCAGCAGCACGCCGAGCAGGCTCGCAAAGCGCAAGGGCGCGACCGAGAACGAGGTCAGCCCCTCGATGGAGAGGCCGAGCAGGCGCATGAAGTTGAACGTGGTGACGCCGTGCTCGCGCGGCGCCGGCTCGTAATCGACCCGGATCTGGCGGAAACCGATCCAGCTCGCGAGTCCCTTGAAGAAGCGGTTGCGTTCGGGGAGTTGCCGAAGCGCCGCGACCGCGCGCGGCGACAGCAGGCGGAAGTCGCCGGCGTCTTCCGGAATCTTCTGGCGCGCGCCCCAATTGATCAGGGCGTAGAAGCCGTGCACCGAGAGCCGGCGCAGCGCCGACTCATTGTCGCGATGCGCCTTTGCGGTATAGACCACGTCGTAGCCGCCATCGATCCAGTGGCTGACAAGCTGCTCGACGAGCGCTGGCGGATGCTGGCCATCGCCGTCCATGAACATCACGGCGCCGCGACGGGCGTGGTCGAGGCCGGCTATCAGCGCCGCCTCCTTGCCGAAATTGCGCGACAGCGACACCACCTGCACGTCGAGCGCATCGGCCTTGAGGCCCCGCGCAATTGCCAGCATTCCGTCGGTCGAGCCGTCATCGACATAGACGACCTCGCAGGGCAAGCGGAAACGCTGCCGCAATGTGGTTGCGAGCGCGCTCAGCCGCTCATGCAGCAGGGGCAGTCCCGCCGCCTCGTTATAGACGGGAACGACGATCGACAAGCCTTGCGCCGCGGCGGTGGACGCCGTGGTCGTCAGGCTTGAAACATCGCTACCCAGGATCATCGATCGATTCCCAGCTTTCCGGCGCAACATATGGTGATCGGCCGCCTCTGTCGCCACGGCCGGCGGGTTAAGGTGCTCTCATTATTGTCGCAGGAACGCCTCGAGCTTCGCGAATAGCGGATTCTCGCGGTCGAGCACATAGTCGAGTGAGGCAACCGACACGGTCTCGGCGCCCTTGGCGCGCAGCAAGCTGGCGAGCGCATAGAGCTGCGCCGGTGGGCAGTGCAGCGTAAGCATGCCGGACGAGGTCGGGCCGCCGAACGGCGCCACCACGCCGAAGCGGTGATGCGCTTCCGCCAGCATTGCCGCATCGCAACCGGCAAAGCGGGTGCGCACTTCGCGGTATTTGTTGGCGCGGGCACGCGCGGCGATGTGGTCGAGGATGATACGCGCGGTCTCGCGCGCCTCCGGCGACCAATCGGCGTCACGCGAGGCCACGAGATTGGCCTGGCTCTTCAGGATCACGCCGTCGTCGAGCACCTTCAGCCCGTTGGCGGCGAGAGTCGCGCCGGTCGTGGTGATGTCGACGATCAGCTCGGCGGTGCCGGTTGCGGGCGCGCCTTCGGTCGCGCCGGCGCTCTCGACAATACGATAGTCGACCACGTCGTGAGCGGCGAAGAAGTTCCGCGTCAAATTGATGTATTTGGTCGCAACCCGCATGCGCCGATTGTGCTGCTCACGGAAGCCGGTGGTGACGTCGTCGAGATCGGCCATGGTGCGGACGTCGATCCAGGCTTGAGGCACCGCGACCACGACATTGGCATGGCCGAAGCCGAGCGTGTCGATCAACAGCACGCGCTTGTCGGCGTTGACGATGTTCTCGCGCACCAGATCCTCGCCGGTGACGCCGAGATGCACGGCGCCGCTCGCGAGTTGCGCGGCGATTTCGCTCGCCGATAGATAGGCGATCTCGACATGGTCGTAGCCCGTCATGGTGCCGCGATAGTCGCGGGCACCGCGTGGCTTGGCAAGCGAGAGGCCGGCGCGGGTGAAGAAGGCTTCCGCGTTTTCCTGCAGGCGGCCTTTCGAGGGGACCGCGAGAACGAAGGGCGTCGTCATGCTTTGCTCCCGCCCGCTTGCGGCACCCGGCCGAATTGCGTGAGCGCTTCGACCCACACCGAGAAGCCGACCGCGGGGATCGGGCTGGCCGCGCCAAGCTGCGTCATCAGCCCGTCATAGCGGCCGCCCGCGACCAGCGGTTCTGCGCCACCGCCGGCCTCGTGCAATTCGAATTCGAAGCCGGTGTAGTAATCAAGTCCGCGGCCGAACGACGTCGAGAAGCGCGTCTTGCGAACGTCGATGCCGCGCGCGGCCATGAAGCCGACCCGGCTTTCCAGCTGATCGATCGCGGCGGACAGATCGAGCCTGGCGTCGCTCGCGAGCGCGCGCAATTGCGCGACCGCGTCGTCGGGATCGCCGGAGATCGCCAGAAAGCGCTTGATAATGCTGCTGGCGTCGCGCGGCAGCGCGCCCGCCTTGAGGGTCGATTGTTCGAGGAAGCGATCGGCGATCTCGTCCACCGTGCGGCCACCGACATTGGTCGCGCCTGCAATCGACATCAGGTCGGTGACGAGCGCGAGCGCGGCCTTGCGGTCGCTGCCGGCGAGTGCGGCGAGCACGCCTTCATACTCGTTGCCTCCCGGCGCCGTCCGCAGCGTGAGCTGCTCGATGTCCTGGGCGAGGTCGCTCTTGCGGTTGAAATCCTTGATCAGCCGCCGCCGCCAGACCGGAAACAATTGCAGCGCGTCGATCAGCGCGTTGAACAGCGCGACGTCGCCGGTGCGGATCTCGACGTCGCCGATGCCGAAGGCGGCCGTCGCTTCCAGCGCCAGCGCCAGCATCTCGGCGTCGGCGGCGGCGCGATCCTGCCGGCCGAAGGATTCGATACCGGCCTGCAGGAATTGGCTCGGCTTGCCCCAGCGATAGCGGAACACCGGACCGAGATAGGAGAAACCGGCAGGCTTGCCGGCGCGCTCCGAGGCGAGGTAGTCGCGCGCCACGGGAATGGTGAGGTCAGGACGCAGGCAGAGCTCCTCGGCGCTGGCGTCGGTGGTGAGATAGAGGCTTTTGCGGATGTCTTCGCCCGAGAGGTCCAGGAACGGCTCGGCCGGCTGCAGGATTGCAGGCTCCGAGCGCTCGTAGCCGGCCTGCGCAAACGACAATAGCAGCGCATCCGCCCAGGCGGCGGTCCCGACGGTGGAATTGGCTGTTGTCGTGTTCATTCGGGTTCCAAAAATGCCGTAAAACGGCTCGTTTGCGGGTTCGCCGGGCAGGCTCCTTCGCAGGTCCCTCGGAGGGTTCCTTGGCGAATTGGCGCAGCCCTTAGCACGGCTGGAAAAGCGTTTCGACAGGGATCGGGCAAGTCTCTTAACAGCCAAGTCTCTTAACGGCAGAGTCCCTTAACAGCTTTTATCGGAAGGACTTTTGACGGCCGTTTACCTATTTGGCCGGCCCTGTCCAGTCGCCGAGTACAGCCTGGACCAGCGCGAGGGCGGCGACAGCGGCGGTATCGGCCCGCAGGATCCTCGGGCCCAGCGCGAGCCGCAGGGTTTTAGGCTGCCGCAACAGCAGCGCCCGTTCCTCCTCGGCAAAGCCGCCTTCAGGGCCAATCAAGACATCGACGCGCTTTGGTGCAGGGCCCGTCCGCAGCGCCTGCACGGGATCGGCAACCTCAGCCGCCTCGTCGCAGTAGACGAGGAGACGCTCGCCATCGCGCTTCTCGAGAAAGCGCCCGAGCGGCACGGGATCTCCGACTTCGGCGAGGCTGAGAATTCCACACTGCTCGGCGGCTTCGATGACGTTGGCGCGCATCCGCTCGCCATTGACGCGGGACACCTGCGTGAAGCGTGTCAGCACCGGTTGCAGGGTGGAGGCACCCATCTCGACCGCCTTCTGCACCATGTAGTCGAGCCGCGCGTGCTTGAGCGGCGCGAAGACATAGGCGAGATCGGGCAGCCGGTCCTGTGGCCGGGTCTGCTGTTCGATCGTCAGATTGTCCGGCCGCTTCCGGCCTGCGATCGACGCCCGCCATTCGCCGTCGCGGCCGTTGAACACCAGAACGGTATCGCCAGCCGCGAGCCGCAGCACATTGCCGAGATAATTGCTCTGGTCGCGCTCCAGCGCGACCGTCTGGCCGGCGGCGAGCGGCGCGTCAACGAACAGGCGGGGGCTGCGAAAATCGAGTTCAGGCATAAGTGATCCAGTTCCACATCCGCGTTTTAACCTAAAGGTCTAGAATCAGGAGCGAATATTCGCCTCAGATGTGGCGCTGCGCCGCGCTGTTGCCAAATTCCCCGGGTTGTTAAGAGGCGGCAGGAATCGTAAAAGCGCCTGACGCAGGACACCCGCGGGCCGTTGGACCTTGCCGGAGAAATAGCCTTGATGATCAAACGCTTGATTGTGCCGCTGACGCTGGTCGCGCTTTCCGCGTCGACGGGATTCGCGCTGGCGCAGGGGGCGTTCCCCGCGCCGCTACCGGGGCGGCAGGCGGCCGCGCCGGCCAGTGACCCGGCCTTTCCGGCCGTCAATGGTGCGGCTCCGACCGCTTCCATCGGAGCGGCGCCCTCGTTCCCGAGCGGAGGCGCTGCGCCCATCTCCGGCGGTCCCGGATCGTTCGCGCCCGCCCCGCCGTCGCAGGCGGGCGGCGCACAGGCGCAGGCCTGCATGAACGGTTTCGTTCCGCTGCGCGAGGACGCCGAGAAGAAAGGCAAGATGATCAAGGCCGCGAGCGATCGGCATGCGTCGCCGGAGGAGGCCTGCAAGATCATCGGCAATTACAGCGCGGCCGAAGTGAAGATGATCAAATATGTCGAGGGCAATGCGACCAAATGCGGAATTCCGGCGCAGGTCGCCGACCAGCTGAAGGGCGGTCACAAGAACACCGAAGCCCTGCTGAAGAAGGTCTGCTCGGTGGCGACGCAGATGCAGAACCGCGGTCCGGCCGGTCCGAGCCTGAGCGAAGTGCTGGGCTCGGCAACGGCGGTTCCCGAGGCCACCGCCTCGCGGAAGGGCGGCAGCACCTTCGATACGCTGAACGGCAACGTCTTGCAGCGGTGAACCATGAGCGACGCGATCACGCGCGTTGCGGATGCGACCGGCAATTGGGTCGATACCGTTGCGCCGTCATGGTCGCGGCCCTATCTGCGGCTCGCCCGTCTCGACCGTCCGATCGGATCCTGGCTGCTCCTGATGCCCTGCTGGTGGTCGGCGGCGCTGTCCGCCGGCGTCGCCCATCGGCTCGACCGTCTGCCGCTTGATGTCGTGCTGTTCTTTATCGGCGCCTTTGTCATGCGAGGCGCCG
>Ga0153954_1001859_pt1 | contig 10194 bp, 10 predicted proteins | sample TSFL038MetaG_FD_102277 | JGI IMG/M metagenome (GOLD analysis project Ga0153954, IMG submission 102277) | Attine ant fungus gardens microbial communities from Florida, USA - TSFL038 MetaG | ecosystem: Host-associated > Fungi > Mycelium > Unclassified | place: USA: Florida, Wekiwa Springs State... | reverse complement strand
GACAAGTTTTCCGCAGCGCCATATCGACCCATCGTCGAATGGAGCTCGCGCGCCTCCGGCTGCCTGAGCGCACGCAAACTCAATCGAAATTCGCAACCACGCAGCGCGCGAGCGTCGTCTTTTGACTGATGCTTAGCTGCGGTTGCGCTCAAAAAATGGAACTCGCTATGAACGATATCAATCAAACCTTAGACGCGTCGCATCCAGAGATTTCTGAGCGCGAGAAACAGCTGGAAGAAAAGCTCGGTAGCCGGTTGCTGCTTATCTGGCTGCTCGGTGCAATCGTTCTCATCGAGCTACTTATCATCGTACAAGTTGCGAGATGATAATCCTTCGCTCGATTTGAGACCCAATGTTAAGGCCGTGAGATTACCAGTCTCTCGGCCTTTTTCTGCCTGCACAGCGGTGCGAGATGGCTAATCGGCATAGGCCGGAAGGTGCGGCCGGTAACCACGAAGAGCGTCATAGAGTTGAGTTACTGGGAGACGTCGGGAGTACGACAAACAACATCCAAAAGGATTTCCCACATGCCTCACAAACATCACGAACACCATAAGAAGGCCGCAGAACATCACGAGCACGCCGCGAAGCATCACCACGAAGCCGCGAAGCACCACGAGGCTGGCCATCACGAGAAGGCCGCCCACCACGCTCAGTTAGCCCACGCGCATCATTTGCATGCTGAGCATCATCACGAAGAGGCGACCAAGGCTCATCACCACGAGCATGGCGATAAGCGCTAATCTTTCACGCAGAGATTCATAGGGACGCGCGTTTTTGCTTCATGCTGAAGCAGCGACGCGTCCCTTATCGAAAGCAATCTTCAACCCATCAGCTCAGCAGAGCAGGCCAGCCGCGGCTGACGACATAGGCGCCGACGAGAGCGACGATCGCCGCGAAACATTGCGATAGGAGCTGCTTTCTGGCTGCGAGAATCGAACTCGCATACCGACCCGTGATGCCTCCAATCAGGCCTCCGCTGATGAAGAGCGCGACCAATGGCCAATCGATGAGACCCGACAGGGCGTAGCTTCCGGCTGTCGTAAACCCAAACGCGGCGACGGAGACGAGCGATGAGCCGATTGCGAAGATCATCGGCATATCGGTCGCCGCCATCAGACCTGGCACGATCAGGAAGCCGCCGCCAATACCGAAGAATCCCGCAAGACAGCCGACGCCCACGCCGTATGCCAACAGATAGGGCAGAAGATGGGGCGCGGTCCCCTCTGTCAGCTTGACGGTGGGATTGCCGGTCGTTCTCTTCTTGAAAAACATGGTGCCGGCGATCACCAGCATCAAAATGCCGAACAGTAACAGAAGTTTTTGTCCATCGACCTCCTTGCCGAGAGCCGATCCGAATGCAGTTCCGACGACGCCCGCAGCGGCAAACACCAGAGCGCATCGCCATTTGACGTTGTTGAAGCGGGCGTGATCGACGAGGCTCGCGAGCGAGCTCAACGAAAACGGCGGCGGCACTCGTCCCGATCGCGATGTGGGGAGACCGGACGCCGACGACATAAACGAGCAGCGGCACGGCGAGGATCGAGCCGCCCCCGCCGATCAGGCCCAACACGAAGCCGACGAGCGTACCCGACAGCACAGCCAGAGCGTCGTGCAGCATCACGCCATGACCTTCGGCTTCGCAAGCCACTCGCGGCCTTTGAGCATCGCCTGCCAATAGATCGGAGGAAGAATGCGCTCTTTGAGTATCCACGCCGCGCGCGATGGCTTCCTACCGTCGAACAATGCAGCGGGAAATGACGGCGCGAGTTTTCCTCCGTAGGCGAACTCAGCAAGCACGATCTTTCCGCGTTCGACCGTCAGTGGGCACGAACCATAACCGTCGTACGCGCACATTTTTGCGCGGCTTCCCATGTCGTGAAGCACGTTTTCGGCAACGACCGGCGCCTGCTTGCGCGCGGCGGCGGCGGTTTTGGCATTCGGCGTGTTGGTGACGTCGCCAAGACCGTAGATGTTTGAGTACTTCTTGTGCCGCAGGGTTGCGGGATCGACGTCGACCCAGCCTGCACTGTCGGCGAGCGGACTGGACCGCACGAAATCCGGCGCCTGCTGTGGCGGGCAAACGTGAATCATATCGAAGGGTATCTCGACGATCTCCTTCGTTCCATCCGGATTCGATTTTTGGAACCGCGCCGTTTTGGCCGGGCCGTCGATTGCAACCAAGTTGCTGCTGAATTTCAGATCGACATGATAGCGCTTGATGTACTCCATCAGCGCCGGGACATAATCCGGCACTCCGAACAGCACGCCGCCGGCGTTATCGAACTCGATTTGAATATCGCGCAGCCGTCCTGAGCGAAACCAGTGATCTGCCGACAGATACATCGCTTTTTGCGGCGCGCCTGCGCATTTGATCGGCATCGGAGGCTGAGTGAAGACGGCGCGTCCGGATTTGAGGTTCTTCACCAGCTCCCAGGTGTAGGGCGCGAGGTCGTAGCGGTAATTGGAGGTTACGCCATTCTTGCCCAACGTCTCGGTCAATCCCTCGATGCCGCTCCAATTGAGCTTCAATCCCGGGCATACGATGAGGTGGCGATATTTGATGGTGTGGCAGCCCTCGAGGACGACAGAGTCGTTGTCGGGATCGAAACCGGCGGCGGCAGCCTTGATCCATGTTGCCTGACGCGGCAGCACGGCTCCCATCGGCCTCACCGTCTGCTCAGGTGAGAACACGCCGCCGACGACGAGCGTCCAACCCGGCTGGTAGTAATGGACGTCGGCAGGCTCGATGATCGCGATATCGAGGTTGCTCTTTCGCCCGAGCAGACTTGCTGCGACGGCCGTACCGGCGGCGCCACCGCCGATAATGACGATGTCGTAGCGGCCGGCGGGTGCATCGGAGGAAATGGTGCCTCCCGCCGAAATGCGGCTCGCGACGCCGGACATGTCGAAGCCCGCGTCGCCTGCTTTCGCAAGGATGTCTGCGAGCGGGCGCTTGCCTGCCTGCGAGATGGCCCAGAGCGTCGTGCTTCTGGTGCCGGTCCGGCAATAGGCGAGGACCGGCTGCGGCAATTCCTGAAGCGCTTGAGCAAAAGCTGCCGCGTCGTCATCGCGGACCTTTCCGGAGACGACCGACAAGTAGCGCGCCTTAAGGCCAAGCTGTCGGGCCTCCTGCTCGATCTCCGAGAACGACGGCTGGTCGGATCCTTCACCGTCGGGGCGATTCGATATGATGGACTTGAATCCCATGGCCGCAATTTGCGCGACATCTCCCGGAGCAATTTGCGGTGAAACTGAGAGCTGGTCCGTGAGCTTCTTGGGAGTCATCGAAGGGTCCTGTCATGGGAAAGCGTGATTGGAGTCACAGTTCGTTGATCGGCACTTTGAGCTGGCGCTTGCCGTTCTCGTCGGGCTCGGGGAGATTGCCGCCGCGGATGTTGACCTGGATGGAGGGGATGATCAGTTTCGGCAGGGCGAGCGTTTGATCGCGTGCCGTGCGCATTTTCACGAAGTCTGCTTCCGTGACACCATCTCGAACGTGAATATTGTGCGCGCGCTCTTCGCCGACCGTCGTTTCCCAACTGATGTCACGTCCGCCCGGTCCGTAGTCGTGGCACATGAAGAGCCGTGTCTCGGGCGGGAGCGAAAGAACGCGCTTGATCGAGCGATAGAGCACCTGCGCGTCGCCACCGGGGAAGTCGGCACGCGCGGTGCCGCCGTCCGGCATGAAAAGCGTGTCGCCGACGAATGCAGCGTCACCGACGACGTGCGTCATGCAGGCAGGTGTGTGTCCGGGCGTCAGCATTGCGAACGCCGTCATGCCGCCGATCGTGTAGGTGTCACCATCCTCGAAAAGGCGATCGAACTGGCTGCCGTCGCGCTGGAACTCGGTACCTTCGTTGAAGATCTTGCCGAAGACTTCCTGCACGATCCGAATATTTGCGCCGATGCCAAGCTTGCCGCCGAGCTGGGCCTGGATGTAGGGCGCCGCCGAAAGGTGGTCGGCGTGGGCGTGCGTCTCGATCAGCCATTCGAGCTTGAGGTGATGGTCGCGGACGAAGCTGATGATCTTGTCGGCGGACCCATAGCTGATGCGGCCAGCCGCATAGTCGATATCCATCACGCTGTCGAAGATCGCGCAGGCGTCAGACGCCAGATCCTTGACAACATAACTGACGGTGTTGGTTGCCTCGTCGAAAAAGGCTGTCACTTCTGGTCTGATCGCCCGATCGACGCGATGAGGTACCGGCTCCTCAAGCGTTCCGTCGGATGTGGCGACTTTCGAAGTCATGACCGATCTCCGGAATAAAATTCTAGAGAACGAGTAACTTCAAAAATATTATACGTATGTGATCAAGTCACGTAGAAATATCAAACAACGGCGGCAAGCTGCCGCAGGCCTTCGGGCTTCACGAGATCAATGCTTCCCCGTGAGGTCGTGAGCCAGCCGCGTCGCTGGAATTCGTGGAGCTGCCGACCGATGACCTCGCGCGCCGAGCCCAGTTCCGCTGCAAGCTGCTGATGCGTCAGCTCAACCCGGCCTTTCGCGTCCGCAAGTTGGAGAAGGCGCTGCGCCAGACGCACGTCTATTCGCGAAAAGGCAACCTCGTCGATAATTCGGAATAGCGTTGTGACGTGGACGCTGAAGGCGGTGAAAACAAATCGCCGAAAGACAGGAGAGCGGGAAATCAGCTCGTCGAACGTCGCGCGTGGAACTGCCACGGCTTCGACATCGGTCTCGGCGAAGCCATCGGCTTGATATTCCTCATAGCCCATCAGGCAGGCTGTGGTGAGCGCGCAGCTTTCGCCCGGCGCCACCCGATAGAGCACGATCTCGCGCCCGCTCTCGGATACCTGCTGAACCCGCACCGTCCCTGCGAGCACCAGCAAATAGTTTTCCGGCGATTGGCCCGGGCCGAAAATGCGCGTCCCCGCAGGAAGACTGACGACCTGGCTCGTTTCGAGGAGGAGCTTGTGTGTTTCCGGCTCGAGCTTTTCGAGGCCCGGAAAGATTTTCGTCCAGTCGGATTTTGTCATGGCTTCACTCTGTGGCGCGGCACCACATATGCCAAAATCCGTTTCTTTCAACGTACTGAATTCGTGAGCCCGTCGGTCAGCTCAGCCCGCCTAGCGATATCGGTAGCTCGATTCCAAATCTTAGCTCCGCAAAAGTGACGGTGCTTAAGAAAGAGGGGAGCAAGCGGCTGCATCGCGATGAACCCCGGAACCCTCAAGATGGAAGGATTCTCCTCGCTGCGTTTTTGACCTTCTTAAACAGCGGCGTAAAAACGCTATGCGATCGCTGAAGAGCCGTCGTCAGCTTTCAACGCGCATGGAAATGACGCCAAGCGCGCAAATAAGCGTTTCATTTCAAACGGATTATTTGGTTGCGGGGGCTGGATTTGAACCAACGACCTTCAGGTTATGAGCCTGACGAGCTACCGGGCTGCTCCACCCCGCGTCACCAAAACGCAACGATCTCAAAGATGTATGCGCTTGCCGGATAAACAAGGCCGCTCGTTTCGGAGCGGCCGGAGGGCGCCGTATAGCACAAAAATGACGGCTGGAAACCCCTAACTTCGAATTTCTGTGAGATGCCCCTCGCAACTCCAAATTTTCGCGACGATGCAGGCAATTATCGCCTAGCGAGCAACGCCAGATTCGCCTTCAAATCTCGCGCGGAAGACGGTCGGCTCACGGGATTTTTTGCAGGCGGAGGGTATTGATCGTCAGCCCGGAATGATCGAGCGACTGGGCAATAAGGTACACGGGTGCATCGGCCGACGATCTGTAGACCACGGGCTTGTAAGCGGCGGGTTGCATCCGCGCGCGTTGTTGGCGTGCGCCGCGATGTTCGCTTCGCGAGGCCTTTGCGGATTTGCTGGGTTGCGCTCGCTGAGAGTGATGGCGTTCGATCGCCTGCCCCAGATTGCCGCCCAATCCCATATAGCCGTTGGACCAGTCCGATCTGGTTGCCGATGGGGCGTCGCTCAGGCTCTGGGCGATGCCCGTTCCATGCGCGGAGAGCGCTACCGCGGCGGACAGCGCGAAAACGGAGAGAGGCCGGAAGCAAATCACGGTATTCCATCCAATGTTGCGAGATGTTTTGATTTGAGTCCGCAGTGTTTCGGTTAATAAAAGGTTAATTTCAATTCTTTTCTCAAATTAACGGATTTAAGTCCGCATTCCTCCGCGATATTGTTTTTCTCTCGCAGTTTTTGCCATCCTCAATGCAATTTGTGATTCCGGCGATTATTTCGACGCGCGCTCAGGTTTTATAAATTGCGGATAAAACAACTTAGCGACTGCGATCCGAAATCACGTAAATGGCGAGCAGGAGAAGTCCGATCAATCCTCCCCTCACGGCCGTAGCCGACCACCCACCCCAGTGATAGGTCATCGTGCCCAATACCGACCCAATCGCGCCGCCGATGAAGTTGATCGTCATATAGATCGCGTTGACGCGGCCGCGCGTTTCCTGGGGACCCAAAAAAATGAGCCGCTGTCCCGCGATCTGGCTCGTCTGGACGGCGGCGTCGAATGAAATCGTCAATACGACAAGTATCGCGAGGAAGCGCCACTCCACGGCATAGCCAGACGCATAGCTCGTTAAGGCGAGAACCAGCATAGCGCCGACGGTCAGTGCGCGTGTCATTCCACGATCCGCAAACCGACCAGCGAAGGGAGCGGCAAGCGCTCCCCCGGCACCTGCCAATGCAAACAACGCGATTTCCTGCTTACTCATTCCAAAGCTGTCGGCGAGCATGATCGGCGCAGCCGTCCAAAACATATTGAAGGCGCAAAACATCAGAGACTGATACAGCGATCTCTGGCGGAGAACGGGCAACTCTCGAAATAGCCCGATCATCGATCGCAATATCTGGAAATAATGCTGGCCTTTCGCCGGTTGATGCGCAGGCATAATGCGAAAAAGGATCGAGCCGATCAATAGCATCAACATCGCCGAACAAAAGAAGACGGCGCGCCAGCCGAAATGCGCCGCAATGAAAAGCGCGGCGGGGCGCGCCAACATGATACCGGTCAAAAGACCGCCCATCACATTTCCGACGATCTGCCCCCGCTTCGCGTCCGGGACGAGATGAGCAATGAACGGGACGAGAACCTGAGCGCCCGTCGAACATAATCCGATAAAGAATGAAGCGATGAAGAACGGCAGCGTAGATGTCGCCATGCCAGCGCAAACGAGTGCGATTGCCGTAAGCAGCACATTCGTTAGAACGAGCCGCTTGTTCTCGACCAGATCAGCGAGTGAAACGAGAAAGAATAAGCCGACGCCGTATCCGATCTGGGTGACACTCGCGATTGAGCCCGCGAGATCGGGGTCTATGCCGATTTCATGCCCGATCGAGGTGATCAAGGGCTGCGCATAGTAAAGGTTCGCCACGAGCGCGCCCGCAGCTACCGCGGCCACCGTGATGAGCACTCGAGATGGCTCGCCGACCCGAGCAGCAGGACCTTCGATGTTCAAGCTGGATTCTTTCGTTTGAGCATTTCCCGCATTCTTGATCCGATGCCTTGTTTGCGAGGAAAAAAGACAACGTTCCCTTTGGACCAATCGATCTTTTGGGCAGCTTCATAGATTGCGTTATCGGCTGAGAACCATGTGACGAATTCAGCGACGAATTTAACGGAGGGAATACGTCGGGCGTCTCATTGAAGCGGTTACGGGATTATGTGGCTCCGCGAGCATAGGGCATTCGGCTTCCAGCCTATTATCCGAGAGCCGGATCTCGACCAAATTGCCTGACATCCGAATAACGCCCGATGGTTTCGCCGCGGGCGTTTCTCCCCTTTTTTACTTTTGCGAAGGGCCGTTTCAATGACGGATGCGAATAAGATTTGGTTCATCACGGGTGTATCACGTGGCTTCGGCAAGGCGCTGACCGAGGCGTTGCTGGCAGATGGCGATACCGTGATCGGAACAACCCGCGACGGCGCCGCTCCGGTTAGCGATCGAAGCGGCAGGTTGCATACGCTCGCGCTCGACGTCACGGACGGCTCAGCAGTTAAATCGATCGTGAGAGATGCGCATGCGCTTCACGGACGCATCGATGTCGTGATCAACAACGCCGGATACGGGCTGTTAGGCGCCATCGAAGAGGCGGCTGAGGACCAGATCGCCCATATGTTCGACGTGAATTTTCACGGCACGCGGCGGGTGGTGCAGGCCGTGCTTCCCTATCTCAGGGCGCAGCGGTCAGGACATATCGTCAATGTCACATCGATTGCCGGTCTGGCGCCCGGAGCAGGTTCGGGATTTTATGCGGCTTCCAAATTTGCAGTGGAAGGTATGTCCCAGAGTCTCGCGCAGGAAGTTGCGCCGCTGGGCATCAAGGTCACGCTGGTCGAGCCTGGCGCGTTCCGGACCGATTTTCTTTCCGAGCACTCCATTCGTACACGTCAAGTTGGCATTACGGATTACGCATCGACGGCGGGAGCCACTCTGACAGCGCTCGAAAACATGGCGGGAAAGCAGATCGGCGATCCGGATCGCGCGGCTCGGGCCATCATCAAGGCCGTTCGTGCATCCGAGCCGCCGCTGCATCTGGTGCTTGGTTCCGACGCTTTCCGCCGGACGCTCGAAAAACAGAAACGTTTTGCGGCTGAGCTCGATGCCTGGAAAGACGTGTCGCTTGGCACCGACTACTGACGCATCCAATCCATTACGCTTCTCCAAAACAACTCAAGGAACAATCATGCAAACGAAAGCCTATGCCGCGGCGGCCGCAAAGGCACCCCTCGCGCCAATAACGATTGATCGCAGAGACCCAGGACCGAAGGACGTTGTGATCGACATCCTTTATTGTGGCGTTTGTCACTCCGACCTTCACACCGCGCGTGGCGAGTGGCCGGGCATTCTCTATCCCTGTGTGCCGGGCCATGAAATCATCGGGCGCATTACGGCGGTCGGCAAAGATGTTGCGAATTTCAAGGAAGGCGACGTGGCCGCCGTCGGCTGCATGGTCGACAGCTGCCGGACGTGCGATCCATGCGAGCACGATCTCGAGCAATACTGCACCGGTCCGCATGGCTTTACCGGCACCTACAATGGCGCAGCGAAGGGCGGCCTTCCCAACACGTTTGGCGGCTATTCCAAGCAGATCGTCGTCGACGAGCACTTCGTGCTCCACATTCGCCACAGCGAGGAGCAGCTTGCTGCCGCGGCGCCACTGCTTTGCGCTGGCATCACCACATGGTCGCCGTTGAAGCACTGGAACGTTGGGCCTGGCAAAAAAGTCGGTATCGTCGGAATCGGCGGCCTAGGCCATATGGGCGTCAAGCTCGCGCACGCGCTTGGCGCGCATGTCGTGGCATTCACGACTTCGGAATCAAAAAAACAGGCGGCTCTGGATCTCGGTGCGAATGAGGTCGTCGTGTCGAAGAATGCCGGCGAAATGGCGGCCCATGCAGGAAGCTTCGACTTCATTTTGAACACGGTCGCGGCGTCACACGATCTCGATGCGTTTACAAACCTCTTGAAGCTCGACGGCACGTTGACGCTGGTTGGCGTGCCGGAGCATCCGCATCCATCGCCTTCTGTTTTTCCGCTTATTTTCGGACGTCGCTCCATCGCCGGGTCCGTAATCGGGGGCATCGCTGAAACGCAAGAGATGCTCGATTTCTGCGCGGAACGGGGGATCACCTCGGACGTCGAGATGATTGCGATGGGCGATATCGAAAACGCTTATGAGCGCCTACTCAAGAGTGACGTCAAGTATCGCTTCGTCATCGATATGGCGACCTTGAACTGAGGTTGAAGGTGGGCGCCGGATATTCAAGCCGGCGCCAACTCATTCTCAGCCGTCGTCGGCACGTTGTGGTTCCGGATGAAGTCGACGACCGCACGTACTGCGCCCGACATATATCTTTGGCGGGGGTAGGTCAGATACCAGCCTGGGAAGTAGGGCGAGAACTCTTCGAGCATTGGCACGAGATCACCTTTCGCGATAATCGGCCGGAGGACAGATTCGGCCCAGAACGCAATTCCTACGCCCTGCATGGCGGCGTTGATGGCCATGTCACTGCAAGAAACTATGAGCGGGCCATTCACGGCCACGGATGTCCAATGTCCGTCCTTGAAGAATTCCCAATTGTAGATCCCGCGGCGCCCAGCCCAGCGCCAATTGATGCAGCGGTGATTGTGAAGCTCGCTCGGGTTTGCCGGCTTACCGTACTTTGCCACGTATTCCGGAGACGCGACGGCGCACATTC
>Ga0153954_1001858_pt1 | contig 10196 bp, 10 predicted proteins | sample TSFL038MetaG_FD_102277 | JGI IMG/M metagenome (GOLD analysis project Ga0153954, IMG submission 102277) | Attine ant fungus gardens microbial communities from Florida, USA - TSFL038 MetaG | ecosystem: Host-associated > Fungi > Mycelium > Unclassified | place: USA: Florida, Wekiwa Springs State... | reverse complement strand
GCTTCGCGGAATCTGCAAGACGCCCGACGGCTCGCGCGCGACGGCGGTCGCCGGGCGGCGTGTCGGCGTGACCAGCGCCATCTCGCCGATCAAGGTTGGCGGGCGGAGAATTTTTTCGCTGCGTCCCTCGCCCGACGGCTGCAGAACGATGCAGCCCGAGCGAAGAAAATACCCGCCGTCCGACGGCTCATCGCGGCGGAAGAGAACCTCCCCGCTGCGCAGAATGCGCTGCCCGGCCGCCAGCATGATGAAGCGCAATGCCTCCGCTTCGAGCACAGCCAGAATCGGATGGCGGGTCAGATCATGCAGGTCGTCGTCGCGGGCCATGCTCTCAAACCCCAAATTACGGGACGAGTTTATAGCCTCCGGCCTCGGTGATCAAAAGCTGCGATTTGGCGGGGTCGCGCTCGATCTTCTGCCGCAGCCGGTAGATATGCGTCTCGAGCGTATGGGTCGTGACATTGGAATTATAGCCCCAGACTTCCTTCAGCAGCACGTCGCGGGTGACGACCGACTGACGGGCGCGATAGAGAAAGCGCAGGATCGCGGTCTCCTTCTCGGTGAGCCGCAGCTTGCTGCCCTTTTCATTGATGAGATGTTTCGAGCCTGGCTGAAAGGTGAAGGGCCCGATGCGGAACAACGCATCGTCGCTCGCCTCATGCTGGCGCAGATGGACGCGCATCCGCGCCAGCAGCACCGAGAAGCGGAAGGGCTTCGTCACATAATCATTGGCGCCGGCTTCCAGTCCGTCGACCGTGTCGGCCTCCGAATCATGTCCCGTCAGCATGATGATCGGGTTCTTGAACCCTTCGCCGCGCAATTGCCTGACTGCCGCGCGCCCATCCATGTCGGGCAGGCCCACGTCCATGATGACGAGGTCGGGCGACGCCTCGCGCGCCACGACGAGCGCCGCGGCTGCGGTCGCCGCGTGAACGGGTTCGAATTCAGCATGCAGCGCGAGCTGCTCGACGAGTTCGCCGCGAAGCTCCTCGTCATCATCCGCAATCAAAATCTTGCGAACCTGCGTCATGGCTGGTCCTATGTTTTCGCGCCGCATGGGCGGCGCCCAGATGTCAAATTCTCGTGACGACCCCATCGAAACAGCACCCGCCCGGTTCGCCGACATCCCGAAAACCGCGCAAAATCCCCGGTCAACCGAAGGGCGGATTGCCTATACGCCGGATCATCGCGACGGCGCTGCCGCGTCTCTCACCCGAGGAGCCGATCCGCGGACGCCTGCACGTCGGTCAGGCGACATTTGCCTGTGCCATCGGCGCGGCCGCGATCAGCCACCGCAAGCGCGAAGGCGACCATGCATCGCCTGCCGGGCATTTTCGGCTGATTGAAGGCTTTTTCAAGCCGTTAATCGGCCGCCGGCCGCGCGCGGCACTGCCAATTTTCCCGATTAACCGAACGCTTGGCTGGTGCGACGACGTCAATTCGGCGAATTACAACCGGCTGATCAGCCTGCCGTCACAGGTGCGCCACGAGACGCTCTGGCGCGACGACGGTCTTTACGATCTCGTCGTCGTGCTCGATTACAATCTGCGTCCGCGGCGCAAGGGCGCCGGCAGCGCGATCTTCCTGCATTGCGCGCGGCCGGATTTCGCGCCGACGGAAGGCTGCATCGCCCTTCGACAAGAAGATCTGCGCAAGCTTCTGCCGCGGCTCGCGCGCAAGGCTCGTTTGATTGTGAGACGATAATTCGAGGAGACGCGCGGATGACATTTCAGCAGGGCTCACGCTTGGCGTTCCTCGCCTTGGTGTTTTGCGGCCTATCACTCGCCGGCCTCGTCGCCGCTTCCGCGGCTCCGTTGCCGCGGACCTATTGCGCCCACGTCGTCAACGATGACCATCTCCGCACCGTGCCGCCCTCGCTTGGCCCTGCCATCAAACGCCTGTTCAATATCAGCGGCGCTTATGCTTCGCAGACGACGAGTTACCGCTGCGCCGATGGTAAGGTCATGCTTTGTAATGTCGGCGCCAATCTGGCGTGCGGCAAAGCCAATCTCGATAAGAGCCTGCCCGGCGCGACGGCCTGGTGCAAAGACAATCCGAATTCCGATTTCATTCCGATGGCTGCGACCGGCCATGACACGATCTACAATTGGCGCTGCGCGAATGGCATTGCCGTAGCCGGCGCGCCTGTCAGCAAGGTCGATGCACGCGGCTTCTTCGTCGACAATTGGAAGACATTGCCGTGAAGCCGCGCCCAGGCTGGAAGCAATCCGCCTGTCACATTTCCCGCGCAGAGTGGCGCTGCATAACGGGAGATCCTTGATGAGCATTCTCGGCAGTATCGTTTCAGCGATTCTTCATCACGGCAACGCATCGGCTGCGCCCACATCCACGACATCCTCCGCTGCGCCAACGCCTGCCGCGCCCGAAGCGCCGCATACCGCGCCGGTGGATCCGGCCCCGAGTGAGCCTGCGACAACTGCCTCGGCTCCCGCTGCGCCGAGCGCCCCTGTCGATGTTGATGCCGTTCTGACGCAACTCGCCGCGACGCATCACGAGCGGCTCGACTGGAAACATTCGATCGTCGATCTTCTGAAAGTGCTCAACCTCGACAGCAGCCTCGCCGCGCGCAAGGAGCTGGCCAAGGAACTGCACTACAGCGGCGACGAGCACGACACCGACACGATGAACATGTGGCTGCATCGCGAAGTCATCGCCGAGCTCGTCAAGAACGGCGGCAAAGTGCCGGAAGATTTGAAGCACTGATTACGCGTCGGCATCCGCCAAGCGTTGTATGTACAGATGCCCGGCTTAACGCCGGGCATTCGTGTCTCAAGGCTTGTGATACGTCACCTTGCGCCAAAGATCGCGCTGCCGACGCGGACATGCGTCGCGCCGAGCTCGATGGCGATTTCGAAATCGCTGCTCATGCCCATTGAGAGAGTCGTGATGGCGTTGCGGGCGGCGATCTTGTTAAGCAGCGCGAAATGCGGCGCGGCCTGCTCATCGACCGGCGGAATGCACATCAGGCCGGAAATATCGAGGTTGAGATCGTCACGGCAAAAGCCGATGAATTCGTCCGCCTCCTCCGGCAGGATGCCGGCCTTTTGCGGCTCGGCGCCGGTATTCACCTGCACGTAGAGTTTCGGCGCGCGACCGGCGCCGGCAATCTCTTTTGAAAGAGCCATTGCGATCTTTTCGCGATCGACCGTCTCGATCACATCGAAGAATTGCACTGCCTCGCGCGCCTTATTGGATTGCAGCGGCCCGATGAGATGCAGTTCGAGGCCCGGCGTCTCGGCGCGCAGCGCCGGCCATTTGGCCATGGCCTCCTGCACCCGGTTTTCGCCGAAGATGCGTTCGCCGGCGGCAATCACCGGCCGGATCGCCTCTGCGTCGAACGTCTTCGAGACGCAAACGAGCGTGACCGCACCCGGCGCACGGCCCGCATCGGCCGCCGCCCGGGCGATCCGCTCGCGGATGTCCCGAAGCCGCGCGAGGGTGCCGTCATCCGCCTCTTTTTCGCCAGCCGCCACGCCGCTCTCCTTCCGCTCGACCGATCATTGACCCGCCCCGCCAATAATGCTGTGTATCGGCCGCCTCAATCCCAGGCTCTTCAATCCTATGGTCTTTCAATCGCATCGGGTTGAGTCCGAAACCGCGTCGCAGTTTCCGGTCCGATGCTCTAAACCCCTGATAGCATGGACACGGCGCGCTACAACGCTCACGAAGCCGAGCAAAAATGGCAGCAGACCTGGGACGCGGCGGAAACCTTCCGCACGCGTAACGATGATCCGCGGCCGAAATACTACGTCCTTGAAATGTTCCCCTATCCATCCGGCCGGATCCATATGGGGCATGTCCGCAATTATACGATGGGCGATGTCATCGCGCGTTTCATGCGGGCGCGGGGCTTTAATGTGCTGCACCCGATGGGCTGGGACGCCTTCGGCCTGCCGGCGGAAAATGCCGCCGCGCAGAACAAGACGCATCCCGCCCAATGGACCTACGCAAATATCGCGTCGATGCGGGCGCAGCTCAAATCCATGGGCCTGTCGCTCGACTGGTCGCGCGAGATCGCGACCTGCGATCCGGCCTATTACAAGCATCAGCAGAAATTGTTTCTCGATTTCCTCGCCGGCGGCCTCGTCGACCGCAAGAAGTCACGCGTCAATTGGGACCCGGTCGATCATACGGTGCTCGCCAACGAGCAGGTGATCGACGGGCGCGGCTGGCGCTCAGGCGCGCTTGTCGAGCAGCGCGAACTGACGCAATGGTTTCTGAAAATCTCCGCGGCCGCCGACGATCTTCTCGCCGCGCTCGATGATCTGCCGCGCTGGCCGGAAAAAGTCCGGCTGATGCAGAAGAACTGGATCGGCCGCTCCGAGGGTCTGCATCTGCGCTTTGCCATCGCGCCGACGGACAAGGTCGCGGTCTCCGAGATCGATGTTTATACGACGCGGCCGGACACGCTCTTCGGCGCCAAATTCCTCGCGCTGGCGCCTGACCATCCGCTCGCCGCGGCCGTTGCCGAACATGATCCGGCCTTGCGGCAGTTCATTGCCGAATGCCAGCGCGGCGGCACATCGGAAGCCGCCATCGAGACGGCAGAGAAGAAGGGCTATGACACCGGCCTGCGCGTGCGCCATCCGTTCGATGCGGATTGGCTGCTGCCGGTCTATGTCGCCAATTTCGTGCTGATGGATTACGGCACCGGCGCCATCTTCGGCTGCCCGGCGCATGACCAGCGCGACCTCGATTTCGCCAATGCCTATGGCCTCGGCAATACGCCGGTGGTCTGTCCGCCCGGCGTCGACCCGGCGACCTTCACGATCACCGACAAAGCCTTTGACGGCGACGGCACGCTGATTAATTCGCGCTTCCTCGATGGCCTGACGATCGACGTGGCGAAAGAAGACGTCGCCAAACGGCTTGAAACAGCGACCCTCGGCAGGGCGCCCGTCGGCAAACGGCAGATCAATTATCGTCTGCGCGATTGGGGCATTTCGCGGCAGCGCTATTGGGGCTGCCCGATCCCGATCATCCATTGCGAGAAATGCGGCGCCGTCCCGGTGCCTGCGGCCGACCTGCCGGTCGAGCTGCCGCAGGATGTGACCTTCGATCAGCCCGGCAATCCGCTCGAGCGCCATCCGACCTGGAAGCATGTCACCTGCCCGAGCTGTGGCGGCGAGGCCCGGCGCGAGACGGATACGATGGACACGTTCGTCGATTCGTCCTGGTACTTCCTGCGCTTCACCGATCCCTGGGACAAAGCGGCGCCGACCGACGCGGCCATGGTGCGCAAATGGCTGCCGGTCGATCAATATATCGGCGGCATCGAGCACGCGATCCTGCACCTGCTCTACGCCCGCTTCTTCACCCGCGCGATGCAGCAGACCGATCACGCCGACGCTTTGAAGGAGCCTTTCGCCGGCCTCTTCACGCAGGGCATGGTCGTGCACGAGACCTATCGCGATATTGATGGTGGCTGGGTCGCCCCGTCCGAAATCCGCATCGACCTGACGCCGCACGGCCGCCAGGCGACACGGCTCGACACCGGCGCGCCGGTCGAGATCGGCCCCATCGAAAAGATGTCGAAGTCGAAGCGCAACACGATCGACCCCGACGAGATCATCGAGACCTATGGCGCCGATACGGCACGCTGGGTGGTCCTGTCCGATTCGCCGCCGGAAGGCGACGTGATCTGGACCGATGCCGGCGTTCAGGGCGCCGCCAAATTCGTCCAGCGCGCCTGGCGGCTGGTCGACGAGCTGGCGGGCCTTGCCGCCCCGCCCGATGCGGCGAAGCCTGCCGAATTCTCGGCCGCGGCCGCGGAAGTGCGCAAGATCGCGCATGCGGCTCTGGTCAAGGTCGAGGAGGATATCTTAAGGCTGCGCTTCAACCGCGCCGTCGCGCAGCTCTACGACCTTGCCAACAAGCTCTCGGCCGCGGTCGGGGCCATCGAGAGCCCGGACATCGGCGACGACCTGCGCTATGCCTTCCGCGAGGCGGCGGACATTTTTGTGCAACTATTTGCGCCGATGATGCCGCATCTGGCGGAGGAAAGCTGGGCCCTGCTCGGCCACGCGACTTTGGTCGCCGAGGCGCCATGGCCCATTGCCGACCGCAGCCTGATCGTTGAAAATATGATGGTCCTGCCGGTGCAGGTGAATGGCAAGAAACGCGCGGACCTCGTCATCGAGCGCGACGCCGATGCGGCCGCGATCGAAAAGGCCACTCTGGCGCTCGAAGGGGTTCAGAAAGCGCTGGAAGGCAAGGCGGTGAAGAAGGTCATCATCGTCCCGCAAAGGATCGTCAATGTCGTTGCCTGATTTGTCGTTGCATCGTTTTCGCGCCGCCCTGCTCGTTCTCGGCCTGCTGCCGCTTCTCGGGCTCGGCGGCTGCATCGAGAGCGTGCGGCCGCTTTATGGCTCGGGCAGCTTCCTTGCGAACGGCGCCCAGGCCGAAAAAATGCAATCGGTGGCGGTCGACGAGATTGCCGGCCGGCTCGGCCATTATCTCGGCGACGACCTGAAGCTCAATCTGAATGGCACCGGTGCGCCGACCGAACCCCAATATCACCTCGTCATCACCTTGGCCGAAGCGACGGAGACGCCGCTGATCGACACGGTCGAAGGTCTCGCCACTTCGGCGACCATCGTGACGACGGCGAATTTCCGCCTCGTGCCGGTCGGCAACGGCAAGGTCTTTGTCGGCAAGGCCTATGTCGCGGCGAGCTACGACCGCAACACCAACCGGTTCGCCAACGTGCGCGCCGCGCGCGATGCGGAAATCCGCGACGCCCGGCGGCTGGCGGACGAAATCACCACCCAGGTCGCGGCCGAACTCGCCACGCACACCTGATGGTCGCGGTCAAAAGCGGCGAAGCCGATCGTTTCATCGCCAAGCCGCCGCCGAATACTTTCCTCTATTTGATTTTCGGCACGGACGCCGGCCTCGTCGCCGAGCGGGCGCAGAAGATCATCGCCCGCAGCATCGACGACGCCAAGGACCCGTTCCAATTCCTACGGATCTCCGGCGACGAACTGGCCGCCGACCCGCTGCGCCTCGCCGATGAAGCCAACACGATCCCGATGTTCGGCGGCCGCCGCGCCATCGCCATCGATGCGCAGGGCAAGAGCTTTGTCGCCGCACTTGAGCCCGTGCTCGCCAAGCCGCCGCTCGATTGCACCATCATCATCGAGGCCGGCGCGCTGAAACGCGATGCACCGCTGCGCAAGCTTTGCGAATCAAATCCCCGCGCCGCGGCGATCGAATGTTATCCCGACAGCGCCAAGGACGTCGCGCAACTCATCGACACGGAATTGCGCGCCGACGGATTGAGCATCGATGCCGAAGCAAAAACGCTGCTCGTCTCACTGCTCGGCGAAGACCGCCTCACGACGCGCTCGGAAATCGCCAAGCTCGCACTTTATGCGCGTGGCGCCGGCACGGTGACGATGGACCATGTCGCGGCGATCGTTGCCGACGCGTCAAGCGTCGCGCTCGATGCCGCCATTGACGGCGCTTTCGACGGCGATCTCCAGGCGGTCGAGAAAACCGCCGAACGCGTCTTTTCCGAAGGCGGCGATTACAATGCTTTGCTGGGTGCCGCTTTGCGCCACGCAACGGCGCTGCATCGCGCACGGCTCGACGCCGAATCCGGCCGCGGCGGAGGTGGCGGCGGGTTTGGCTTTCGCCGCAGCGCCGCCTTCGATCGGCATTTGCGCGGCTGGCCGTCGGAGCGATTGGCGCGGACGATCACCGCGCTCAATCAGGCGATCGGCAAGGCGCGGCGCGACCCGCGCCTCGCTGATCAGATCGCGCTGCGCGCGCTTTGGGCGATTGCGCTTAGCGCGAAGCGCAAGGCGGGGAACTAAGAGACATCATTGCGAGCGAAGCGAAGCAATCGAGAACAACCCGCTGGATTGCTTCGTCGCTAGCGCGCCTCGCAATGACGGCGTTGGCTATCGCTTCAACCGCCGCACCAAATCGTCGAGCTGTTCGAGGCTCTTGTAGCGGATGCGCAATTCGCCCGCTTCGCCATGCGCCGCGATTGAAACGAGAAGCCCGAGCGTGTCGCTCAAATCCTTTTCGAGCGCGCGCGTGTCGGCATCTTTCTCGTCGTCGATCTTCGGCTTCGCGCGCGATTCGGCTTTCTGCGTCAGCTTTTCGACATCGCGCACTGATAGGCCCTGCGCGACGATGCGCGAGGCGATCTCATCGGCATCGGCGCGTGTGAGAAGCGCGCGCGCATGACCGGCCGAGAGCTGGCCTTCGGCCAGAAGACGCTTGGTCTTCTCCGGCAGTTTCAACAGTCGCAAAGTATTGGTGACGTGGCTGCGGCTTTTGCCGATGACTTTCGCAAGATCGGCTTGCGTATAGCCATAGTCGCTTTCGAGTTGCTGATAGCCGAGCGCTTCTTCAAGCGCGTTGAGATCGGCACGCTGCACGTTCTCGATGATGGCGAGCTCAAGCGCCTGTTTATCGTCGGCCTCGACAAGAATGACCGGCACTTCGTGCAGCCCGACGCGCTGCGCCGCGCGCCAGCGCCGCTCGCCGGCGATGATCTCATAAGCATCGGCCTGGCCTGGCACGGTGCGCGCGAGGATCGGTTGGATGATGCCCTTTTCGCGAACCGACGCGACAAGGTCTTCGAGATCCGCGTCGTTGAAATCCTTGCGCGGATTCCGCGGATTGGGCCGCAGAAATGCGAGCGGGATTTTCTTCTGGCCGCGTGAGCGCGCAACCGCCGCATTCTCATCACCGGCATCGCCGATCAAGGCGGCCAGTCCGCGCCCGAGCCGCGGCCGGGATTCGTCTGCCATAGTCGCTGCCTTCATATTCGCCTTCACCGATTTCGCCGCTTTAAGTCTTTTCACCGCATCGGGTTTGTCCGAAAACCGCTGCGCACTTTTCGGTCCGATGCTCTAAGCAGCCACGCCGCGCAATTGCCGTTCGCGCTGGATCACTTCCGATGCCAGGCGCAGATAGGCCTGGCTGCCGGCGCATTTGAGATCATAAAGAAGCACCGGCTTGCCATAGGACGGCGCTTCGGAAATCCGCACATTGCGCGGAATGATGGTCTCGTAGACCTTGTCGCCCATGAAGCCACGGACATCGGCGGCGACCTGGGTCGCGAGATTGTTGCGCGGATCGTACATGGTCAGCACGATGCCGTGGATCGACAGTTCTTCGTTCAGCGTCTGCCGCACTTTCTCGACCGTCGACAGCAATTGCGACAGACCTTCGAGAGCGAAGAATTCGCATTGCAGCGGCACGAGCACGCTGTCGCTCGCCGCCAGCGCATTGATAGTGAGGAGATTGAGCGACGGCGGACAATCGATGAGAACATAAGAGAAACGATTTGCGTCCGGGAGGCCCGCCTGCTCATCAGCAAAGGCCTTGACCGCATTCTTCAATCGATAGGCGCGATCCTTTTCAGAGGCGATTTCGAGCTCGACACCGAGGAGATCGAGCGTCGAGGGCGCAATCGACAGACGCGGCACGGCCGTCGCCTGGATCGCCGCCTTCAAGGGCTCTTCGCCGATCATCACGTCGAAGGTCGAGACACCGCGGCTCTTCCGGTCGATGCCGAGACCGGTCGAGGCATTGCCCTGCGGATCGAGATCGATGATCAGCACGCGTTCGCCGATCGCGGCGAGCGCCGTCCCGAGATTGATGGCCGTCGTCGTCTTGCCGACGCCGCCTTTTTGATTCGCCAGCACCAGCACACGAAGATCGGGAGAATAAGCCACGCGCCGTCTCCGAAACCCGATTGTCTGCGCAGCCATGCGATGATCTCTAAAGCTCTGTTTTAGAAGATTTTTCGCGCGGTACGCCTAAACTCATCCGCGCTGCGCTACGGTCTTTTGCGCCGCCTCGTCGAAAACGAGCAGGACGCGACTGACCGGCGCAGTAACGCTTGATTTGGCTATGATGCGGTATCGGCCCGCTAGGGACAAGGCTTTGACCTCTTGTTCGGCCTCTTGTCCCTTGAGAAAAACGCCGGCGGCACCTTTTGCCAGCCAGCCTTCCGCATAACCGACGAGGACCGGCAGCGGCGCGAGCGCGCGGGCGCTGATCGCCTCGATCGGCGCGTCGATATGGTTAATGATCTCTTCGATTCGGCCGTTGTGGATGACGCCCGGCGCCGATGTTTCACGTGAAACTTCGCGCAGGAAGGCGCATTTGCGCTGATCCGATTCGATCAAATGCACGCGGGCTTCGGGCGTTTC
>Ga0153954_1001857_pt1 | contig 10196 bp, 6 predicted proteins | sample TSFL038MetaG_FD_102277 | JGI IMG/M metagenome (GOLD analysis project Ga0153954, IMG submission 102277) | Attine ant fungus gardens microbial communities from Florida, USA - TSFL038 MetaG | ecosystem: Host-associated > Fungi > Mycelium > Unclassified | place: USA: Florida, Wekiwa Springs State... | reverse complement strand
TTGCTCCGGTCGATCGTGCTGGTCGGGCAGAGCACGTACTGGCCGTTCGCCTGCGGCTCGGTCTGCCAGATCACCGCGGCCCAGTGGTACGCCGCCATACATACCGCGTAGGTGCTGCCTTCCGCCAACACCGTGCTCGGCGTGAACGGATATTGGTTGTACGAGGTGGAGCCGCTCGGCAGGTTGCCACTGCAGTTCGACCCACTCACCCCCGGCCCACCGACAGCCCCCTCGACCACCTGTTCCGATCCGCCGGGAAGCAGCCGCACGGTCCAGATGCAGACCCGGTATTCAGCGAACGCCGGCGGCTTGTTGGCCGTGAAATACACGTGATTGGTCGTCGCCGTCCTGGTGAAGATCGGCTCCGGAGCGGCGGTGAGCGTGGCCGACGCGGCAGGGACGAGGACCCCCAGACCAACGCAGGCCACCGCCAGCGCAAAGCTGCTGAACGTAAGGACGCGACGCACACCCCGTACCCGACCACAGCGACGCCAAAGCCGCATCGGTGGAACCACCTATGTTGGCCAAATGGTCGACAGGCAGCGTCAGCGCACGCCGAACGCGGCAGCCGCCGCGTTCGCAGCCGCACCAGCGCGACCCCTTCGGCGGGGGTTCGACCCCGACCGACGAGCCGGACCCAGGACTCAGCTCGACGCGCATCCGGCCCTGTCGGCGCCCCCGCCCCCCAACTTGTCGTCCCCATAGCGCAGCCGCCCGCCCAAAGTTCAAGGTCCTCGCTCTCCGGCCGAACAATCGGGGGACACGTCCATCCGAGAAGGAGCGAGCCTGATGCACCGCCTGCTGTCCAAGCTGACCTACGCCAACGTCGTCGCCACCCTCGCCCTCTGCCTCGCGCTCGGCGGCGGCGCCGCGTTCGCCGCCGGGAAGATCGGCTCGAGCCAGATCGCCGCGGGCGGCGTGCACACGAGGAACCTGCAGCAGCGGAGCGTCACCAGCGGCAAGCTGGCCCTCGGCGCGGTGCACGCGAACCAGATCGCGCCGCGCTCGGTCGGCGCCGACCAGGTCGCCACCGGCGCGATCCGCGCCGCGGAGATCGCCGACGGAGCGGTCGGCACCGGCGAGCTCGCCACGGGCGCGGTCGATGCATCGCGGATCGCCACCGGGGCGGTGGGTCCCGAGCAACTCGGCAAGGACGCGGTCTCCTCGGCGGCGATCGGCAAGGGCGCCGTCGGTCAGACCCAGATCGCCGACGGCGCGGTCGGCCCGGCGCAGATGCAGTTCCCGGTGACGCTGGTGGCGCGGCCCTCCGGCGGCTCCCTGTCGGACATCGCCTTTGCCGCAACCAAGCCCTACCCCCTGACGGCGGCGAGCTGGACCCAGCACGCCGGCGCGGTCGACCTCCTGGTCGGTTCCATCACCGCCGAAGTCGGGCCGGCGGACATCGGCCCGTGCGGAGTCGTGATCGAATTCGGGCTCGGCGAAAACTTCGCCGGCGGCGGGCTCGGCACCGCCACCGTGACCAACTTCACCCACGGCGCGAGCCAGGTCGTGTCGGCCAGCGTGCCGGCCCTGCCGATCCTGGTCGACGCGACCGGGCCCGTGGAGCTGACCGCCCGCGCCCGCCAGGAAGGCGGCTGCCTACCTTCGGCGACCTCGACGATCGAGTCGACGGACCTCCGCATCATCGAACTCGGCTGAGCGGCGCCAGGGCACAACGCCTCCGGCGCCCGCGGTCAGCCCCGCGGGGCCCCGGTGAGTTCGCAGAAATCTGCGGTATCCGCGGATTTCTGCGAACTCACCGTCACGGCCCCGCCCGGCGTTCGCACTTATCCGCGCATAGCGCGGATAAGTGCGAACGCACCCGGGAGGTGAGGGGGGACGTCGCCCTTCCGCCCGTCCTTCCCACCGGTCAATAACGACCGGCGGGGAGCCCGGTGATCTTGAGCGCCGCGCGGGCTCCGTATAGATCTTCGCCTTCCGGGCGCCGACCTTCACCGACACCTTCGCGATCTTCGTGCCGCTCGGCGGCTTCAGCTTCAGTCGGATCGTGCGACGGTCCGGGCCGGCCCCGGAGGTCGATCAGGTCGACTAGGGTTGCGCGATGAAACGATCTCGTCCACTTATCGCCGTACTAGCCTGTCTCCTCGTCCTCGTCCCGACGGCGGTCGCGAAGCCCAAACGCACCGCGCCGGGACCCAACCGGAACGTCATCGTCAAGCTGTTGAGCGCTCACTACCTCGGCGACGACCCGACCAACTACCCGTCCGCCACCTACACCTACGTCGTGCACCAAGTGGCCCGCGCGGGCGCCCGCCTCGGCAACCACTTCGCCGACGGCACCCCTCCCAACACCAAGACCACAGTCTACCCCGTCCACGCCACCTCCACCCGAACGGTGGAATACGACGGCAGCAAGACGGTGACCGACTTCGACGCGAAGTACGTCTTCTTCATGGACGAATTCCACGAATGGACGTTCACGGTCAAGTCCGAGCACAGCACGATCGGTCACTGAGGCCCCGCGCTCGTCCGGCGGTGGCGGCCTGCGTCACCTCGCGTCGCGCCCGGTCGAGGGTCTCCGCGGTCTCCTGCCGGCCCCGCTCGCCCACCGTGGCTGCGCCCGCGAGGTGATCGGGGAGGCCGTGAGGTGACGAAGACGCGATGGCACCGGATCCACGCCCCCACAGCCTGCGATATCGCGACGCGGAGGAGAGGCCCGGGCGCCGGAGGGTGCCGGCGCCCGGGTGATCCTCTCTATGTTGACGGCCGCCGTGTCAGGGGGACCGGCGGGCCAGGAGGCGTGACACGATTCAGGGGTTGTGTCACGCCGGTCTTCCGGCCGCCAGGGAGGGCGGCCGAGAAGCTGTGAGAAGTTCGGCTATCCCTTCTTGCCCTTCCGCTGGGACTTGGCGTGCTTCCCGTGCCCCTTGGACTTTTGCTTCTGGCCCTTGCCCTTCTTGCAGTCGTTCGCGATCGTCGGGTGGAACTGGTAGACGCGGCCGTTCTGGGCGGCGAAGCGCGCGTTCCCCTTCTGCGGCTTCCTGCAAAGGTCTTCGGAATTGACCAGCAGCCCGTACTTCTTGCCGCCCTTCATTTCGAGGACGAACCTTTCGACCGGGGCGTCGGGCACAGCTTCGAAGGTGTTGCGGATGCCCTTGTTCGGGCCGGAGTCGACTTTGCCTTTGAGCACCACCCGGATCTGGCCGTCCAGGTCGGCGACCAGGGCCGGGAGCTTGTAGCCGTAGCCGCCGACCAGGTAGACAGGCCCTTCGAGCGGCTTATCGAGCAAAGGCGTCCATGCCTTCGCCCTGCCGTAGATCGTCGACTTCGGGCACTTGCCTTCAAGCAGGACCGGTTTCGTGCAGGTCTTGTTCAGGTTGTTCTGGTCCAGGAACTCGGAGTGGGGCAGGTTCACCTGGGCCCGGCGGATGTTGGCGTAGGCACCCTGCTTCGGATACGTGAGGACCGCCTTCAGCGCGGGGTGGCCGGTCCGCTTCGTCGAGCCCTCGAGGCTGATCTTCAGGTGGGGCTTGAAGCCGAGCTTGCCGCACTTACCGACCTGGAAGCCGTTGTGCAGCGTCGCCGTCTGTCCCACCGTCGTGGTCAGCGATCCGCCGACCGCGAGCGCTTCGCAGCTCGTCGGGTTGAGGGTGAAGTTGGTCCGGTTCATCTTCACCGCGATCGACCGGACATCGAGCGGGATGCCCTTGAGCTCGGTCGGGATCGGATCGCTCTTCACCGTGATCTGGGCCGTGTAGGGGTCGACTTCCAGCGCCGAGCGAACCACCACCGTGCCGAGGTCATAGGGACCGGCCACCGCCGGCGTGATGATCGCGAGGCTCAGCGGCGCCCCCATATAGGGACCGGCCAGGTACGCGTGCCCCTGCACGTAATAGGGAGATGGGCCGGCGCCCGCGCCCACGTTGACGATGCCGACCTCGGAGGCGGACGGACAGCCGGCCGAGGCCTGCTCGTCCCTCCCGCTCCTGGAGCCCGCCGCCGCCAGCGCGGCGTCGGAGCAATAGGGAATGCCGGCGAGCCTGCCGAGCAGACCGGGGGGCGGCGTGACCGTCAGCGATGAGAACTGCTGGGTGCCGTCGTCCCGCGTCAATCGCAGCACGAACGGGCTGTAGGCGCCGGCGAGCGGCGATTCCGACCCGGCTTCGAAGCTCGGGTGGTTCGGTTGCCGATCGGCCGAGGCCGGGCAGCTTCCTCCACCGGGCTGACCGCTGGTCTTGAATCCATCGCCGGTCGCCGCGGGGGGTCCCGATTCGGGTGCGGACCAAGGCGTCAGGCTCGAGGTGGTCTCGAATTCGCCGCAGACCGCACCGGTCTTGAGCGCCGCCCGCGGCCCGTCGAAGAAGTCCAACCTGAAGTCTTCGAACGGCAGCTGCGGGTTTTCGTCGAAGCTCGTGGTCAACCGACCGCCGGCGCCGATGTCCACCTTGCCGGCCAGCTTGATCACGACTCCCGATTCCGGATCGTTCACCGCGATGTAGATCGCCAGCAGGCTGTCGAACGGATTGTCATATGGACTCGCGACATACACGGACCCCGGTAGCGGGTGGTCGAGCAACGGCGTGTCGACCTCGACCGTCCCCACCTTCGCGGCGTTCGGACATTCCGCCGGCGCCGCCGTCGTACGGATCGGCGTCGTCCCGACCGGAGTCGTCAACCCGATCTGCGCCGGGCTGCACGCCTCGAGCCCGTTGGCGGAGGACGGATTGAGCGTGAGACCGGGCGGCAACCTCACCACCGCATCCCTCAGATCCGGGGTCGCCAGACCATGCGGGTCTTCGTTCTGCGGCACGTGCAGATCGACGTGCAGTCCGGTCGGCGATTCCGCCGCCTCGGTCGTGGGCCGCAGCTCCAGGCCCGGGTGGAACCGAAGCTGGTCGCAGCCGGTGATCGCCGGCGTGGGGAACTCTCGTTCGACGAAGAGCCCCGGCACGCCATAAGGGGCGACTTCAAGCCGAGCCTGCTGTGGCCCGGCACACCGGGTGGGATTGCGGAGGAACGCCTTTTCGGGGGTCCCCGGCGGCAGCGAGCACTGCACTTCGCCGCACCTACGCAGCGCATCGTGGGATGCATCCGCCGGAATGCCCCACAGGCGGATGATGAATTCATAGGGATTCGAAATGGTCGGGAGATCAATGCTGCCCGCATCGATCCCGTAATCCCCGCCGGTGCGCACGCCGCCGATGATGTACGCGTTGGTGGAGAGATTGATCTCGCCGCCAAAGCGCGCCGCCTGTCCCCTCGCCGGCGTCATATTGTAGATCGAGGTGTTGAACGTGTTCGGGTGGGCTGGGGTTTCACCGGCAGAACGGATGCGGAGAGTGCCTACCTGGGTGTCCCCTGGACACGTGTGTTCTTCCGACAGCCGCGCCGGGCACTCGGGGGCGGCGGTCGGATCGCCGATCAGGCCGGGCGGGAGTTCGGCGAGGATGTCTTTGGCCAATGCAGCCACACCTTCAGCACCCCGCGTTTCTCCATGCGCCAAGGTGATGCGCGTGACCAGTTCATACGGATGAGCCCCGGCACGGTTATCGGGTTCGCCTGCCTCGTTCAAGGCTTCGATGGTGAAGGCTTCGATTCCGAACGTGTGGAAGGTCCCCCCCGCGCCCTCTACTTCCCCGGAGGGCGCGCCCACGATGAATCTGTAGCGATACTCGGCGTCCATCTCGAGTCCCGAGACCGACGCGGTCCCACGCTGAATGCCTCCGGTGGGTGGTTCGAACGAACAGGGGACAACGCTTGCCCCTGCCCAACCGTTCTGGCCGTAGCCGACGGCCGGCGTAACTTCCGCCCGGCAGGCAACCGGTTCGCCCTGAGGTTTCACCTGGACTTCGAGTGAGGCCCCTGAGATCGAGGGCAGGGCCGCTTCGTGCTGAATTTCAGCCGCGCTTGCGCCGCTCGCCGCCCAAAGCAGCGCGAAGATCAGGGAGACGGTGGCCAGGGACGACCGACCCGATATACGCCTCGAGAGCGCCATCAGTGCTTCCCCCCCTTTTGATGCTGCCGCTTCTTCTGATGCTTCTTCTTCTTGTGGTGCTTGGTCTTCTTCTTGACACAATGGCCGCCCTTCCGGACAAAGCCGCTCTTGCACCTCGCCGGTTTCGGCTTGACGTTTCCAGATCCGCCGACATCGGAGGTGCCCGACGGAGTCCCTGATGGCGGTGCCCCGGCCGGCGCCCGACAGGCTCCTTCCCCGCCGCAGGGTTCAGGCGGCAACGGCGGTTCGGCAAACCCCCCGTCGACGCGAGCGTCATACACACTCGGCAGGCCGTCGCCGTCGGCCCGGACCAAACCCTGCGAGGTGACGAAGAAGACGTCGCGCCCATCCGCGCCGGCGTCGACGAAGGCCGAGCCTCCGATCGCAGTCCCACTCGAGATCAGGCTGGTGACCCCACGGTCGTATTCGTAGACATCCTGAAACCCGTTCACATCGTCGGGCGACAGTGGGTTCTTCGTTTCGAAGTACACCTGACCGCTGTCGAGAACGGCCCGCGGGAAATACCGCGGTCCCGGGGGGGCAAAACGTTGGAATTCGATCCGTTCGATCAGATTGGTGTCGCCCGCCGGCCGGGCACCGCCCGGGCCACACTAGACGCAATCCAGTTTTTCGGCTGCCGCGTCGTACAGGAAGAGCTCTTTGCATTCTTCGCCTTCACAAAGACCTGGTTCGGCTGGGCTGTTGGCAAATCCGGTCACGGGCCGTACGGACGAGAACAGTAGATAGTTCCCAGACGGGCTCCAGGCCGTCTGCAGGCCACCGCTCCCCCCCATACTTTCTGCTTCCCACCAGTTCCTACGATCTTTGCCGCCACGACTGGTGCCAGGTTCCCACGTCGCCAGCGTCACCACATAGCTCAACTTCCCGCCGTGAGCCAGATAGAGGTTTGGCTGCCCGGCCAGGGCAACTTCGCCTCCATGGTTCTGTTCGGTGCCGGTAAGTACGCCACGGGCCACGAAATAGATGCGGGACCCATCCTCTGACCCGCCACTGAAGCCACGCACGTTCGCAGCTTCGCCTTGTCCTACCGCGGTGAGATCGCTGAGCGCTTTCGCGCCGACCTTTTCGGTGTTGTATTCGTAGAGGTCTGGTTTGTCGGCCTGCGCGGTGGACTGAGCCGTGAGCGCGTGATCGCTGGTGAAGAAGACCCGGGAGCCATCCCGAGAGGCAAACTGGAAGACACCTCCACCAGGCCCAGGGGGACTGGCACCGAAGGAGCGGTCGATCTGAACCGTACATCCCAGACCATGTTCGGTCGTGGTCAAACAGTTGGCTTCGGTCGCGGGGCGCTGCCCGGCATGTTCGCGAAGGTACAAGCTGCCGTTGGCTTCGAAGAAGACCCGTTCTCCATCTGCCGATACGGCGTGACTGACCGGTGCCACCCCGTATCCGCCCTTTCCTTCACCCCAGTTCGTGGAACCACCCCCCAGATTCGCGGCGACGTGGGTGCCCTCAGGCAGGATGCCGACCTCGCGCACGGCGCCTCCAGACCACTCGAACAGGTCGGACTCGGGAGTCGACCCGGGAGCCAACTCTGCGTTCTCGTGGAACACGACGTGACTGAGGTCAGACGAGGCGGACTGGAAGGTCGCGTTCGCCGGGCTCGCGCCTGCCGGTACAGGATCCACAAGTTCATACGGACCACCGCCACGGCGAACGTAGAGGTTGGCATAACCGCGCGGTTCGCCCGGAACAAGTTCCTCGACGGGGAGGCCGCATTCACCCGAATGCCCAACGTTGACCGATTGCAGATCGCCTCCGGCGGACAACACGAAGGCGTCGAGTCCTTCCGACAATCCGGTCGCCGGCGAACAGGCGTTCGTAGTCGGAGCTGGAGTCATCTGGGGGTCGAGGCTCCTGACGGTCCAACCAGTCGCAGTTCGGTTAGAGATCCAGGTTTCACTACTCGTGTCCGAGCCTTCAGCGGGGTAGCGGCTGAAGTAGGAAAGTGAGTTCCCGTCCGGCGATGCCTTCCCTCCGCCGTTTTCGAGGACGCTGTTTTTGCCTAACGAAGGGATGCTGCCGGGACTGACGAGCTCATATGCCCGGCAGTCGGGGAGAGCGAGGCCGGCCGCGCCTTGTTCTGCCCGTACCGCTTCATTCGGACAGGCGGCAGCCAGTACGGGCTGGGTGGGAGGTAGCGCCAGGAAGAGAGCCGCGAGCAAAACGCATAGGACAACCACACCGCCGAGCGGCCCTGCCGGCGTTCGATGTTTTGCGCGCATGACTCTCTCCTGACCTTGAACTCGATCCCTGTGTCCTCAGAACCGGCTACTACGGAGCCGTCACAGCCCAGCTACCAACTGCTTCGTCGGTTTCGGCGAAGAACAGAGGTGCCCCGAACTTCGACGGAAGCGCGAACTTGAGCGTCGGGCCTCCGAACACTTCATAGAGGCACAACACGCCGGCGGCCGCAGCTTCGGGGTTTTCGGCGGTCCCTGGACATTTCTCCTTGTCTCCTGCACTGGAAGAAAGGGAGATCAGGATCTGTTCGGTCGGTGCGGCGGCCAAGGCGATGGGGTAGGTGATCGTGGTCACTGCCCACCGCCCTTGACCTGGAATCAATTCGATGGTGTTGCCATGAGTCCCTAGGACTTCCCAGTACCCCTTCTCGGTCTGTCCTGGCGGCAGCGTCATGCCGCCGCCTTGGCCGCCTTCACCGTTGCAGGCGAATGCTTCTTCACCTTCGACGCCGATAACCTTGACACCACCCAGGTCCGCATCACTGGCGTCTTTGCAGCCGATATGTTGCGGAGAAAGCGGCACCACGGTGGGACTTTCTCCAGGGGTGCCAGGCAGGCCGACCGGACCTTCCTGACCCGGAGCGCCGGGGGTCCCGGCCTGCCCCGCGGCACCGGTTTCGCCGGGATCGCCCTTGTCTCCCTTCGCACCGGAGGCGCCGGTGGGGCCTGCGGGCCCAGCCGCACCGTTCTTCCCGGCGTACTTCTTCGCTTCCTTCTGGGCGATCTTCGTGACTTCCTTCTTCTGCTTGCCGCTCAGGGCACCACTCGCTGCGTAGGCGCCTCCGGCAAGGGCGGCGATCAAGGCGACGACCCCGACGATCAGGCCCGCCTTGCCGAAAGGCTCGCGAATTCTCCACGACATGTTTTGCTCCCCCTCTAACTAGCTAGTAGTAGTAGTCCCTGTCTGGCTACGCCAGCTCCACTTGCAACTTCTCCGACCCACGCTTTGCTTCTTTTGCCTGCATGACTCACTCCTTTGAGTCGGACAAGACACGGTCGAGAAGTGATTAAAACTCAGTGCTTCTTCTTGCCCTTGCCCTTCTTCTTCCCGCAATCGTTCGCGATCACCGGCTTGGTCTGGTCGACGTCGCCGCTCTGCGCGGTGAACCTGGCGATCGCCCGCTGCTTCTTCGCGCAGAGGTTTTCCGAGTTTTCGAGCAGCCCGTACTTCTTGCCGCCCTTCATTTCGAGGACGAACCTTTCGACCGGGGCATCGGGCACGGCTTCGAAGGTGTTGCGGATGCCCTTGTTCGGGCCGGAATCCACTTTGCCTTTGAGCACCACCCGGATCTGGCCGTTCAGTTCGGCGACCAGCGCGGGCAGCTTGTAGCCGTAGCCGCCGACCAGGTAGACCGGGCCCTGAAGCGGCTCGTCGAGCAGCGGCGTCCAGGCCTTGGCCTTGCCGTAGATCGTCGACTTCGGGCACTTCCCTTCCAGCAGGACCGGTTTCGTGCAGGTCTTGTTCAGGTTCCCCTGGTCGAGGAACTCGGAGTGGGGCAGGTTCACCTGCGCGCGGGCGATGTTGGCGTAGGCGCCCTGCTTCGGGTAGGTGAGGACGGCCTTCAGCGCCGGATGCCCGATGCGCCTGGTCGAGCCCTTCAGGCTGATCTTCAGCTTCGGCTTGAACTTCAGCTGGTTACAGCCGCCGACCTGGAAGCGGTTCGCGGGCTTGGCGGTGGCGCCGCTCGCGCCACCGATCGAGGCCGTGACCGTCATCGGGTTGCAGCTGGTCGGGTTGAGCGCGAAGGTCGTGCGGTCGAGGTCGATCGCGACCGAGCGCACCTTCAGCGGGATTCCCTTGAGGATGGTCGGGATCGGGTCGGACTTGGCCGTGACTTCGGCGGTTTCGGGGTCGACGTACAACGGTGCCCTGACGACCACGTCACCGAGGTCGAAGGGACCGGCGACGGCGGGCGTGACGACGACCGAGCTGAGCGGCGCCCCCTTGTAGGGGCCGGCCAGGTAGACGGAACCCG
>Ga0153954_1001856_pt1 | contig 10204 bp, 13 predicted proteins | sample TSFL038MetaG_FD_102277 | JGI IMG/M metagenome (GOLD analysis project Ga0153954, IMG submission 102277) | Attine ant fungus gardens microbial communities from Florida, USA - TSFL038 MetaG | ecosystem: Host-associated > Fungi > Mycelium > Unclassified | place: USA: Florida, Wekiwa Springs State... | reverse complement strand
TCGGTCATTCAGTCGGCGACGATCTTCTGAAGGAAGTATCAAATCGCCTGAGCACCTGCGTCCGCAAAAGCGATACGGTTGCAAGATTGGGCGGCGATGAATTCGTGATCGTGCTCGCGGGCGAGGACCTGCAGCCGACCGATGTCTCTTCGATGGCGAACCGTATCGTCGAAATCGTCGGTGCGGCTTATGATATTTATGAGCACAAGATCATCATCGGCGCCAGCATCGGAATCTCCGTGGCACCCGACGATGGAAACGAAGCCGATCAATTACTCAAGAACGCCGATATGGCGCTCTACCGCGCCAAATCGGATGGCCGTGGGACCTATCGCTATTTCGAAGCTGGGATGGATGCCCGCGCGCAAGCACGGCGCATCCTGACGCTCGATCTTCGCGCCGCATTGTTGCGCGAAGAATTCGAGGTCTATTATCAGCCGATTTACAATGTCGAGGGAAGCAAGATTATCAGCTTCGAGGCGTTGGCGCGTTGGCATCACCCGATCCGCGGTCTGACGCCGCCCGCCGATTTCATACCGCTGGCCGAGGAAACCGGGCTGATCGTTCCGCTCGGCGAATGGGTGCTGCGCAAGGCCTGCAAGGATGCAGCGAACTGGCCGGAGACCGTCGACATTGCCGTCAATTTGTCGCCGGCACAATTCAAGGATCGCAATCTCGTCGCGTCGATCATTGAGGCAGTGACAACGGCGGGCTTGTCGCCCAAGCGCCTGGAGCTGGAAATCACCGAGTCCGTGCTTCTGCAGGATCATGAGGCGACCCTTTCGGCTTTGCATCAACTGCGGAATTTCGGCGTCCGGATCTCCATGGATGATTTCGGCACCGGCTATTCATCGTTGAGCAACTTGCGCAGCTTCCCGTTCGACAAAGTCAAGATCGACCAGTCGTTCGTGCAGGAAATGGAATCACAGGGCGAGTCGATGGCCATCGTCCGGGCCATTACGGCGCTTGGAAAAAGCTTGGGAATTACGACGACAGCCGAGGGCGTCGAGACGAGCGAACAGCTGGACTTGCTCCGCCTGGAAGGCTGCACGCAGGTGCAAGGCTACTTATTCAGCCACCCGCAACCTGCCAGCGTGGTGGAAGAATTGCTTTTACGAGACCGATCTTCCGAACAGCGCGCGCTGAAAGCGGGATGATGCGTTAACCGTGGTGCGGCCACGAGCGCGCATTGCTGGCGGATGAATTGCTTATACGAAATCAGCTTTCCGACCGCTCCGGACCAAACGACCGAGATGGCGCAAGGTTGACCTTTTCGAACTCAGTCTCGATAACGCAGAGCTTCGACCAGCAACTTAAATGCTAAGGATTGATGGCGGCGGCTGGGATAGTAGAGATGATAGCCCGGAAACTTTTGGCACCATGGTTCCAGCACTCTCGCCAAGCGCCCTGTGCCAATGTCCGACTGTACATAATCTTCCGGAAGAAAAGCGATGCCTAATCCATCGCGCGCTGCCTGAAGTGCCAGCGCGATATCGTTGACGATAAGCTGACCTTCGACGCGTACATTGACGGCGCGTCCGGCCTTCTCAAACTCCCAAGCATATAATCCGCCTCGCGTCGGAAAGCGCAGATTGATGCACGCGTGGCGTGATAAGTCCTGAGGCGTCCGCGGCGGCTTGCGACCGGAGAAATAGGCCGGCGACCCAACGGCGGCCATGCGGACGTCCGGCCCGATCCGAACCGCCACCATATCCTGGGCGATGGTCTCGCCGAGGCGAACCCCCGCGTCGAACCTTTCCTTGACGATGTCGATGAAACCAGCCTCTACGCTGATCTCGACTTGGATATCCGGATAATCGGGTAGCAGCCTCGCAAGCGCGGGCCAGAGGATGGTTTGAGCCGCGTGGATACCGGTGGTGATGCGAATGAGCCCCGCGGGTCTATCGCGCAATTCCTTGAGGGCGGAAAGCTCCGTCTCGATGCCGATCAGGTGTGGCGCGATCGCGTCAAGTAACCGCTCGCCCGCCTGAGTTAAAGCCACGCTCCGGGTCGTGCGCGTGAGAAGCCGAACACCCAGATCGCTTTCAAGGCCGCGAATTGTGTGACTGAGGGCGGACGGTGAAACGCCAATCTGCGCCGCAGCACGCGTGAAGCTGCGTTCGCGAGCGACCGCACGAAAAGCCAGCAGTTCAGTGATCGGCGGGCGAGACATTGTTGAATATAATTCAATACTGCTTGCCGATTGTCCACGCTAATTCCAAGCCGCTTCATGCGCTAAATGGCCTCTCGAAGGAAGGTTAGCCATGGCCAACGGACAGGCTCGGATGCGAGCGCCTTGGAGCGACATCGCTCCGCACTTAACCGAGATCAGCAATTCAGTTCTCTTTGACGATGTGTGGCAGCGGCCCGGTTTAAGTCCGCGGGATCGCAGTCTCATCACCGTCGCATGTCTTATTGCGCTTTACCGAAGTAACGAGCTGCCGTTCCACCTCAATAAGGCCATTGAGAACGGCGTAACCCACGATGAGATCGTGGAGATCATAACGCATCTGGCTTTCTATTCAGGCTGGCCGACCGCCAGCACGGCACTGTCTATTGCGCGGCCGCTTTTGGCCAACGATGCTTCCGAAAGGAAAACGAAATGAAGACGCGTGAACTCGGCTTGAGCGGCTTGAGCGTTTCGGCTCTCGGCCTTGGTTGCATGGGGATCAGCTTCAGTTACGCCACGAAATTGTCGACCAAGGAAGGTGTCGCGTTGATCCGCGCTGCAGTTGAGCGCGGGGTCACATTCTTTGATACGGCCGAAGTCTACGGGCCTTTTACCAACGAGGAAGTCGTCGGCGAGGCATTGCGCCCGTTTCGAGAGCATGTCGTCGTCGCCACGAAGTTCGGCTTCGACATTGATTACAAGACAGGCGAAAATCGCGGCCTCAACAGCCGCCCCGAGAGGATTCGGCAGGCGGTTGAGGGCTCACTCAGGCGTCTCGGTATTGAGACCGTCGATTTACTCTACCAGCATCGCGTCGATCCGGAAGTGCCCGTTGAGGACGTTGCCGGAACCGTCAAAGACCTCATTGCCGAAGGCAAGGTGAAACATTTCGGGATGTCGGAGCCGGGCGTTGAGACGCTTCGGCGTGCCCATGCCGTGCAGCCCGTCGCGGCCCTGCAAAACGAATATTCGCTCTGGTGGCGCGCGCCGGAAGCGAATGGCATCCTTGATGCCTGTCGCGAACTTGGCATCGGTTTTGTCCCGTATTCGCCGCTCGGAAAAGGTTTCCTCACCGGCACGATCGGCAAAGACACCAAACTGGGCGAAGGTGACTTTCGCAACAGCGTTCCGCGCTTCGCCCGAGAGGCGCGAGAGAAGAACCAAGCCCTCGTCGATCTTCTGAAGCGCGTGGCCGACAGCAAAGGCGCGACGCCCGCGCAAATCGCCCTCGCTTGGCTGTTGGCGCAAGGATCTCACATCGTGCCCATTCCAGGAACCACCAAGCTGGAACGCTTGCAAGAAAACCTGGGTGCGGCCGAGATCGAGTTGGCAAAAACCGATCTGCGGGCCATCAACGATGCGGCGTCGCGTATTCACATCGAGGGCGAACGCTATTCCCCGCAACATCTCGCAATGGTCGGACGCGATGCGCCACCAAGGCAAGCAGGCGTATAGACAAGGCGGCGCTGAGGCCCAGCCCAGCCGGCACGCCTACGGCTGAGCTTGCGCGATCAGTCGGAGGCTCGCCAAGCGATAGGCTTCGGGAACCGACAAGGCGTAAACGAACAGGCCGCCGGCGAGCCGGCCGACCAGGCTTTGCGCCGGTGTCGTCAGATGCCAAGTGACCATGGCCAGCACAATCATGAACATCTGCATGGTGAAGCCGCGCTTCGGCTGGCCGGCGAGCACGTGCCCCATGCCGGGCAAAATGATCGCGACAGCCAAAACGAAGTAACGGTTGGGACCGGCGAGAAACGCGCGCAATCGATCCATCACGCGGCCTCGGGCCGTGTCGCCGGAGCGGCATCGAGGCTCGCGGCGATGGCAATCAGCCGGTCGAGCAGCGAACGGACAAGCGCCGGATCGACACGCGGATTTGCGAAGGTTGCCTGACGCAGCACAAGATAGTCGGCGCGTTCGGCCTGTGCCGCTTGATAGACGAGGCGGATGCCGCGCGGCGTCACGACGAGTTCCTTTGTCTTAGCATCGTCGAAAGCCTTGATATGCGGGGCAAGCTGATCGAGCGGAGGGATCGTTGCGCCGGGTAACGAGCAAAGCAGGGCCTGTTGGGGCCAGTCTGCCGGAATCGGCAGGTGCTCGTGGAAATCATAGGACGGCGAATAGAATTCGATGCCTTGGGGGCGAACGAGGAAGTCAAGCGTGCCTCTCGTTGCATTCGGCACGAGCAGCGACGCCTTGAGCCAGAGGGATGGCAGCTTGCGCCAGCCCATGTCGTCGAGCACGGGTTCGAGGCGCACCGGCAAGCCTTGATAGCGCGCCTCGACGACGGGATAGTTCATGCCTTCCTGCGTCACCCGATAGGTCTCAAAAAGCCGCGTCGCGTCGGTGAAGAATTCGCCGCGCCGCTGCCGTGCCCGCCGCATGTCCCTGGCGTAGAGCCAGGGAAGCACGGCGAGCGCCACCAGTGCGATGAAGAGGGCTGTCATCGTCTCAATATCCCATCGGCTTCGGCCAGGACATCGTAAACTGCGCGCCGCGACGCACATAACGATAGCGATAGAAGGCAAACCAGACCGAGGCGGCGATATAGAAAGCCATCATCGCGAGAAGCTGGCGGCCATAGCCGAGATAGACAGCAAAGAATGTCGTGATGCAGAGAAACATCAACGTGAACGCCGGCAGCGGATGGAACGGGTGTTCGAAACCGCGACGGATGACGCCGAGGGGCCATTTGCGCCGGAAGGCCCACATGTTGAGCGGCATGAACGTGTAGTTCAGGAGGCCTGACAGGATCGAGAAGGTGATGATCTCCGCCAGCGGGATATAGAGAGCGAATATCACGGCGATCGGCGTCAGGAACAGGATCGAGCGGAACGGCGTCCGGTACTTCGGATGAACGGCGCCGAACCAGTCCGGCAGGTAATGATCGCGGCCCATCGAGAACCAGGCGCGCGCCGAGTCGTTGATGCACCCGTTCGCCGAGGCGATCGCCGACAGCAAGGTGCCAATGAACAGCAGCACGGTGAGGGTGCTGCTGCCGGTCACGCGGGCGGAGTCGAAGAGCGGCGCGAGCGTATTATCCCAGCCGATATATTCCCAAGGCAGAAGGCCGCAGGTCACGTACCAGGTGATTGCGGCCGCGATCAGCAGGGTGATCATGCCGCTCATCGTGCCAAGCGGCAGAGCGCGGCCCGGCGAACGCACTTCTTCGGCCGCTTGGCAGGTGCCTTCGATACCGAGGTAGTACCAGATGCCGAAATGCAGCGCGGCAACCACGCCGAGCCAGCCGAAAGGCAGGTCGGTCAGCAGATGCTTATGCAGCAGTACCGCCGTGGGGTTCCACGGCTGCACGCCGATGAAGAGGATGATGATCGTCGTGAAGGCCGCGGCGGTGATGATGAAATTCACCGTCAATGTCGCGAAGACGCCGCGGTAATTGAGCCAGGTCAGAACCGCGAGGCAGAGCACGGTAAACGGCTGCCAGGGAACGTCATGGCCCAATTGCTGCGCGCCGATCTGTACGAGCTGGCCGGCCACCTGAATGTCGCTGGCGTTCAGCATCGTATAGGTCAGGACCATGAACAGCCCGACATTGAAGGCCATCAGCGGTCCGATCGTATGTTTAGCCTGCGCATATTGGCCGCCGGCGGCGGCCACCGTGGAGGTGATCTCCGAGTCAATCATCGCCACGCAGGTATAGAGCAAGCCGGAGATGAAGCAGGCGATCAGCGCGCCGAATGCACCGCCTTTGCCGACGCCGTAGTTCCAGCCCATGAATTCGCCGACAAGAACGATGCCGACGCCGAGGCCCCATACGTGGATTGGGCCCAGTACTTTGAGCAGATTGATGTCATGCCCGGAGCTGGCCTGCGGAGTTGCCGTCATATCGGTCATGATTATTCTCCCGGCTTGGTCGGAAAGAGTTCATCGACGCCTTCGCGCGAACTCAGCAAAACGTCTTCACCGTATTTCACGTTGACGCGGATAAAATCCCACACCAGCCATATGAAGATTGCGGCGGCTATGATCCACGCCACCCATCCAGAGATCGCCCACATAATGCTATCCTCAGTTTGCGAGTGACGGTCAGTCGAATTTCTCGGCGATGACTTGTTTGTATTCTCGTCCCGACATCACCACGAGGAAGACGAAATACCCAAAGATGACGATGGCTGTGGTGAAAACGCCCAACGTATCGATGTCGTATTGGAAGGGCATCGTGATGATGTCGGCCGCGCTCTCTTTGGTGTAGCCAAGCTTTTTCCATTGTTCGACCATCACCGGGTTTTGCTTGAGCGACTCCCAGGTGAGCCCTTTCCAGATCTTTGTGGTCTTGTCGGCCGCCATCGTATAGCTGACGCCGGGCGGTAGTTTCTCGACGCGCGACGGCACAGCGATGCCGAGCCAGATCGGCAAGAAAAGCGACGCGAACACCAGCGCGAGCAGAAATCCGACGTCGAACAATTGTCCAAAAAGGCCCTGCTTGGGGGGAATATAAGGCTTCGTCACCATGGACCGCTCCTCAATGTCCGGCGTCGAGATGGCGGATGTCGACGGCGTAGATATGAGCCTTGTCTTGCCCATAGTGCTTGATCATCGCGACGATCGAGCTGGTGTTGAATAACAGCAGCAGTGCTGCGCCGACCCAGCAGACGATTTCGATGGACTTGTCGGCGATGAAGCCGCGAACGGCGAGCATCACGAAAAACACGGTGAGCCAGAGAGAGACGACAAGCACGCCCGCCGTCAGCTTGTCGCGGTTGAACATCGCCTCAATGCGATCTTGAAGACTTTGAGAGGGTGAAAGGGATTCTGCGCTGGCAGTCATGTGCGTCACCTCCTTCGCGTGGTTCCTCGAGGGAAACTGATTTTCCCCTAAAACAAACCTCGTGCCACGTTCTGGGCACTCCGAGTTGTGAGGGGAGCAGGGGTTGAGGAGCGCCTAGCGCTAAGGCAGATGCTTTTATGGCCGGCAATATCTGCTTATAAAATAATCAAAACCTAGACCAATGATTATGGGATCGGCTCAATGAATGAGCTGAAATATACCAAGGCATAGGTGTCGGGGCCGCTCTGAAACGCGGTTTGGCAAAGGAATTGCGTTTCGGGCCTGGTGGTTTTTCGGGCGCGGCGAATTGCATGCTGACTAACAGGCAAATTGAAAAACGGTCTGTCCGACCAAGCGATGTAATCGAGAAAGTGCTTATAGCGATGCTGGCGAGCATGATTTTTATTCGAGCCTTGGACATCCTCTCCCCGGCGCCGGTTCAAGATTTCGGCTGCACCCCAAAACTCGCCAACCGCGCTGTCATTCCTTGCGCGATTCGGGACGTTCAGCACTGAAATCTCCGGGATCAGCAGATTATCGTCTGCGATCACTGATGCTCGGAGAAGCTATTTCGCAAGATAAAGATCTATGTCCCGAGTCTTTTCGACCAGTTCGGCAACCGAACGAGTCTTCATCTTCCGCATCGCGTTGGCACGATGCATCTTGACGGTAACTTCTTGAAGCCCGAGCTCTTGCGCAATTTCCCTGTTCATTCGACCGAGGCGGACATAGGACAATATCTCGCGTTCTCGTCGAGAGAGCGAGTCCACGCAAGCGTGCACATCGGCGGCGCTTTGCTCGGCCTCACGTCGTGAACGATCCTGATCGATGCCATCTCGAATCGCATCAAGCAGATCCTGCTCCCGAAATGGCTTGAGCAGAAAGTTTATCGCGCCGTTCTTCATCGCGCGCACAGACATCGGAACGTCGCCGTAACCTGTGATGAACACGATCGGAATATTGTCCTGGCTCCGGCGCAATTCAGACTGAAAATCGAAAGGGCTGCGACCTGGCATTCGAACGTCGAGAAGGAGACACGACGGTCTGGCGAAACGCGAATGTTTGATGAATTCGTCAACCGACGCAAAGCCGAGTGCATCGTAGCCAATCGACCGCAGATATCTACAAATCGCCTCTCGAAAGGCAAAATCGTCATCTACGACATAGACGAGTGGCGCAACTTCAGTCATGGGCGTTGGCTCGTTCCGACAGCGGAAGTCGGATCATGATGACGGTTCCAGTCGGCCGATTGTGCAAAGCTTGGATCGAACCGCCATGTGACGCGACAATCGAACGGCTGATCGCCAATCCAACACCTAGCCCTCGAGCTTTGGTTGTATAAAAAGGATCGAAAATTTGCTCAAGATGTTCTGGGGGTATTCCAGAGCCGGTGTCTCGAACCTCGATCGAAGCCGAGCCCTCGGTCGCGCGGGCTAGAATCGTCAAATTTCGATTTTCGCTTTGGCTATGGCTCAGCGCCTCAAGTGCGTTGTTGATAACATTTATAAAAAGCTGCTGAATCAGCGTACGATCACCGTCGATCATGAGGGCGCTCTGATAAAAATGCTCGCTCACGCGGATTCTATTTCCCTCGATCTCATGAAGGAGAAAAGCAATTACCTCCCGGATGAGCGCTAGAATGTCGAAAGAGGTGCGATCTGCTGACGCGACGGCGGAAAGACGCCGAAGTCCTTTGATGATTCCTTCCGCGCGCGCGGTACTGGAATATGCGGCGTCGACCGCCTCTTGTACTTCAAGAACGTTCGTGGGCGTCATATCGAGCCAACGTTTTGCAGCGGCGAGGTTCACGGCGGCCGCGCCTATTGGCTGCGTAATCTCGTGAGCCACGGATGTTGCGAGTTCGTTTATCGAGACGCCGAGCATGGTTCGCGCGGCTTGATCGCGGGCTCTGCGCATGCTCGCTTCCGAATGTACGATTTTTATGCTCAGGTAAGTCACGCTTGTAATAGCGAACAGGCTTATGAAGACATCGACCAGGCCGGTTCCATTGAACTTTGTGAGGTTGAAGCCGGTGCCCTTCCAGTAGCTGGCAATTGTCAAAATACAACAAGTCACGCCGGCGATTAAAATGTTTCTCGCGCTACCAGTTCGCAGAACGATCATTATGAGCGTTACGTATAATACCGAAATTGGCATATCGACGCTGGTGATCGCGTCTAAAATAAATATGACGACCGCTGTTACACAGAATAGAAACCAGACAAAAGGACGCTTTGTCATCTTCATGTCTCAGCTATTCTAATACCCGAATTTCCAGTCGAAAATCTATTGCCTGAACAGGTCGTCAGGCGCAAAGACAGCCGTGTTGAAAACCGGTCTCGGCCAGCCGGCAGGGCCTATCGACCTGAGGGAACGACGACGGCTTCGCAAAGCCGTTTTAGCATCGTCGCTACGTTTTCGAAGACCTTCTCTTTGTCCAGGGCTTTACTCAAAATCATGCCTCCTTCGAGCGAAGCCATAATATGAACCGCAAACGCGTTTGCTTCCGAAGCGCTCATCTTCGTCGATCCCGTGAGGGCCTTTTTGAGCCAGGCGAGATTGCGGTCGAAGAAAGTTCGGGTATGGCCACCGACTTCCAACGGCAAGCCGCCGATTTCTGCCCCCAGAACGGCACAGAGACACAGCTTATCGTCCCGGATGAGTGTTTCGCGGAATAAGTTGACGTAAAGCGCGACGACTTCGCGGGGATCACTTTTAAACCTCGCGGGATCACCGAGCTGTTTCAGAAAACGATCTGTGTACCGCTCGGTTACAGCGGCGCCCATGTCAGCTTTAGTTGGGAAGTGATAGTGCACGCTCGCCGATTTGATCCCGACGGCGCTCGCGACGTCGCGCGTGCTAAAGGCATTGAAACCCGCATTGCGGATCATGGCTTCCGCGACGTCCAGTATCTCTTCGCGCTTGGCATTCCCTTCCATTCAAATCAGCTCCAGCCTACCTAGCGATAGGTAGTCCTTGACAGGCGATGGCGCAAGGCGGTAACACGCCCCTACCTATCGCTAGGTAGGTAGCGGGTCGAGATCTGGGGTCGGCTCCGAAAACGGAAGGAACAGGCAGAATGGCAAAGCGCGTTTTGATGGTGCTGACCTCCCGCGACATGATGGGAATCAGCGGAAAGAAGACCGGCAACTGGTTCGATGAGGTTGCGACCCCCTATTACACATTCAAGGAAGCGGGCTTCGACGTAACGCTTGCAACTCCGAAGGGTGGACAGGCTCCTCTGG
>Ga0153954_1001855_pt1 | contig 10207 bp, 9 predicted proteins | sample TSFL038MetaG_FD_102277 | JGI IMG/M metagenome (GOLD analysis project Ga0153954, IMG submission 102277) | Attine ant fungus gardens microbial communities from Florida, USA - TSFL038 MetaG | ecosystem: Host-associated > Fungi > Mycelium > Unclassified | place: USA: Florida, Wekiwa Springs State... | reverse complement strand
CTGGCTGATGGCGTCGAACGAGTAGGCCTCTGCGACGGCGACCACGTCGATCCCGAGTCGCTCCAGCTCAACGACGTGTCCGACTGCTTCTTTGAAGCCACCCGCGTAGCCCAGCTGCACCCCGATTCGCATCCCTCACCCATACCAGGGTTTCGCGGACACCGGACCGTGCCTGAAACGGGACAATCGTCCACTCTCAGTGAACGATAATAATTAACCAGGCGATTTGGAAAGTGAACGTGTGTTAGCTCGAAAAAACATGCGGAAATATTTGAGAAAAATATTTGAGACAAATACTTGATCCTTGGCGTTTTCACGGCTAGTGTCTCATCTCACACGCAAGTAAATGTGAATTCAGTAACAGCACGGCAGTCCCACGGCTTCCGAGGTGACTGCCCAGGGCGGCACCTCACAAAAGGAGATGGTTGTGCAGCAAACCCTTCGCCCCTACGTCACCGCCGGTATCGCGATCGTGGGCTCCGGCCTGATCGCCGCCACCCCGGTAGTAACAACACCGCTGGCCGGCGGCCCCACCATTCGAGATGTCGCACTCACCGCGGGCGGCCTCCCCGATCTGCTGGCGCCGTGGACGGCGGTGTTCAACACGGCCTCGGAGAACGCCACGATCCTCACCCAGAACTACTTCCTGGCCCCCGGGGTGGCGTTCCAGCAGATCATGGCCAACCAGTCACAGTTCTGGCAGTCAGTCCTGGACAACCCGTCGACCATCCCGGCCGTGGTGCAGCAGATCCAGAGCAACCTGGACGCGGTGATGACCGGCTATACGCTGCAGAACGCCTCCGCCGACACCAGCGCCACGGTCACTTACCACACCCTGAGCGGGTCAGACCCGAACACCTACGCCTTCGGCCATGACCTGCTCTTCGGTTTGCTCCCGGGATTCCTGCCCCCGGATCTGGCCGAGGGTGCGACGCCGATCATCAACTTCCTGGCCTCACCGCTGAGCGCCATCATCATGGGCTCGATAGGTCCCTGGTTCAGCCCGTGGGTCGCGATGATGAACAGCATCCAAGACGGTGACAGTTTCCCTCAGATCATGGCCAGCTGGACCGACGGTCTCCTGAATGGTTCCAAGCTTGACCTGGGCTTCCTGCTCCCGCTGATCGCCAACAGTGGACTGCTGCCGGCGGGCACCAACATCACCCACCTGGACTTCGCCCTCGGTGGCCTGCTCAGCACCGGAACGGTCGCCGTGGGCCCCTACCAGGTGACCGACCAGGCCGGGGATCTCGTCAACATTCACGCTGTCGGCGGGTCGATTTTCAACGGCCTCGGGATCTCGCTGGAGACCGGGTTGTTGCCGGGGACTCCCCTGGATATCGAAAGCTACGGGGTCGGCCCGATCGCGGCCATGGAGGCCTGGGGGCAGACTGTCGGGGCGCTGCTCGGGTCAGGTTGGGATGGCAAGGGCCCCGTCGAGGTCTACCCCCCGTGGCCGGGCATCAGCTTTCCGACCATCCCCGACAACCTGTTCGACGACGGTGGCGCAGGAGCGGGTGCGGCCACCGACGTCTTTGCTGAGCTGGCAGGGCTTTTCGGCGTCGACGCCTGAGCTGGCCCGCCCGCTATACCGACATTCCCTCACAACCTTCATCACTGCTTCAAAGAACCGCTTCACAGGAGAGGTGTTCGCACATGAGTCGTCGTCACAACAGCAGCCAGGCAGGTAACACCGGAGCGCGGTACCGCAGGCGGATGGTCGGCACCGCCGGCACGGTGGGCGCGTTCCTGGCCTTCGGGATGGCCCCGATGGCCGCGGCGCCCGCCGCACATGCCGATATCGACTTCGGTGATCTCTTCGGTGATCTGGGCGGTTCGTGGTCGACCGGTGACGCCGGTGACACCGCGGCAACCTGGGACCTCGGCGAGCTGTTCGGTGCGGCTGAGCCGGGTAGCGCTGCCGGGGATCTGTTCTCCTGGACCGGAATCATGGACCAGTTGTTCTATGAGCCGCTGCACAGCATCGCCCAGCTCTGGATCACCAACCCGCTTGGCGAAGCCATCAACGGGATGGTCAATGAGTGGTCGGGCATGTACCTGATCGGCAACGGTGTCGACGGTACCGCGGAGTCGCCCGACGGCGGTGACGGCGGCCTGTGGCTCGGTGACGGTGGTGCCGGCTGGGACAGCGATGAGGTCGGGGTAGCCGGCGGTGATGGCGGCTCGTCGCTCAGCTGGCTGGGCAGCGGCGGTGACGGTGGAGCCGGTGGCGCGGGTGCGGCCGGCGGTGATGGCGGTTCCGGTGGCTGGCTGTTGGGCAACGGCGGTGACGGCGGCGCTGGTGGTGCCGCGGTCGCCGCGGGCGGTTTCGGTGGCGCCGGTGGTGACGGCGGCGCTGCGGCGGCCTGGTTCTTCGGCAATGGCGGTGCCGGTGGCAATGGCGGGGCCGGAGTGGACGGCACCCAGAACATCACCGGCACGGGTATGAGCGGTGGACAGGGTGGCGACGGCGGCGTCGGCGGCCGCAGTGGCTACATGTTCGGCGACGGAGGCAAGGGCGGCGCCGGCGGCGCGGCCGGCAACGGTGGTAACGGCACCAGCAGTGCAACCAATGGTCTGGCCGGTGGCGCCGGCGGTCGTGGCGGCAACGGTGGTGCCGGTGGAGCCCGCGGTTCCAACTACTACGCCAGCTCGTTCTTCGGCAGCGAGGGCACGACCGGCGACGGCGCTAACGGCGGCAACGGTGGTGTCGGTGGCAATGCGGCCCAGGACGGTGGCGGCGACTACCTCGGCAACGGCGGGGGCGGCGGTATCGGTGGCGCCGGTGGTAGTGGCGCGCATGGCGGCAACGGCGGTAACGGCGGCGAGGCCGGCGACGGCAACAGCGGCGGCTCGGGTGGCTCGGGTGGACAGGGCGGCTCGTCGCAAGGGTCCAACACCGGCAGTTCCGGCGGCAACGGCGGGGCGGGCGGGCTGGGCGCCACGGGCACCGGCGGAGCAGGCGGAAGCGGCGGGCAGGGCGGCTCCAGCGACTCCGGCACCGGCGGTGTCGGTGGTAACGGTGGAAACGCCGGCAGCGGTGGCACCACTGACAACACCGTCGCGACCACAGGTGGTGACGGTGGTGGCGGCGGTACGGGTGGCGCCAGCGACTCCGGCACCGGTGGTGTGGGCGGCAACGGTGGTAACGCCGGCGACGGGACGCTGCGCGGCGGCAACGCCGGCGGCGGCGGTGGCGGTGGCTTAGGCGCCGACGGCGGCGGCGGCGGCGACGGTGGCGCGGCGGGCAAGGGGCTGGGCTGGCATGACGGCACCACCATCTGGAGTATCGGCGGTAACGGCGGTAACGCCGGCGCCGGCGGCTACGGTAGCGGCTCCGGCGGCAGTGGTGGTAACGCTGGTGCCGCCACGGACGGCGCCGACGGCGCGACCGGCGCGGGCGTGGTCAGCATCGGCGGCAACGGCGGCCAGGGCGGCCAGGGCGGCGCCAGCAGTGGCGGGACCGCCGGTGTGGGCAGTGACGGCGGCAACGGCGGTGACGGCACCGCCTCCGGCGGCAACGGCGGCGACGGTGGCCAGGGCGGCTACGGTGTGGGAAGCCTGGGAATCCTAGGTAACGGCGGGGTCGGCGGTAGCGGCGGCGCCGGCGGTAACAGCGGCGGTGTTGAGACCCCGACCACCACCAGTGCCCCCAGCGGGTTCGGCACGAGTCATGGCGGTAACGGGGGCAACGGCGGATGGGGCGGTTTTGCCAGTGGCGGCAACAACGGCACCGGTGGTAACGGTGGCGCCGGAGGCGCCGCGGCAGGGTCGGTCGACGCAGGCAACGGAGGTGACGGCGGTGACGGCGGGGCCGGCGGGGCCGGCGGCAGCGCGGGCGACGGCGGGGTCGGCGGCAGCGCCGCGGCCGGTAACGGGGGCAACGGCGGTAACGGGGGCAACGGCGGCCAGGGTATTTACGGTGCCGACGGCACCAGCGGCATTCCGTTTATCGGCAACACCAACAGCGCGGGCGGCAACGCCGGCAACGGCAATGGCGGCGGCACCGGCGGTAACGGCGGAATGGGCGGCGCCTCCACCAGCGGCACCGGCGGTAACGGTGGCGCCGGTGGTACAGGCGGTAACGGTGGCCCCGGTGGTACAGGCGGGCCTGGCGGCACCAACGCCACCACCGGCAACGGCTACAACGGCGGCAACGGCGGCGACGGCGGCGACGGCGGGACCGGCGGTAACGGCGGTGGCCACGGCACGGGTGGTGCCGGCAACGGCACCGGCGGTGCGGCCGGCGCCGGTGGCACCGCCGGTGGAGCCGGCGCGGCGGGTGCGGGCGGTGCAGCAACCGGTACCGGAACGCCCGGCGTCGACGGCACCGGGGGCACCGCCGGAAGCCCGGGCTCGGGCGGTACGCCCGGCACGTAGCCGACGGCACGGAGCGACCACGGTCGCCGGGTCCCTTCGGACTCGGCGACCGTGGCCGTTTCGGGGTACCCCCGCCAGCGTGCGTGTCTCCGGTCGACACGCCGAGACAGGAACCGGATTCACGCACACTCGCGCAGAAGTGCCCGCCCGCAGCCGTGCCTATTTCCGTCGAATTGATGGACAATCGAGCCGTGGACGATGTCGACGGGCGGATCGCGGCTGCGGTCGCGGCGTTGCAGGAGCGTGGCGCTGTATTCGCCTATGTGCACGGCAGTCGAGCCACCGGGACCGCAAGGCAGGATTCCGATATCGACATCGCGGCCTATTTCGACGCGCAGCCTCCGGACGCTTTCGAGGTTCTCCTGCCTGCCTGTGTCGACTTGCTGGTACTCAACAGTGCGCCGCTGGAACTAGCCGGGAGGATCGCGCTGGACGGGAAGCTGCTTTTCGAGTGCGACGCCGGTGCCCGGGTGCGGTGGGAAGCGACAACGCGAAAAATCTACCTTGACGAGCTGCCGCGGCTGACGCGTGCGCATCGGGAGTTCGCCGAAGCGGTGCTGCGTCGTGGTCGATGAAATCCGTGTTCTGCGCCTGCTGCGGGCACTCGCCGACAACCTCGGAGTGCTGCGAAGTGAAGCCGCCGCCAGCGAAGACCGTCGTATCGATCCGATGTGGCTGCGCGGTGTGAAGTACACCTTCGTCACGTCCATCGAAGCGTGTGTCGATGTTGCACAGCACATCTGCTCCTCGCAGGGTTGGGGACCTCCCGCCGACAACGGCGACGCGATGAAGACCTTAGGCCTGCACGATGTGCTCACCGCCGAACTTGCCGACTCCATGAGGAAAGCTGTCGGATTCCGCAACGTCCTCGTTCACGAATACGTAGCGGTCTCCGATGAGATCGTCACGTCCCGGCTCGACGACTTGAGCGATCTTGAGCAGTTCAATCGACAGGTCATCGCTTTCGTGCAGGCCGCTGAATCTACTTGAACAGTGCGGCGATCTTCTCTTCCGGGCTCACCGGCTCCGGCAGGGCGTCAAGTGCCTGGGTCTTGGGCAGGGTCATCTGCGGGTTGGCGAAGTCTCGGAACGCCTTGTCGCCCACCAGTTGTGCCAGCAGATATCCGGCCAGCAGAGCCCGCACCCGTCGCTGCGTGCGTCGATCCGAGGTCGGCAAACCGAAGAACCCGGTCAGCCGGCGGCCCTGCGGCAGGCCCGCCGGCGACACCTTGTCGATCACTCGCAGGGTGGAAGTCTGCCAGGCGTGTGCCAGCTCGATCGCGTTGGACCGCAGTGCTTTCGGGTCGTCGGGACTGCTGAACACCACGCCCGGCACATCCAACGTCAACGCCGCCTGCTCGGCGGGAGGCGTGGTCACGGTCGGGAAAATCGCGGCCACCGCCTTGGGTTTCACCGACAATGATGTCGCGGCGAACACCGCGGCCGAACCGCCGAACCCATGTCCGGCCACCGCGAGCCGATTGCGGTCGACGCTGATTCGACCCGGCCCCAACCGGACCTCGGTGGCGATCTCCAGGGCGCGGCCAAGGTCAGCGGCCAGATCCAGCACCGACGGTGCCAGCCCCCGCCCGGTGTCGGGGGCTGCCGCCACGATGCCCCACGAGGCCAGGTGTTCCAGCAGCCCGGCGTAGCGATCGGCCCCGGTCAGCCAGTCGTGGCCGAAGGCCACCGCGGGCAGTCGGTAGCCCGACGCCGGGGTGTACACCACGCCGGCCAGGCCCGCATAGGCCAGATCGCCCCGCAGCACCCGGTGCGGGCCCGGACGGATCAAGTTGGCGTGAAGGCGCTTGATGCTGGCCATTCGGTGAAGGTAGCGCATGACGGGATCGACGATGTGTCACTCGGTGGACCCGCCCTTGATGGCATATCTGTGGCATACTTGTGGCATGCCTCGCATTCGTTTGAGCACGACGGTGGACGCCCAGCTCCTCGATTCCGCGCGGCGCATCTGCTCGCCCCGCACCGACGCCGCACTGGTCGATGAGGCCCTGACGGCACTACTGGCAGCGCACCGATCCGCCGAAATCGACGCCGGCTACGCCGCCTACGACCAGCACCCCGCCGATCAGCCCGACGTGTGGGGTGATCTGGCCTCGTGGCGTCAGGCGGCCGGCGCTTCGTGAGTAGCCTTCCGGCACGCGGTGAATTGTGGTGGTGCGAGCTGCCTGAAATCGGTCGACGGCCAGTTGTCGTGCTGTCCCGGGATGCGGCGATTCCCCGGCTCCGCCGGACGTTGGTCGCACCGTGCACCACAACCATCCGGGGGCTGGCGAGTGAGGTCCTCCTGGACCCGGACACCGATCCGATTCCGCTGCGCTCGGCCGTGAACCTGGACTCGGTGGAGAGCGTCTCGATCGCGGTGCTGGTCAGTCGGCTGGGCCGGCTGGCCGACGCGCGAATGCGTGAGATCTGTCGTGCCCTCGAAGTCGCCGTCGACTGCTCCGGTTGAGTCGCTGCCGACGGCTTGACCTGCACGATTGCCCGGGGCCGACCGCCGGTGCACTACCCTGAGCAGCTATGTGTGGAATCGTCGGCTACGTCGGGCAACGCCCTGCTCGTGACGTCGTCGTCGAGGCTCTGCGCCGGATGGAATACCGCGGCTACGACTCCGCGGGAATCGCCGTCGTCGACGGGATCGGGCAGCTGACCGTCCGGCGCCGTGCCGGCCGGCTGGCCAACCTGGAAGCCGAGCTGGCCGCGACCGATCCGGCGCTGTTGGTCGGGGGTACCGGGCTGGGCCACACCCGCTGGGCCACTCATGGGCGTCCCACCGATCACAACGCCCACCCGCACTGCGACGCGGCCGGCAAATTCGCCGTGGTGCACAACGGCATCATCGAGAACTTCGCCGTGCTGCGCGACGAACTGGAACTCGCCGGGGTGGAGTTCACCAGCGAGACCGACAGTGAGGTGACCGTCCACCTGCTGGCGCGCCAGTACCGGGACGGCGACACCGCCGGGGACTTCGTGGCCTCGGCGCTGGCAGTGCTCCGCCGGCTGGAGGGGCACTTCACTGTGGTGTTCGCCCACGCCGACGAACCGGGCACGATCGTGGCGGCGCGTCGATCCACCCCGCTGGTGGTCGGCATCGGTGACGGCGAGATGTTCCTGGGCTCGGATGTGGCGGCGTTCATCCCCTACACCCGTGACGCCGTCGAGCTGGGTCAGGACCAGGCGGTGGTCATCACCGCCGATGGCTACCGCATCTCTGACTTCCACGGCAACGACGACACTGCCGCCGCTCGTCAATTTCACATCGACTGGGATCTGTCTGCCGCCGAGAAGGGCGGCTACGAGTACTTCATGCTCAAAGAGATCGCCGAGCAGCCCACCGCGGTGGCCGAGACGCTGCTCGGGCACTTCGAGGACGGTCGGATCGTGCTCGACGAGCAGCGCCTGAGCGACCAGGAGCTGCGCGAGATCGACAAGGTGTTCGTGGTGGCGTGCGGCACCGCGTACCACTCCGGCCTGTTGGCCAAGTACGCGATCGAGCACTGGACGCGGCTGCCGGTGGAAGTCGAGCTGGCCAGTGAGTTCCGCTACCGCGACCCGGTGCTGGACCGCAGCACCCTGGTGGTGGCGATCAGCCAGTCCGGCGAAACCGCCGACACCCTGGAGGCCGTTCGGCACGCCAAGGAGCAGAAGGCCAAGGTGCTCGCGGTCTGCAACACCAACGGCTCGCAGATTCCACGGGAGTGCGACGCGGTGCTCTACACCCGGGCCGGACCGGAGATCGGCGTCGCGTCCACGAAGACGTTCCTGGCGCAGATCACCGCGAACTACCTGGTCGGCCTGGCACTGGCGCAGGCTCGGGGCACCAAGTACCCCGACGAGGTCGAGCACGAGTATCGGCAACTGGAGGCGATGCCCGCGCTGGTGTCGCATGTGCTGGAAGGCATCGACTCGGTCGCCGAGTTGGCGCGGCAGTTCGCGTCGTCGAGTGCTGTCCTGTTTCTCGGTCGCCACGTCGGCTACCCGGTGGCACTGGAAGGTGCGCTCAAGCTCAAGGAACTGGCCTACATGCACGCCGAGGGTTTTGCCGCCGGCGAACTCAAGCACGGTCCGATCGCGCTGATCGAGGACGACCTTCCGGTGATCGTCGTGATGCCATCACCCAAGAACGCGGCGATGTTGCACTCCAAGCTGCTGTCCAACATTCGCGAGATTCAGGCCCGCGGTGCTGTCACCATCGTGATCGCCGAGGAGGGCGACGAGACGGTGCGCCCCTACGCCGACCACCTGATCGAAATCCCTGCGGTGTCAACGCTGTACCAGCCGCTGTTGTCGACCATCCCGCTGCAGGTGTTTGCTGCCGGGGTGGCGCAGGCGCGTGGTTACGACGTGGACAAACCGCGTAACCTGGCCAAGTCAGTCACCGTCGAGTAGCGGGAGCTTTCAATGCGACAATTGTTGGCGGTGGCGTGCGCCGCGATGGCGGTGCTTGCGCAGGTACCGAATGCCGGTGCGGCAAACGAGATCCCCGACCTCGATCCGCTCTTCGACGACAGCGGTCCGCTGCCCGGCTCGGTTGCTGACCTCACCGGAATCCCCGATCTGGCATTCACCACCCCGTCGGGTCTGGCCTGCCGAAAGAGCCGCGGGAAAGTGACGCACAATGTGGTCTGTGCCGGGAATCTCTTTGGCGCCCCAGCGGGAACCCGCAGCGTGAGCCTTGGGACCGTCTATGCAGACGGCAACGGCCCAGCGCAGTTCATGCCGATGGCGCCCGCCGGTCTCCTGGGCGATCCCGCGAAGGTTCCGTCGATCATGTTGGCGCCCGGGCACAAGATCGTCTTCTGGGATTTCTCGCCCACCGAATCGCTGGTCTGCGGCGCTCCGATGGGTACCGAGGTGGCCTGTGTGCTCAAGGCCCCGCGCGAGAGCGGCGCGAAGACCGGCCCGGCGGTGACGCACGGATTCGTCATCTCGGCGCCGCACAGCGAAGTCTTTTAGCGCGGAACAGATTCCCGGCAGCGCCGGAATCTGGTTGCAGCAGCTCGATTATGTGTCGCTCGTCCGTCGAAAACTCGGCGGTGATAGCGGCGACGATGAGACGATGCAGCGGTTGTTGTCGACCATCAAGCTGACCGAGTGAGGGAGAACAGGCTTGTCCAACGCTGATCCTGCTGTTCACATCAACCGGCCCAGGCTGCTTCTGATCCTCGGCATGACGATCTTCTTCGTCGCGTCCTACGTCGTCACCGTTGCGCTGTATGAGCGTGCGGGGTGTGGATGCCCGCGCCACCTCACCGAAGGTCTGGCGTCATCCGATGGCACGACGGTGACCATCGACATCGAAGATCTCCAGACGGTGAAGGGCACGCTGACCGGCAAGGTCACCATCACCCCGGGTGCTGAACTTCTCGATCCGGTCAGGCACGGGCTCACCGAAGATCTGAGCATCGCGGTGCACTCCGCGGTCACACCGACGAAGCGCACCTGGACCAAGGGCGTGGTGCCGGGTGAGTTCCCGGTCCCGTTGACCATTTCGGGCAATTCGGCGAAGTGGCCGTTCGATCACTATCAGACTGGGCCGATCACCGTCGACGTCGTCCGCGGGAACGCCACGATGCCGGAACGGATGTCGGTGACGTTCGTCGACCACATCGCCGGCTGGAAGAACGAGATCGTCAGCGATCGCGACGACGGCGGCCCGTACCGGATCACCCTGCGCCGGTCACCGAGCACGATGGCTTTCGGTGCCGTGATCGTAGGTGTCCTGATCTCCTTGGCCCTGGTGGGCGTCATCGTGGCGAACCTGACGTTCCTGGGCTGGCGCAAGTTCCAGCCGCCGATGACGACCTGG
>Ga0153954_1001854_pt1 | contig 10207 bp, 9 predicted proteins | sample TSFL038MetaG_FD_102277 | JGI IMG/M metagenome (GOLD analysis project Ga0153954, IMG submission 102277) | Attine ant fungus gardens microbial communities from Florida, USA - TSFL038 MetaG | ecosystem: Host-associated > Fungi > Mycelium > Unclassified | place: USA: Florida, Wekiwa Springs State... | reverse complement strand
GTGAAGATGAAGGCGACCAAGGCCGATTTCGACGCCACCATGGCCTTGCATCCGACTGCGGCGGAAGAACTCGTGACCATGCGCACGCCGACCGCACGCCATGTCCGCGAGGCTGCGGCAGAGTAGGGGCGGCACCGCGTGACTGATCGTCGAATCCGTCGGCCGGCGAAGCGGAGACGGCAACGGCGCTCGCACGGATGTGAAAAGGCGTTACGTGACGTCCCGCCGCCGGTTTACGCGGGCTGCCCTGTCTCCTCATTTCCATGTATCTCGACTAAGGTGGACCGCATGCTGGTCGATTCAGGTCAACGCGGAGGAAGTTTTCGATGATCAGGTGCAGTCAGCTTGCCGCGGCCATCTGCTTGAGTGTTGTCGCGTTGACCGGGATCGGCGGCCGAGCGGACGCCGCACAGTGCGGCAATGGCCCGGCGGGCTTCGAGGCCTGGAAGCGGGAGTTCAGCGAGGAGGCGAGGGCGAAGGGCATCGGCGGCAACGCCATCGCCGCCCTGATGCAGACGAATTATGCAAGCGCGACCATTGCCGCCGACCGGAGCCTGCACAGCTTTAAACTGTCGCTCGACCAGTTCATGGCCAAGCGGGGCGCCGCGGCCATCGTGGCCCGGGGGCGGTCGCTGAAGCGCTCCCAGGCAGCGCTGTTCGCATCGATCCAGCAGCGTTACGGTGTTCCAGCGGGCCCGCTGATCGCCATCTGGGGAATGGAAAGCGGCTTTGGCAGCCAGCGCGGCAATCAGCACATGCTGTCATCGATTGCGTCGCTCGCCTATGATTGCCGCCGGCCGGAGTTCTTCACCGACCAGCTCTATGCGGCGCTGAAACTGATCGACCGCGGCGTGCTGTCGCCCAGCCAGCGCGGCTCCATGCATGGCGAGGTCGGCCAGACCCAGTTCATGCCGAAAACCATTCTCGAATATGGCTCGGGCAATCTCGACGTGGCGGCCAACGCATTGAGCTCGACCGCGAATTTCCTCCGCGCCCACGGTTGGCGCGCCGGCGCCGGCTATCAGCCGGGCGAGCCGAATTTCGCCGCGATCGAGGCCTGGAATGCCGCGCAGGTCTATCAGAAGGCCATCGCCATCATGGGCCGGCAGATCGACGGCGGCTGAGCGCCCGCAGATCACATCGATGCCATGCCGATGCCGCCGGCCAACTTTCGTTGACGGCGGCGATCGGCAATGGCGGCAGCTCGTGATGGTCGCCGGCGTGACGCCGAGAACGGCCGGCATTTGCGCGCCGGCTTACCAGCTACGCTGGTTCCATTTTGCTCGATCACCCGATCGGATGATGACGATCGCGCACGCGGCGGCCTATTTCCGGATGGTCATCCGAGCCAGGTGAATCGGCGGCTCCTGGGCTCTCGATCGTTACAGCGCGGCTCTGCCGTGCAACCTAGGATTTTAAAGATGACCAAATTGCCTCTGCACGGAATGCGTTTATCGCCAAATACTTGCAATCTGTCCGAGGAGGACAGGTCGACGCACCGGAAATGGGCGCGGGGATGGTATCTCTGCTGTGCCATTTTCATCGCCGGCTTGCTCGCCGTCAGCCTGTCGACGCGCGAACCGAACATGCGCACGGCCGGCCAGGGCCAGATCGTCGGCGTCGGTACCGGCTTCAAGCCCGTGCGAATGCCTCACCCAGGTGGGTGAGGCGCCGCTATTCGGGTTGATTTATCGTCATGATATTCCGTTTGGTTGAAGGCGGCGGTCGCTGTCGGCGAGCAGGCGGCCATCGCGGGCGGGCGGTTACAGGTGAATCCTTCCGGCGAGCAAATCGAGAAGGTCCTCGACCTCATTTACGACGCTGCGGCGGAGAATGACCTCTGGCGCGACGTGCTCACGGCGATCGCCGATTTGACCAACAGCCAGGGCGGTATCCTGTTTGGTCAGTCGTTGACTGCGGAAAAAATCTATTTCGATTACAACGGTCGCCTCAACGAGGAATGCAACCGCGCCTACCAGGAGCGGCACCTGCAGAATCCCTGGTCGGTGCACATGGAAAGCCAGCCGGTCGGGCGGCTCGTCATGTCGGATGAGGCCGTCGAGCTCGATAAATTGCGCCTGACGTCGTTTTACGACGAGGTGCTGCGGCCGCAGGAGATCACCCGCAATGCAATGATAGCGCTGGCGGCGAGAAGGGATTTTCGCGCCGCCTTCAACCTGTGCAGAAGCGCGCGGCAGGGACAGTTCGAGCCCGAGGAGCGGCGGCTGCTCGAATGGCTGCTGCCGCATATGTGCCGTTCGGTCGCTCTTGGTTTCCGCATCGACGGCTATCTCGCCATGCAGCGGACGGCATTCAACATCATCGACCAGCTCGCGGATGGGGTGGTCGTGCTCGACCGCGCCGCGCGCGTGCTGTTTGCCAACACGGCGGCACGGAGGTTCGAAGCCGAGGGCGCGTTGCGTCTGCGATCGCCGATCTCGACATTCGCGCTCATGCATTCGCAGCGACTGGCCGAGCTGATCAAATCGGCGCTGCAGGGGGCGCCGGGCGGGACCATGAGCTTTCCGCGCAACGCCGATGGGCAGTTGCTGACCATCCTCGTGACCTCCATCCGCGGCAAGGATCTGGGCCGGCTTTCCGACGCCGGCTTCAGCGATGCTGCGGTCCTGGTGTGGATCGTCGACCCCGCGAACCGGCGATCGATCCCGCTCTCGCAGATCATGGATGCCTATGGACTGACACAGGCCGAGGCCCGGGTGGCGCTCGCGGCATCCTCGGGCAACACGGTCGGCGAAACCGCGCAGCTCCTGAAGCTGTCGCCAAACACCATCAAGACTCACCTGCGCCGCGTATTCGCAAAGACCGCGACCGGGCGGCAGGCTGAGCTCGCCGGCCTCATTGTCGCGGTCGGCGGCGTGCGTATTCCGGAGCCTGACAAATGAGGCGCATGTCGGCGCTCGTCCGCCCGGATCGGTACGTCGTCGCGGCAAGAAAGCGGTGACCGTAATCAGGAGGCGCAGGTGAATCCTTCCGGCGAAAGAATCGAAAGAGCGCTCGACCTGATCTACGACGCCGCGGCCGAGAACGATCTCTGGCGCAGTGTGCTGACGACGGTGGCTGATCTGACCAACAGCCAGGGCGCCATCCTGTTCGGCTATTCCTTCGCCGCGCAACGGATCTACTTCGACTACAACGGTCGTCTCAGCGAGGAATGCAACCGCGTATTCCAGGAGCGGTACACGGACAATCCCTGGGCAAGGCACATGGAAAATCAGCCGGTCGGGCGGCTCGTCATGTCGGACGAGGCCATCGCGCTCGACAAATTGCGCCTGACGCCGTTTTACGACGACGTGCTGCGTCCGCAGGAGGTGGCCCACAATGGAATGGTTGCGCTGGCGGCGAGAAGGGATTTTCGGGCCGCCTTCAACCTGTGCCGAAGCGAACGGCAAGGACATTTCGAGCCCGAGGAGCGACGGATGCTCGAATGGCTGCTGCCGCATCTCTGCCGCTCGGTCAGCCTTGGTTTTCGCGTCGACGGCTATCTCACGATGCGACGGGCGGCATTCAACACCATCGATCAGCTTGCCGATGGGGTTGTCGTGCTCGATCGCGCCGCGCGCATCCTGTTTGCCAATGTGGCGGCACGCCGGCTTGAGGCCGAGGGCGCCTTGCGTCTGCAATCACCGATTGCGACGTCCTCGCTCGCCCATTCGCGGCGACTGGCCGAACTCATTGGATCGGCGCTGCGGGGTGCGCCGGGCGGGACCATGAGCTTTCCGCGCAACGCGAACGGGCAGTTATTGACGGTCCTGGTGACCTCCATCCGCGGCAAGGATCTGGGCCGCCTCTCCGACGCAGGTCTCAAGGATGCCGCGGTTCTCGTCTGGATCATCGATCCCGCGAACCGGCAATCGATCCCGCTGTCGCAGATCATGGATGCCTACGGGCTGACGCAGGCCGAGGCGCGGGTCGCGCTCGCGGCATCCTCCGGCAACACGGTCGGCGAAACCGCACACGTCCTGAAGCTCTCGCCAAACACCATCAAGACGCATCTGCGCCGGGTGTTTGCGAAGACTGCGACCGGGGCAGGCCGAGCTCGCCAGGCTGATTGCCGCGGTCGGCGCCGTGCGCATTCCACCGTCGGAAGACGAGTAGCCCGGCATCTCACCCGATCGGATGATGACGCCCGCTGCGTCGTTGATACATGCTGGCCAAGCCAGGGCCGGAGTCCGCAGAACGCCATTCCGGCCGAATTCATCTAACAATTTACGGAGATCTACCGTGCGGTGGGTGGATTTAGCCGGTTACGTGGCCTCCTCGCTCGTTTTCCTCACGTTTTACATGAGGGGCATGGTCCAGCTGCGGCTGCTCGCGCTGTGCAGCAATGTTGCCTTTATCGTCTACGCGACCGCGCTACATCTGGCTCCGATCGTCATCCTGCATGGCGCCCTGATTCCGATCAATTGCTGCAGGCTGGTATGTGCCTGGCGCGAGCGGCGGGCCACCAGGCTCGACAGTTCGGCGACGATTGCGCGCGCAGGAGAAGCACCGTTGCGCTCCTCGCGATGACGAATTACTCGGCCTGCAACCACTCTGCCGCGCCCCGCCACAGCGTGTCGCGGTGATCGGGGCGGAAGAAGCCGAAATGCCCGAGCTTTGTGACGCCGACGTCGGCCGGGCTGATCGTGACGATCTCCGGTTTCGCTGCACCAAAGCCGCCGCACAGCAGTTCGACCGCCGGCCGCGTTGCCCATGGATCGTCAGCTAGGCACAGCGCGCGCAGCCCGCCCTCGTATTTGGCGAAATTGGCGAGGCCGGCGAGCGATTTGTCATCAAAGAGATAGCGCGGGCTGTTGATCCAATTTACCCACTGCAGGAACACGCCCTTCGGCAAATCCTCGCCGATGCCGGCCCAGCCCGGCGCATAGCCGAGCGCGTGGGTGAGGGGAATGCCGACTAGGCTGAGCAGAGCACAGACACGATAGCGCTCCGGCGAGACCATCAGCTTCCAGTAGCCGGCCTGTGCCGCCACGAACAGCGCGCGCGAGACTTCGTTGTTGTTGGGAAGCAGCCCGAAGGCCTGGCCGCCAAAGGAATGGCCGACATAGCTGAGCGGCAGATCGTGGTAGCGCTCGCGCATCCAGTTAACCGCGGCGGTCACGTCGAGCGCCGCCCAGTCCGCCATGCTGGCCTTGAAACCGGCGAGCGATTTCTTCCGATTATACCCTTCCGGCGCGAGCGGCCTGGAGCCGCCGATGCCGCGATAATCGTAGGTCAGGACCGCGCAGCCGCGGTGCGCCAGATAGCCGGCAAAGCCGCGATAGATCTTGCGCGGCACCGCGGTCGCCGAGTTGATCAGCACCGCATGGCGCTTGGCGCCGCGCGGCAGGAACAGGGTCGCCGCCAGCGAATAGCCGTCGGCGGCTGGGACCATGATGTCATCGGCGAAAACATCGTCCACCGCGGCTTCCATCACAGCGCCTTCCCCCAAAGCTGTCGCATTCGGTCTTAACAAATGCGAATTTGGCTTTTGTCGCAAGGGCTTGTGTTGGCAGGTAAATGGCGGTGGCAGAGGCGGAACAGCCTGTGTATAAACCGGCCCTTTAGAGAGCCTCGATAAGTAGCGGTTTTTGCTCAGGAGTTGAACTTATGTCCGAGCGGTGGAGCCCCGACAGCTGGCGCGCCAAGAAGGTGCTGCAGGTGCCCGACTATCCCGACGCCAAGGCGTTGGCCGATGTCGAGGCGCAGCTCGCCACCTTTCCGCCGCTGGTGTTCGCCGGCGAGGCGCGCAACCTGAAGAAGGCGCTCGGCCGCGTCGCCGCGGGCGAAGCTTTTCTGCTGCAGGGTGGGGATTGTGCCGAGAGCTTCGCCGAGCACGGCGCCAACAACATCCGCGACTTCTTCCGGGTGTTCTTGCAGATGGCGGTGGTGCTGACCTATGCCGGCGCGCTGCCGGTGGTCAAACTCGGCCGCATCGCCGGGCAATTCGCCAAGCCGCGCTCCTCGCCGACCGAAAAGGTCGATGGCGTCGAGCTGCCGAGCTATCGCGGCGACATCATCAACGACATCGCCTTCACGAGGGAAGCGCGCATCCCCGATCCGCAGCGACAGCTGATGGCCTACCGGCAGTCGGCGGCGACGCTGAACCTGCTGCGGGCCTTTGCCACCGGCGGCTATGCCAATCTCGGCAGCGTGCATCAGTGGATGCTCGGCTTCCTCAAGGATTCGCCGCAGTCCCGCCGCTACAAGGAGCTGGCGGACCGCATCTCGGAGGCGCTGAATTTCATGCGCGCCTGCGGCCTCGATCTGGAAGCCCATCCCGAGCTGCGCGCGACCGATTTCTACACCAGCCACGAGGCGCTGCTGCTCGGCTATGAGCAGGCGATGACGCGCATCGATTCCACGACCGGTGACTGGTACGCCACCTCGGGCCATTTCATCTGGATCGGCGACCGTACCCGGCAGCTCGACAACGGCCATATCGAATATTTCCGCGGCATCAAGAACCCGATCGGGTTGAAATGCGGCCCGTCGCTGAAGAGCGACGAGCTCCTGAAGCTGATCGACGTGCTCGATCCCGACAACGAGCCGGGACGGCTGACGCTGATCGGCCGCTTCGGTTCGGACAAGGTCGGCGACCACCTGCCGGCCCTGGTCCGCGCGGTGAAGAAAGAGGGCCGCGCCGTGGTGTGGTCGTGCGATCCCATGCACGGCAACACCATCACCTCGACCACGGGCTACAAGACGCGGCCGTTCGACCGCATCCTTTCCGAGGTGAAGAGCTTCTTTGCGATCCACGCCGCGGAGGGGACCCATGCCGGCGGCGTGCATCTGGAGATGACCGGCAAGGATGTCACCGAATGCATCGGCGGCGCGCGCGCGATCACGGATGAGGATTTGAACGACCGCTATCACACGGTCTGCGATCCCCGGCTGAACGCCGAACAATCGATCGACATGGCATTCCTGATCGCCGAACTGCTCAAGCAGGAGCGGGCCGGCAAGGTGAAGCCGGTGCCGGCAGCCGCAGGATTTTGATGCTGCGACTCTGGCGGGCCACGATCAATTCGCGCAACGGCCTGTTGTTTGCGGTCCGTTCGGAGCAGGCCATCCGCGAGGAGCTGATAGCGCTCGTGTTGGCGGTACCGGCGGCCTGGGTGATCGGCGCGACGGTCATGCGCAGGGTGGAGCTGGTCTGCGCGGTGGCGCTGGTCCTGGTGGTCGAGCTGCTCAATACCGCGATCGAGAAGCTCGCCGACCGCCTCACGCTCGATCACGATCCGCAGATCGGGCGGGTCAAGGACATGGGGTCGGCCGCGGTCGGGGTCATGCTGATCATGGCCGGGCTGTTCTGGCTGTTTGCCCTCGCCGAGCGCATGGGCGTGATCTGAAGAGGGTGATTGCAGTTGGGCTCGCCGCGGTGCACCTTTAAGCCATGATCGAACGCGCTTCCGAATTCGTCGTGACCCTCGCCCAGTTGAACCCGACTGTCGGCGATGTCGAAGGCAACGCCGTTAAGGCGCGCACCGCGCGCGCCCGCGCCAAGGCCGACGGCGCCGATCTCGTGGTGCTGTCCGAACTGTTTCTGGCCGGCTATCCGCCCGAGGATCTTGTCTTGAAACCGGCGTTCCAGGCCGCCTGCCGCGCCGCGACCGAGGCCTTGGCGCGCGAAACCGCCGATGGCGGTCCCGCGATGCTGATCGGCACGCCGTGGGTCGATGACGGCAAGCTCTACAACGCCTGCGCGCTCCTGGAGGGCGGACGCATCGCCGCGATCCGCTACAAGGCGAACCTGCCGAATTACGGCGTGTTCGACGAAAAGCGCCTGTTCGCGCGCGGTCCGGCCGCTGGGCCAATGACGGTGAAGGGCATCCGCGTCGGCGTGCCCATTTGCGAGGACATCTGGCTGGAAGAGTCCTCGGAATACGAGAACGTGGTCGAATGCCTCGCCGAGACCGGCGCCGAGATCATCGTGGTGCCGAACGGCTCGCCCTATGCGCGCGACAAGAACGACGTGCGGCTCTCGATCGCGGTGGCGCGCGTCACCGAAAGCGGGTTGCCGCTGATCTATCTCAATCAGGTCGGCGGCCAGGACGAGCTGGTGTTCGACGGGGCGTCGTTTGCGCTGAACGCCGATCTTTCCGTGGCGGCGCAACTGCCGGCGTTTTCCGAGAGCATCACGACGCTGCGCTGGAAGAAAGGGGAGGACGGCACCTGGCGCTGTTCGGGACCGATCGTGCCGGAGCTCGAGGGCGACAAGGCCGATTACGCCGCCTGCGTGCTGGGTTTGCGCGATTACGTCCGCAAGACCGGCTTTCCCGGCGTGCTGCTCGGTATTTCCGGCGGAATCGATTCCGCGCTGTGCGCGGCGATCGCGGTGGATGCGCTCGGCAAGGAGCACGTGCGTGGCGTCATGCTGCCGTTCCGCTACACCGCGCAGGTCTCGCTCGATGACGCGGCCAAGCTCGCGAAGAATCTCGACATCCGCTACGAGGTGCTGCCGATTGCGGACGCCGTGAACGGTTTTGAGAAGATTTTGTCCGGACCGTTCGCGGGCCTGCCGCGCGACATCACGGAAGAAAATCTGCAGGCCCGCGCGCGCGGGACGCTGTTGATGGCGATCTCCAACAAGACCGGCGCGATGGTGGTCACGACCGGCAACAAGTCGGAAATGTCGGTCGGCTATGCCACGCTTTATGGCGACATGAATGGCGGCTTCAATCCGATCAAGGACATCTACAAGACCGAGGTGTTTCGTCTCTCGAGCCTGCGCAATTCCTGGAAGCCGGACGGCGCGCTTGGGCCCTCGGGCGAGGTGATCCCGCCCAATATCATCACGCGCCCGCCGACCGCCGAATTGCGCGAGAACCAGACCGACCAGGATTCGCTGCCGCCCTATGACGTGCTCGATGCGATCCTGGAGCGTCTCGTCGAGCGTGAGGAGCCGCTGGCCTCGATCGTGGCCGCCGGTTTCGACCGGGACGTGGTGGCGCGGGTGGATCGTCTGGTCAATATCGCCGAATACAAGCGAAGGCAGGCGGCGCCCGGCGTCAAGGTGACGACGCGGAATTTCGGCCGCGACCGCCGCTATCCCATCACCAACCGTTTTCGCGATTCCGGAAAGCCCTTGCCCGAGCCGGACGAGACGCTGATCTCGCGCACGAGCCGCGCCTCGGCGGAAGCCTTCGACGGCTAAAGCGCGATGATTTCAGGATGAATCTTCATCGCGCTTTAGCTTCTTGTTTGCGCATGATCTTTTCGGAAAACCGCTGCACACTTTTCCGGATCATGCGTTAGCGCTTCGAGCCGAGGCCGCGCAACGAATGCGCGCCAGCCCAACGGCAGCGCTCAATCCAAACCGGCAAGATCGCTGCTCTTGAGCACCGACTTGGCCACGAAATTCTTCAGCACTTCGAGCGAGCCGCCCGCCACGCGCAGCAGCTTCACATCGAGTATATGCTGACCGTACGGCTGCTCCTCATACAGGCCATGACCGCCGATCAGTGCATAGACATCGTTGGTCGCTTTTTCGGCCGAGGTCACGGCCAGATACTTCGCCAGACTGGTCGCGAACGCCGGATCACCGCCGCTCTGCGCAAGATTGGCAGCCTGATCGCGCGCCAGCGAAGCCGCATAGAGCGCGGAATAGCAATCCGCGATCGTCCATTGATTGCCCTGAAGGTCAGAAACAGCGCTGCTGCCGATCATCCGGCTTCGCGCATAAGCGATGCCGTCGGCCAGCGCGCGGCGCGCAAAGCCGATCATCTGCGACGCATTGCCAAGGCGACTCACGTTGAAGGTGGAAAGAAAGGTTGCCAGTCCGTCGCCGGGCTCCCCAAGCACAGCGTCCTTGCCTATGCGAACATCCTCAAAATGCATGTCCGCCGTGGGAGAAGAACGCATCCCTATCGGGTGTGTGGCGCGGCGCTTGAGCGTCGGCACATCGGTGTCCACGAGGAAAGCCGTCAGCCCCTCGGGCGCCATGGCGTACACCAGGGTCACATCACTCTCGACGCCCATGTTGATATGGCATTTGTTCCCGCGAATCACCCATCCGCCGTCCACGGGCGTCGCCGTCGTCCGGAGAGATTTCAATGAGGAGGCTGCGCCCGGCTCGGAGATCGACTCCGAGAAAATCAGCTCGCCACTCGCCATGCCGGGCAAATAGCGCTCTTTCTGGGCCGGCGTACCCCAGTCACGCAGCCAGCATTGCCCTTGAATCTGCGTCTGCGCCGACACCAGCCCG
>Ga0153954_1001853_pt1 | contig 10216 bp, 11 predicted proteins | sample TSFL038MetaG_FD_102277 | JGI IMG/M metagenome (GOLD analysis project Ga0153954, IMG submission 102277) | Attine ant fungus gardens microbial communities from Florida, USA - TSFL038 MetaG | ecosystem: Host-associated > Fungi > Mycelium > Unclassified | place: USA: Florida, Wekiwa Springs State... | reverse complement strand
GAGAGGTTCTTTAATACGAGTCATCTTGATTTAATGAGTTAAGATAAAAAAAGAAAATACTAGAGAATTGTGTGATTTTTTACACAAAAAAAACGTACAAAATCATCACCCTAGCCCTGGGCATCGCCCAGGGATATGCATAGTAATAAAAAATGCAGCCTGAAAGGCTTCGCTTAGATCAGCAAAGTAGAAAATTAACCATTTGTCATAGCACGGTTAGTTTCAGCGATCGTACGGAGAAACTCAAGCCATGCAGAACGGACAGCTTCCAGGTTTTGGTTTTTGCCTTGCTTCGCTCCCTTCGTATCTTCGAGTTTCCCTTCGAATTCCTTAAGATAAGCCTGCAGGACTCCACGCTCACCTTCACTTGTATTGTTAGGGATGGACGCTAAACTCTGAATAGCTGTGCCAGAAGTGCTCAGTGGAGTTGCTGCGCCTTGGAGAATGTTAGCTGTAGAAGAGGAAACGAGCCCTGGAGCAAGTGGTGTTAAACCGGCGAAACCGCTGCCAATACTCACGCCTGCAGAAATGACTGTAAGAACTAAACCTGGCCATCGATTGTAGGTGCCCTGGATTTTAATCGCTTGGGCTTCAATTTTTGGTCTTACTTCTAGGATATACTCTTGATGCCCTTTTGCCGACTGGCGCATAAGAAGCATAACGATCTTATAGACGAGATTTTGCAGCTTTTCAAAATCGATATCATGTTTTTGAAGCTCATCGTCGATAGAGCTCGAGATTTCTTCAAAGCGAACTTCAATCAAAGGACGTTGTTCTTGTTCAGAAATGCTTTGAATATTTTGCGGAACCTCTACGAAACAAACCTCTTCACCAGCTCTAGAAATCGTATCCGTATAATAGAAATTGATAGGCGTGGCTTCCACTCCCATAGGCTTGGTGGGTGAGGTGACAGCTGGAGGCAGAGGTGCTGCTGTCGCTGGATGGCAATAAGGGCATCCCTTTTTGCTTTGAGCTACAGGATCCTCTTGAATATTATTTCTTTTGATATTTTCAATAGGCATGAAAAACCTCTTTTTTAAATTTTATGGCGTGCGGCTAAAACTTGCACGCTCAGCACGACTTTGATTTTCGAGATGATGGCGAATTGTTTTTAATAGTTGTCCTATCTCCTGATTCGCTGATCCCATGGAATTGAGATAATCGTTAATACGATCTGAATTCGCTTTCGTCTCTTGACTAATGACAAAAATTTCACCTGTCTTTTGTTCACTCTTATAGTTAATAATGCCAATGACAAGAGTGGTTCCACCTTTGACAACACTCAATAGGGGAATCGCCAGACCCAATACGGCACCTCCGCCCCCAGTTGCAAATGTGACTGCTGTAACTCCAGAGATTCCCGCTGTCGTCCCAACATTTACCCATCCCAAGCCTTTATTCAATTTTGTCCAGAAAAGCGTATCATCTATCTTAGAATAGTAAACTTTTTGAAGTTGCGTATTTTTTTCGTGCAATTCTAGCAAATCCATCTGATCGACGATACTAAATAGTTCTTTAATGCTTTTTTGGGCCATGCTGCAGGCTACCAATTCGGTGAAGATGAGCTTGTCTTTTTGTCCTGCACTGGCTCGCTGCATTTCTTCTTCAAATTCGGCAGCATCTTTCATTTTGACCACATGCTGATAAAGATCAGCAATCTCTTTAGCGAGCTTTCTATGATCTCTTTCTTCAGGGGATTCTAGTTTTGGAACCGAGTATTGATCGGGTGTTGAGATCGTCCTATTTTTCCCCTCAGATGTTTCGGCAGCGGGAGATGCCTTCCCCCAATTAAACAAATTCCACACCCAATCAGCGATTTTGCCTATGAAAGATTTGCTTTCGGCTTGCTTTTGAACATCTTCAATCGATTGCTTTCCTTCTTGAGTTGTCAATTCGGCCGCTTTCAGTGATTGAAGAGAGGATTGATAGTAGAGGGAAGCGATTTCGGTCCCAGCAGTCTCCTGATCCTCTTTGGTAGGAATAGCATAGGCATTCGCTGTTGTCTCAGAAGACGGCCAAACAGGGGGCGTCCAAACAGAAGAATGGATAGGATCGATCTTCATCTTTCTCCTCGATTGTTATTGGATGCTCCAGACCAAGCCTGTTGCAAAAGCTCGATTTGGGAGATTAGTCCAGAATGGCTTTCCTTTGTAGCCGACCCAAGCGCAGAATCTAAAGCTTGCAAACCTTTGTCGGTTTGCTCGCTCGCGAAAAAACAGGTAGCGGCATGCCAATGGACATAGGGATCCGTGGGTTCTTGAATGGCAGCAACGCTATAGCATTCGATAGCGGCTGGATAATTTTTCTGCATCTGATAAGAAGCGGCAAGACCCATCCAGAAACGGCGGTCGAATGGGCGGGCAATCGTTAGAAAGCGAAAGAATTGCCGTGCATCTTCATATTTTCCATGGGAATAGAGTTGATAAGCGATGCCATAAAGCGTGGAAATATTGTCATCTGTCAAAAGGGATGCAGAAGAGCTGTCTTCCAGCAACTTCGAGAGATTCTCTAATCCATTATTTTCCATCATAGCTTTCGCCCAGCAAAAACGTTACTTGCCAGCCATAGCGCGCGCTTTATTCGTCTTATCTTCATGAAGGGGCTTCATAATGCTTCTAGCTAATTGATAAGATTCGTAGCGTTCCGTCGTCAGGCGTGTGATCGTCTGCAGCTGCATATCGTTAAGCACGTTATAGTCGTCAGCCGTGATTTTAATATTTTCGATTAAACGTTCTCGTTCTTCTTTATTGTATTTGAATTTGCCATCTTTGATATCAACGCCATGCTCTTTGGCTTTCATCAACAAGTCTTTATGCTCTTGATTATTCGAGCAATCGAACTCTTCATTTTGGGTGGAACTATTGATCGTCTTGATCAACTTATGCAAAAAAGTGACTTGATCTTGTCTATTTTTTAGGTCAACAAATTCAGACGTGATTTTTTTTTCTAAACGTTTTAGGCGTTCGGCATTAATTAACAAAACAAGCGATTCAAGCGATAAATTGCTCGGGTCTGAACCATTCATCGTTTCTTTCACTGTATCACTGATGATTTCTGGAACAGCTGGAAGATCTGCCATTGTTTTTCTCCTGTGTTTTCCTTACCAAAAAGGTGAAACTAAATTTTATCCGGACAAATATTAAGCTGAGATAAAGAAAATATTAATATTCAGTTAGGCTTAATAAGCTCGAATGATCTGTTTTGTCAGCTCGAGCCCCAGCATAGCAGAGATAATCCTTTATTAGAAGAAAAAACTATCCATTTCAAAAAAGTAAAAGAAAATTACTTTCAAACTCAACTTGATACTTTCATCGATAGCAAGTTGAGTTTCAAAACACACTCTTGTCTTTTTCTCTTTTCTCTTTTAATGGCTCTTCCTATAATCTCCATGATTTTATTGAACGGGCCATTCGCACTGTGAATATTTCGGGTTCTTCTTCGGAAATTTTGTAGAGTGAATGACTCTGAACATTCAAGAGGCTTATGGATAAAAGAGAATCCTGGGGTTCACGTATTGGGTTTATTTTAGCAGTGGCGGGATCTGCGGTGGGATTGGCCAACATCTGGCGATTTCCCTATGTTGTCGGACAAAATGGAGGGGCAGCATTTATTGTTGTCTATCTGCTTTGCTTGCTTTTAATCGGATTTCCCGTCTTTATGTCAGAAATCCTTATAGGACGAACCACTCAAACCAGTCCAAGCGGAGCTTTTCGTCAGCTTGGAGGTCCACGTTGGTCTTGGGCTGGCAAATTGACCATCGTCACAGGCTTTATCGTCAGCGCATTTTATAGCGCCGTCGCTGGATGGATTTTGGGTTATCTCGTCGAAGCTGTCAGCGGAAGGATATCGAATTTTTCAGGGAGTGAGGAAGCGATTGTGCATCATCAAACTCTGCTTGAAAATCCCTTCTGGGGAGTTTCCTTTCATTTCTTATTCCTTTTCCTCTGCATTTGCGTTCTGTTGTTTGGCGTGCGCAAGGGAATCGAGCGCGGCAATAAAATCATGATGCCACTTTTGGTTGCCGTATTAATTTTTTTGGCGGTTCAAGGGGTCACAATGCCAAAGGCCAGTCAAGGATTGGCATTTCTGCTCTCTCCAGATTGGAGTGCTTTATCTCCACAAGCATTTTTAATCGCTTTGGGACAAGCTTTTTTTACCCTTAGTTTAGGACAGGGGACAATGGTGACATATGGCAGCTATTTAAGCCGCAATGAAAATTTGATGAAGGGGTGTTTGCCTGTTGTCGTCATGGATACAGTGATTTCCTTGCTCGCAGCTGTGGCCATTTTTACAATTGTGTTTTCAGCAGGAATAGCACCGACAGCTGGACCTGGATTGATTTTCCATACACTCCCGGTCGTGTTTAGTCAAATTCCTTGGGGACATGGCCTTGCTGTATTATTTTTTCTGCTCATCGTTCTTGCTGCCTTGACATCTGAAATATCCGCATTGGAACCTTCAATCGCCTATCTTATTGATGAATGGGGGTGGAAACGTACTCCAGCTGTGGCTGTTTGCGGATTAGGAGCATTTTTACTGGGGATTCCTTCTGCTCTTTCCTATAGCTTGCTGCAAGGATATACATTTTTCGGGATGACATTTTTAGATCTCATGGACTTCCTGGCGACAAGCCTATTGATCCCCATAGGGGGACTTTGTGCGGTCTTATTAGTAGGATGGAAATGGGGAATTTCCAATGCCCTCACTCAATTGCAGGAAGGTGCAAATTCTCTCTTCGAAAAAAGAGCGTGGCTTTCCCGATATTTTTGGTTTTGCTTTAAATACAGTGCCCCAATCTTAATAATATTGGTCTTTTTAAATGCTTTTGGCATATTTGCGTAATATCAACATATTTTGTAAATGCCCGAGCTATTTATGAACGGCACCTTTATAGAATCTTCATTCTCGAAAGAGGACGTCTCCTTCGAAATCCCTTTAAGGCCACAATGTTTAGATGACTTTTCAGGCCAAGATCATATTCGGGAACGCTTGGAGGTATTAATTGGAGCTGCTCAGCAAAGGAAAGAATCGCTATGTCATTGCCTCTTTAGCGGTCCTCCTGGGCTAGGAAAAACAACTCTAGCGAATATTTTAGCTAAAGCGATGGGAACAAATATCGTGGTCACCTCAGGGGCTGCCATCGAGAAGCCAGGGGATCTTGCAGGCATCTTGACGAATCTGCAAACAGGGGATATTCTCTTTATCGATGAGCTTCACCGCTTAAATCGTGCAGCTGAGGAATATCTCTATCCTGCAATGGAGGATTATGTCCTCGACATCATGATCGACAGCGGTCCCAATGCTCGCAGTATCCAAGTGAAACTCAATAAATTTACTCTGGCAGGAGCGACAACTCGTGCAGGTTTGCTTTCTAGTCCTTTGCGCTCACGCTTTGGTTTTAGCTGTCGCCTGGATTATTATGAACCACCTCTCATAGCCAAAATACTACAGCGTACTGGACGCATCCTCAATTTGAACTTATCTCCAGAGGCTGCCATGGAAATTGCACGCCGCTCAAGGGGCACTCCACGCATCGCCTTGAATTTGCTGCGATGGGTGCGCGATTTTTCACAGATGCGCACAGTTAGCAATGTGATCGACCGCGATGTTGCAGATAGAGCTTTGAATATGCTTTGCATTGATGAAAAGGGGCTTGACGAAATGGATAAAAAAATTTTGGAGGTCATGATTGATCACTATCAAGGAGGCCCTGTAGGCTTAAATGCGATTGCTGTCGCTGTGGGCGAAGAGGGAACGACCATTGAAGAGGTCTATGAACCATACCTCATTTTGCAAGGTTTTTTGAAGCGTACGCCTCGAGGAAGGGAGGTTACCCCCCTTGCCTATAAACATATGGGAAGAATGTAAACCCAACTTTATGTACTCGAATCTATAATTTTTAACACATCATGGAGAAAAGAATATGGTCTTAAGAATGCTATTCTTTCTGCTCGCTTTAATGCCTCTAAATGCCCAGTTACAAGCTAGCTGGCTAGATAGTTTTGCAAACTATTTCCGAAAATCAGCCCCCGCCACCCCTCCGACGATCAAAGTCCTCATCGTTCACGATCGGCCTGGCGTTGTGGTTGAAGTTAAAGGAAAATACAAAATTTATGATCCACACTCAGGAAGCCACATTAGCACACGTTATGTCGGCAAAAGGAAATTTATCCAAGCTGTCCGCGACGGAATTAAATGGGGTGAGGAATTTCCTGGCGTCCATCAACTTTTGATCGTGCCCGATGAGAAGGAAACGACTTCGGTTGTCGATGGAATTGAATATAAGGGACTGATCTATGTCTATGACATTGGTGGAGCTATTAGCGTTGTGAATCAAATTCCTATCGAGGAATATCTTTCATCGATTCTTATTGCCCAATATCGCCAACCTCTTCCTGAAGAGCTTCTTAATGCGATCGCTATCGCGGCAAGAACTGCTGCCTATTATCGTTCAGATAGTCCTAAAAGCGAATACTGGTCTGTTGATGGACGGCAAGTTGGTTATTATGGATACGCTGCCGCAAGGCAGACTAATGCGATGGAAAAAGCCATCAGAGACACCCGTTATATGGTCATGAGCCATGCCGCTCCTAACGAAGATAGGATTCGTCCTTTTTCAGCCGAATGGAAACAACCTAGCCAGAATAAAGGAATGGAATTTTCACAAATTTCCCTTCAAGAGGCGGAAAACATGGCCGACAATGGCGCCCATGCCGCTCAGATTTTAGCAAGGGCTTTTCCTGGTGTGAAAATTGAGCTTATTCATTATGCCTCAGACCAGTGAGGTTCTTCAATAACTGAAGACTGTGCAGGCAGCAACATAAGCCTGCACAGCTCTTTTAGCCTTTCTTTTTCCCTTAATTAAATCTTAACATGATTTTTGTAGCGTTGCCCATCTTGACTCTGTTGAGGGCAAGAAAGGTTACCGAAATCAAAATAAAGGGAAACGATTATGACTTTAACAACACTATTACCATCCGTTGGCCAACCTTTAGTCAATGCAATGTCATTGGCATCAGCTCTAATACACTATGGCAATGTAACAAATACCAATGAAAAATGCTCGATCATATGGAATTCTCTTAAAATGGAATTCAATAGCGAATGGTGGACAAAATGTTCCGATACAAGCTGTTTATTGGGAGCGAGACATATTCTTGAACATCGAAGTGAACCGACGTGTAGATTTGCTATTTCAAGCGAAGATTTTAATTCCTTTGTAAGATTGGACATTATCGATAATCTTTATTCTATGGATCTTCGAGAAGAGAATATTAAAGCTAGCGCGGAGACCGATTTTAAGGATTTCATTAAAATCAACTGGGAAAATGAAGCCAATTCTACCACGGCAATGAGCTCTCTGATGGAATCAGTTTTTGAAAATGGCCCAACACCGCCCTTTGGATCCTTTAGTCTTGAAAGAACTGATGATAAAGGTGTTGTTAAGATTCATATAAATAATGGAGAAACAACCCTCTCAGGAGAATGTCAGCTTGGTTCTAATGAAATCATCTGTGAAAATCACTCCGGCTCGATTTTCAACATTTTTGGAAATAAGGTAAGAGTAACTTTTACAAAAAAAGAAGACAATGGCGTAGAGCTTTTTCACTTCGACGTCGAAACTATTCCAAGCATCTCATTGATTCCTTCTAAGCATCTAGGATCATTCCAGGTGGCTTTGGATTCATCAGCAAAAGTCATGAATGCGATAGGAGACTTAAAATCTTTTTTCGGCGAACCATTATTCTTTGGTGAAGTCAACTATCAATATGCACAGGATCCTTGGGAACCTTTAAATGGCAATCAATCGGTGTTTGAAATGAAATTTGGAAACAGCACAGAATCCATTCAAAATCACTTGTCTTTAGCTTACAAGAACACATCAGAAAAGCAAGAAGTCGCTATTAATTTTAAAGATGTTGAAAATGGACAAACTCTCATATTCACAGAGGCTTCTTGTGAAGAAAAATCTGATAGGCAGCATTGCCAAGGGCACACCGCATTGGCTGATGGAACTGAATACGAATGGAAAGCGAAGCTACCAACCAAACAAAAAAGCACCGAAACATCGATCTTTGAAAAGTTTATGAATGAAACTGTTAAAAGGATCTAAGTTTTTCTAAAACAATTGATGAGGCTAGGGAGAAAATCCTCTTGCCTTAAAACTCAACTGGCTACCTATGAAGGTAGCCAGCCCCCCTGATTACCCCTCCACTGCAAATTTTGAAAAATTCTCGTAGATAATACAAAAACAAAGGAAAATTATGACTCTAATGACAACTTTGGTACAAAACGTCGGCCCAACCTTGGTACAGGCAATTGGAGTGGCAGCTGTTCAATTACAAAATGTCACAACAACCAATGAAAAGTGTTCGATTATATGGAACTCACTTCAAACAAGAATCAATTCTGAATGGTGGGGAAAATGCGATGAAACTTGCTGTCGTTTAGGTTCAAAATATGAGCTTGCCTATCAGAAAGAACAAAATTGCAATTTTGATATTTCCTCAGAAAATCCCAATGCTTATTTAAATTTAGATGTTGACGATAACCGTTACTTGCTCAAGTTGCAAGATGGAAATGATACAGCTCAAATCGAGAGTGATTTTCGCAATTTTGTCAAAGCCAATTGGGAAAAAGAGAATACCCATCTCTCGCCGGTAATTGATTATCCGACGGGATTTTATTATGAAACAATCTCCACAAAAGATTCTGGATCATTCAGTTTTGAAATGTTAAATGACAATGAAGCCAACCTTCATATAAGTCAGGGTGAAACAACCATTTCAGGGAAATGTCAGCTTGGGTCTAATGAAATTCTCTGTAGTTATCCTTCCGACTCTTTTTTTAGCATCTTGAGTGGAAATACGGTTAAGGCAAAGTATACAATAACGGAAGAAGAAGATGGTAAGAAGATTTTTCAATTCAATATTGATACTGTTCCAAACATTTCGATCATTCCTCCCACGCATCTGGGGCTTTTTCAAGTCTCCATGGATTCAGAAAATCAGATAATAGTTGCCAAAGGTGATCTAAATTTCTTTGGCAAGCCATTATTTTTGGGAGATATGGAATATAAATATGCTAACGAACCTCTTTCGCCAGTTGCGGCCATTCTTAAAATGAAGCTCGAAATTAATGGCCTAGGTCGTTTTCAAACATCTACCAGTTGGATTCCGAAAACCTGAATTTGTAACCATCCAGCTATTTGATTATTCAGTGCTTTTGCACTCTTCATCAGCTTTTTGAAGAACAGGTATCTTAGTTTTAGGATCGATTTCGGCAGAACTGCGTTCAATGACAATGGATTCAGCCGTCTGTCCATCCCATTGCACAGTCAAAGATCGGTTAAAAGAGGGGAGACCATACCAACCCTTTTCAAACCATTCTTCTTGTAGCTTTAATGACAATTTATCGCTGCCGGCTGTCTTCTGGGCATTTTGAATATATTCAGGAGAAAATACAGGATATTCAAGGAGATGGTTGATGCCTTGAAGGGCTTTTTGAATGGCATCAGGACTTGGATGCGGTTGGGAAAAAAACAATCGCTCCAGTTCTTTCTTTGCCAATGTGACGCGTGTATTGTCGTCCAAGCCTTCAACATAGCGTTTATCCAATGAATTTAATCGATAGAAAATTCCCCAAGCGACTAATGTGACTGCCAAAGCGGGAAGAACAATCGGCCAGGCAATCGCCGAGGCTTCTGATAGGGTGAGGAGTGTCGTTGCAGTAATTGTGGAAAAAATAAATAGTGCGGTCTTGACAATTCGTGCGATACGTTGATTTTCTACAGCTTTGATGGCCGAATCAAAATGGTGTTCAGAGGCCTTTGGAGCGAACAAGAGGCTTTTCGTTCGACTGCCAAAGAGTTGAGCGTAGTCATTACAACTTTTTGAATATGCATTGAATGTTTGCATGTAAGCTGCTAATTCTTTCATATTTACACTCCTCAATGAATAAAAAAAATTAACATTTTTAGAATAAATACACAAGAATGTTATTTTGGTAAACCTCTTGCATAATTCATTTCTTTGCCCGGACCTTTTTCCCAGCCCTGCCCGTATGCACATCCAATAAAAGTACAACGCAGAGTCACAGACTCGACTTTAGCATTTTTTAAGCACATGCTAAGAAGTAAAGCAATTCTTCAATGTCTATTTTTTCACATATCGGTTTTTTCCTGTCCTGAGGAAAATATTTTTTGTTGAGAATCAAT
>Ga0153954_1001852_pt1 | contig 10216 bp, 12 predicted proteins | sample TSFL038MetaG_FD_102277 | JGI IMG/M metagenome (GOLD analysis project Ga0153954, IMG submission 102277) | Attine ant fungus gardens microbial communities from Florida, USA - TSFL038 MetaG | ecosystem: Host-associated > Fungi > Mycelium > Unclassified | place: USA: Florida, Wekiwa Springs State... | reverse complement strand
CAGAATGGTATAGCGCGGCGTCCGCACCACGAAGGTCTGGTAGGTTATCAGCATCATGCCAAGCGTAGCGTCGAAAACCTCTGGCTCCATGCTGGCCAGATGGTGCTTGAAGACGGCGTCGTCATAGTTCAGGAAAAAATCCTGAGGCCGCCGCCACGGCCCATCACGTTCGATCACTGCGTCGATGGTGATGTCGCCGATCCGGATCTGCTTCACTGTCGTTCTCTCCCGCTTTTCTTTCGAACGTACCGGGAGGATACGAGCCATTCAAGCGCCACGCGCGAGCCGTCACAAATCGAACGAAAACGGTGTCTAGCCGACAGAAGAAATCAAGGGGCGGGCTGAAATTGGGTCGGAAGTGGAAATATGCCGCAGCGGCAACTGCCGTGGCGGTCGCGGGCATCTATCTCAACAATACAAACCTCCTGGCAACGCATCGCACGGCACAGCCGATCCTGCTCGCGCATCGCGGCATTGCGCAGCGCTTCGACGAGCATGACCTGCGGAAGGACACCTGCACGGCTGCCCGGATGCTGCCGCCAAAGCACGACTATCTGGAGAATACGCTGCCCTCGATGCAGGCGAGCTTCGCCGCCGGCGCCGATGTCGTCGAGTTCGACATTCATCCGACCACTGACGGCCAATTCGCTGTTTTCCACGACTGACGCTCGACTGCCGCACCGACGGACACGGGGTCACGCGCGAACACGCGATGACGGAATTGAAGAAGCTCGATATCGGCTATGGCTACACAGCCGCTGGCGGCAAGACTTTTCCATTTCGCGGCAAGGGCGTCGGCGAGATGCCGACGCTTGCCGAGGTATTCGCCGCTTTTCCGACCGGTCGTCTTCTGATCAACGTCAAGAGCCGCGATGCCTCGGAGGGCGAGAAGCTCGCCGCGGTGCTTGGCGCCCTGCCCGCCGAACGACGAAAGCAGATCATGCTCTATGGCGGCGATGAGCCGATCGGCGTTGTCCGGCGGCGAGTTCCGGACATCAGGACGACGTCTCTGGCCAGCCTGAAAAGCTGCCTTATTGGATATATCGGCTATGGCTGGACCGGGATCGTGCCGGCTGCATGCCACAACGCCATGATCCTCGTACCCGTCAATGTGGCGCCGTGGCTGTGGGGCTGGCCGGAGCGCTTCCTTGAGCGGATGCGGACCGCAAATAGTGCGGTATTGGTGCTCGGACCCTATAGCGGCGGCGAATTCTCGACCGGGATCGATACGCCGGAACTCTTCGCGCGGCTGCCGCACGATTATTCGGGCGGCATCTGGACCAACGAGGTCGAATTGATCGGCAAGCTCGTGAAGCGCGGACAGCGCTCACGTTCCCTACGGCGATCGCGCGTCGCAAACCGACGCGACGGATCGCGTTTTAACTTCGCAACCCCGGCGCTTCCTGTCCGGTTCGCGCGACATACTCCGTATAGCCGCCGCCGTATTGGTGGACACCCTCGGGCGTCAGCTCCAGGACGCGGTTCGAAAGCGCGGCAAGAAAGTGCCGATCGTGCGAGACGAATAGCATGGTGCCCTCGAATGCAGACAGGGCCGCGATCAGCATTTCCTTGGTGGCGAGATCGAGATGGTTGGTGGGCTCGTCAAGCACCAGGAAATTCGGCGGGTCATACAGCATCTTTGCCATGACCAGTCGCGCCTTCTCGCCGCCCGACAGAACCCGGCACCGCTTCTCGACGTCATCGCCGGAGAAACCGAAGCAGCCGGCAAGCGCGCGGAGTGATCCCTGCCCGGCCTGCGGGAACGCGTCTTCCAGTGACTGAAACACCGTGCGCTCGCCGTCGAGAAGATCCATCGCGTGCTGCGCGAAATAGCCCATCTTCACGCTGCCGCCGATCGCAACCGAGCCGTTGTCCGGCTCCGCCGATCCCGTCACGAGCTTCAGCAGGGTCGATTTTCCGGCGCCGTTGATACCCATGACGCACCAGCGTTCCCTGCGGCGAATCATGAAATCGAAGCCGCTATAGATACTTCGGCTGCCATAGCTCTTGTGGACGTTCTTGAGACTAACGACATCCTCGCCCGAGCGAGGCGCCGGTAGAAATTCGAACGCGACCGATTGCCGGCGCCGCGGCGGCTCGACGCGCTCGATCTTCTCGAGCTTCTTCACCCGGCTCTGCACCTGCGCGGCATGCGAGGCGCGCGCCTTGAAGCGCTCGATGAACTTGATTTCCTTGGCGAGCATCGCCTGCTGGCGGTCGAACTGCGCCTGCTGCTGCTTTTCGTTCAGCGCGCGCTGCTGCTCATAGAATTCGTAATCGCCGGAATAGGTCGTGAGCGAGCCGCCGTCGATCTCGACGACCTTGTTGATGATGCGGTTGATGAACTCGCGATCATGCGAGGTCATCATCAGCGCGCCGTCATAGCCCTGCAGGAACTGCTCCAGCCAGATCAGGCTTTCGAGGTCGAGATGGTTGCTCGGCTCGTCGAGCAGCATGACGTCGGGGCGCATGAGCAGGATGCGGCCAAGCGCGACACGCATTTTCCAGCCGCCCGACAGCGCGCCGACATCACCGTCCATCATCTCCTGGCTGAAGCTCAGGCCCGCGAGCACTTCGCGCGCCCGCGTCTCCAGGGCGTAACCGTCGAGTTCCTCGAAGCGCGCCTGCACCTCGCCATAGCGCGCGATGATCTCGTCCATGTCATCGACGCGCTCGGGATCAGCCATCGCGGCCTCCAGCTCCTTCAGCTCGATCGCGACCGTGCTGACCGGGCCGGCGCCGTCCATGACCTCGGCCACGGCGCTGCGGCCGGACATCTCACCGACATCCTGGCTGAAATAGCCGATGGTGATACCGCGATCGACGACCACTTGCCCTTCGTCCGGCTGCTCGCGGCCGGTGATCATCCGGAACAGGGTACTCTTGCCGGCCCCGTTGGGGCCGACAAGGCCCGCCTTTTCGCCTTTCTGAAGCGTCGCGGAGGCTTCGATGAAGAGGATCTGGTGACCTTGTTGCTTGCTGATATTGTCGAAACGGATCATTGGAACGCAGGTGTGAGGATTGTTGCGCCGCTCTTATGCGATGTGATGCGCGGGTGGAAGAGCGTTTTGCGTGGTCTTTGGGGAACACCCGCCCGGTCGGTGGCTGAGAGCCTCCGCCTTCGATCATGACGGTTGGGTGACGCGGGAGCTTACGCCGCATCAGCCTGAGCGCAGCCGCGAGGCGTAGGCAGATGCCCGTTAAAGGGCAATCGTCGCGCTCGATCTTTCAATGTCAGGTCACGACTCGAACAGGATGTCCCCGAAGAGGGCTTTGAACGACTTCGACCGCGCGAGAAGCTTTCTATCGGCCTCCACATTTCACCACCGAATTGCATCGATGGCAGTATACACCTTTGAAGGCTGCCGCTCAGTGCCGCTTGAAGTATTGCACGGCGCGCTCGTGCTTCTCGGCGGCCGCGCGCGACTTGAACGTCCCGAGGTTACGTCGCCTTCCGGTCTTCGGATTCACCTTTCGAGAATAAAGCCGGTATTCACCAGTACGTAATTTGCGGATCATCGGTGAGGTCTCCCGCTTGCAGGCCCCGACGTTAACGAAGATTGGGCGCTTGACGTTCCAGTCCGTTCGAACCAGTGCGCTCGACCGTGCGACCAAGCGAGCATGAACCCAAGATCGCATACCGAAATCGAAACCATCATCGCCGAAGCCGCGAGACTTCCACTCAAGGACGCCGCCTTTGCACTATGGCGGCAGCGATGGCGGCTCGCCACGCTGGAAGGCCGCCCCACCGAGGAAGAAGCTCGCGCCTACCGCGCGAGCACACCCGAACAACAGGCGGCGAAGCTCAGGCATGATCACGATTATGCGCAGGATGGCCCGACGTTCGGTCACTTGAAACGGGCTCATTCCCGCGCCGACGATGCGGACATCAAGGCCGCGATCATCGCCGCGGTGAAATTCGACGACGATTGTTTCAGGTTCTTCCCGGACGATCGCACCATCGACTACTGGCAGCGATGCTTGTTCGCCGTCGCCCAGGCGCAAAAACGCAGCCCCGATTATCTCGACAGCACCTACCAGGCCGCGCGCAATCACGTGGCCCATCAGATGAAATAGCAACCTAAAAACAGAGATTGGTGACGACACCGCCGCGCTTGTCCTTGATCACATAGGGACAGCGGATTCGCTCCAGCGCCTTCTTGGCCTCTTCGTCGCCGAGCGCTGCGGCCTTCTCGTAATAGGCCTTGGCTGCATCGGTATCCTTCGAACCGCCCCGGCCCTCTTGCGCGAAAGCTCCCATTCGCTCCAGCGCACCGGGATGATTTTGGGCTGCTGCCTTTTCGAACAAGGCCCTCGCGCGAACATCGTCCTTTGTGCCGCCGGTCCCTTCAGCGAACATCATGCCGAGCTGGTATTGCGCCTCGGCATTGGTTTCCGCGGCCTTCTCCAGCAATTGCCGTGACCGCATCGGATCGGCCGTCGCCGCGCCGCCGAGCGCGGCAAGGTTGCTGACACCGCGCGGATTGCCGGCCTCGGCAGCGCGCTCGAACAACTTGCGTGCCTGGGCTTCATCCTTGGCGACGCCCGCACCGGTGCCGTAGAGCACACCGAGTTCGACCATGGCCGAGGTCGAGCCCTTATCTGCCGCCTTGCGCCAGGCCGCCATCGCCTCCGGCGCCTGCTGGTTGGCAGCATAGGCACGCCCAAGTTCGTACATCGCGCGGCGCGACGTCGCGGCAGCCTTCCTGCAGAACTTGATCGCGGTCTCGATGTCGGACGCGGCGATTTCGTTGACGCCTTTGACATCCGCCGGCTTGTCGGGATCGGAGGGGTCCGCCGCGATGCGGTCGCACAAGACGAGATCAGCCGACTGCGCCCACGCCAACGACGGCGCGAGCGCCAGGAAAGTCGCGGCAGCGGGCAAAACCCATTTCATGACAAGCAAGGTTACGGTTGGCAGGCCGGCAAATTCAAGGCGTCCCGCGACTGAATTCAAACGCCGGGCACGAGGCCAGTCTCGCGCAAGACCGGCGCCACGTCGCTCGACGCGAGAAAAGCCAGGAGACGGTCGGCTTGTTCGATCCTCTTTGAGGCGGCAACCCGTCCCGCCGAAAACAGCGCCGGCGTCTGCAGCGCGAGCGGAATTGGGCCAACAACCTCGATGCCCTCAATCTGTTTCAGCTCGCTGATCTGCTGCACGGCGAGGTCGGCTTCGCCGCTTACCAGACGCTCGGCGGTGAAGCCCGACGGCACGATGGTCGCCCTGGCGTTGATCTCGGCCGCAATACCCAGGCGTTCGATCAATCCAGCGAAATAGATGCCGCTTGCCCCCGACTGCGAATAGGCAACCGAGCGGGCCGAAAGCAATGTTGCGCGCAGCGCAGCTTCCGTCGTGATATCCGGATGCAGCGCACCCGCTTTCACGGCGATGCCGACATAGGAGCGTGCGAGATCGACCGCGGTATCTGCGGCGACGCCGCCCTCGGCCGCGTATTCATCCAGCCCTTCGCGCGTGAGGATCACGACATCCGCCGGTTCGCCGCCGCGCAGGCGCTGCAGCAGCGGAACCGTCGGCGCGAAATCGGCATCAATCCGCACTCCGGTCGCCCCTTCATACTGCGCGGCGAGCCGGCCGATCGCGCCTTTCAGCGCCAGTGTCGATAATACGCGAATGACATTTTCCATCAGTGTCAGGCCCGTTGCATCAGTTTCAGAACCGCGTTCAGCCGCAGGCTTCGCTTGCCGGCGAGCGCGGTGGCGTCCAGCATTGCGCCCTCGTTGGTACAGGTGCCGGAAAAGCCGATGCCGACCTCGTGACCACCGAAGACCGCGTTCTCGTTCTTGGCCGGCGTGTGCTCCTGGTTCAGAATCTGGCCCTTCCAGCGGCCGTTTTCGGAGGTGTAGGTGCCGAGATAATAGAAGAACGCGTCGCCGCCGAGGATACGGCCATTGTTGAGCAGCATCACCCCGGTTAGCCCCCCGTCGACACCATCGAGAGTGCGGAGGTGGATGGAATAAAGACCATTGATGATGCCCCCCTCGCCGACCCCGCCGGCGATGGGAATGGGCTGCTCCTCGACAGGCGTCAGCACTGACTGGAAAGGGACATCCGGCAATTCCCTCAAGCGGCGCGCAAACCGATAGACCCCGCCATCCGGATCAGGTCCTCCGCGCGCGAACAAGGTGGCGTCGTCGGTACCGGCCATGGCGCGGTAGCTTGGGTCAGGATTGTGGCGGACCGTACTGACCTCGATAGCGATTTCGTCGCCGAGCTCCTGGTAGGTGCCGATATGGCAGAACGCGGAATTGCCACCGAGCATCTTGCCGTCGCGCGCGTACATCACGCTGCGGCCGGCTGCCTCGCCAAGCTGAAATCTGACCGTATAAAATCCACCGAACAAGGCGCCTGTCCCCCGGCATTCCAGGGCCTTATGTAGCGCGGTTCATGAGGCATGGGGTAGGAGTGGAAACGCAGGCCTGAAAACGATGATCCGCCAGAGCGGCAACGCTCCAGCGGATCATTTCAGGCGGGCGCCCTACACCCGGATTTCGTGGTCCTCAGGCGGCGGCTTTGGCGCCGCTCGGAACCTCTGAAATCGTCTTCAGGATCTGCGAGGCGATCTGGTAGGGGTCGCCTTGCGAGTTCGGACGGCGGTCTTCCAGATAGCCCTTGTAGTTGTTGTTGACGAAGGAATGCGGGACGCGGATCGATGCGCCACGGTCGGCAACGCCGTAAGAGAAGGTGTCGATCGAAGCGGTCTCGTGCTTGCCAGTCAGGCGCATATGGTTGTCAGGACCATAGACAGCGATGTGGTCGGCGCGGTTGGCCTTGAAGGCCGCCATGAGTTTCTCGAAATACTCCTTGCCGCCGACTTCGCGCATGTACTTGGTCGAGAAGTTGGCGTGCATGCCGGAGCCGTTCCAGTCGGTGTCACCGAGCGGCTTGCAGTGGAATTCGATGTCGACGCCGTACTTCTCGGTCAGGCGCAGCATCAGGTAGCGAGCCATCCACATTTCGTCGGCGGCCTTCTTGGAGCCTTTGCCGAAGATCTGGAATTCCCACTGGCCCTTCGCGACTTCCGCGTTGATGCCTTCATGGTTGATGCCCGCGGCGAGGCAGAGATCGAGATGCTCTTCGACCATCTTGCGAGCCATGTCGCCGACATTCTTGTAACCGACGCCGGTATAGTATGGGCCTTGCGGGGCCGGATAGCCGGTCGAAGGGAAGCCGAGCGGACGGCCGTCCTTGTAGAAGAAATATTCCTGCTCGAAGCCGAACCACGCGTCGGCGTCGTCGAGAATGGTCGCACGCTTGTTCGAGGGGTGCGGCGTCTTGCCGTCGGGCATCATGACTTCGCACATCACCAGCGCTCCGTTGGTGCGTGCGGCATCCGGGTAGACCGCAACCGGCTTCAACACGCAGTCGGAGCTATGGCCTTCGGCCTGCATGGTCGACGAACCGTCGAAGCCCCACAGCGGGAGTTGGTCCAGCGTCGGGAACGAGGCGAATTCCTTGATCTGAGTCTTGCCGCGCAAATTCGGCGCCGGCGTGTAGCCATCGAGCCATATATACTCGAGCTTGTATTTCGTCATTGAGCCTCTCTGTTATGTATCGAAAGGTGCGAAACCGTAAAACGAGGCCCCACGCCTACCCGGCCACGATCGGCCGGCGGTTTATAAGCATTTTGCGTGCCAATTCGCCGCAGTGCGGGAGGTGGGCGCCCCTTGTGGATTGCCCATCCCAGCCGCCCGCGCGAGGTGCGGCATAGACGCACGCCCGTGAACGCCGCCTATCACGAAATGTGACAGTTTGAAGCGGGAATCCCGCCCGATTCAGCAGCAGTCAGGGAATTGCCGCGTTGCAGGATCAAAGCCGCGTCAATGGCGGGTAATTTTCATCAAGAAGGTTGGCCTCTGCCGCAACCTTCGTCTCGGCCCTGGCGTTAGTCCGGTGTTCGCTGCTTCACACGAAGCAAAACCATCGTCGCCTAAAAAATAGACACAAGCTGACTTTCTTTTGGTCACATTGCATCCGCTGAAACATGAACGATATCGCGGACCGATAACCACGGGACAACGAGTCGGGCGCACGATGGAGGTCAAGCGCTCCGGCGAGAGGAGATGACAATGCAATCGAATGTGAATCAGGGGTCAGCCAAGATTTACCAATTCCCGGCCGGGGGCCGTGAAGCCCTCGATCGCCGGGGCTATGGCGAGGCAAAGCCCGCTGCGGACAACAGTGTGCCACCCATGAACGAGACGATCTGCAGCGGAAGCTGGTATCACGAGGAAGCGATCCAGGAAGCCAAGCCGAAATGGGAGCGGTGATGCCAGCAATGGCCGGATCGAGCTTTGCGTCGGCGGCTTATGAATACGGCGAGCTGAAAAGGGTCGGAACGAAATCGTTCTGGCCCTTTTTGCTTCTTCCTTCCTCCCGCCTTAGCTGCGTTGGCAGGCTGTCGTCCGACCCGCATGCCTGATTGTCGTGGCGCCGGCCTTCGAGACCCGCAAAGTAACGCCATCGCCAGCATAGCGCTGGCCTGACAGCGCGAGACGGCGATTTAATGTGATTCCGCGGCCATCGACCTGGATATAGGCGTTCGGATCATGGGCATAGAGTCCGACGATGAAGTCAGTGCCGTCGGCGCAGTGATATTTCTGGAACGTCTGCGCGGACGATGCCGGCAGGCAAGCGAGGGTTCCCGCCGAAACGGCCGCCGCCCAAATAATCGACTTGCGCCAGTCCATATTTTCCCCCCAAAAGCTCGCCTATACAGGTACCGCATTCGACCAGACGCCAGACAATCGCGGGTACACAATTCCGTGCCGCGCCAGTAATTTCAAGCTGATCCGATGTCAGAGCCGCCTCTTCGTCATCTCAATCTGCAAGGCGCCAGCAATTTCCGGGATCTCGGCGGCTACGTAACGACCGACGGTCGCAAGGTGCGCTGGCGACAGATTTTCCGCTCCAATCATCTGGGCCATCTCACGACCGCCGATATCGACGTCGTGCGTGGTCTCGGATTGAAGAGCGCGTTCGATTTCCGCGGACTCACGGAGCGCGCCAGTGCGATGTGCCTTGTCGAGGAGATATCGGTTCATTCGCTGCCGATCGAGCCAACTGTGTTGGCGACACTGCGGGCGCGGCTGGCCGGCGGATCGCTCTCAGCGGCCGATGCGCAGGAGATCATGCGCGATTCCTATCGCAACTACGTGCGCCAAAACACCCATAGTTTCCGCGCGCTGTTCACGCATCTGCTCGAGGATCATGCGCCGCTCGTGATTCACTGCACGGCGGGCAAGGACCGTACCGGCTTCGCCTGTGCGCTGATCCTGCATGCGCTTGGTGTCGCTGACGACGTGATTGCGGAGGACTATCTTCTGACCAATCGCTTCTACCGGCGTGATCCCTCTTCCAGCACCGACCTGCCCGACGATGTCAGGCAGGCGATCGGATCGGTCGAAGCTTCTTTTCTCGCTGCCGGCTTCAACGCCATCCGCGACGATTATGGCGATCTCGAAACCTATTTCAGCGACGGGCTCGGCCTCGGCGCGCGCGAACGCGCCGGGCTGAAAGTGCAATATCTGGAATCCTGAACGAGCGAGCTTTCGGCGGCTTCAGGCCGCCGCTTCCATCTCTGCATCGAGGTCGGAGATAACCTCCTCGAAGGCCTGGATCGCCTGCTGGATGGCGGCAATCTGCATCAGCTCCCAGCCGCTGACCGGCCCGGTGCGGTTCTGCAAGGCAACGACAAGATCGCGCCGCTGCTCCTTGAGCTGGACCAGCGGCAAGCCGTGATCAGGCAAATTTCCCATCGTGTGACTCCGACCCCTGATATCGCGAGAGGTCGCAGCCTAGCCAAAGCTGTCTGCCATCGGCTTACAGAAGTCCGACAAATTTTATCAAAATCCGGTCAAAGAACAGCCCGGCGCTCATCAGAGCCAGGCAGCTCCGTACCGGATGGCGGCGTCTCGATCGCGAGTTTGATCGCCTCAAACAATGCGCTCGTCATGCACCCTGTCGCCCAGTCGCTCATATGAAGCGCAAAGGGATCCTCGGCACGGACCAATTCTTCGATCGAAATCCCGTCGACGAGTGCCCAATGTTCCATCAGCTCGAAGCGGCGGAACACGTTGACGCCGGCCCGCTTGGCTGCTTCCGCTATCCGCGTCACCATCCTCTGCGAAAGCTGCAATTTCGCGCCAAGCATGGCCGGGGTGTATTGCAGGTCCATGAGGATCACGTCAGTGGATT
>Ga0153954_1001851_pt1 | contig 10217 bp, 12 predicted proteins | sample TSFL038MetaG_FD_102277 | JGI IMG/M metagenome (GOLD analysis project Ga0153954, IMG submission 102277) | Attine ant fungus gardens microbial communities from Florida, USA - TSFL038 MetaG | ecosystem: Host-associated > Fungi > Mycelium > Unclassified | place: USA: Florida, Wekiwa Springs State... | reverse complement strand
GGGCCGAAAAGGTAGCGGCGTATCTGCGATCCTGGAGGCCGCGCTTCGCCCGAACGCCGCAAATTTGCAGCGCTCAGGACTACCGGGCGCCCCCCAGTTTTCCAGGCGCAGCCCGACCTTCAGCGTGACTTGCCAAGTGCATGACCGTGAGAACCGGGCTGCGCTTGGGGCATCCGCGCACCACGCCCCCAAAGATCGTGGTTGCGTTCATCTTGCTTACCCGGGGTAACGAACGCGTGGGGCCGGAATCACCGTGAGCGAGCGGATGCCTTGAGCGCCGAGAATCAGCACACCCTCGATGTCGGCGGTCGCAGATGGACCGCTCATCAGCACCGCATAGTTCGCACCGAAGAATTCGGACCGGTGATACGCGTGGTGCAGATTGCCGACAATGTCGGCCGGATCGAGTAGCGCAACGAGATGCTGTGACAGATAACCAAGCGCGTTGACCTGATACTGCACTTCGCTAAGCCAGATCGACCCGGTCTCGGCGACCGCGAAGCGCGGCCGCACGATACCGACATCGACGTCATTCAGTTCATGCGGATCGCGGACATCCTCGATCCGCCGCGTGCCGGCCACTTCAGGCACGGCCGAGCAGATCACTTTGGCGTCCGGAAAGCGTGCGCGGATCTGGGCGTCGAGATCACCGTCCATGGACCTGTCCGCCCAGGTACCGCCCATCTGGGCAAGCGTTTCCTTGAACGTGTCGAGCGCCAGCGGCAAACCGGCGTCGAACATCGGCACGTCGGGTAGCGTGGCCGGCGTGCGCTGCGCGGCGCGCAGACTGTCGAGAATGGCGTTTCGGCTGCTCATTTTGCTTTCCTGTTCTTGAGGTACCAGTCGCGGAAGGTTTGCTGGGGCGCATCAGGCACTTCCCGTTGCTTGCCCCACGCATTGAAGGGGTTGTAGATGAAGGCACGCGGCAACTTCGCGACAGCCGTGTCGGCTGCCTTGATTGCCACGCGGTACAGCTTCGGCTCGGCCAGCACCTTGCCTGCGACCTTCATCGCCTCTTTCTTGATGAATGGCAACTCGTGCTGCTCGGCGACGATCTGGCGCCACTTGTAGATCTGCTCGTGAATGTTGATCTTGACCGGGCAGACGTTCGTGCAGCTGCCGTTCATCGTCGAAGCAAATGGCAGCGCGCTGTATTTCTTCAGATCGAAAGTCGGATTGATGATCGCGCCGATCGGACCGGAATACACGCCGCCGTAACTCAGGCCGCTGCTGCGCCGGTAGACCGGACACGTATTCATGCAGGCGCCGCAGCGGATGCACTTTAGCGAGTACCAGAAGTCGTCCATTGCGAGCCGTGCCGAACGGCCGTTGTCGACCAGCACGAAATGCATCTCGCCGCCTTTGCGCGGGCCACGGAAGTGCGATGTGTACTGAGTGATCGGCGCACCAAGCGCACTGCGCGACAGCATGCGAATAAACACGCCGAGATGCTCGAGTTTCGGAATCACCTTCTCGATGCCGATCGATGCAATGTGCAGTGGCGGCACGTTCGCATTCAGATCGGCATTGCCTTCATTCGTGCACACGGTAATGCCGCCGGTCGCCGCGACCGCGAAATTGCAGCCGGTCATCCCGGCCTCGGCATTCAGAATCAACGGTCGGGTCGCATCGCGCTGCGCCTCGGCGAGATAATGCACATCGTTGTTGTCCGGGTCGGTTCCGAGTGTTTTAGCAAATACTCTCGCTACGTCCGATGCGAGCTTGTGAACCGCCGGCACGACGACGTGTGCGGGCCGCTGGTGATCGAGCTGCTGGACCCGTTCGCCAAGATCGGACTCGACGACCGTAATACCCCGCGCTTCGAGGTACTCGCGCATTTCGCACTCTTCGGTGAGCATCGACTTGCTCTTGACGAGCGTCTTCGCATGGCGGCTCTCAAGGATGCCGTGAACGATGCGGTTGTGCTCTTCGGCATCCTTCGCCCAGTGCACGATCACGCCGTTCTTTGTCGCGTTGCGCTCGAATTCTTCGAGGTAGTCGGCAAGGTGCGTCAGCGTATGCTCCTTAATGCCCGAAGCGAGCGAACGCAGTTCTTCCCATTCCTCGATGCCGTGCGCTGCTTTATCGCGCAGGGTTCGCAAAGTCCACAGGCGCCTGTCGTGGAACTCGAGGTGCTTTTCTTCGCCGATAAACTCGCGCGACGCCTTGACGTGGTCGACACGTTTCATGAACGGGCTCCATTGAGGATCTGGGCGATGTGGATGAATTTCAGATCGAGGCCGAGTCGTTCCGAGCAACCCTTCTGGTGCATCAGGCACGATGAATCGGCGGATACGATGTATTCGGCGCCGGCCTGCTTGTGATCGCGAACCTTGTCCTGCCCCATCCGCGCCGAGACAGGCTCCTCAGTCACGCAGAAGGTGCCACCGAATCCGCAGCATTCGTCGGGCCGGGCGGGCATGACGAACTCGATCCCCTTGACCTTGTTCAGCAGCGACAGCGGTTTCGAGAAGAACGGCTCGTCGACTTCCGACATCTTCGCAGTGCGCAGCCCGCGCAGCTTGCCGCAACTGTTGTGCAGGCCAACCTTATGTGGGAACTCGGCCCACGGAAGCGCGTCGACTTTCAACACGTCGTGCAGGAACTCGACCAGTTCATATGTGTTGGCACGCACGGCCTTGCTCTCCGCAGTCGCTTCGATTGCCGTGAAATGATCGCGTACGTGGTGCACGCAACTGCCGCTCGGGGCGACGATGTAGTCGTAGCCGGTAAAATTCTCGATGAACAGCGCCTCGGTCGCGGCGGCGTCTTTTTCGCAACCGCTATTGCCCATCGGCTGTCCGCAACAGGTCTGTTCGAGCGGAAAGTCCACATCACAACCCAGACGTTCGAGAAGCTCGAGCGTTGCGACGCCGACATTGGGAAAGAAGGCGTCGATGAAACATGGAACGAACAAGGCAACTTTCACAATTTTCTCCGGTGGCTACAAATGACTTCAATTTGGAACCTGTCGAATCGCGATAATTCATGGCAAGCTCGCCTTGCCTACCTTTGATAAGCACGACGTGCCGCGCGCGACGACGACATAGTCCGGGTCTCCGCATGCGTCGAGCCGTTGCGGGCCGACGCGCCGCCAATGCTGTTCGGCCTGGATGGGGATGTCGGACATCGCGGTGCGACGTCGGCAGGTGGACCCGGGTGATCAATCTGTGTGGCGGTCATGGCAGGTCCGTTCCTGTACAGTGATGTGCTTGCCGTAAAATAGTGGCATCACGATGAGTCAAAGGTTAATCAAACGGACGTGTCGCGAATAGACGTACATCCGGTTGTCCAAACAGTCGAATCGTCGATTGAACCTATATGAAGGTGTAATGCGTGCATCCGTCGGGCCAAACGGTCAAGTGCTCAGCCGGTCGCCATGTGGACAAAGGTAGGCAGAACATAGAAATAGAGGAGCAGTGGAAGCACGCGCCGTTCAGGCGCGCAGAACGCGCGACGACGTAGTGGCGCGTTGTGGCGATTTGACGCCGAGTGCTTCCGCCTTCAGCACGAAATCGGCAACCGAGCGCGACTCCATCTTCTTCATCGCGTGACCACGATGAATCTTGATCGTAATCTCACTCAGGTTCATTTCGGCGGCGATCTGCTTGTTCATCAAGCCGTTCGCGACAAAGGCCATCACTTCGCGCTCGCGCGGCGTGAGCGACTCGTAGCGGCGGCGCAGATCCGCGACCGAGCGGTCCGCTTCGCGCCGTCCTTCGTCCTTGCGCAGCGCAATTGCCACGGCGTCCAGCATGTCCTGGTCGCGAAATGGCTTCGCGAGAAAGTCCATTGCGCCGGCCTTCATCGCCTTGACCGACATGGCAATATCGCCATGCGCGGTCATGAAAATAATCGGCACACGCAATGCATCCGCCGCAATCTGTTCCTGAACGGCGAGGCCACTCTGTCCTTTAAGCCGCACATCCAGAATCAGACAGCTCGGCACATCCGGCATCTGGAAAGCAAGAAATTCATGTGCGGACGCAAATACTTCAACCCGCAAGCCCGCCGAGCGCAGCAACATACTGACTGCTTTGCGCATCGACTCGTCGTCGTCGACGACATAGGCGATCGAGTTACTCGCGGCGTCGCCCGTTTCACTGCTCATGACAGGTTCCCTTATCGAGCGGCAGAATGAAGAGCAGCACGGCACCCTTTCCCTCTTGCGATTCCGCCCAGATACGGCCACCGTGTGCCTCGACAATCGAGCGGCAGATCGACAGTCCCATTCCCATGCCTTCCGCCTTCGTCGTAAAGAACGCATTGAAAAGCCGCCTGACGTTCTCTTTGCTGATGCCCGCGCCGGAGTCTTCCACGATCACCTGTGCGTGCCGCGCATCGAAGCGGCGCGTGCAGATCCGCAAATCCCGCGGCCGTCCCGTGATGCCCGACATCGCTTGCACCCCGTTCATCACGAGGTTAATGATGACCTGCTGCAGCTGCACACGGTCGGCACACACGTGCGGCGGCGGACACGCGTAGCCGGCATCCACCTGGACACCATGCGCATCGAGTTCGCGACGGACCAGTTCGATGGATTCTTTCACTATGGCGTTCAGATCGAGGATCGCCTGACTCGGATCGCGCTTTTGCGACATTGACCGTATCTGGTGGACCACATGGCTCGCACGCCTGGCATCGCGAATCATCTGGTTGATCGACTGTTCGACTTCCGTCAGTTCGGGCTGCGGACGGTTCAGCCAGCGCTGGGCGGCGTCGCCGCACGTGATGATTGCCGCGAGCGGCTGAGTGACCTCGTGCGCGATCGACGCGGCCAGTTCGCCAAGCATCGTCACGCGTGTCACGTGTGCGAGCTCGGCCGTCTTGCGGTCGAGCGCTTCCTGTGCCACGCGCTGTTCCGTCACGTCCATCAGTGCGCCGACGTACTCGGGGTTCGCCGACTGCGGTGGTGCAAGATGCGCGACGTAATGCACATATTTGACACGTCCATCGGGCATCGCGAGGCGATGTTCGATGTCGATGAAGGGCGCGCCAGCGAGGCTCTGCTGATAAGCGCGCGTGACGAGCGGGATGTCTTCGGGATGCGAGCGCTCGAGGATCAGGTGGAAACTGGGCGTGAGGTGCTTCGAATAGTCGAAGATCTGATATGTTTCGTCGGACCACCACATATCGCCGTTCGGTAGTTTCGTCGCAATGCTGCCGGTGCGGCTCAGGCGCTGTGCACCGGACAGGAACGCCTCGTTGCGCTTGAGTGCCTGCTCTGCCTGCTTGCGAACGGTGATGTCGTTGTTGGTAGCGAGCACGGCGCGCGGCTTGCCCTTTGCATCGCGCCACAGCGCCCAGCGACTCGAAATGACGACGGTGTCGCCGTCATTGCGTACGCGCTGCAATTCGCCCTGCCAGCAACCCGAACGTAGCGTCTCGCTGCGAATCTCGTCGAGAGAGACTGACGAACGGGTTTGCGTCAACTCATGAATCGGCTGGCCGATCGCCTCATGCGCGGTCCACCCGTAGAGTTCTTCCGCGCCGTGATTCCAGAACATGATCAGGTCGTTCATGTCATACACGACAATTGCGTCATGCGTCAGATCGAGCAACTGGAGCTACTCTTGCAGCGTCGCGGTGTTCTTCTGATTGCGCAACGCCAGCACCGACGTCGTGGCGATGGCGAGCAAACTGACGGCACAGCGCGCAATCGCGCCGCCCGAGTAGTGCCCGTCATGTGACATCACAAATGCGATCACCGTGAGCGCCACGCAGCTCCATGCGGTGAGGATCGCACCAGACCGCGACCCCGTCGATGCGATGAGCAGCACCACCACCACATACAGCACTGCGATAGCGATATCGAGTGGTGTGAGCGCATCGATCAGGAACACGACCAGCGCGGTGGCGGCAGCGAGAACGGACAGCACGCGCGCGTCGTGCCGCATCGGTTCGCCGGCGCGTGAACGGAATATCACAACGACGATTGAGTGCGCCGCGCGGAAAGGAGGCAGACTATTCGGCGCAATGTTGACATAGGCATTCGAGGCAAACGTTCAACGACATCAAAGACACCTTCTGGAAAAACCCATGCCGCGAAAATTGTGTGGAGAGGGCTCTGGCGCAACCTTCCATTTCGACGAAGCAGGCTGGGCGGTTTGCAAAGAACATTGCCATCTGGGCCGTTTCAGTTGCTTCGTCAATTCCGCTTTGCCGTGCTCTTCCACATCCGGGTCTGAAACTTGTTCAAAACTCTTCTTTCCTGCTTTCCTGCGCCAGAAAATAGAAAAATCGACGTTTTACTAGAATGGAACGGGACAGAAGGATCGTCTATTACATATTCCTGTTAGGGAGTGCTGTGCAAAACTCATGCGTCCGCGTCTCTCCCATTTTTGCAAGGCTGATCATCTCCGACCTGAGATGCTTGGTATGAGCGGGCTTGAGATGCAGGGGCGCACGCTCGACGGGATTACCCCGAGGAGACAAAGGAGATCCGTGCCTTGCTGAAGCAGTTCGTCGCAAGGGGAGTCCAGAAGGCCACTTCTGGCGACCCGGATCAGTTGGAAAGCATGCGTAGTCCCGAGGAGCGTAGACGGGGTGAATATTCAACGCAGTCTGGCGGAACTCTCGCCCCACAGCGAAGCGCAACGTCGGCTACAGGAGCGCGTCATCCAGATCGCCGGGGAAGGGCTGGCAGCGCGGCAGCTTGCGCCGCTTCAAGCAGCTGGCTCAACTCCCATGCCGCTACTGATAACGATTGTGCTGTGGCTGTGCATCATCTTCGGCTCGTTTGCCCTGTTCACGTCCCCCAACACGACGGTCATCACGACGTTTTTTCTCGGCGTGGTATCTACATCCATCGCTATATTTCTGATCCTCGAAATGAACACGCCGCTCGGCGGGGATTATCGCTGTCTCGCTCGCGCTGGTGCGCGAGGCGCTCACCATGCTTGGCCAGTAGTCGCGGAAAATCCCCGACGCAACCGGCGTCCACGCCTTTCCACGGCCAGCGTCATTTTCGCTGACATCGGCGAGTGCGGCGTCAAACTGGCAGCCTATGGGCCGGGCGGATCTGACAGACCACAGTTGAAAGCTTGTTGTGAACGGATTTGTCCTCGGGACGCTTGGTATGATGCCTCGCTGCGTTTGTGGCGGGAGCGAGTTCCAATAGTGTTGGCTTCTGCGTCAGTGTGAGGTGGTTTGCGCGTCGAGTCTCATTTGCGCCGCAATACTTTCAAGCATGGCAGGCAGTACGCGCATCAGTTCGGCGTCGTGCGTCTTGAAGCTGACGCCGCTACCCGCTTCGCCGTCGACTACGACCAGCAGCACACCGAGCGCCCGCGTAGCGCCCATCACCAGCTCGCATTCACTGTCGTAAGCACGGGAGCCCTTCGTTCTCATATTTTGTCCTTGTCTGTGCCGCGCCTTTCCTGCGACTCGTTACGCACGGTGGCAGGCATGGCGCGCGAAATATCGATGCCGTCGGCGACCGGCAGGCACCGCATTTCTACGACGCAGGCATGCGAGCATTCCGCTCCCGGGTAGATGCTGTAACGGGCATGCACGTGAACCGGTGCGTTCCTGACAATGGCGGCCTCGGAAATCAGCGGCAAGCCAGCGTTGAGCGGGCGTCTAGGGTCGGAGGACGACGCATCGACATCGAAGTTATATTGCACGTGTCACGCCCACGGGAGTTCTCACAAATCGAGCCATGTACCTATGTATATCGGACAACATAAAAAAACTATATAGATATATGCTCGAAGGCCGCAGCCGATGCAGCTCCGTGGCCTTCATCATGCGCTTCGCGCCATTTTCGACCCAGTGACGATTCGCTGCGCGGACCTTTTTCTTATTAGAAAGCTTGCCTAGTCGAACATTGATGCTATGAGGGAATTGGTGCAATGCGCTGATGGTCCGCGCATGTGGTTCGTAAGAGCTGCCGGAGTGATGTGAAACCAAGCCCGGCGATATGTGCTTATGCCGCATGCAATTTTCATTGATTTATTTTGCCATCCTACCTTTATGGTCGATATATATTCATCCAGCTCATGATAGACGGGTGCGACGGTAGGTTCGACAGAACGCTTGACGATGCGAACGCAAACCCGCTTCTGTGGAGTACTTGAAGATTCAGAACTTGCACCCCGTTGGGGCACGAAGGGAATATGTCGTACCATTGCAGGCACGCTTGTCTGAGGCCGATTAGGGAAACCTATAGCTTCATATTCGACGGTGCCATTACATATTCCCGTAACGCCACCCATGCTTCCGGGCGTCCATTCCAACGGCTATAATTTTTTGTCGGCACGACCGCATGAGAGGGACATTCAGCGAGACTATCGTGGGCCGGCTGTGCGACGTTAGGGGAAGCTTCCCCTAACAACCGAGGGGTTCGATGGAATCCGCAAGCGAACTGGTGTATTTGGTCGACGATGATAGACGGGTGCGGGAAGCACTCTGTACGCTGCTGCGTGCAAACGGAAGAATTGTCAAAACGTTCGACTCCGGCAATGAGTTTCTGGAAACGCCGCGTCAGGCAGTCGTTGCATGCTTGATCCTCGATATGAGAATGCCCGGCATGAATGGACTGGAAGTCCAGAAGTTTATCGGCAGCGACTCCAGAATTCCCGTCATTTTCATTACCGGGAGGGGGGATGTGCCATCGACGGTCCTGGCCATGAAGGGCGGGGCGGTTGACTTCCTGACAAAGCCCATCGACGAAGATGCATTGATGGGCGCGGTTGATGCGGCACTCGCCAAAGCCCACGTTCTTCGCAAAGAGGCGGAAGATGCAGCGGCGCTGCATGCGCTCTATCAATCGCTGACCCCTCGTGAGCAGGAGCTTTTTCCCTTGCTCGTCAGCGGCTTGCTAAACAAGCAGGTGGCAGGAGTCCTTGGCATCACCGAATACACGGTGCAGGTGCATCGTGGCCATATCATGAGAAAAATGCAGGCGGATTCATTTGCCACTTTGGTGAGGCAGGCAGGCAAACTGCGTCTCGAAACATCGCCGACACAACATTCGGTTCCCGACGCGAACGCCAATTCGTTATTGGACTCTATGACCCGGAGAAAAAAATGTCCACGCCACGGGTTCGAACCGTTGCCGTGATTGATGATGATCGAAGGGTTCTGATATCACTCGCGAACCTGCTGGCTTCCGGTGGGTACGGAACGCGGGCCTACGAATCCGCATTCGATTTTTTCTCTGAGGGCTATTCGGGTCTGATATGCGTGATCACCGACTTGGGAATGCGGCCGATTGACGGCATTCAGGTACTCGAAAAAACGGTTCATTCGGACGAAGCTACGCCAGTCATTATTATCACGGGCAAACCCGGTGAGCAGACGGAAGACTATTATCTGCAAAGAGGCGCATTGGGTTTTTTCAGAAAACCCGTCGATGGGGACGCATTGCTGGATCTGCTGGATAGCATCGCCTGAACGAGGCACCCGGCTCGGCGCCAATATACTCCGTTGGTTCCTGCGACGGCATTACATATTCATGTAATGCCGTATCGTGTCTATCCGCGTTATCGTGGCGAATTGATATTGCCTGCGATTTTCCTCTTACGCGGAGCGCGGGTAGCTACTTTTTGAAAAACGCTATCGGTTTCTCCGCAGAACGCCCATAGGGACGACTTTGAAACGACACGTTCCATTGACCAGAGGCAGCTGTTCAAAACGTGCAATCGGGATGGCCGCGCTCGCCGCGGCACTCGTGTCAGGGTGCGCGTATCCACCATCCATTAGCGTGCTCGGTTCGTACTTCCCGGCCTGGCTGTTCTGCATCGTCGCGGGCGTTCTGCTGACGGTCGTCATCCATCTGATTCTTAAGCGTTGGCAGGCCGAGCATCTGCTGGGGCCCGCAGCGGTGGTGTATCCCACGCTTGTCACATTCTTTTCACTCGCTGTCTGGCTGATGCTGTTCCAGCGCTGAATCCTCAGGTAATGCAATGGCGACAACTGCGAATGGGACAAAGAAGAGAACATGGCCGTCCGTCGTCGTCATCGTGGTGACGCTGCTACTGGCGCTGTTCGTCATCTACAGCCTGGAGCGCGCGCCACGCACCGACGACGCTTTTGTCTACGCGGACACGATCGACGTTGTGCCCGAGGTGAACGGGCGCATCGTCGAGCTGCCGGTGCACGACAACCAGGCGGTGAAGCAGGGCGATCTGCTGTTCCGCATCGATCCGCGCCCGTATCAGGATGCGCTGGCACGGAGCAGGGCATCGCTCGTCGCACTCGACCGGCAAATCGAG
>Ga0153954_1001850_pt1 | contig 10226 bp, 13 predicted proteins | sample TSFL038MetaG_FD_102277 | JGI IMG/M metagenome (GOLD analysis project Ga0153954, IMG submission 102277) | Attine ant fungus gardens microbial communities from Florida, USA - TSFL038 MetaG | ecosystem: Host-associated > Fungi > Mycelium > Unclassified | place: USA: Florida, Wekiwa Springs State... | reverse complement strand
CCAACTTGCCCCCTAAATCCTAGCACAGGCTTGATTAGAAACCCTTTTTTGGTAACCGCATGTATTTTTCTTGGCAACATGCTCGTCAATTGACTAAAGGTGGTTTCTATTCTTTTTCTTAAATAATTCAAACATTGCTTCCTACTGCTACTTTTGAATGAATTTATTTTTTCCTTGAAATTCATGAGTAATCAAGGATGGCTGGAAATTAATGAGAGAGCTATCGTCATGTGATGTACCACATTTCACGACAAAGTGAAGCCGATATTTTCCTTTTTCTTTTGTAATAAAAGGATGAGCGATCCAAGGAGTTGGCGGTTTGAGGGCGATGCGATTTAATTTGCCTTTAGATACCTCCCAGGCCCATATAGTATCCTCCCAATCATGAAACATCAGACTGTTATATGTTTTAATCAGAATGAAAACATCTCGATCTTCATTGAAGAAGTCTCCTCGATAGAGGATATATTTATCATAGTTTTCTGACTCTAGCGAAACATCGCTTTGCAAGCGAAGTGCTACCCACCAAGTCTCGTCATTCGAATCATTTTTTAAAGCAAAATATCCCTCTTTTGATAAATGGAGAGAGGGATACCGATCTGCTTTATCTGATTTACTTTGAAGATGAATAAATTCTTTTAAATTTTCAAAGTTGACCGAATTGACTTCTTCACTATCACTAGAAATAGCTTTTTTTTGGCATTCATAGAAACGTAACATATACTCTTGGAGTCTTTTTTCAGGTCCTACGATGGGGTTATCACCTTTGGACAAAGAGGGCATATAGTGAAAAGTATTTCCTGCCCAGCAATAGGTGTACATACTAGATGGTCCTACATCATCATGCTCTTTAATGAACCTGGGGAAATACCCATCGACCCAGCGCATGAAAACTTTGCCTTCTTTTTCGATAAGAAAAGGTTCGGCATGATGACCATAAAACAAATGGGCATCATGTCCAGGAAAAAAGGCTTTTGCAAGATCCTCATTCATATTCAAGCGATCGATTCGTTCATCGATCACTTTCCAGACTCCCGATACCCAATCGTAATTTCCAGATCCAGAATTATTGCAGACAAGCATGTAACAAAGATGGCCATCATTTTGAAAGTTGCCTTTATATAAATGATAGGTTCCTTCGCCTGGAACGACTTCATTATTCCAATAGCATTCCATTTCGCCAGTTTCAAAAAGAACCAAATGCTCATAATGAACACCAAAATCATGAAAACCATAGATCATCGTTCTACCATCTCTTTTAGATAGAATAATGTTTTCACCCATCAAGGCTTCGCACTTTTGGAACTTTTCCAAAAAGGCCAAAATTTCATTGGCATGACAAGCCGTGATAGGAGTACACCCTTTAGGAACATCGTAAAAATCATCTCCAAAAAGAGACGCAAAAACACATAAAAGGCTAACGAAAAAAGGGGCAATTTGGGTTTTAAAGCTAGACCGGACGACATAGCCATCAAATTTTGTGACAATCATTTTTCGTCAAATTAATCCTTATCGCTTATAGGTAGAAGTAGATCGTAATGCTTAATTATTCCCGATTGTTGATATAAGGGATATTTATATTATTATTGTCGCATAACTCATACGTACGAATAACTTACAGTTTATCCGAAAAAAATGGGAAGTAGTTTAGGTAGATCCTATGCTTTAGATCGAACTCTTCAGAATCTTGTCTTGCTTCTTTTCAACGATTCTTTGTTGTCATCGAACAGAGGTCAGATTTAGGTGACTGAAAATAGCATAATAATCTATAAAAGCGAAAAAAAATATATAATGGAGAATTTATGCAGGCATCCATCCTTGCCTTAAGTACAGCAGTACCACAATACGCTTTTTCTCAGGATGAAATTGTCGATAAGACGATTCAATATCTATCTGTTGATACAGAAACAAGTGCTCGTCTCAAACACCTTTATGCGAATTCTGCGATTGCTTGTCGCCATTCTGTTGTGCCAGATTTCAAAAAAAATAGGGAAAATTGGGATTTTTGGGGGAAAAATTTTCCTCATCAAACACCCTCGACAAAGCAAAGAAACGTGCTTTATATGCAAGAAGCCCCTAAGCTTGCAGCTGAAGCGGCATTGAAAGCATTGAGAGCTTGGGGAGGAAATCCTTCGGCTCTCACTCATATCATTTCTGTTTCTTGCACCGGTCTTGTTGCACCTGGTTTGGAGTTCACTTTGATGCAGCAGCTGCAATTGAATCCCTCTATCCAACGATTTGGAATCAATTTTATGGGGTGTTTTGGTGCTTTCAAAGGACTTTCCCTTGCCAAATCGTTTGCTCGCGAAAATCCTCACCATCGCATTTTAGTGGTTTGCACAGAGCTCTGTTCACTCCATTTTCAAACTAATCTAACCCCTGATAACATCTTGGGAAATTCAATTTTTGCTGATGGTGCCGCGGCAGTTATCGTGGGATGTCAACCTCAAGAAAATGAAACATCCTTATGGACCATAGAACATACGGCTTCCTTTGCATTACAGGATAGCTTGCAACAGATGTCTTGGGATATTGGAGATCATGGATTTAATATGAGACTATCTCATAAAGTGCCTGTTTTATTGGGACGCCACATCACTCCTTTCATTGATGATCTTATCGGAAGCCGGTTTACCCGTGATGAGTGCAATTGGGCGATTCATCCAGGGGGTAAATCAATTATCCAGGCAATAGAAAAGGCATTACAATTACCTAGTGGCCATGCGGAAGAAGCATGGGCCGTGCTAAGTGCATATGGAAACATGTCTAGTGCTACAATTCTATTTGTTTTGGAGAAAATTCTTGAGGGAAAATCACAAAAACAATGGACCTTAGGGGTGGGTTTCGGACCAGGCTTATCGATTGAAGGCTTTATTCTACGAAGATGAGTAAAAGATCCTTTGAATCTGAACTTCTTGATCTAGGGCCTTCATATTACACTTTAGAAGAGTATGAAGGATGTCTACAACAATTAGCCTATATTAATCGTTTTTTGGGCGGCGACAGGGCCACTTGGAGAACTTTTTATCGCCTCAAGAAACCAAAAAGCATTTTAGAAATCGGTTGTGGTCGAGGAGATTTTTCTTTGCAACTCGCGAGATATTTTCCTAATGCTCAAATCATTGGTATAGATCCTTCTGCTGAGGCGATAACAATTGCTCGATGCCGATTAAAGCAAATGTCTTTAACGAATGTGCAATTTGAAATTGCAAGCTTTCCAGATTACACAAAAACTCCAAATAGCTTTGATATCATCACGACGACATTAGTATGTCATCATCTTGATGATAAAGATCTAAGTTCTTTTTTGCACTATGCCTATCAGGTTGCATCACAAGCAGTAATCATTAACGATTTGCATAGGCATCGTTTAGCTTACGGACTTTTTTTTCTGTTATCACGTACCCTTTTCCGCAATCGTTTGATTGCAAATGATGGCTTACTTTCAATTCAACGAGCATTCAAACGAAATGAATGGTGGGATCTTATTAGATCTGCACAGATTCCACCAGAGAGCTGCCAGTTAACTTGGCATTGGGCTTTTAGATGGATCCTTTGCATAAACACAAGCGACAAGAAGTAAGGATTGGCAAATAAACATGAAACGAAAAACGGCTATTATTGGAGGTGGATTGGCAGGCCTTTGTGCAGCTATTCGATTAGCTGAGCTTGATAATGAGCCGATAGTTCTTGAAGGAGGCACATACCCTTGTCATAAAGTATGCGGAGAATTCCTTTCTCCAGAGTGCTTGGATTTCTTACATCGATGGAATATCTATCCGCAGGAGATCCTTGATGTGGAGCTAAACACCCTTTCTTCTAAATTGGTATTTTCTTTTCCCTCTCCTGCAGGTGGCATTTCCCATTTCCAATTAGATAGCGCATTGGCTGCAAAGGCATCCACTTTAGGTATCAAAATTTCTACTGAAACAAAAGTCAAAACCATTTTATCCAAGAAGACTCCTCAGGATTTACATTGCATCATCTTGGAAACAGGTGAAAGAATGCTGGTCGATCGTCTAATTATTGCTACCGGTAGAATTCCAAGCTATTCTTCTCCTCCTCAAACACATTATTTAGGTTTTAAGGCTCATTTTAAAGGCATTTCGTTGACTAACCGCTTATTGCTATTTTCTTTGCCAGAGGCTTATATTGGCCTTTCTCCTGTTGAAAATGAGACGGTTAACGTGGCGGGTTTAATTAAATTTTCAAATCATGCATCCATAGATCAAGCAACAACAATTAATACACTCATTTCGCAGCATCCCGATCTTAGCAATAAGCTGTCGCAAGGAAGTAATCTTTTTCCCGAGTGGATGATCACCCGTTTACCTTCATTCGGCATTAAGTCTACTCCAAAATGGCTTGATGCTTATTTTATAGGTGATGCGTCTATTACTGTTCCACCGGCTTGCGGAGATGGATTAGCAATGGCTATCATTGGTGGAAGGCTTGCAGCAGAATATGCCGTAAAAAATGAATTTCAAGCCTTCAAAAAACAGTGGGATAATCAGTGTCGCACTCATTTGTATTTTGCAAAACTATTACACTTTTGCATGTTAAATCCGCATTTGGGAGCTACAATAATGCAATTGACATCAATATTTCCATCTATCGCCATACAATTTTTTAAACTCACGCGTTTAACACCTGTCTAACAAGGAAATTCTTAGAAAAGAAAACGACATTAAGGACGCCAAGGACACCAAATTTAGCAGCGTTGTTTTTATTAGAAAATTTTGCTTAACTTCATTATACCTTATGTTGTCGTTTCTCTCTTTTTTGTGAGGATTTATGTCCCAAAAGTTCATTATGGAAACTACGAGACTTTCAAGCGTGGTATCGAACATACTAATCCAGAAATCTATGCAAATGTGATTATTGGTCTCATTAAAGTGTCCACCTATTTGCTTTATAAGCAACTTTGTAAGCTCGAACATGATTTTCTGCAAAATGGTGGTTTGTGTAAACGAATGACCAAGCAAGACTATCAGTAAGGTTGAGAATGAATTTTTAAGGTCATTGGTGTCCTTGATTGCACGTCAAGTTTGGCAGTGTTTATGTGTGATTTAGAGGCGAAGTTGGATTTTAAGCTTTGAGGAAGTTAGAAAATGATGGGATATATGGTTCAAGCGTTAATGTTGACGTGGGTAATTGTAGTGGTAGATATTTTTGGAAAACAAGTAAAAAGATTATACTGGTATGTGATTATCTTCCTGTGGATGTTGTTTGGGCAGTGGGTCTTTGCTAGCAAGGCGCATGCTAATGAGATGGTATATGAGCAGGTAATTTTATGCGAGATGACAGAAGAAGCTCGAAAAGAGATTGAATTTATGACTAGAGTCATAAAATTACAGAAAAAACATAAGGCTTTAACTCCTTCAGACTATAAATACTATCAAGATAAAGTAAAGTTTCACACTAAGAATGTAATCAAATCGTTCAAAGAGGCTAAGCAAAGATGTTGGTATTTGCCTGATTTGACTGATCGGCAAAATGCTAAATATTGTTGGACTTCTGCCGCGGCTCTGTTAGCTCCAGGGACACCTCAATTTAAAGCTGGGGCAGTAATATTAAATCTTTTGTTGCAATATGGTTTAGATTGTAATGATGAATGAGAGTATATTAGTAATAAGTTGAATCAGGTGAAATATCACAACGAAATGGCAGAATTCTATGAGTCTGTTATAAAAAATAGTTAGATTATTTATTACTTTGCGGAATGTTGCGTGAACGAATGAGTCAAGCAAGACAATCAATAAGAAAAGGGTGTTGAAAATGAATTTTTTTTTGTCTTTTCTTGGTGTCCTTGATTATACAAAAAACACGCCTAAAAAAGTTTTTCAATATGAATCTTGAAGAGAAAATACGTCAGCACAAAGAGATAAGCCGAAAAATTGAAGAGCTTGAAGAGCTCAAGCGTGCCTTAGGTCAATCAATCATGCAAGCGATGCAGGGAAAGTCATTGCAACTAGGTTGCTATGTTGTCAAGCGCCATTCTCGGCTTTCAATTTCCACAACGCGGGATGAAGCTCGTGGTTTCAATGCGATTAAGCTCGAAGAAGTGGTCGATAAAGACAAAATCAAAGCTCTTTACAAAAGCGGCAACTCCATTCCTGGAGTTAAAGAAATCGAGTATATCGTGATCAGTAACCTCACTCATCATGCGCAGCAAAACGATAGGGACATCCTTCATGCTGAAAATAATGGGCCTTTTGAATAAACCCTTTTTCAGGGCTTCGATCGTTTTTGAGCGTGTAAAGGGGAGTGCGAACTTGTCGCCGCACTCCACATTTGTCTTAATTCGTTGTCCAATCTTTATCTGAAATAAGAAGATTTGAACCTCGATGTAGCGTTTTCAACACTTCCGGCGCTTCCCGATGAAGAATCGTCATTGTTTCGATAAAATCATGACCTATTGAAAAAGTTTCTCCATTATATTGGATGTCAACGTCTTGATGAAAAGGTCGAGTGTTCGTTGCTTTTGCTAGTTCATCGGCCCTTTGAACAGCGTGATTGAGTTCATCTAATGGAACCCATCTCACCTCGGTTTTCTCCATAAAATGCTTATCTTCGAAGAGGGCTCCTTGAAAACGGGCATTGATAGAATGGTCGTATTCCACGCGAAGAGTTAGTTGCAAATATTTACATTGGTAATGTTCAACAGCAATTAATTGATCGAATGGGATTTGATCTTTTTTAATATCAATTAATCCTCGGCTTTCCTCCTTTGTTTCTCTTAGAGCAGTCTCAATCAATGTTTCACCAGGATCTTGCTTGCCTCCAAAACTCTTCCATTTGTCCGAATTAGGTCCTTCCCAAACCCGTTCTTTTGCTAAGAGAACATACGTTTTCTTATCTTGTGGATTGATTGCGTAGATCAACGTTCCGGCAGCTTTTAATTTTGGATTGGTATAATCCAGTGAAATTTGCCTTGGTGGATGTATCGGTGTTGTGCAAAACTGACACACCTTCGGTAACATTTTAGTTATTGATTCAAAATTCATATATTTCCCTTTTTTAATTAATTTTGCTAAAAGTTATTAGCAACGTTTGAAATTTTAATTGATAGTTGTATTAAAATAAATTAATATTAAATTGAATTGACTATTAGATTTTCTTAATATAAGGATGATATGAATTTTTTCCCCAATCTTTCATTTTTACGTTATTTTTATAGTGCAGCCAAACATAATAGCATCACAAAAGCTGCACAAGAGAATCATGTGACTCAGTCGGCAATTAGCCAAGGGATTAAAAAACTGGAGATTGCTCTCGGCAAAAAACTTCTTTCCAATCGGAAAAACGTTTTTGAATTAACAAATGATGGATTGCTATTTCTAAGTAAATGTGATGGTATATTTAGCGTCTTTGCAGATGTGGAAGATCTGTTTAATGAAAAGTCAAACATCTATAGAGGACAGTTGACGTTTGCTGCAAGCCATAGTTTCGCTCTGACATTGCTGCCTCTCTTTTATCAGACTTTGCTTCTCAAATATCCCGAAGTCAAACCCGTCTTGCATTTAGGGCATGCAGGCATTATCAGAGAATGGATATCTAGCAGCAAAGTGGAGTTTGGCATTATCGTTGCAAAAGATCAGGACGCTCTCATTTTTAACGTTCAACCTATTCTCAAGGGAAAATATGGATTGTATGTATCAAAAAAGAAAAATAAGAAATCGGAGTCGAACATCGTTCTTATCAGTCCGGATAGCTATGAAGATGCTCAAATATTGAACTCGTTGAAAAAACATCTAAAGAAAAATCTTAAAGTCATTGAGATTTTAAGCTGGGAGGTTATTGCTGCCATGATCGAGCAGGGTTTGGGTATAGGTGTTTTACCCGATTATGTCGCGCAAAGATACAATTTAGTCTCTTTATCAATGCCTATTCCATCTTTGCACTATAATTTGATTGCTATATCTTCTAAAAACAAAGGACTGACGCGTAATGCGCAGATGTTCATCAATTTAATTTCATCACAAGGGCCACAAGTCACTTGAGGAGACTTTTTAATTTTGATGAAGATTTGTCTTTTATAAAGAGAATAGGGATTCAAGTATAAATAATATTAGACTACAAAATAAAAAATCGATATAACTCTTTAACTAACAAAAAAATATTTGTCGTATTAAGGAGATTATATGGAACGAGTTAATTCTGAAAATTTAGTTTATCATACTCAGATGCAAAGACCTTTTGTCTTATCGGCTGATTTAAAAGAAAAGGTCGTTAATGAGATGGCGAAGAGCAAAGACTATCATAAAAAAGACCAAGGAATACTGAAGGTAACGTATGGAATCTTAGCATCAGGGATAGCATTAACAAGCTTCTCAGCGAGCTTAAGATACAAACAAATCGACTTTATTGACCCTGCTATCACATTTGTGTCAACTCTTGCAGCTTTATCAATAACTCTTTTTGTTGGAGTTTTTTTTCAAGATAAGGCAAAGGAACACCGTGAATTGGCTAAAGAGATACTTCTGTTTGGCCATGAGGCCTCGCTTTTGCATGTTTAACATGTACGTTTCACTAAGTTATGAATGAAAACCATTCATAGGTATAAATTGGGTTTTAGTCAAAGATAGAAAGGACAAAACCCAAGCCAAAAGCCACTAGGAAATCCAAAAATACAAACAAAATAGAAATCAAAACTAACCAGGCATGTGAGTTTCTTTGGACTCCAGCATTACGCAATTCTTTCAATTGTTCACCTTGAAATTTTTTCGCAAATTCCAAAATAAACATCGTATAAGCTAGGGGGATGAAAAAGCGAAAAAAACCCTGAGAGATGTCGATCAGAAGATAAGCTAAAAATAATCCAACTGTGGCAATAGCCCCCACAATCAAACTTCTCTTTGCATAGAGGTCTTCTCCTATAGCTTTATAGTTTCTAGCTAAGAGATAACATCCACCAAGAGGTCCTGAAAGGAATGTGGCAAACCCTATCTGAGTAGGAGTCCAAACATTTGCAGTTTTGTTTTTTAAATCCATAAATATATTTCCAATTTATTTATCTTCTTCTTGAAGTCGATAAATAATAACAGAAGACTGAAAATTAGCGATAGTGCTTTCCTGACAATAGGCGCGATACTTTTGCACAAAGTGAAGCTGGCATTCTTCATTTCCTTCCTCTAGGAATTTGCAAAAATAAGTCTCCATAAAATGAATAGTGTAATCGACTTCACTTTTGTTGAAATTTGACTAAATCTATTCGATTTCATAATGTGATCTTAATATTGACGAGGGTAGGTTTATGGGAGACAATCGAAGTTCTTTTGGTGGAAGATTATTACTAGCTATTATTATCGCTTTCATCGGTTGGATGATCTATATGAATCAAGTCGAGGAAAATCCTGTGACGAAAGAAAGGCAGCATGTGTCTATCTCTCCTTCCGATGAAATTAAATTAGGCATTCAGTCGGCGCCGGAAATGGCAGAAGAAATGGGCGGCGAGATGCCCGCTGATGATCCTAGAACGATTGAAGTGAAAAAAATCGGTCAATACTTAGTTAACCATACCATTGCAAAAGACAGTCCTTGGAAATTTCAGTTCCATCTTTTGGATAATAGAGAAACTATCAATGCTTTTGCTCTTCCTGGTGGGCAGATTTTTATCACTTCAGGTTTATTGAATAAACTAAATACAGAGGCCGAGCTTGCTGGAGTGCTAGCGCATGAAATGGGTCACGTTATCGAACGTCATTCTGCTCAGCAGATGTCAAAAGGCCAACTGGGGCAAATGCTCACAATGGCAGTCGGTACGGCCGCTAACGACCAATTCAACAGCGGTGCCTATCAGATTGCTGCTCTTGTCAATCAGACTATCCAACTCAGATATAGCCGAAAAGATGAACTGGAAGCAGATACTTGGGGTCTTAAATTGATGACTGACGCAGGTTATGATCCTCGAGCCATGATTGAAGTGATGACGATACTCAAATCCGTCAGTAAAGGAGAGCAGGTGGATTTATTCCAAACTCACCCCAATCCTGATTTACGTATCGAACAAATAGAAAACTATCTGAAAAAACATCCGCCTCAAGGTAACTTGTCGGAAGGGCGTAATCTACAGGACGTTTTCCGAAGCTAGCATTAAAACCCAACTTGCGCCCTAAATCACGCATGAACATTGCCGAACTTGGCAAGTGAAGGGCTAAGTGCCCGAAGGCCAAGTCGTGACTTGGCTGAGGTGCTTAGCGTGTCAATTGACAAGTGCAGGCTTG
>Ga0153954_1001849_pt1 | contig 10232 bp, 7 predicted proteins | sample TSFL038MetaG_FD_102277 | JGI IMG/M metagenome (GOLD analysis project Ga0153954, IMG submission 102277) | Attine ant fungus gardens microbial communities from Florida, USA - TSFL038 MetaG | ecosystem: Host-associated > Fungi > Mycelium > Unclassified | place: USA: Florida, Wekiwa Springs State... | reverse complement strand
GTGGATTTTTTGTGCAATCTCTTGAGGATGATCGAGAATCTTGAAAATGGCTGCCACATAGCTATCGATGTCATCGGTTTTGGCATTAAGGATGGCTCCATCTAATAAATCGATGGCTGGAACGACGGGATTAGTCAACGTGGGGCGGTAGGCAAGAAAAGCTTCCACAGCTACAAGAGAGAGGCCCTCTCCGAAAGTGCTGGTCGTCGGTACAATCGCGAGTTGGGCCCAATTAAATTGTTGAAGGAGGGCTTCTCGGGGTTGTTTTCCAAGATAATGCACATTTTTTTGGAGCATGCGCGCTTCAATTTCATGCTTTAATTTATCTTCTTGGCTACCTCCTCCACAAATATGCCACTGACATTGCCCAGGGCGTCCTTGTTCCACTTTTTCAGCAATTTTCAGGATGTCGAGCGCGCCTTTATTTTCTTCAATTCTACCCGCAAATAGGATTGTAAGTGGTTTTTTGAAAAGTGGTTGCGCAAGTAGAAAAGAGGTAAAAAACTGCTCTCGGAATTTGGGTTTGTAGACAAAAATCGGTCCTTTGGGATGCTGGGCACACATGATGATTTGTTGTTTGCATGTAGGCGAGATACAAATGGAGGCTGAAACGGTGTTGCGCCAAAACCGTCCATTCAGCCACAAAATCAAGCGTTGCACTTTCCCTTGAGGCGGAAATCCAACGGGCCATAAAGCATTATGCAAGGAAGCGATCACCGGGATGCCTGCCTTGGCAAAAGAAGAGAGCATAAACCAATGGGTGGTGCCTGAATCAAAAAGGGCCACGTCGGCTTTAAAAGCTTTGGCGCTTTTTAACAGGCCTTGTGCATACCGCCACTGCTGCCAATGCCAATTTAACCCCTTAGACTGGGGATTTTCTTTGGGACGATTTTCTAATAAAAAGTTGTCGTCTTGTAACAGCTCTTTAGCGTCATTTGAAGAAATGGCATAAACCTCTGCATCGACCTCTTTACAGTAATCAAAAAATTGACTGGAGAAAGTGATCGAGGTCTCGGTGCTGACATCCGTGCGCTCTTTCCAATTGCGGTATGATTCAACCACATTTCCCGGTCCTAGCGCGTAAAAAACCCGTAATTTATTTTTCATTTTTTCAGAATTAGTTATCGATTGAATTTATTTGTTAATTTATCCATAATGGATTTTTTTTCAATAGGGGAAATTATGGATAAATTGATTTTAGCGATCGTTTCTACATTTGTTTTAAGCGCTTGCGCCTATCCTTATCTGACCCCACCACCCCCTTTCATTGAGGAAGCCTACGACTTTGGCTCCAGCCACCCCTTTGAAAATGATGAACCAGCCCCCGTTTGCCATCCCCACGAAGAACCCCAAGATCAATCGATCCAATGGGTGGAGTAGCGGCTGCTACTTGAAATTTTTTAGAAAGCACCCCAGCTGACTGATGAGATAAAAGGGCACCGACAAAACCCCATCGCGGAAATCTAAGGGGCTTTAGGTATCAATTGTTCTCTTCATAAGGCTATGTATAAAATAACCCCCTAATTTCATACAGGCGGGTTACGGAAATTTCGACTTTTTGCCTCCTTGTGGGTAATTTTTAGCAAAATCGACATCTTGAGCGATTTGGGCCTTGAGGGCATCTAGGGAATCGAATTTTTTTTCGGGGCGGATGTAATGGCGGTAGATCACCTCGTAGGGAAGGGTGGGTTCGGTTTTGTCCTTACCTTCGAGGAGGTAGACTTCGAGGATGGGATGGTTATCGTTGCGGATGGTGGGGGCGATCCCGAGGTTAGCAACAGCGGGGTAGTGTTGATTGCGTTGGATGACTTCTACAACGTAGATGCCAAGGGGAGGGATACAGAGGCCATCGACGCTGAAATTGAGAGTGGGAAAGCCCATTTTCTTGCCAAGGCCCATTCCAGGCTGCACCTTCTGGTAGAGAGAAAAGGGGCGTCCGAGAAAGGTTTCCGCCTTGGAAAAATTGCCAGCTTGCACTTCGCGACGGATGAGGCTGCTAGAGATTTGTTTTTCCTCAACATTTGTAGATTTGACATAGTCAAGAAAGAACTGATGCTTGGTAGCGAGAGCGGTCATCTCCTCTTTTCCCCCTTTGCGCTCTTTGCCGAGGGTGGCATCGTGGCCGAGGATAAGAGCCTTTAAATTGCACCTGGAGAGTATTTTTCCCAGAAAATCATCGGCTGTATCAAGTGCGAGCTCTTTAGTGAAGGGCAAAAGTAAGATCCGATCGGCACCCGCCTCTTTTAAGAGCTTAATGCGGTGAGGAAGGGTTGTTAATAGTTGAATCCCTTGTTTTTTTAAAATTTCTGAAGGATGATTGGAGAAGGTGAGGACGACGCTTTCCCCACCGACTGCCATTTTTTGTTGTTGCAATTCCTGCAAAACGGATTGGTGTCCTTTATGAACACCGTCGAAATTACCAATGGTGAGTACAACCGGCTTTTTGATGAGAAGCAGGTCTTCGAAACTTTTTAAAGTAGGCATTTATATCAAAACCTAGAGAAAATTTGTGCTGCTTCAGCGCCGGCAAGCCTGGTTCAAATCGAGGCGCCTCCTTGCCAAAACTCAATTTTCAACTCGGCTTTGGTATAGGGAGTTAAGCAAAGCGGTTCGATCACATTCTGGGTGATCGAGGAGTTTGCCGTCAATGCAATCCTTCAGCTGAAATTGGCCGCTGCGCACCCGCCGCAATTCCGTAAGATGGGCGCCGCAATGAAGCGCTTCGCCGATCTCGTGAGCGAGGCTGCGGATGTAGGTCCCTTTGCTGCAGGCGATGTGGAGCTTAGCGATCGGGTAGGTGTAACTTTCTAAAGTGATGGCGCAGCGCACGAGGCAGGCTTTTCGCTCAACGGTTAATCCTTTTCTAGCTAGCTCGTAGAGTTTTTTTCCCTGAATTTTTTTGGCGGAAAACATGGGCGGAATTTGGCTGATTTCCCCTTGGAATTGTTGTAGAACTATCTGCAATTCTTCAAGGGTGGGCTCTAGGGGGGATTCGCGGGTAATTTTCCCTTCGCAATCGTAAGTGTCTGTAGCGACACCCAATTGAAGGGTGGCACTATATTCTTTATCTTGGCACAGCAATTGATCGGATAGGCGGGTGTAGGCGCGCCCGACTAGCATCACCATTACTCCTGTGGCGAAAGGATCGAGAGTGCCTGCATGGCCAATTTTTTTTACGCCTAAATGGCGGCGGAGGCGGGCTACCAAATTAAAGGCAGTCTTCCCACGCGGTTTGTCGACGAGCAAGATCCCGCTGGGTTCAGAGCTCATCTCTATGCCTGTTCTTCCGGTTGGTCTTGTTCTTCAGGATGCTCCTGTTCCCGTGTTTTGCGCTCAGCTGAAATCTCGTTTAAGAGTTTGTCGATCCTCATGTGTTTATCGACGCTGTCGTCCAGCTTGAACGTCAATTCGGGAAAATAGCGCATGGTCACCTTTTTAGAAGCGTTAACCGCAATAAAACCTGCTGCCGATTGAAGCGCTTTTAGGGTTTCCTCTTTTTCTTCAGGTGTGGCGATCACGCTGATATACACTTTGGCATGGTGGAGATCTTTGGTGATCTCCACCCGCGTGATCGACAAAAGGTGGTTCACATGAGGGTTACGCACATCCCTTTGGATCACTTCAGAGAGCACTTCCTTTAAAAGAGAGTTCAGCCGGTCCGTTCTTTCTACCATGTTATGAACCTCCCTCTTAAAGCTCTTGGGTAATGTAGGTGATTTCGTAAGCTTCGATGATATCTCCTTCTTGGACTTCATTAAAGCCGTTCAGCAAGATACCGCACTCAAACCCTTTCTGTACCTCGCGCACATCTTCTTTGACGCGCTTGAGCGAGGCAATGCCCCCTTTCCAAATCTGCTCGTCATTTCGTTTGAGCCGGATTTGGTTGTTGCGCACAATTGAGCCTTCGATCACTTGGCAGCCGGCAATAATTCCGAAATGGGAGGACTTAAAGGTCGCCTTGACTAAAGCTTTGCCTTTGTCAGTTTCGATGGCGATCTTATCGAGCAAGTTCACCATCAGCTGTTTGACTTCATCGGCAGCGTGGTAGATGATGTCGTGCAAATAAACTTGCACCCCTAACTGCTTGATGATTGAGTCGGCATGGCTTTCCACAGCGGTATGGAAACCCAAAATCACTGCTTTGGAAGCTGCAGCAAGCTGAACGTCCGATTCTCCGATTTCTCCAACCCCGGCGAAAATGATGTTGATATCGGCTTTCGTCGATTGGATCTTCTCGAGTGTGGTTTTTAAGGCCTCTAAAGAGCCTTGCACATCGGCGCGGAGCAAGATGTTGAGCACCTTTTTGGCAGGGGCTTGAGATTGTTGCAGCAAGTTTTCCATCGAAACTTTTTTCTTGAGCATCAAGTTCGTTTGACGCAAGCCTTGGCGGCGGTCTTCGGCAATTTCACGCGCTTCCCGTTCCGATTTGACGACGATGAATTCTTGTCCCGCTTCAGGAAGCCCAGACAACCCTGTGATTTCGACAGGTGTGGAAGGGCCCGCTTCACTCAATTCTTTGCCAAACTCATCGCGCATCGTTTTGACACGACCCCACAGCTCATCAAATACCAAGGGATCTCCTAGGCGGAGAGTTCCGTTTAACACCAAGACGGTGGCTACAGATCCCATCCCTTTGTGCATTTCCGATTCCAAAACCGATCCACGCGCACGCATGGAGGGGTTGGCTTTGAGTTCCAACACTTCCGCTTGCAAGGCCAACATCTCTAGAAGTTGCGGGATTCCGGCGCCTGTTACAGCTGAGCAATTCACCGTGATGGTACTCCCCCCCCAAGCTTCGGGAAGAAGTTCATGCTCTGCGAGTTGGCGGTAGACATTTTCGGGATTGAAGTTCGGTTTGTCCGATTTATTTAATGCGACGACGATCGTCACACCGGCTTGGCGGGCATGGTTGATCGCTTCGACGGTTTGTTGTCTGATCCCTTCATCTCCAGCTACGACTAGGACGACAATATCGGTAACATCGGCGCCGCGTGCACGCATAGCCGAGAACGCTTCGTGACCTGGGGTATCCAAAATGGCAATATCTCCCACTGCAGTTTTGCAGCGGAAAGCGCCAATGTGTTGGGTAATCGCTCCCGCTTCTCCAGCAGCGCGGTTGCTCTTGCGGATCGTGTCGATTAAGCTTGTTTTACCATGGTCAACGTGACCCATAAATGCAACCACAGGGGGACGGATGACCAACTGCTCCGCAGGGCTTGATAATACTTCTTCTTTGATCGATTTATCAGTGATTCGCAGGCGCTCTTCTTCTGAAGTATCGATCGTGATCTCACAGCCAAATTCCTGACCTAACAATTGAATCGTGGTTTCATCTTCCAGAAGATCGTTTAAAGTGACAACGACCCCTTGCATAAAGAGCCTTTGAACCAACTGAGACGATTTCAGCTTCATTTCCACAGCCAAATCTTTGATGGCGATGGGAAGACGCACCTTTAAGGAGGTGGGGCGAATCGTCGTATCTTCTTGCATGGGGCGCATTTTCAGTCCCCGTTTCTTTCTCCAAGGCTCATCATCAGCTGTTTCACGCAAACCTTGCCTGTCGCGGCCGTCAAAACGGTTATCGCTTGAACCTTTGCGCTGGGGTTTAATATCTTTAAATTCTTTAAACTTGGTCTTAGCTCCAGTTCCAGCTTTCTTTGCTTCTGCAGCAGCTTCTTCTTCTTTAGTAGGTACAGTTGTTGGAGAAGCAGTATCGCGCCCTCTGGCGCGCGCTTTCGCATTGGCCGTTTCCGCTTCTTCTGCGGTCATAGGACGTGGACTTCCGGCATGACCCATGGGACGTGAACCACTCGTTCGCTGTGCATAAGGGGGGCGGGGATAGCGCGAATCGCCCTGATGGGAGCCTCCTTGGCCTCTATCTTGATAAGGAGCGCGTTCCGGACGGGGTTGTTGTGGTTTCGGAGGAGGAGGTACGAGATCGCGCATGTGGCGACCCGTGGGTCCTAATTTGACGTAAGGTTGTGCTGGAGCAGTAGGAGTATACCCTGCTTTTGTATCGCGTTCCATTTTGGTCTCTTCACGGCGCAATTCTTCCTTTAAAACAGGGCGTTCTTTAGGCTGTACCCGAATTTCGGGCAGCGGTGGAACAGGGGGAGGTTCGACTGGTTTAGGCGTTACGGGAGACGTTGCAGGAACGAACGGAGCCGATACTGTTTCGGGTGTTTCCGTCTTTTCTTGTAAAAAGGCTTTCGCTTTGGCTTTTAGATCCTCTGCTTTTTTCTGCTCTTCTTGTTCGGCAATTTCCTCTTTGAAGATCTCTTGACGCAATTCTTCAGCAGTTTTTCCTTTTTTCAAACCATTGCGAGGGATTAGGCTTTCCACTTCGGCAGCTGTTTCGGGGGTTTCCTGGGCAGGAATCGGTTTCTTGATTTCTGCCGTAGCCCCTTCAGCAAAAGCGGAACGGGAGCGCGCCTTAATTCGCTGGGGAGGGGGTTCATCTCCCAACGGAGCAGGAGCAGGCGTCGGCGCTGCTGCAGTGGAAGAGGAACGCTTGGCTTCCTTGGCAGGAGCTTTTTCCTTAGCTTCCTTAGCTGCCGAAGTTTTTTCCTTAGCCTCTTTTGCGGGAGCTTTCTCTTTGCTCACCGCCCCTTCTTTGAGAGCAGGGGATGCTTCCTCTTTTGGCTCCTCCTCTTTCGCTTTTGCTAGCTTACTTTTGAGGGAACCCAGATTGATTGCACCGGCAATTTGGGCATTTTTAATGTTAATTTTTAGGTTTTTAGCCAAGCTCTTTCCTCAACTTACTTTGTCCACGCTTGTTTTCTTACTTGCTCAAGTATCTTATTCGCTAAATCGGAACTGATTCCGGGGACTTGAGCAAGCTCTTCCGGAGTCATCGTTAACAGTAGGCGGGGAGTGATCTCCTCAAAGCCTTTAGTAGTTAGATGTTCAATGAGATGGTGGAAAATCAAACTGTTAACCCCCTCAATACCTTGAAGAGATTGATCGAGGGCCGGATCATCCAGAGTAGCCATTTCACTTCTCTGGAGGGTCATAGCCCTATTATAGTCGGTCATCCTTTGCACTTCAAGCTCGTAACCAATCAATTGGCTATTGAGACGAGCGTTCATCCCTTTTTTGCCAATTACGGCTGCAAAATCATCATCTTCTACGACGATAGTGATTGTATCTTCACCTACATTGATCTTCCGGATTTCGATCGGAGATAACGCGTTTTGCAACAGCTCGACAGGGTCTTGAGAGAAAGGAATGATGTCGATTTTCTCGTTATGGAGTTCTCGCACGACGTTTTTCACGCGGTTGCCCCGCATCCCTACGCACGCGCCGACAGGGTCCACTTTAGAATCGGTGGAACGGACGGTCAATTTGGTCCGGTACCCCCCTTCCCGCACAATTTTGTCGATAATGACAGTTCCATCGCTGATTTCTGGTACTTCCTGTACCATCAATTGCCGCACAAATTCGGGATGGCTGCGGGATAAAACAACTTCCGCGCCTCCGTTTTCGGTGTCGTTCACTTCACAAAGAAGCGCTAAAACTTTTTCCCCGATGTGGTATTTTTCTGTTTTCGGGTAATACTTCATCGGCATGATCGCTTCCACTTTGCCGAGATCGACGATCAGATTCGCACCCCGTACAAACCGTTTGACAGACCCTGAAACAAGCTCATTGATCCGGTGGCGGTATTCCTCATAAATAACATCCCTTTCAGCTCCCCGCAACTTTTGGGTGATAATTTGGCGTGCTTTTTGTGCCGCAATCCGTCCAAAATCTTTTGGGGTAACGATCACGTCGATAAATTGGCCGATTTCGCAATCGGGATCGATCACGCGGGCGTCCTCAAGCAGAATTTCTTGGGCAGGAACTTCAACTTCGTCGACAATTTCTTTTTCGCAGTAGACGTCGATGTTGCCTGTCTTAGGATGAATCGTAACTGTGACGTTGGAGGCGCCAGTGATGCTTTTGCGGGCGGCTGCGCGGAGCGATTCTTCGATAGCAGCAATCACCACATCCCGCTTAATTCCTTTTTCTCTTTCTAAATATTCGAAGATGGCAATGAGATCTTTATTCATTATGTTTGCCTCAAAATAATAGTATAAATAATGGAGCGCTTAACGCGTCTTAAAAGAAGTGCAGCCCTCAAGAGCTGCACTCCCCGTAATATTAGCCGTGATCTTCAAAGTCTTCGTCTTTGTTTTCACTCTCTTTGTCTTTTTTGCGCTCATCTTTTTTCTTGCGCTTTTGTGCCGTCACAACGATATCGTCGCGATTCACTTGGTTTTGATCGATCAGATATTCTTTGATCGAAAGCGCAATTTTCTTGTGTTCTGGATCGAGCTTGATCACCTTGGCAGTGACTTCGCTGCCTTTTGAGACCACATCTTCTACTTTGCCAAACGCTTGGTCGGAAAGCTCCGTGACATGGATCAGCCCTTCAATCCCGCTATCGAGTTCAACGAAAGCGCCAAAAGCGGTGATTTTGCTAACTTTTCCTTTCACGAGGGAGCCTACGGGCATCGTCTTCTCGATCGATTCCCATGGATTGCGCCCCAACTGCTTGACACCGAGGGTGATTTTTTTGCTTTCTTTATCCACCGAAAGAATGACGGCATCCACGACATCCCCTTTGCGCAGCACTTCTGAGGGATGGGATACTTTTTTGATCCAGCTGAGGTCGGAAATGTGGATCAAGCCTTCAACACCTGGCTCCAATTCTACAAAGGCTCCGTAGTTGGTCAAGCTTTTGATTTCAGCTTTGACGCTGCTGTTGACTGGATATTTCTTTTCGACATCATCCCACGGGTTGTGCTCTGCCTGCTTGAGTCCCAAAGAAATTTTTCCTTCTTCTTTTTGGACCGACAAGACGATTGCTTCTACGTCATCCCCTTTCTTGACGATTTCGCTCGGATCGGTGACGTTTTTTACCCAAGACATTTCGGAAACGTGAATCAACCCTTCGATCCCTGGCTCGATTTCGATGAAAGCGCCATAAGGAAGGAGGTTGACGATCTTACCGTGTACACGGGTGCCTGGAGGATATTTTTGCTCGATTTGATCCCAAGGATTGCATTCTTTTTGTTTGAGGCCTAGCGCAACGCGCCCTTTGTCCTTGTCGATGCTGAGGATCATGACTTCCACTTTTTGACCCAAATGGACCATCTCGGAAGGATGTTTAATCCGTTTCCAGGTCATATCGGTGATGTGGAGCAATCCATCGATCCCGTCGAGGTCGAGGAATACGCCGAAATCGGTGATATTTTTGACCACCCCTTCGCGCACATCGCCAATCTGGATGTTTTCCAACACTTCTGCTTTTTTGGAGATCCTCTCCGCTTCGAGAAGCTCGCGACGGGAGACCACCACGTTTTTGCGGTCGATGTTGATTTTGAGGATTTTAAATTCGAAAGTTTTGTCGATGTATTCGTCGAGGTTTTTAATCCGCTTGTTGTCGATTTGGGAGCCAGGCAAGAATGCCTCCATCCCGATATCGACCATCAAGCCGCCTTTGACTTTGCGCAAGACGCGCCCTTTGACGATTGAGCCCTCTTCGCAATGCTCGAGGATATATTCCCACTGGCGCAGACGCTCCGCTTTTTCACGGGAAAGGACGATCTGCCCATTATCATCTTCTGGCTGGTCGAGCAGCACTTCCACTTCCCCGTCTAAAACAACATAGGAGGGATCAGAGAATTCTTGAATGGGAACGAGCCCTTCCGATTTGAGACCTACATCGATAACGACGTGATCTTTAGTGATTTCGACGATACGGCCTTTTAAAACAGAGCCGGGCACAGGAGATGAAGCTTCGGCGATCGGTTTTTTCGAATCTGTATTTAATAGGCTTTTGAAAAGCTCTGCATCTTGCGCCTGGAAAGCAACATCATCGACGATATTGCTTTCGTTCCAGGTGTGTTGAGGGTGGTTTGACATTTAAAGGTTACTCCTTACTGTTTTGCTAATGGGACTAGCATAGCAGAAGAGAGGGAAATCTTTAAAGGAAAAAGGAGACAAGGCAATTAAGGTTCGTAGTAAACTTTAGAAGTGGCGGTCTCATTAAGGGAAACAGCATAAAGGCCGGGCAGTTTAGGCTTTAAGTAATCAAAAATCCACTTAGCGATAAATTCAGCAGTCGGAGAGTCATTATTAAGCGAGGTATTGAGCCATTTATGATCGAGATGCTCCACAATCATCGGTTTTACGATGGTATTGATATCTTGAAAGTCGATCACCATGTTTTTTTTGGGGCCATCGGG
>Ga0153954_1001848_pt1 | contig 10244 bp, 7 predicted proteins | sample TSFL038MetaG_FD_102277 | JGI IMG/M metagenome (GOLD analysis project Ga0153954, IMG submission 102277) | Attine ant fungus gardens microbial communities from Florida, USA - TSFL038 MetaG | ecosystem: Host-associated > Fungi > Mycelium > Unclassified | place: USA: Florida, Wekiwa Springs State... | reverse complement strand
GAACACCTGGCCGCCGGGCAGACGGACAGGTAAAACGCTCGGGGAGACACCGTAAGACCTGCGAAAGCAGGCACGTGTCGCTGAACCGAGAATCCCCCGGCTTTAGCCGTGGGGAGTGTCAATCTGTCGCCTGTTGGGTTATACAGGCCAAGCTCGTTTGAGCGACCGCCTCAGGCCACTCCTCGACCATGCCGACCCCGGCGTTCGGGACAGTGCTGCCATTGCTCTGGGAATGCTCGGCGATCCTGGGGCTCTACCACAACTTCAGGCCATACGAACTCGTCCGTCTCAAGAAGAGCGAACGGATAACCAACGGTTCGAGTACAGCCAACTCGACCTGGCACGAGCGATCGCCGAAGCCACCGAGCACTCGAAATCCCCGTAATCCCATCGCGGTTTGAGACTCCGTGACCACTCCGAAAGGAATCAAGGGACGGCATCCTGGGTGGCCGCGGTTGCTTGCAACCGGGGCGGCGCAGCCGCAAGAGGTTCCTTCCCAAACGGCTCTGCGGAAAGGGAGGCCAGCCCAAGTCGTCACGGAAAACCTCTGGTCGCTGCGCGACCCCGGTTGCAAGCAACCGCGGCTACCCATAAATACGTCTCTGATGCTAGTCGGAGTTACGGAGTCGTACCAGGGAATCTCGCCGTTTCTCAGAATTCCGACCCAGCATTGCCGGTCGGTCCATGTCGGACTCTCATTAGATGGTAGAGCACCGAATCGAGGGGACTCCGACACATGGCCATCGAGACTCTGGGCGCGGCCCTGCAACAGATCAACCGCTTGTTCGCGGAGGGAGCGGTCGCGCAGCTCCCCGACGGGCAGCTCCTTGAGCGTTTCCTCACTCAGGAAGACGCCGGGGCGTTCGAAACGCTGATGGGGCGGCACGGTCCCATGGTCCTGAGCGTCTGCCGGGGGATCTTGCGCGACACTCGGGATGCCGAGGACGCTTTTCAGGCCACCTTCCTGGTCCTGGTCAAGAAGGGTGGCACGATCCGGGGACGTGACACTCTGGGGGGCTGGTTGTACCAGGTCGCACATCGCGTCGCGATCCAGGCCAATGCCGCCGCGGCCCGGCGGAGAACCCACGAACGGCAGGCGGGGCAAATGGCGGTCGCAACCTCAATGGATGGGCCCGCCGCCTCGGATGATTTGCGGCCGGTGCTGCACGGGGAGATCGCGCGGTTGCCCGAAAAGTACCGCCTCGCGATCGTCCTCTGCGACCTCGAAGGCCTGCCACAAGTGCAGGCGGCCGGGCAATTGCACTGGAGCGAGCGAACGCTCCGCCACCGGCTGGCCGAAGGGCGTGCTCGGCTCAAGCGCCGACTGGCCCGACGTGGTCTGGCACCCGAGGGGACGACGCTGACTGCGGTGTTCCTGCGCGAGGCGAGGACCGTCGTCCCATCGGCCTGGTGCGAATCGACCGTCCGCGCCGCACTGGTCACCGTCCATCATGCGGCGACTGCTGGGGCGATTTCCACCGCGACGTACAAACTGACTGAGGAGATGCTCAAGGTCATGCTGCTCCAAAAGCTCAAGCTGGCCTCGGCCACGCTCCTGGGTGCCGGCCTGTTGGCGTGGGGAGCCTCGGCGGCCCTGATCTCTCGCGAGGACGAACCTCCGAAAGCAACCTCAACACCCGGTGGAGTCGTTCCACGAATAAGCACGCCTTCCGCATCGAACCCCACCCTTCATCCCGGCGCGCTCGACGCCGTCGGCAAATTCCCTGTTCGAGGACAGGTGCTCGATCCCGACGGCAAGGCGGTCGCGAATGCCGATATTTTTGTTCGTCCTCACTACGAGTTCGGCTGGACTCCGATCTCTCCGGCCCGCAGTGGCCAAAAGGGCCGCGTGACGGTCTCCGACACAAACGGGCGGTTCCAATTCGAGCTCGATAAGGCGTCGAGCGACTGGCCTTATGGCGATGAGCCGGCCTGGCACCAGGCGATGATCGCGGCGATAGCGCCGGGGTATGGGCTGGCCTGGACCGAAGCCGGATCGCTGGCCGCGGGAGGGGACGCGACGTTGCGGCTGGTAAAGGACGACGTGCCGATTCGAGGCCGGGTGCTCGATACCCAGGGTCGTCCGATTGCCGGAGTGACCGTCCGGCTCGGCCGGGTCAGGGCGGTCAAGGATGGAGTTGACCTCGATGCGATGCTCGCCTCCGGCCAGGTCGATGAGGCCCAGATTTCAGCAACCTACGGATACGACGACGTCGTCTGGCCAGGTGGTCAAAACACCTGGACGAGCGACGCCGACGGCCGGTTCGAGATCCGAGGGATCGGGCGTAATCGACTCGGCCTGCTGGAATTCCATGGCCCCGCGCTGGCCGATGGAGTCCTTTATGTGATGGCTCGACCAACCAAGGTGCCCCCGAGATCCGGTCCTCGACCGAATCAGGCTCCTCATCTTTCCTTCCATCCTCGGCTCGTGGGAGCGACCTTCGAGCACGTTGCCGGCCCGACCAAGCCCGTCGTCGGCGTCGTGCGCATGAAGGAGACAGGCAAGCCGGTGGCCGGCGTCCTGGTTCACGGTTACGAATCGACGACCAAGATCACCACAGTCTCGGCGCGGACCGACGCGGCAGGTCGGTTTCGCCTCGAAGGTATCTCCAAGGGGGAGCGCTATCAGATCTACGCCTGGGCCCGGTCAGGGATCGATCCTTTCCTGGGCCGCCGGATTTCCGTCAGCGATACCGAGGGACTCAAGCCGATCGAAACCGTCCTCGAGTTGCCCAAAGGGGTGATCGTGATCGGTCGCCTTGTGGACGAAGCGACCGGCCAAACCGCTCCTGCCGGTGAATCCCACTCCATCAAGCTGCCGTCCAACCCGAGCGATGAGGGCGACCGCGAGGTCATCAAGTCAGGCCGGCTCAGCCTGACAGACCCCACGTTTCGGCTTACCGTCCCACCCGGTGAGCAGATGTTCTATGCCGCCCCTCGCGGCCGGGAGACGCCATACACCCGCGCCCGCCTGCGCAAGGCGGACAAGGGAAAGGGGGTCGGCGGAATCGGGGACGGCGAAACATACGAGATACCGTTAGAAGTTTTCAACACCTACAAGATCGTCAATATCCCAGAGACCACGGAGCCGTTCACCGTCGAGCTCAAGCTGATCCGCGGTTTCCGTCGCAGTGGTCGAGTGGTCGGACCTGATGGCCAGCCGATCACGGGCGCCTATTGTTACGGCCTGAGCGCTACCGGGCTGAACGCCAAGAAGCTCGAGGGCGGCACTTTCGAGGTCCTCGGCCTGGAGCCGGGCTATCCCCGACAATTGGTCTTCGCCCATCCGAACAGCCGACTGGTCGGCTCGGTCATTATCAAAGGTGAAGACATCAAAAAAGACGCCCCGATCGAGATCCGTCTGGCTCGCGCTGGTACGGTCAAAGGGCGGCTGATCGACGAAGAGGGATTGCCCCTGCCGGGCATCAAGCTCTCGATTCTGAGCTCCGGCTTATATGACCGTGGCTTCCCGTCCGACAATCTCTGGCCCGACGGTTCGACGTTCACCACGGATGGCGACGGACGCTTCCAGATTACCGGGCTCAAGCCGGACACCAAGAGCAACATCGTCTTCGAGAACCCTATCGTCGCGAACTACCGGCGCGACGCCGGCGAGGTCCTCTTCAACCTCACACTTCAACAACCTGGAGAGGTCCGCGACCTGGGCGACATCAAGGTCAAGCTGGTCCCTCAATGATCGGAACCGGCTCTCTTTCGGCATCGTTGATTTCGTCGCCAAGTCTTGCCGTTCCCGTTGGCAATGGCCCCGGCAGGCCAAGGCCTGCCCTACGGGAATTCAAGACGTAGAGGCTCTTTGAAACAGGGTTTGGCGGTGTGAAATCAGAAAAAGTGGATGGTCGAGGAGGAGCGCAGCGACGCCCCGAGGGCAAGCCTCAGCCTATCCCGGGGCCTCGAAGACTCGTCCTCGGCCACCCAAATCAGATGTCTTGCTATCAGAAAGCTTTTCCGGGATAGCCTCTTGGAAGGCGATGCAGACTTTTAAGGCTCAAAGCCCCTTGGCTGAGGCTTCGTCCAGGTACCAGGTGACTTTGCCCGGGACGGTCTGGAGGAGGGAGCCGGGGACGCGTGCCGTGGTCGGGCCGGTCAGGGAGCGAGCGACGGCGTCGGCCTTGTTGGGTCCGAAAGCCGCGATGAGGATCGTGCGAGCGGCCAGAATCGGGGCGACTCCCAAGGTCAAGGCACGAGGGATGACCTTGTCTTCACCGCCGAAATCTTTGGCGGCGTCGGCTCGCGTGATCGGGTCGAGATGCGTCAGGCGAGTGCCCAGAGCAAGGGCCTCGGCGACCGGAAGGTCGGAGGGCTCGTTGAAGCCGATGTGCCCGTTACGTCCCAGGCCCAGGAGTTGGAGGTCGAGGCCGCCGTCGGCGGCGATCCAGCGATCGTAGGCCGCGGCTTGCTCGGCGGCGAACGCCTCGGGAATCGAGCCGTCGAGCAGGTGAGCCCGATTCGGAGGGAGATCGATTTGACCGAACAGATGCTTATACATAAAGCTGCGGTAACTGTTCGAGTCAAGCGGGCTGATCGGGTAGTATTCGTCGAGGTTGTAGGTCGTGACGTTGGCGAACGACAGCTCCCCTGCTCTGTGCAGCTCGATGAGCCGGGCATAGACCGGGATGGGGGTCGACCCGGTGGCCAAACCGAGGATAGCGCGGCCTCGAGTGTCGAGGGCCGATCGGGTCACCTGGGCGATCCGATCGGCGACGGCACGGCAGGCGAGAGGGACCTCGGCGAAGACCTGAACGGTCGCGCCGGCGAGTGAAAGAACGCGGACAGGGGCGGGCATCGACGCAGGCTCTCCGAAGGCATCGGTCGTTCAACCGGCGAACTCAAAGGTGAGTTCAGACGGCGGCAACGGCGTGGCGGGATACGGCAGAGGGGAGCTGGCCGCTCAACATGCCGAGGGCAATCTGGATCGGATCGGTCGGATCCTCTTTTTCATCGGACTGAGGATGATACGACTCGATCTGGAACAGCTCAACCCCCACGAAGCGGTCGTCGGTGCGGTGGGCTCGGCCGGAGAGGCTATGCCCTTCGGCCCATTCTCGCGCCAGTGCCGCATAGGCCCGGCCCAGGTGAGAGCAGTATTTCGTGTAGTCGGTCAGGAGGACCTGAGAGGCGTGGCAGTGGATCGCCCATTCCTTGGTGCGCTCGGCCTCGCCATCATAGCTGAAGTAGGCGTTGGGCTGCGGCAAAGGCCCCCAGGGGGTCCAGCCAGTCAGGATCAGGATGTCTTTCAGTTGGGCTCCCACCATGCCGATCGCCGCCAAGGCACGCGTCATCCGGTGAGCTACGTGAGCATCGGTGGCAGGCGGTAAGATCAAGGCACCCGGACGCCTCGTCGCGAACCAATTGACGATCTTGTCAATATCTCCCGATGACGGTTTGTAGCCGGGCGTTCGGTACGCATCAAGATCCCAGCAAACCGCCTCCGCCCCCAAGACGTTACATTCGAGGCGGAATTCCGACTCGCGCACCGAGACCTTTTTCTGATCGTTGAGCCAGGGAGCAGCCACGTTGCGCTCACCCGCAAAGACCAGGACTTCGATGACCGGAAGGCCACGGCGCACGGCATATTCGTGCATCAAACATGCCGCGGTAATCGCCCCGTCATCCGCATGGGGGCACAGCATCACGAGAGGACGGTCGCGGCCGATCGTATGACGAAGCGTTTCACGTACGTCGACGAGTTGACCATGGCCGCCACAGTTTTTGACCGTGTCGAGCAGGCGTTCAAAGTCGGGCTGCCAGTGCAGGCTGCCGGGAGCCAGATAGGACTTTTCCATCAGCAAGAAGCTCCGACGGAGTTCTCTCGAGGCTCCGTCCTAGGCGGTTACCGCAAGATCCTACTCGACACAAGCCAGTCGTGAAGGTTGCCTTTACTCGGTGCGCCGAAGATGAGAGTCAAACCGTTCAATGGAGGTTTGGGTGGGCTTGGCTCGGCGCGTGGGGATAAGTCCATGACGAACTTTCCTCAATCGTATTGTGCGAGGCAACCTCCATCGCGTCAACTCCTTCACTCCGATTCGTCCGTCTTTTCTGGACGTCGCGCCTCCTTGCGCGGCTCCACTTCCGCCACTTTTCGCCACGCTCTGCGCGTGGGCACGTGCCTATTTCACGAAATCATCATCGAAAACACCTTACATGCTCGATTCTTCGAACAAACGGGCTCGGAAGCCCGACCATTCGGTGGCTTTGGGATGGTCGTGGGCGTGTTGGGCGAGAGAATCGGAGACTCGCTTGTCCAGCACATTGAAACGTTCGACGAGTGTCCGGACGGCGGCCAGCGCGAGGGCTTCCGCAGCGCTCGGATTCTCCCGGCGGAGTCGCGCGTGCGCAGTGCGGTCGAGAGTCAGAACACAGGCCGATGTCGCGGCACGGACACTAACGGTCGGCGGGTCGGGGTGGAAGAACGACGTGGTGCCGAATACGGCGGGCGCGGTGAGCCGCGCGACCAATTCCGTTTGACCGTTCTCCAGCTTCCGCTCAATCGTGGCACGCCCCTCGATCAGGAACGACAGTAGATTGTTCGCCTGCCCCTGTTGGAGCAGAATGGTTCCCTCGGGCACATGCTTCTCGACCAAGACTTCGAGCACCGCTCGCTTCGCGTCGAGTTCGACGTCGTGAAGCAACGGTACGGACATGAATCGTTCGGCTGAGTGCGCCTCGACCATGGGCGAGTCTCCTCAAAATATCTCCAAAGGTGGATAGGACGGTCCCCTTCGCCTCCGTCCCACCTCCTGGCTGCCCTCCTTAGTCTCCTACGTCCAAACAGGGCAACTCGAACGAAACGAACTCGACAAATCCGCCCCCGACCGAGATCGGCGGAAGGATCGCCAAGCAGACGGACTACGTCAACCTAAACGATTGTATCAAAAATCGCGACCACCCTCTCTCCCAACTTTCCTAAACTCCGGATTTCTCCGGATATCCCGGTCGGCAACTGCCGATGGATTAGGCCTGAGGGATCATCGGTAGCGATCCGGCTTCCCTCCCAAGGAGTAAGGAAACCTGCCGAGGCGGAAGGAGTCGCTATGAGACGCTCACGAGCCATAGCCTTAATCGGGCTCGTTTTTGGATTTACGGGTTGTGCCGAGACTCACCAATGTGTGATCAATCGCCCCGCGATGGGTCCGGAGCTTTCTCCCAACGCGTTATGGTCGAATAGCTGTCAATCCTGTACGACCCAGCCCGCCGCACCCGTAACAGCCATCGAAGCGTCGGCCGCGACGCCCGCACCGACCGCGGCTCCGGCACCGACAGTGGCACCGACCGCGGCTCCGGCGCCAACCGCGGTCGCCACCGCGGAGTCGAAGCCCCGCGTCCCTTCGTGGACCACCACGCCTGAGCCCGATCCCACGCAACCGGTTCCCGTACCGGCACCTGCACCGGCTCCCGCCCCCACGGCCGAGCCGACGCGTCGGCTTTCGCCAAGGCACCCGGCGATGGCGCCTCCTACCACAAGGGTCGTCCGCTATTTCCCGCTGCTCGACGCTCCACGAGGCGAGCCGGAAAGCTTCTGGGAGTTCTCACCGCCCGACCCCTTCGGCGTCAGGGCGGCGATCGCTCGAGACGAGCAACTGAGCCGGGCGTCGGACCGTCAGGCGGCTTCCGGTTCTGACGGGGCGATCCCCCTCTCGTACAGTGTCGAGATCCCGGCGGAACGTCGCAAATCCGTGCTCTCGCGGATGTTCTCGGGTTGGTCGTACCGAGGTTCGGCGTCCACCGCTCGCAAAACGGGCACGGAGTCGCGACCGAAGCGAGAGTCGGGAGTCATCCCCGCTTCGGTACTCGTCACGAAGTCGTTTGCCTCCGACAAATCCGAGCCGATCGGCCCCATGCTCGAGGTCGGAACCCCCTCGGGGCCAAAATACGGCGTGTTGAAGCCGTCGGAAACCCGCGGGAAAACACTCGACCTCGAGGTGGCGAATGCCGACGCGTCCGACCCGATCTTGATCGGCACTTCGACAACGCTCTCACAACGGACCAATAAAGGCTCGACGACCGCCGGAGCGACGAAAGAGGGGGCGAGCTTCGGATTCTTCTCGTTCGCTAAGCCCGAACCCAAGACCACGGACACCCACCGAGAATCGGCCGTAGGACGCTTCGTGCGTCGGGTCCAAGGAGCGACACAAGCGTTCCTCGACCCCGACTCAGTCCGGAGAAAAGCGAACGATCTCGCGGAGCGGGGCGAGGGTATCCAGCGCGTCTCGGCCGAGCGCATCGACGAACCGACGAAGCGTTAGTTCCAGGTGCTCGGCGATCTCGGGATACTGCTCAGCCAGGTTGTTTTGATCCCAACGATCCTCCGGCTTCCGGTACAATTCCGGGGGTCTCGGAGGATCGTCTGGATCCGGGTTGATCGGCACGACCAGGTGCCACAACTGCGTCCGGATCGCGAACTCCTCGACGTCCATCCCCAAGCAGGCGTAGTCGCGGACCTTCGTTTGCTCCCCTCGGATCAAGGGCAGGAGGTCATAGCCGTGTACCTGCTCGGCGGGGGGCAGGCCCAACGCCGAAAGGATCGTCGGATACAGGTCCACCGTCTGCACGAGCCCCAGGTGCCGCGAGCCACCGAAGCGGCCGCCCGGCATGCGGATGATCAAAGGGGTGTGAATCAACTCCTCGTAGAGCCAAGGACGGAAGCGTCTGACGATACCGTGCTCGCCGAGGGGTTCCCCCTGGTCGCTCGTGAAAACGAGGAGCGTGTCGTCCATCCGCCCGAGACGCTTCAAAGCTTCGAAGAGTTTCCCGAGGCAGTGATCCACCAAACTGACGGTACCGGCGTACGTTCTACGGAGCCGGAGCAATTCGGTCTCGTCCAGGACGTCGCCGACCACCCCTCCGGGGACGTCCATCAAGACCCGGACCTCTTCAAGGTCCAGCTCCTCATCCTCCTCTTCGTCGATCAGGTCCCCTTCCTCGCCCGCCTCGAATTCATCGGGTTCGGCCGCGGCGTACATATCGCGGAAAGGCTCGGGCGGATCCCAAGGCCCGTGCGGGCTGAACAGGTCGAGCCAGAGCAGAAACGGATTGGCGTCCCCCTCTTGGCGCTCGAGCCAGTCGATCGCTGCGTGGACGGACCTGGCGGCTCCTGTTCTCTCGGGCGTGTCGGGGCGGAGCACCGCTCGGTTGCGTAGGAACTGCTCCCAACGCCCCGTCCAAAGGTCGAAGTCGGGGTCGTCTTCCGGAGGCAGGCGCAGGCCCGGTTCGTGACGGAGCCGGATCTTCCCGGCGCGAGGGTCACCCGCCGGCACCAGCGGATCGTACCCCTGGCCTCGGATCCAGACGACTTCATCGAAGCCTCGGCCGAACCCCTGCCCCGCGTCGCGCAAGAGAGGGACGTCGGAAATGAGGGCGGTTCGCACCCCTTGCTTCCAGAGGACGTCGGGCAGGATCGTCTCGTCGTGTCGAAGGGGGGTCCACCCCTGGTCCGGGTCGGGAAAGCCGTACCGGCCGGTCCACCAGCTCCGACGGGTCGGAATGGTTGTCAGGTTCTCGGGGAAATGGTGGTCGAAAACGACCCCCTCCGCGGCCAAGCGGTCGAGGTGTGGCGTCTCGATCCAGCTATTGCCGTAAGCACCCAGGAACCCGAGATGAAGGCTGTTGCAGACCACGACGATGACGTTCATGCCCCGAATTGTAACGTCTTATCCCAACGGCGTCAGCAGCAGCTCAAAGGCGAGGAGTTCGGAACTTGGGTCGCCGAGGACAACCGGCGGTTCGTCGACGCCGTGCTCTGGATCGCCCGCGCCGGGGCCGCTTGGCGCGACCTGCCCGAGCGGCTCGATCGCTGGTGCTCCAAGGGGGGCTGGGAAGGGGTCATGGCCGCCTTGCAGGACGAAGATCTCGACGGGCTGCCGACGGCGGCCAAGAATTCCCTGGGATTCGTCCAGGCGGCCATCTACATGGCATCGCTTGATGGTGCGTCCAACTCATAGATTCCAGAGATTTCACTCTGATCTTCCGGGATTTCGTAGGCGATCCAATCGCAATCCGCTCTAGTACGACTCCGTTACAATTCCGACTGGCATCAGAGACATATTTCTGGGTGGCCGCGGTTGCTTGCAACCGGGGTCGCGAAGCGACCAGAGGTATTCCGGGACGACTTGGGCTGGAACCCCTTTCCGCAGAGCCGTTTGGGAACGGACCTCTTGCGGCTGCGCCGCCCCGGTTGCAAGCAACCGCGGCCACCCAGAATGCAGTCCCTTGATTCGTTTCGGAGT
>Ga0153954_1001847_pt1 | contig 10245 bp, 10 predicted proteins | sample TSFL038MetaG_FD_102277 | JGI IMG/M metagenome (GOLD analysis project Ga0153954, IMG submission 102277) | Attine ant fungus gardens microbial communities from Florida, USA - TSFL038 MetaG | ecosystem: Host-associated > Fungi > Mycelium > Unclassified | place: USA: Florida, Wekiwa Springs State... | reverse complement strand
TCAGGAGGCGCTCAAGAGGTATTATCTCGGCGGGTGCCATTGCCACGGCGGGAGCCGATAGCCGTTACGGGATCCCACGGGGCTCAGGGCCGTCGGTGCAGCGTATTGTCCAGCCGCAGCAGCAGCGCATTGGACAATGCGGCGAACGTGAACAGGATCACCGTGACCGCAAGCATGGTCTGCGTATCCGCGAATTCGATCGCGTGGACGATGACGTATCCCAGCCCGCGCTTGGACGCGAACATTTCTCCGATCACGACGCCGAGAAGGGTGAGCGAGAACCCGATGCGGATGCCGGAGGTGATCTCCGGCAGGGTTGCCGGCAGCATGATTGTCGTGACGATCTGCTGCGGCGACAGATTCATCGTCTTTCCGGCCTTCAGCAGAACCGGCCGGATGTTGAGCAGCGCGTTCATGGCGAAGATCGCGATCGGAATGAAGCCGTGGATCGCGCCGAACGCTACCTTGGCCGACATCCCGAGCCCGAAGATCATCAGGATAACGGGATAGAGCGTGATCTTCGGAAGCGAATAGAGCGCGACGAGGATCGGCTCGCCGACTTCGCTGCTGAGGCGGTGGCTTCCCATCCACAAGCCGAACCCCAATCCGAGAAGGACTGAGAACACCAGCGCCAGCGCGAAGGCCTGCATCGTCTCGCCGATATGCGGCCAGAAGCGGGGGCTGGCGAGCAGTTCGAAGGCGTAGGCGAGAGTCGGGGCGGGCGCGGCCATCGCGACATCGCCGGCCGCCAGATAAACGAGCTGCCAACAGGCGAGGATGGCCAGCAGCACGAGCAGGATGTCGCCGATCCGGACGAGCCTGCTCATTTGGCCGGCCTTCTGGCCATGCGACGGCTGATTTTCCCTTCGTAGTGATGCAGTGTCATGTTGATGGTTATGACGACCGTGACGATCAGGAGGATCAGGCCGTACATGGTGCGGTTGTTGAAGTCGCTGTAGGCATAGGCGATCGCATGACCGATGCCCGTGGACGACGCGATGAACTCGCTCGCGATCACGCCGATGAAGCAGTAGGCGACCGCCAGCTTGACGCCGGTGAAGAGGTGCGGCGCGACTGATGGTATGATGAGGCGGGTGACTGTCGAGAACGGCGACAGGCGGTGGACGCGCGCCACTTTTCGCAGAACGCGCGGCACGTGATCCAGGCCGTTCAGCGTGCTCATGATGACCGAGACCACCGCAAACGCAAACCCCATGATGATTATGGGAAGAACCGAGATCCCGAAGAATGCGATCAGCACCGGATAGAAGATGAAGAGCGGAACCGCGTAATAGGTGGCGAGAAACGGATCAAGCGCCCGCCGCAGGCGGGGCAGGGCATGGATGACCAGGCCGGCCGCGAAGCCGGCGGCGACGGCGAACAGAAGTGCAATCGCGATCGCGCCAAATGTCTGAAGCATGTCGACTGCGAGTTGACGTGTCTGCAGCAGTGAGACGAGACTGACCACCATCTCCGACGGCGGAATCATCACGCGGGAATCGATCGCTCCGATGCGGCAGAATATCTCGAGCAGCAGGAACAGTCCGGCCATCAGAGCCAGGCGCAACCACGCCGCGGTGCTCATGACGCTTTCTGCCCGAGCGTGTTGATAGCGTCGATGGACTCGCTGCGCAGATGGGACCAAAGCCGCCCGGTCATGGCGCCAAACGACGGGTCGCTGACGATCTTGCTGTCGCGATCGCGGTCCCAGCCGGTCTCGAGGACTTCCAGAAACCGTCCCGGCCGGAACGACATGGCGCCGACGCGGTCGGACAACATGATGGCTTCATCGAGGGCGTGCGTGATGAGCAGGACTGTGGCGCCGGTTTCGCGCCAGATGCGGAGCAGCTCATCGCCCATGATGAGACGTGTCTGGGCGTCGAGAGCGCCGAACGGCTCATCCAGAAGGATAAGCCGCGGCTGCATCACGAGCGTGCGTGCAATGCACACGCGCTGGCGCATGCCGCCGGAAAGCTGGCTCGGATAGGCGGAGGTGAAATCGTTCAACCCCATGAACGAGAGCGCATGCCCGACCCGCCGTTTGACCTCTGCTTCGGCTAGCCCGGCGCGCCGCACCCCGAACGCGGCGTTGTCCCACACCGTGAGCCAGGGAAAGCTCGCGTCCTCCTGAAAGACGACGCCGATGCCTTCCGGAACGCTGCCGACGACAGGGCGGCCCTCGAACGTCGCTGTGCCTTCGGTGGGCGGCTGAAGCCCCGCGACGATCTCCAGCAGTGTGGACTTCCCGCACCCTGACGGGCCGACCACGGAGAAGAATTCGCCCTGGCGCAGGTCGAGATTGATCGGCCCCAGTGCGTGAAGCGGTGCGCGCCCCTGCGTTGCCGGGTAGACCTGCCTGATGCCGGACAAGCAGACATGAGGCTCCGGCGCCGCTGCCGATACGGTCATCAGTTCTTCGCGTCCGTGGGCAAGAAGGACTTGTCGAGAACCTTGTCCCACGGAACGTCATTCTGCAGCGCACCGATCAGCTTGAGGCCGTGCGCTGCTGCGTTCAGGCGGTCCATCTCGAAGTCGCCGCGGCTCCAATGCCGCTCCTTCACCAGAGACTGCATGGACTGTTCGAAGATTTCGGGCTTCAGACCGTCGAAATATTTCCGCAGCAGCTCGATCGCCTCCTTCGGGTTGGCGTAGATGAAATCCACGCCCTTGGCCCTCGCTTCGAGGATCGCTCGCAGCTTCTTCGGGTCCTTCCGGATCAGATCTCCGGTCGCGACGCCGACCGATTGAGCCATGGGCGGTAGATCGGTCGCGCCCGTCAGCAGCACGCGGTGCTTCTTGGAGCGCGCGCCCATGCCGATCAGCAGCGTCGAGGCGACATCGATCGCGCCGCTTTCCAGCGCAGTCAGCGTGCCGCCGAGGCTGCCGAGGGCGACGCGCTGCACCTGATCGATGGGGACGCCGCCTTTCTCGACCGCCAGCACCGCGATGACCTCGGAGAGCGATTTCGGATTGCTGATGCCGATCTTCTTTCCGGCCAGCTGGCTTACCGAGCGGATATCGGAGTCCTGTTTCACCAGCAGGACGAGGTCGTCGATGGTCCGCGATCCGACATTGACGATCTTGATGTCCTGGTTTTCCAGAGCGCCCGCAATCGCCGCCGACAGCACGACCTCGCCGAAGCCGAGGTCGCTGGCCATGACGTTACGCGCGGTGGTGCCGCCGCCGGATCCCGAGACGATGCCAGTGATGTCGACACCGGCTTCCTTGAAATACCCTTTCTCGATAGCGATGGCGTAAGGGGCGCCGGAGAGCACGATTCCGAACTGCGTGACCACAAGATCCTCGGCCTGGGCGGGGGCGGCGATCCCCAGCACACAGGTCAGCGCCAGTGCCATGCTTCGCATCTTGCAGATCATTTTTCTCGTTCCAAAATATCGAAAATCGTAATTATCTTATCTGGCGACGAATACCTGTCAACCGCGCGAAGTGGCCTGCGTCACCGCGACCCGATCAGGTCAGGCAACAACGAGAGGGCGTTGTCGCGCTCGATCTTGCGCAGCACGGCGGCATCGAGCCCCAGTGCACCGAGCCCTTTCACGGTCGCCGTTGTCGTTGCTTCCGGCGCGAAGGGATAATCGCTACCAAACAAAATCTGGTCGTCGGCCACGAGCTGCCGCATCGCGCTGAACGCATAGGCGTTCGCAGAGAGCGCCGTGTCGAAATACAGGCGCCTCAACTCATGAATCGCGCCATCGGGGACATGACGCTTGAACTCGGGGCGCATTTCCAGGCGGGAAATTCGTTCCGCCAGGAACGGGATGGTGCCGCCGGCGTGCGAGAAGATGAACCGGATGTCCCGGCAGCGCGCGAACGTGCCGGAGAACAGCAGGTCCGTGACGGCGCGCGTCGTATCGAACGGAAATTCGAGGGTTGCCGCCGGAATGTGTCCGAGGCATTGGCTGCATGCGCCGGCCGCCGGATGGAAATAGACGACTGCCTTGCGGCGGTTGAGCTCGTCGAAGATCGCGGCGAATTCCGGGTGCCCGGGGTAGCGATCGCCGTAACTCGTCAACAGGCCGATGCCGTCTGCTCCGAGTTCGTCGAGAGCGAAGGCGATTTCGTGCAAGCTCGCCTCGACGTCGGGCAGCGGCAGGCACGCGAAGAGGCCGAAGCGTCCCGGATAGTCGCTGCGCATGCGCGCGGCATATTCGTTGCAATGCCGGCATAGCGCGCGCGTCGCCTCGCGATCATCGAGGCATACACCCGGTGCGGACATCGAGAGAACCGCTGTCGCGATGGCGTGCCGGTCCATCACCGCAATGGAATGCGCCGGCGTCCACTCCGGCACTTTGCCGGAGACGATCAGGCTGCCGATCGGTTCGTCGCCGATGGCGCGGACATAGTCCGGCGGGAGGAAATGATGGTGCGTGTCGATTCGATGGGGGGCGGGCGACATTCAGGTCTCAGAGCTTGACACAGATGTTGCTGGGTTCGGAATAGAAATTCAGCGAGTGAACGCCGCCCTCGCGTCCGATCCCCGACATCTTGGAGCCTCCGAAGGGCGTGCGCAAATCGCGCAGGAACCAGCAGTTCACCCACGTGATGCCGACCTCGATCGCGCGTGCCACGCGGTGGGCGCGGCTGAGATTGGTGGTCCAGATGCTGGCCGCTAGCCCGTAGACGCTGTCGTTCGCCGACCGGATGACGTCGGCTTCGTTGTCGAACGGGCTGATGTGGCAGACCGGACCGAAGATCTCTTCCTTGACGCAGCGGGCATTCTCGCTGAGGCCGGTCCAGATCGTCGGCTGGACGAAGAAGCCGTTGTCGCGCGCATCCCCGAAGCGCGGGACGCCCCCGCCGGTCACGACCTGCGCGCCTTCGGCGACCGCGAGCTTGTAATAGCCCAGCACCTTCTCGCGATGCTCCGCGGAAATGAGCGGGCCCATCGTCGTGTCCGCCGATTGCGGCCAGCCGGGCTTCAGCGCCTCCGCTTTCGCCTTCAGCGCGCTCACGAAACGGTCGAAGATCGGCCGTTCGACATAGACGCGCTCGGTCGCGAGGCATACCTGGCCGGTGTTCGAGAACGCGGCGTTGGCGATGCCATTGACGGCGGTGTTGAAATCCGCGTCGGCGAAGACGATCGCGGGATTTTTGCCGCCCAGCTCGAACGAGATGGCTTTGATGCCGTCCGCCGCCGCCTGCATGATGGCCGTGCCGGTCCGGCTCTCTCCGGTGAAGGTGATCGCGTCGACGCCTGGATGACGCGTCAGCATCTCGCCCGCCGAGTTCGGGCCGAATCCGTGGACCACGTTGAGGACTCCAGGCGGTAGCCCGACGTCCTGGGCGACCTGCGCGAGCAGCGTGGCAGTGGATGGTGTCTCTTCCGAAGGCTTGATGACGACAGTGTTGCCGGACGCCAGCGCCGGCGCGACTTTCCAGGTCAGCAGCAGCAGCGGCAGGTTCCACGGCGAAATGACGGCAACGACGCCATGCGGTTTGCGCACCGCATAGTTGAGGGCGCGGCCGCCATCAGGCGTATCCATCTCGTAGAATTCGGTCGAGGCGGTGGCGATTGCGTCGGCGAATATGCGGAAGTTGGCGGCCCCGCGCGGAATATCGAGATGGCTGGCTACCGACACCGGCTTTCCGGTGTCGGCGACCTCCGCGGCGACGAACTCGTCAAACCGCCGCTCTATCCCGTTCGCCAGTGCATTAAGAATGCGCCGCCGCTCGTTCAGCGTCATCGCACGCCAGCCGTCCAGCGCGTCCCGCGCGGCGGCGACGGCGCGATCGACGATCTCCTGGTCGGCTTCGCAAGCGTGGGCATGGACCGTGCCGTCGACCGGATTCACGATGTCAAAAGGGCGGCCCGAGTCGATGAACGCGCCTGCGATGAAATTGCGGAGCCGGCTCTGGGCGGGAGCGGGGCGACTTTCGACGGAGCGATCCAGGCCGGCATCGAGCGTGGCGGAGGAGGTCATGCAGGCGTTGTCCTTGTTTGGCAGAGGGCAAGGTCCAGGCAAGTGGGAGACGTCAAGTGGGAGACATAGCGGCGGCTATCGGCGGCCATGAACGGTGGCCGTGCAGATCACCATTTTCGATATTTGCGTTTAAAGCGGCGAGAAAATCAATGCCCGGACGGTCCCTGTCCCATAAAATATCGAAATTAGTTTGACTGATATCACCGCATCTGACAGGTTCGCTGGGGATTGCGGCCGACTCCGAATGGGGGATGCCACCCGCCGCGCGCCGCAGACTGACACTCGTTCTCAAGTGGAGACTGCTGTTGGCCCCGCTTCGTCTTACGCTTGCGTGCTGGAACTATGACCGGACTGGGCCTCTGGCCACCGGTGCGATCCGGCCGGCCGGTATCGACCTCGTCTATCTCGACCAGCCCGTGGAGGAGACGTTCTTCCGCATGGTGCGTCACCGCGAATTCGACGTCGCGGAGATGTCACTCTCGACCTATTGCATCACTTTGATGAAAGACGATCCCGATTTCATCGCGATCCCGGTCTTTCCCTCGCGAATGTTCCGGCACTCGGGCATCTATGTTTCGACCAAAAGCGGCATCAGCAAGCCCGAGGACCTGGCGGGAAAACGGATCGGCTGCCCCGAATTCCAGCTTACGGCCTTTGTCTGGATTCGCGGCGTGCTGGCCGAGGAATACGGCGTTTCCACCAGCAGCCCGTCGTACTGGACGGGGGGCGAGGAGGAGCCGGGCCGGGTCGAGAAAGCCCACATCACTCTTCCCGAACGGTTTCGCGTCGACCGGATCGGGCCGACTCAGACGCTGTCGCAGATGCTGGCGGACGGCGAGATCGATGCGCTTTATGCGACGCGCATGCCGTCGACCCTTCACTCCCGTCCGGACCACGTCAGGCGCCTGTTCGAGGATTCACGCTCGGTCGAGCAGGACTATTTCCGCCGCACGAAAGTGTTTCCGATCATGCATACCGTGGTGATCCGCCGCGAGCTGTACCGGCAGCATCCGTGGATCGCGATGTCGCTGATGAAAGCCTTCTCCGACGCCAAGGCGCTGGTGATGCGCAATCTCTATGAACTGGCGGCACTGACGACCATGCTGCCGTGGCAGGTCGTCCATGTCGAGGAAACACGCGCGGCGCTGGGAGAGGACTGGTGGCCATACGGCCTTGCCCCCAACCGCCATGTTCTTGAGACCTTCCTGGCCTACCACCATGAGCAGGGGCTATCGCACCGGCTTCTGACGCCGGAGGATCTGTTCGCGCCCGAGACGCTCGAGGCCTTCAAGATCTAATGCGTGTCTCGATCAAATAGGCGGCACGGGCGGTGCGCTCCCTCTCCCCGTTAGGGGACCCCGTTAGGGGAGAGGGTTGGGGCCTATCGAGCGATCATACCCTCTCAGCAGGCATTGAAGCACGTCTCTCGGCATCGCCTCAGTTGCCCACAACCTGAACCTTTTCGATTCCATCGAAGAACTTCGGGCGCGCGCAGAGGCTCTCAAGGAGAGCCGTCTCCAGCACGACATGGATACCGCGGGTGCCGTTGACGAATTGCGTGACACGGAGGTCGGCCGCCAGGCTGCATAACCTGTAGGCGTCATGGAACGATAGGCCGTAGTGGGTTTCCAGAAGCCGGATCATGTGGCGTGCGGCTACTCGCGACGCCTGGTTCAGATCCTCGTCAAAGCCCATGGTCATGATGTGATCGGCGGTCACGGCAAACGGCAGATCGATCGTCAGGTCCCTCCGCACCGAAAGGCGGAACCGTCCCTGCAGGCCGGTCTCGATAGCGGTCTGGTTGATCTCGCCGTCGCCCTGTGCGGCGTGTCCGTCGCCGACGCTGAATAACGCCCCCTCGACCGAGATCGGCAGGAACAGGCGTGTCCCCGGCAGCAACTCCTTGTTGTCGAGGTTGCCACCGAATCTGTTGGGCGGCCGACTGTCGAGCCGGCCCCATTCGAGCGGTGGCGCAACGCCCATCTGGCCGAAGAAGGGCCGTGTCGGGAGATCGATTCCCGGCGGCAGCCGGGCGATCCCCTTATCGATGTCGAGCGGGATGATGGTGTTCTTCCATATCGGCGACTCTTCGCCGAACATGCCCTTGAGAGGCATCACAAGATTCCAGCCGTATCGCTGTCTAAGCCGGATGTCGCGGATATCGACCTGAAGGACATCGCGCGGCTTGGCTCCGCGGATGGCGACGGGCCCGGTCAGGATGTGCGGTCCGGTGCCGCGGACCGCGCGTGAGAAGATGTCGTGAATTTCAGAAGGCAGCCATTCTGCCGGCACATCGTCCGTCGGACTGGCGGAGACCGTGTCAATGATAATCTCTTCGCCATCGTCGATTTCGATCAAAGGACGCAACGTCGCATCCCAGAACCCAAAATGAACCGTCTCCCAGCTGGCCTTGATATGCTTCATGATTCTGCCCTGTCCGTCCAAGTGCCTGAATGCCGGTCCGTTCGGTTTGTGCGACCCGGCGTCCGGTTTATTGGTCTGCCAGCATGGAGACGTGAGCGCTGACGATGCGCCAGCCCTCCGGCGTGCGCATCCAAGTCTGGGACTGGCGCCCGCGGCGTCCCGATTTTGTTTGCTCATATTCGACATTGGTCGTGCCAAAGTGCCGGCCAAAGGTCGTGATGGTCTCCTTCGTGACGGTTCGCGGCGGCACGCTGCCAACGAGCGAGTCCTGCCGACGATAGGTCGAGATGCTGTCGTGCCCGTAGAGGTTTTCGGTGATGCCGAACCGCACAACGCGCGTCGAATTCCAGAACAGTTTGTTGAGAGTATCGACATCGTTCGCGATCAGCGCAGGATCGTACAGCCGAAACGTCGCAGTGAGTTCAGCGAGTACCTCTGGAATGTTGATCTCCAAGCCATCGCTCATGATATCGCGACTCCTGATCTGACGTGCCCGATGCGGACAATAAAGTGTACGGCGTGTTGCCTTCGTTAAGGCTTCGTGCCCAGCAGCACCATCGAAATGGCCGGGATATAGGTGATAAGCATGAGCGTCACGAGGTTGAGCAGCACGAACGGGATGACGCCTCGGTAGATCGACGCCAGCGGATGATTGAAGATAGCTTGCGATGCGAAGAGATTGAGTCCGAAGGGCGGCGTATACATCCCGATCCCCAGATTGACGGACATGATGATCCCGAAATGGATCGGATTGACGCCCTCCGCGACGACGATCGGCAGCAGCAGCGGCGTCAGGATCATGATTGCCGCCGGTGGTTCGAGGAAGCTGCCGACCAGCAGCAGACCGAAATTGACGACAAGCATGGTCTGCCAGGACGTGAGGTGCAGCGAATTCATGAATTCGACCACCGCCTGCGGGATGCCGCTGGTCGTCAGCAACCACGAATAAACGCCTGCCGCGGTGACGACAATGAGCACCTGGGAAATCAGGAATACCGAGCTCATCGTGATCTGCCAGAGCTCGCGCCAGCCGATATCGCGGTAAATGAACATTGTCACGATGATCGAATAGATGACGGCGACGCCCGCGGCCTCGGTCGGCGTGAAGACGCCGCCATAGATGCCGCCGAAGATGGCAAACGGCGTCCCGAGCGCCCAGCCTGCCTCCTTCGTGGAACTCCATATCTTTCCCCAAGACCTCTGCTCGCCGACCTTCGTCTTGTGGAAGCGGGAGTAAATGACGACGTATACCGCAGTGACCAGTCCGATCAGCAGGCTCGGCAACACGCCCGCCGTGAACAGCGCGATGGCGGATTCCTGGGCCGCAACGCCATACAGGATCATCGTTATCGATGGCGGGATGACGACGGCAATGGCGCCAGAGGAGGCGATCAGGCTGACGGAGAAACGATCGGTGTATCCGCCGTTTCGCAAAGCCGGATACAGCAATCGCCCGACCGCCGCGACGGTGCCGACCGCCGTATGCGACATTGCGCCGAACAACTCAGATGACACGATCGTCGCCACAGGCAGCGAGCCGCGTGTATTGCCGGTGAGAGACGTCACCCAGGCAATGACGCGATGAGCGATGCCACCACGCCCCATGATCTCGCCAGCAAGAAGGAAAAACGGGATCGCCAGCAGTGGGAAGCTGTCGAGGCTTCCGAACATGTTGGTCTGGATCGTCGTCAAAGGCACGCCAGCGACGAACAACACGCCGAACAGCGACGTGATGAGCAGGATGAGATATATCGGAAGGCCGATGATAAGGAGGATCACCGGCAGGACGATGTAGGCGAAGGTGGCTAGCATGTTTCGACCGTGACGAGGCGAGGCGAAGCGGCCACGTCACGAACCCCCCGGGGATTTCTTCTCAGCC
>Ga0153954_1001846_pt1 | contig 10247 bp, 14 predicted proteins | sample TSFL038MetaG_FD_102277 | JGI IMG/M metagenome (GOLD analysis project Ga0153954, IMG submission 102277) | Attine ant fungus gardens microbial communities from Florida, USA - TSFL038 MetaG | ecosystem: Host-associated > Fungi > Mycelium > Unclassified | place: USA: Florida, Wekiwa Springs State... | reverse complement strand
CAACCGATTGGCCAAGACGAAGTAACGCAAGCCCCCCACGCGCTCACCATGCGTGAGGCACCAGCCACTACTTCGCGCTCACTTTTGTGTGAGGCACCTCGCGCACCGGCTTCCAGCGGATGTTGCATAATGGCGTCATACCACCCGTCCCTACTGGGGGCGGGTTTTTTCATGGGGCCAGTGTGGTGAGCCCTACGGGACCAGTGACTCCTGCAGCAGCTGCTCGTCGCAGCAGCCATTCGAGTGGCAGGGACTGGTCGGCCGTTATGTGTCGCCGAGGATTGAACGCAGCTCGCGGGCGAACGCCGGCACCGCCGATCGCTCCAATGCGGCGATGAGGTTATCGACCGTTGTCAGCGGATTCCTTCGTTTGTCCGACATCTCGATGAGGCAACCCAGCATTCCGCTTTGGTTCAGATCGAGTAGATCGAGCAGGAAGTCGTCGGAGGTGACAGTGTGCAGCCCCCATGTTCGAAGAGCCGCGGTGGGGAAGTGCTTGGCGTTGTCGGTGACGATTGCTGCTGCGTTCCCACGGACTGCGCGGCAACGACATGACGATCATCGGGGTCGGGAATCCCCGAGACGCAGTCCTCGATGGGCTCCCACCCCTCGTCTAAGGCGTCCTCGAAAGCGGCGTTCATGTCCGCAATACGTGCCGTGGCGCGCTCCTCGGTCATCCTCGGGTTGGCGATCACGACGGCCCGTGACAACTCGTTCAAGATGGCGTTGCTCCAAAGCGGATGGAACGCTTGGCGTCCCGCGAGTGTGAGCAGCAGGTCCGCTTTGACGATGGGGACCAGCACGCAGGTGTCCAGCACCACCCGGAAACCGGACATCAGGACTCTTTGCGTTCCGCCCGTGCCTGCCGCATGGCCTCTTGGTAGCGCTCGGTTGGGATGTCGTAGAGCCCGTCGTCCTCGGCGTCGTGAACAAGCTTGGTCAACAACTCATCTCGCTTCGCGCTGCGGCGGTTCTGGTAATCGAGAACGTCGCTGAGCAGCACGCGCCGGTGACGGCTCCCGCTCGGCTTCTCGCAGGGCAGCTCTTCCTTCTCGATGAGTTTGATCAGGGTGGGGCGGCTGATGCCAAGCAGGTCGGCGGCCTGCTGGGTTGTCAGGCGCTGCTCTATGGGGGCAAGGGTAACCGCCTGTTGCCTGCCCATGGCGGTGACAACGCGGACCAGTACGTCGTAGACCTCGATAGGCAGCGGGATCTGCTCACCGTCGGGTCCGAGTAGCGCTGCCGGCTCGGTGTGCTGGTCCAGGAACTTTGACAGGTCCGATAGCTCCCGCAGGTCCGCCGGAGGAAGGACCGTCCTCTTCTTTGACATCTTCTTCGGCGGGGGGGTGGTAACCATGCCCTCATGGTAGCGATAATCGAAAAAATCGCAATGATGGTGAGGGTTGGTTGAACCCGTGGGGTCAGCTTCGGTACCTCTCGACAAGGAACAGGATAGGGCGGTGGGGCCGCGCAGCGCGGCGCCAATTCCGGCCGCGAAAATCCGCCTTGAGGGCGCGGTTAGGGCGCGAAAACCCTGCGCGCGCTTGCACGCAGAGACACACTCGAACATGCGAACGATGCCTTGAGCTGCGCAAACCTGAAATCCCCGGGTTCCAAGGAACGCCTGGTCGCGTTTTAACCATCATGAATAGGTCGGGGAGTTCGATTCTTCCTAGACTGCTCCATACATGCAGGTCAGGCGGGTAATCACCGATAAATGCGGGTTATCCCACGGGCCGACGTCGCCGAGCAGCGTGACGAGCGCACGTTCGCAGCGGGCGGTCGTCTCTTCGTCGTAGGCGCTGTAGTGTTCCTTGCTCAAAATCGGATCACGTCCTGACGAATTCGGTCAGCCTGTTCTTTCCCTCGGCGCGGATCTCGTCGCAGGTCGCAGTACAGGCGGAACGGATTGACGGTCCAGACGCCTCCGACACTCGACCGAAAGGTAAGCGGCGCGTCCCCTGGCTCCTGTTTGAGCAGAATGTTGTGTCCGTCGGGCACAGGCTCGGCGCCCACCGTGTGAACCGCCAAGTCGAGATCGGCGGACTCGGTGACCCAAATGTCCACCACCGGAATCGATGTCACGAATGGTGCCAACCGTGCGGCGCCGGCAGGCCCAGTGACGGCGTGATCAACGCCTGCATCGGTCAGTTGTTCGCTCAAGATATGCGCGTGAGCGCGCGCGTCGCGCGCAAGGCGGAATGCGCGGACGTGTTTGACGCGACGGTCGCGTAACTCTTCGGCCAGCAGATCGAGCAGGGCAGTGGTGTTGGAGATACGACGGACTCGCTTCGGGCCGGCGCCGTCAACGGTGATCAGGCCCTCGCGCTCCAGCCGCGAAAAGACGCGGTGCGCCAGGGCGGGCGATACCTCAGCGGTGGTCGCTAGATCGGCCACGCGCCACCAGCGCTGCGGTTCCCGCAGGAGGGCTTGGGCCGCGACGCCTGCCTTGCCGGTTAGCTTGACCGGCGGATCGACGTTGTCCCCATGGCGTTCGGGCTTGGCGGGACGGCCCTCGGTCCAAACGAAGATCCCGGGTAGGTCAATGCGGATGTTGCCCTGAGCATCGATCAGCCCGATACCAGCGTCCTGGAGAATTCGACGCGCTTCCTCGGTCGAAGTTCGGGCAACCGTCAGTAAGTGGGTATCCGGGGGGAGTGCCTCGGCGGACTTGATCAGCTGATGCGCCTTCGCGGTGTTGATCGCGGCCTGCGCTGTGATTTCTACGATGTGGCGGACGTTGCCTGCACGGACGATGACGTCGGCGCGCCGGCCATCGTCCGATACGGCCTCTGCTGTCACGCCGGGAACATCTCGAAGGATGTTGAGGGCGGCCAGTTCGACAGGGCCGCTGATATTTACAATCTTAGGTACCTTCACAGTGTGTGTAAATATACGCCAGATAGTAAATAACGGGCAATGGCGTGATCCACGGCTAGCGGGCCTAAGACACCTGTCGCCAGGACCTGCGCTCCCGGCGGGGTTGGATTCCCTGGGCTCGAAGCTGCTCCTGCTGCCGTTTTGGGGGCGCAACTCCGCAACCACGTCGCCGAGCTCGGCGCACTGCCGGGATCGATTAGCGAGCAGAAGAATCGGCGGCCCGCCTCGCCGAGTTGCCCGAACACTGGCGCTCGATTGCGCGCCCGCGATCCGGTTCGGCCGATGAAACACTTCTTGACGGTCTGCTGGATGTCCCGATCTTCAGTGCCGATACCGCCCAACGGCTCACCGGGACAACAGATGCCAGCACATACCGGGCCCTCGCGCGGCTGACCGGGGTCGGCATCCTCGAAATTTTGTCGGCGGGTACGCGCAACCGCGTGTGGGCCGCCGCGGATGTGCTGGCCGAGCTCGATGCCCTCAGCGATGCGATCGGCCGACGGGTCAGCCCAACCGGGAGCTGATAGCGCATGCGCTCGTCAAGCAGCGCAGCCCATTGGTGCCGACCCGCGTGCAAGGCCTTGCTCTGGATGCGGGTGCCCGCAATCACTACGACCGGCGCCAGCCACAGCCACCGCGTCCGCCGCAGTTGGGGCTGCTCCGCGTAGCCGAGAACCACCCAGCCGCGGGACCGCTCATCCTGCTGATCTCTCGAACACCGCTGCCCACCGCGGGCATCGGCTTCCAGGTCGTCGACCTCGTCGGTTCCGCGATGGAACGGCTCATGCACCGGAATTTCCGCCTTTATCAGGGGTGGGGCCCGATCGTAGCGATGGTCAACGCGTCGGCGCCAGGTCCATACACCCACCAAATGCGCCACGCAGAGGGCGTGCGGTTCTCCACGTAGGACTCCCACACGTCCTCACCGTTGGGGCCAGTCAGGGAGTGGTACTTGTGCGACTCAAGACCAGGGTGCGACGGACCGATGTCCCGCAGCAGGCGCAGCGCCTTCCGGACCTTTTTCGTCTTCACGTCACGTGGGCGAGTGAGAAGATCGTCGATGATGGCTTGCGCTTCGGCTGTGTAATACAACGTGAACGGTGGGGCGCTCATTCGTCGGTGTCGTCGCCGCTCAGGTAATCGTCGCGCTGAGATACCCTGCCCGCCGCGGAATCGGCCAGCCCGCGAAGGAGGGAGTTCCGGACGGAATCGTTCTCCCACACCAGCAACTCGCGCTGCGGGATAGACGCCATCGGCGTCAGCAGCAGCTCGCCGGACGCGCGGCGCGAGACCAGGAAGCGGTCATTGTGGTGCACGCCGATTCGACCGAAGGCGATGCGCGCACGATCATCTGCCGTGACCTCGGTTACAGGCTCGAACGCGGGATCAGCGGTCACGGCGCACCCCTCTCCAATAGGACTTCTCTAGCACCTAGCCAGTATGCGTCCAGCGCCAAGGATGGGCAATGGAGAAGAATGGGTAATACCCACGGCCACTAGATCGCGCGGGCTGTGGTGATGTTATGGCGCCAATGTAGCGATTGTTAGGACATATAGACAACGCTACAATTGCATCATGCCGTCCGACTACAGCGTTGCCGAGACTGGCGACGGCCTGCAGGTTCGAGGCGTCAGCCGGGCGGAACTTACCGAGGCGTTGGACCTACTGGGCCACGTCCGTGCATTGCGCGCTGAGCACCCGACAAATCGCGGCCTTGCTGAGAGCGTGTTCCTGGAGCGGTTCGAATCGATGCTGACCGGGGGCCGCGGTGAATGGGCTGAGGCGGCAGAACTGTATAACGCGGTGCGTGCCTTGCAGGCTGAGCATGCGGATGCCACTCGGGATGAACTTCTACGCGCACTGATGGGTCGAAGCATCAGCCTGACGCCGGTTGCCACGCTTGATCAAGCGCGGGAACTGGCAACCCACCGCCATGCATTGTTGGCGACGCCGTACCACACCTACGAATCGTTAGGCCGGTTACGTGGGGACAAGGATGAGTCGGCTACCAGAACATGGGTCTCGCGTCGTCGTGCTGCTCACGAGCTGTTCACCGTCACCCACAAGGGCAGGGTTCTGATACCGGAGTTCCAATTCGACGGTCAGGGTGCGCCACGTGCTGAGCTACGGCCGATCCTCTCGGCACTCGCCGATGGGGGCGTGCAGGGCTGGCCGCTTTGGACTTGGCTCACCAAGCCGACGAGTTTTCTGTCTGGCCAGGTTCCGGAGCAGGCCGCTTTGACTGACCCGATACGAACGTTGCGCGCGGCGCAGCGTTTTGCAGCGAACTCTTCGGTTTGAGCCTCGTTCGTCGCGCATGGCTACGTCACCACCGCCTCAAGATATCGTTTGCCCGGACCCTAAGGGCTGCAGTGTTATTGGAAAGCTGCCGGTGCTGAATACTGTTCATCTTCACGAAGATCGGCTGCTCTACCGGGTGTATGACGGAACGTACGGCTACGACGAATTCAACCCAGGGTACGGCGACAGCCGTTTTGCACCGATCGACGACCCAGTAACGGGCAAGCGTTTGCCGAGCATGTATCTGGGCGAAACGGCCGCTACCGTGCTACTCGAGACCGTCTTCCACGATGTTCACCAGCAGGGCAGCATGGTCGTCTACCAGCAGCACCTCCACGAAAAGCTCCTGGCGCACATCCTGGTACCTGTTCGCGCAACACTTGGGGATCTGCGGGATCCGCAACTGGCGAAGCTGGGTGTGAAGCGTAGTGAAGTCGTATCGAGTTCGGCTGAACACTATCCGTGCACTCGTCGTTTGGCCATCGCGGCGCTCGAACAGTCGCATGACCCACCGCTGCAGGGGTTGATCTGGCATTCCCGGCAAGCAGAGTTGGTTGGCCGGCCGCCCGAAGAGGTCATTGTGCTCTTTGGAAATGACCGGTACCCGTCGACACGTGGGGTATGGCAGCGTAGCGTCCCCGGTTCACAAAACCTCTATGAAGGGCCGGGCCGACTGCGCGTCGAGCAGGTCGCCAACGAACTGCGCGCGTTGATTGAGACGGGAGCGTCGTAGACCAGGCGGATGGGCGGCCGTCTCTCCTATTGACGCGGAATGTCGTTAATCGCGACGCGGCGACGGCCGGTCGCCCGATGCCAGCGCCCGCAACTCCGCTACCGCTTCATCCGCCGTCGGCGCGCTCTCGGGATCGATCAACGACTGAATCATCAAGCCGAGCACGACCGCCAACGCCACCGAGCCGCCCATCTCCTCCCGCGCGCGCTGCTGGCCTTCGGCGAGACGCGCGCGCAGTTCGTCGTTGCGTTGGGCTTGCACGATTGCTTCCAGGTGCGAGGTCCACAGCTCCTTGTCGGTGGTGAAGGACTCGAGCATCGCCTGCCACCGCTCTATCGCCGTGGCCGGCTGACCGTCGGGCGCCATGCGGGTGTCGAGTTCGTCGAGTTCTTCCAGCAGTGCCTGTACCAGCAGGCGTTCGCGGCTGCCGAAGTGATAGCCGATGGCGGCATGGCTGACGCCGGCCGCCGCGGCGATGTCGCGCACCGTCGTATTCGCCCAGCCTCGTTCGACCAAGCAGCGCTTGGCCCCCTCCAGCAGATCCTCACGGTTGCCCACAAGGGCAGGTTAGCCAGGCCGACCGACATTGCACAAATGGATTGACCATATGGATTGACCATTTGGACAAATCGGGGGTACGGTACGGAAACCAACGGACCCCACCGTGGGGCCCGCAGAGCAGGAGGTGCCGGTAATGGCGCACGAAGTCATCGAGCGTGTTGAGCAGATCGCTGCCCAGCTGGCCGGTACCGCCGAAGACAGTGAACGGCTCGGCAAGCTGTCCGAGGAGTCAGTGGCCCTGATTCGCCAGGCCGGCGTGATGCGGATGCTGCAGCCGACCGACTTCGGTGGTTACGCCGCGCACCCGCGCGACTTCGCCGAGGCGGTCATGGCGGTGGCCAAGCACTGCGGCTCCACCGGCTGGGTGTGTGGCGTCGGGGGAGTGCATCCCTGGGAGATGGCGCTGATGGATCGCCGGCTGCAAGCCGAGATCTGGGCCGATGATCCCGACACCTGGATCGCCTCTCCCTATGCCGCGCAAGGGATTGCGACCCCCGTCGAGGGCGGTTATCGGTTGACCGGGCGGTGGAACTTCTCCTCCGGTACCGACCACTGCCAGTGGATCTTCCTGGGCGCGCGCGTCGGCGGCGCCGAGGGCGGGCCGCCGAAGGTGCTGCACGTCGTGCTGCCGCGCGCCGACTACACCATCGTCGAGGACTCCTGGGACGTCATTGGCCTGTCGGGCACCGGCAGCAAGGACATCATCGTCGACGAAGCGTTCATCGCGGCCTACCGCACCATCGACTTCGAGCACGTCGCCTCCGGTGCCAGCGCCGCCGAGGCGGCCGGGCGCACCGAGACCCTCTACAGGCTGCCGTTCTGGGCGATGTTCCCGCTCGGGATCACCGCCGCGCTTATCGGGATCACCGAGGGTGCGCTGGCAGCGCATCTGGATTATCAGCGCGACCGGGTGGCCGCTACCGGCACCAAGATCAAGGACGACCCGTACGTGCTCTACGCGATCTCGGAGGCCGCCGCGGAGATCGCCGCCTCACGGGTGCAACTCCTGGACGGCATCAGCCGAATGTACGACCTCGCCGACGCCGGCAAGGAGATCAGCTTCGAGGATCGCTCGCTGGTGCGGCGCAACCAGATTCGCTGTGCCTGGCGGGCCGTGGCCGCGGCCGATGCGATCTTCGCCCGCTCCGGGGGGAACGCCGCGCGCCGGAACAATCCGCTGCAGCGGTTCTGGCGCGACGCCCACGTCGGGCTGGGGCACGCCATCCAGACCCCGGGGAGCATCTATCACTCCAGTGCCCTGACCTCGATGGGTTTGCAGGCGCCGCCGGCGCTGCTGGCGATGATCTGAGGGGTGGGCGCTTCTCGGGACTGTCTACCGAGTGACCTACACGATGAACTGGTGCGCGCTTACGCGCTCAGCTGAGAAGTAGATCGGTGAAAGCTCGGACCGCCACCTGGGCGTCGGCGCCTGCCACGGTGCTGTCGACCTCGGGGTGGTCCACGGTGAATTGGTCCACGTAGGCGGCGCTTCCCTGTGCAGAGCTACCGTCGAAGTTCGCTCGCAGATCTAGCAGCTGGGTGTGGAGTGCGCCGATCGATGCACCGAATACGTCGCGGACTCGCGCGGCTGCGGCGAACGCGTCACCATAGTCGTTGTGCAGCAGTACGAATGCGATGTCGTACCAGTCTTTCGGCTTGCGCCTGCCGTGGGCCGCTGCCAACTTGGCGAGTAGGAAGCCCGCCAATCCGGTGACGTTGATGTCGACTTCTCGCCATGTTCCGTGGTCGTATGCGCGGAGCCGCTGAATCACGATGTCCTGTGCGGCGTATGCCGTACCGCGCAGGTTCGCTGCACCGAGCTGATCGCACCCCTCAAAGTGGACGGTGGCGTTGTTGGGCTGGTCGTCGAGATCGGCCAGCAGCTCGAATTTGACGATCGCCCGCGGTGGGTCGGACAAGCTCCAGCGCCAGACCCGCTCATCGTCCGGAGCGAATTCGGCGTTTCTCAGTGCTTGTTCCAGCCGGGCAGCGTGAACAGATCCGCGCGCTATCTCTAAATTGACCTGAACGTCGACGTCGGTCGTTCCAGCGTGCCGCCACTGGGAGCCGGAGCACAGCAACGCGGGTACCAGCCCTCCGAGAAGCACAAACTCGGGACGGCCACCGTAGTGGTGGGCGACCCGCACCAGGGCCAACTCGGCGGCACGCCGGGCAGCGGCGGACCGCTGGGGTTCCTCATCACTCATTTCGTCATCTCCTGGCGCAGATGCTCGGCCGCGTCTTCACCGCGCACTCCTGTTGTGCGTAGATCGGCGTAGGCGCGAGGCCACGGCATCGACCAAAAGCCGACAGTGCTCTCCTCGCTGAGGGCGGCGCCCGCGGGGGTCGGGAAGGGGCGCAACACCAGACGGCCCCCGACGATCTCCTGCAATCCAGCCAGTTGCGCTACGCGGCGAAGGTCACTCCAGGTACGGCCCTCTACATAGATCTCCATGGGTGAGATCTCCGTCTGTACCGGTGCTAGGACGCTCGCCGACAAAGCGCTGGTGGCGGCCCAACGGATGCCGGCGGCGTCCCAGAGTCGACCGGTTGTAATCACTCCGGCGATCGGGTCGCGCCACAGTACGCCGACGGGAATCGAGATCGGTGATCGAAGATGTTCAGCCGCATCGGCGTACGCGTCCACGAACAGATCTCGATCCACGACTTGGCGCCCGGCCTTGGGGCCGCGCTCTACCGCCTTCGCCAGGTGGCGCTCATCCTCAAGGAATTTCAAGGCTGTAACGACGCTTCCCGTCGAAAGCCCAGTCGCGTTCGCAACCGATGACACGGTGGGGTTTGCCCGGTCAGAAAGGATTGCCTCGCAGACTGCCAGGGTGGCGCGACGCCAGTCGAGCCGTGTCTTGTGCAGGAGGTCGGGTTGCTGCACCTTCACAACAAGCTTTCCCGGCACAGCGATTTGGGCGTCGCCGGATTCGTCGACCCAGCCCACCTGCGCGTCAGTCGCCGCTTTGCGGGCCCCGGGCGACATCTTGGGGGCTGCGAGTATGTCCGGCCGCGGCTGCTTTTGAAGTGCTTCGGCGACTTGCCGGGGCCATCCGGTCGGCAACCATCTGGCCCGGAGGTCGATTCCGGCCACTGTCACGATCACATCGCGGTTGAGTTCGTTGTCCAGGCGAGGGCGCAGTCCGACGCCGCGCTCCGGGAGCACGGCGTCAAGCGCATTCACGATTCTCTCGGGGTAGGACACGCAGTCGATAGTACCTCAGTGATGGCATATACCTCACTGATTTAGTGAGGTACGATGATTTAGCGAGGTTGCGTACTCAAGCCGCAGGGCTGTAAGCCGTTTAGTGCACGTGAGTTCCAGATGCGATATCCGCCAGGCGGCGCGTGGGGCGCGGAGCTACGAAGTTGCGGGCGCCGAAGACTAACGAATCACTCCGGCGGTCGTCCTGATTCTGCTGAATGAATCAAGGGTGTTGTCAAAGGTATTGAGGAATCATTTCAGCGCCGGACGATACTGACGATGCTGCCTTCGGTTCGTCCGTCAGCAATCGTGTCGCGGACCAATGGCTTGAGCGCCTCCAGCTGCTGCGGTGCGTCTAGCAACGCAGGGGCCGCGGTGATAAGCGCCGCGGTGGGCTACTGCACGACCCCGCTCGTCGATGAGGCGCTAACCGGAGTGTCTACGAGGTGCCTCACACAAAAGTGAGCGCGAAGTAGTGGCTGGTGCCTCACGCATGGTGAGCGCGTGGGGGGCTTGCGTTACTTCGTCTTGGCCAATCGGTTGATTGACGGTTGCAATGCT
>Ga0153954_1001845_pt1 | contig 10249 bp, 12 predicted proteins | sample TSFL038MetaG_FD_102277 | JGI IMG/M metagenome (GOLD analysis project Ga0153954, IMG submission 102277) | Attine ant fungus gardens microbial communities from Florida, USA - TSFL038 MetaG | ecosystem: Host-associated > Fungi > Mycelium > Unclassified | place: USA: Florida, Wekiwa Springs State... | reverse complement strand
TAGCGCCATATCGCCTTCTTGTCTGTGACCGCCGGCGTTCATTCGCGGAGGAAAACCGAGGAATCGAGCGGATATCTGGGCCAATTGTCCGGGCCTGGCAAGTTCGGCGAGGGCCTCGCCCGCGGTCCGACCGCCTGCCCGCCCAGCCTTGCGACGCCGTTTCGCCGTCACCATATCGCCGAAATGACCGACCCTCTCCCATCCCTCTCTCCCGTCTGGACTCTCGATTCCGACAACCTCGATCAGGGCCCCGGCGCTCCCTCGAGCCCTAGCGACGCGGCTCTGCTTGATGACTATTCGCGAGTCGTCAGCGGCGTCGTCGACCGCGTCGGCCCGAGCGTGGTGCGCATCGACGTGCGCAAACAGGGCCGCAGCGCAGGCTCGGGCTCCGGCGTCATCATTTCCTCCGACGGCCTCGCGCTGACCAACAGCCATGTCGTGCAAGGCTCGCGCGCGGTTCATCTCACCACGCTCGAAGGCCGTGAGCTTCAGGCGCGCGTGCTCGGCGACGATCCCGACACAGATCTTGCGCTGCTGAGGGTCGAGGCCGACGTATCGCTGCCCGCGGCGAAGCTCGGCGACAGCGCCAAGCTCAAGCGCGGACAGATCGCAATCGCCATCGGCAATCCGCTCGGCTTCGACGCGACGGTGACGGCAGGCGTCGTCTCGGCGCTCGGACGGTCGCTGCAATCGCGAACGGGAAGGATGATCGAGGACGTGGTGCAGACCGACGCACCGCTCAACCCCGGCAATTCAGGCGGTCCGCTCGTATCGTCGACCGGCGAAGTCATCGGCATCAACACCGCCGTCATCATGGGCGCGCAGGGCATCTGCTTCGCCGTGGCCTCGAACACGGCGAGCTTCGTCGCAGGCGAAATCGCTCGGCATGGACGCGTGCGTCGGGCTTATGTCGGGGTCGGCGCCGCGACGATGGCGATTCCGCGCCGCATTGCTCTCCGGCTCGCCCTCCAACAGGGGACCGGCGCGCGGCTTCTCTCCGTCGATCAGGCGGGGCCGGCGGCGCAGGCAGGTCTCCTCTCCGGCGACCTCGTCATCGCCCTCGACGGCAAGCCCGTGACGAGCGTCAGCGACCTCGTGCGCGCGCTCGACGCGGACAAGATCGACCGTACCGTCAGCGTCGATTTCCTGCGCCGGTCGGAGCAGCTGAGGGTGTGGATCGGACCGGTGGAGCGCCCGCTCGCGGCGTAAGGGCCAATTGTAGCCGCGTTCGCTGCGCGCGACGACGCGGTCGACGACCGGCCCTACAAGGCGCTGCGTCGCGCCTGCGTGGAATGGGCGGGGGCGAACTCAGTGCCGACGGGAATCGGAGGCTCGAGTGCGAAGGCGCCTTTGTGCGTGACGGACGTCGGCGCTCGCAAGAAGAGACGCGTCACTCCGAAAAGCACGATGAGAGCTTGCGCTGCGACGAGCATGTAGGACAAGCCTCGCGGCGTGGCCGACATGGCGAATCCCGCGATCAAGGGACCGGCCGCAGCGCCCGCGCCATGCGCCAGCAGCAGACCGCCTGACGCCGCGACCATCTCCTCTTGCGCAACGGAATCGCTTAGGTGAGCGAGCGCCAAGCTGTAGGTCGGGATGATCATGCCGCCGAACAGCGCGACGCAAAGATAAAGGAGCCACGGATAAGCGTCGCCGGGCACAAGTACGAGCATCAGCGCGAGACTCGCAGCCGCGGCGGCGGCCGCCCCGATGATGACGAGGCGGCGGTCAAAACGATCCGAGAGCAACCCGAGCGGCCAAGCCGCCACGAAGCCGCCGAGGGTTCCGCACGCCATGAAAATTGCGATCTGGCCGGTGCTCAGGCCTCGCTCATCCGCGAAGATCGGGCCGAGGGTGAAGAAAGCGCCGGTCGTCACGCCACCAAGAAATCCCGCCGCGACGCCTAACGGCGAGTCGCGGTAGAGGCGGCTCAAGCCGACATGGCCGCTTTCGCCGGGCGGCCCCGGCGCCGTGCCTTGGGTCAGAGCGACCGGCACGAGCGCGAGCGAAATGATGCATGCGATGATGCAGAACGGCTTGAAGCCTGCCGGGTCTGTCGTGGGCAGGAGAAGCTGCCCGCTTATGCCGGCCAGCAATCCCGTCATTCCGTAAATGCTCAGGACCTGCCCTCTGTTCTCGGAACTCGCGCCGGCGTTCAGCCAGCTCTCGACCACGATGAACATGCCCGCGAAACAGAATCCGGTCAGCGCTCGCGCCGCCATCCACACATATGGATTGATCACGAGAAGATGCACGAGCGGCGCGGCGCCAGCGATCGCTCCGAAAGCCGCGAAAGTTCGAATGTGGCCGACCCGCCGTATCAACGCGGCGGCGCGCAGCGATCCGAGAATGACGCCAACCCAGAAGCCGGCGCCGACCGCGCCGATTTGCGCTAGCGTAAAGCTCTCGATCTCACCGCGGATGCTGAGAATCGTGCCCTGAAACGTATTGCCCGTCTGCATGAGAAAGAAGCCCAGAAGCAGGGCGGGCAAGGCAGGAATCGCGGCCAATAAGCTCGCCGGCATTTCCGCTCCTTTCCTTGACGTTCGCGCCTTGGCCGGAAGGCCACGCGTCGCTGAGCGCCCCTCAAGCCTTCGGCTTGACGAGCGGACCTGGAAGCGCTCGCTCCGCGTCATCCTCCAGCGCCTGCTCGTGGGAGCGGATGAAGCGCGCGGCGACGAGCGCGCAAATCACGGCGATGATGAGCACGGCGATCCCCACGGGGCGCGCGTAATACTCAAAGGCGCGGCCCAGCAGGTAGCCGCCGACTCCAAAGATCGTCGCCCAAACGACGCCGCCCGCCGCATTGAAGAGAAAAAACGCCTCCCACTTGTAGTGGTTGACGCCAGCGAGAAACGCCGCAAAGGCGCGCAGAACCGCAACGAAGCGGCCGAAAAACACGATCTTTCCGCCGTGCCGCAGAAAGAGATATTGCCCGACCTTGAGTCGCTTTTCGTCCAGGTGAAGATAATGCCCGTATCGGTAGATCAGCGGAAAGCCCAGCTCGCGGCCAATCCAGTAGCCGCAATTGTCGCCAAGGATTGCGCCCATCGCAGCCGCCGCGATCACCCAGTAGATCGTGAGGGCGCCCGACGCGGCGAAAATCGCAGCCGTGACCAGGACCGTCTCGCCGGGCATCGGAATCCCGGCGCTCTCCATCGCGACGACCAGAAAGACCGCGAAATAGCCGTAAGTCGTGACGAAATGCTGCAGATGCGGAAGGAGCTCCATGTCAAGGCGACGCCTTGGCTCCGGTCAGGCGGCGCGCGTTCGCCCGCACCTTGCGCCGCGCGGGCGCGGCGGCGGCTTGAACGACGGCGGCGAGGCCAGCCGAGACATCCGCTGGGGTGCGCACGCCTCCGAACGCAGCTTTGATGAAGAACGCGCCCCAGGCCGCCTGAGCGGCGAAAGCGCCTTCGATGGCCGCCTCGACCTTCTCCTCGACCATGAGTCGCGCTTCACGCGCTTTCGCCGATTGCCGCCCTGCTGGCGAGAGGAATTTTTGGGTGCGCGCGGCGATCGTCAACACCGCGTCGGCGCCGGTTCGAGCATTGGCCCTGGCGATCACGAGAGAGCGCTTAGCGAGGCGCCGCGAAACCATGGAGACCCCCTGTCGACGTCCGATCGCCACGATCAAGAAAAAAGGCGCCCACGCCACGCAGCATGAGGCAAGTTTGGAGGAGCGGCAAGTCTGGCCCGCGCGTCAGGGCAGAGGATCGATGCGATACTGGATGAATCCCGGGCGGTGCGCGACCAAGTCGTAGAGCCGGCGCGCGACGGCGTTCGTCTCGTGCGTGTTCCAGTACACCCGCGCGGCGCCCGCCTCTTTCGCCGCGTCGACGACGGCGGCGATCAGCGCCCGTCCGACGCCGCTCCCTCTCGCCGCCTCGCTGACATAGAGGTCCTGAAGGTAGCACTGCGAATTGATGAGCCAGGTGCTGCGTTGAAACAAATAATGCGTCAAACCGATGAGCTCGCCGCCGCGATCGGCGACAAGCGCATGCACCGGCTCGAGCGGATCGAAAATGCGGGCGAAGGTCACATCGGCGACTTCGTCGCTCCACGGCGCGCGGTAAAAATCGAGATAACCGCGCCACAGCGGCGTCCACTGATCCCGGTCCCGGCGCTCGATCGCGCGCACTTTGAAATCCGCCAACCCACCCTCCTCCAACGCCGACACAACAGAAGGCTAACACGATCGACGGCGGCCGCCATCTTGACAAGCGCGCTTCGAATGGACTGGCTTGCCCGCGCCTACCGCCTTCTCCGGCAGGGAGTGAAAATGACCCGCGCGCCCTTCGTTCTCGCTGGCGTTGCAGCCCTTATGGGCGCGGCCGGCGTCGCGCTGGCGGCAGCGGGCGTGCATGAGAATGGGGGCGAGCTCGCAGAGCGAGCCGCGCTGTTCCTGCTCTTGCACGCCGCCGCAGCCATCGGCATCGCCGCGCACGTTCGGATCGCGACCGCCTCAGCGCGTGCGCTTCTTATGGTCGGCTTCGTCATGGAGGCCGGCGCGATCCTGTTTTCCGCGGAGCTCGCGATGCACGTCTTCACCGGCGAGCGGATTTTCCCCTTCGCCGCGCCGATCGGCGGAACAACCATGATGCTGTCGTGGATCGCGCTGGCGATCGTCTTTGCGGCTGCGAGCCGGCGAGAAGCTTGATTCCAGCAGGGGGAACCGCTCCCGAATTTTTGAGTTTTGCCGAGGTTGACGGGTCCGCCAGCCGAGCCTACGCTTTCCCGTGCGCTAAAGTTGCGCGTTGGAGCGATTGCAGGAGGTTACCCATGCAAACTGTGCTCATGCGCGGCAAAGCCGCGTTTCACATGCGTCGTGTCGGCCTGTCCGCCGCGATTTTGACGGCTGTTCCGCTTATCGTCAGTCTGGCGACGCCGAACCAAGCCTACGCTGGCTGCGGGGTTAGCCACCCGTCGGGCGTTCACGCGGCGTCGACCAGCACCGCGGCTCATTCTGCGAGTGGCATTTCCGCGGCGTCCGGAGGCGGGTCCGGATGTTCGGCGGGAGTGAGCACTTCACCACTGAAGGGCCTACCGACCACCAGTTCGGGCAAGGTGGTCGAGACGGGGGGTTCTCACGCCACGCGTGAGGCAAAGCACGAGAGGACCGCCGCGACGAAGATGACAAACGCGAGCGCCCATCTGCGCGGGGTTAAGGCGCCACATCACGGTTGATGCGCCTAGTCGCGCACGAAGTCGAACTTATCCACGTCCACGAGCCCCTTGTCGGTGATCTTGAGATGCGGGATCACCGGGAGGGGCAGAAAGGCGACCTGCAGGAAGGGCTCGGGGAGCGTCACCCCCAGCCCCTTCGCGGCGGCGCGCAGCGGCGCCAACCCCTCGCGCACCGATTCGAAGCTCGCCAGGCTCATCAGGCCCGCGACCGGGAGGGGTAGTTCGGCCACCACTTTCCCTTCGCGCGCCACCGCGAACCCGCCCTCGATCTCGCGTAAGCGATTGACCGCCACGGCCATGTCGCTCTCGTCGACGCCAACGACGCATAGATTGTGGCTGTCATGTCCGACCGAGGAGGCGATCGCGCCGCGCTTCATGCCGAATCCGTTGACGAAGGCCGTCGCCCGGTTGTCGTTGACGCCGTGGCGGGCGACAACCGAGACCTTGACGATATCCTGACCCAGATCGACCCCCCGTTCGCCCTGTTTGAACGGCAGCGTCACCGGAACGCGCTCGGTGATGATCTTGCCTGGAACGACCCCGATGGCCTGCGTCGAGGGGCCCTGCCCTTTCGCGATGAAATCCGCCGCTTCGACCCGCCGCGCCTTGACGCTTTCGCGGCCGACCGGCGGGAGAATCGCGCGGGCGGCGAATAAGGACTCGTCCACCACGCGCCCCCGAGCCATCGTCATGGAGACGGCGCAATGGTCGAGGTCGTCGATGACGACGAGATCGGCGCGCCAGCCGGGCGCGACCAAGCCGCGGTCCCTGAGGCCGAAGATGCGCGCAGCCGAGATGGTCGCGGCGCGATAGGCGGCGAGCGGCGGCGCGCCCAGCCTGATCGCCGTGCGGATCATGAAATCGAGGTGGCCCTCCTCCGCGATGTCGAGCGGATTGCGGTCGTCCGTGCAGAGAGCGATGAATGGCGAATTGCGCTCGGTGATGATCGCGGCGAGAGCGTGCAGATCCTTGCACACCGAACCTTCGCGAATGAGCAATTGCATGCCCTTGGATAGCTTTTCCTTGGCCTCGGGAAGGTTCGTGACCTCGTGGTCCGTGCGTGGGCCGGCGCTCAAGTAGCCATTGAGCGCGGCGCCGCGGAGGAGCGGGCTGTGTCCATCGATCGGCCGAGTCTGGAAGGCCGCGAGCTTGGCGAGGCAGGACGGGTCGCGCGACAGCACGCCTGGAAAGTTCATGAATTCAGCGAGACCAAGCACTTTCGGGTGATCGGCGACCTGCAGGAGATCGTCGGCCTCGAGGCGAGCGCCCGAGGTTTCGAGCGCTGTCGCCGGCACACAGCTCGAAAGCTGGATGCGGAGGTCCATCGCCGTCAGCATCGCCGCTTCAAGGAAATAGCGCACGCCCGCGAGCCCCAGCACGTTGGCGATCTCATGGGGATCGCAGATCGAGGTCGTCACGCCGTGGGCCAGCACGCAACGGTCGAATTCGAGCGGCGTCAGAAGCGAGGATTCGACGTGGCAGTGCGTGTCGATGAACCCGGGAACGACGACTTTGCCGCCCACGTCGATCTCGCGGGCGCCGCGATATTCCCCCATCGTCCCCACGATGCGGTCGTCGCAGATCGCAACGTCGCTTTTGACGAGTTCGCCGCTGACGAGATCGAAGATCCGCCCGCCCTTCAAGACGACGTCGGCCGCCGCCAGCCCCTGCCCTTGCTCGATGGCGCGCTTGAGAAAGCCGATGGCGTCGCTCATGCGCTCTACCCTTCACAGTCCGGCGCGAAATCCCGAAGGCATTGTCTCAAGCTTGTCGCGGCCCCTCAAGGGCCAATCCGTCTGTCACCCGAACGGGCTGAGCGAGACAAAGCGATTCCTTTTGACCCCGCGCGCGAATCGTTCTCTCTCGAAGGCTATGCTGTCGCCTGTCCTCTCCATCCAGTCGCATGTCGTCTACGGCCATGTTGGAAACGCGGCCGCTGTGTTTCCTCTCCAGCGGCTCGGGCGCGAAGTCTGGCCGCTCATGACGGTGCAGTTTTCCAGTCATGTGGGCTACGCGGGGTGGCGCGGCCGCGCGTTCGACGCGGCCATGATCGACGAGTGCGTGGCTGGCCTGGAGGCTATAGGCGTGCTTCCGCGCTGCGCCGGTCTCCTGACAGGCTATCTCGGCAAGGCGGAGATTGGCGCGGCGGCTCTGCGCGCTCTGGACCGCCTTCGGGCGGCCAACGGCGAGGCCGCCTACGCCTGCGATCCAGTGATCGGCGATGTCGGCACAGGGATTTACGTGGGGCCAGGCGTCGGCGAATTCTTCCGTGACCAGGCTTTGCCGTTGGCGACGATCGTCACGCCAAACGCTTTCGAGCTCGAATGGCTGACCGGCGAACGGGCGAACACGTTGCAAGCGGCTCGCCGCGCGATCGCTTCCCTGAGACAACGGGGGCCGCGAATCGTGGCGGCGACGTCTCTCCAGCTCGACGATACCCCCGCCGGCGCTCTCGACGTCTTGGCCGGAGATGAAACCGGGCTTTGGCGCGTGCGCACGCCGAAGCTGCCGATTTCGGTCAACGGCTCCGGCGATCTGTTCGCGGGGTTGTTCTTTCATCATTGGCTCGAGACCCATGACACCCGCTCAGCGCTATCCCACGCGACGTCCGCGGTTCATGCGGTCGTGAAAGCGACGCTTGAGGCCGGCTCGCGTGAACTCGTCCTCATAGCCGCTCAAGACGAATTGATCTGGCCTTCGCAACATTTCGACGCAGAGTCGATTTGATCGACATGGCGGCCGCATTTACTTTTCTTACATATCGGCGCATGACTGGGCGGATTTCGATGTACAATGCGACGGTGAGCGAGGGAGCGTAGATCATGCGTCGGATCAGGTTGTTGAGCGCCGTCGCGTTGGGAATCCTTGTCGGCTCATCTTGCGCCGAGGCGCAGACGGTTCATCATCGCGCCCACCATCAGCCAGCCGCCAGCCCAGCCGGCCACGACATCACTGTTCGCAAAGGGGTCGAGCCCTGGCTGACGCTCGGCACCTGGGCTCCGGTGGGGTCGCGTAATGGCTATGCGCTCGACACGTTGCAGTCGCCGACTCAGCGCAACACGGTGCAGGGCACGTTCGTCGGGATGCGGGGCAACGACCGGTTGCCGAATGAGGTCTCCCTCCCTCAAGCGAACAGGCCATTGATCACTGTCTCATCGCCTGGGCTCGGTGGGCCGTTGTTCGACTGGTATTAACGGGGTTCACCCGCGCGCTATAGGAGTTCGGGGGGACACGGACTCTTAGCGATGGCGCGCAGGTTTCACACGCTCGATGTCTTTACCGACAAAGCCCTAGCGGGCAACGCGCTCGCTGTGGTCCTCAATGCGGACGGGCTCGACGATGTACGCATGCAGGCGATCGCGGCGGAATTCAACCTGTCCGAGACCGTGTTTGTCTTCGAACCAAGGAATCCGACCAACAGCGCGCGCGTGAGGATTTTTACGCCGAAACGGGAATTGCCGTTCGCCAGCCACCCGACCGTCGGAACGGCGGCGCTCATCGCCCAGCAACGGGCAGGCGATCTCCTCAAGGCCCAAGATCTCAGAATTGTGCTTGAAGAGCCGATCGGCGACGTCGTCTGCGTGGCGCGCAGGCGTCAGGGGCAAGCGCTCGCGGCCTATTTCGAGCTGCCGAAGCTGCCCGAGCGCCTCGACCGCAAACCGCCCTTGAGAGCCGAAATCGCGACCGCGTTCGGCCTCGAGGCGGGGGATATCGGTTTTGACGGGCACGAACCCAGCCTGTTCACGGCGGGAGCGCCCTTTCTGTTCATCCCGATCCGGTCCCTCGAAGCAATCGGACGCGCTGCGCCAAGCGTGACGCCCTGGGCGACCAAGGACGGGCCGGCCTCGTTCCTCTACACGTGGGAGACGGCGCGCCAAGGATCAGCCTACCATGCACGCATGTTCGCGAGCGGATGGGGCGTGACCGAGGACCCGGCGACCGGCAGCGCGGCGGCGGCGTTCGCGGGCGTCGTGCAAGCGTTCGACCAGCCCGGAGACGGCGAGCATATGCTGGTCATCGAGCAAGGCTTCGAAATGGGTCGGCCGAGCCTGATCGCCTTGGGTCTCGTGATCTCGGACGGCGCCCTGGAATCGGCGACGATCGGCGGGTCGGTCGTCCTCGTCGGCGATGGCTCGCTCGCCCTTTGAACGGGCAGGCCCGCCTTCTCGCGGTCGCGGAACTCGACCTCGCCTTCGAACCCACCCGGTGGGCTTTCGCCGAACGCCAGGCGACGAGCATCGCCACCCACTGGGCTCGACTCACGCGGGCCAAGCCGTCGCTGTTCAATGGGCGGGTGCTGCTTCTCGGCCGGCGGGAGATCGAGGCCCGGCCCGATGGCGCGCTCAGGCTCAAGGGAGCCTTCTTCGAAACCGACTACGCCGACTTCGTCGCCTGGACCGATTTTGGCCATCCCGGCGAACCCGTCGACAATTGTTTCTCGATGGCTGCGCTCCGCTCCGCCGACGGAGCGTTCCTGCTCGGCCAGATGGCTCACCACACGTATAACGCCGGGCAGATCTATTTTCCTGCCGGCACGCCGGATCCGGACGACGTCTTCGATACGAAGGTCGACCTCGAAGCGAGCGTCCGCCGGGAATTGTTCGAGGAGACTGGCCTCATAGCGGGCGAGGCGAAGATCGAGCCGGGCTGGACGCTGGCGGTGTCGCCTCAGCGCGTCGCCTGCATGAAGCTCATGACTCTGCCGGCGGCGGCCGAACAAATCCGGGAGCGGATCGAGGCCTACCTCGCCAAGGACCCTTTGGCCGAGTTTTCGCGCATGCACGTCGTGCGCGGCCCTGAGGATATCGATGAAGCGCGGGTGCCGGCCTTCGTCGCCGCCTATCTCCGCCATGCGTTCGTTCAGAGACCGGTCGGATAGCCGCAAGCGTCCTCCAAAGCGGCTCATGGGCGGGTCATTGTTGACGATATGCGATTCTGTGGACTTCCCTCGCTCGCTCATCGTGGGTAATCATGGGGCGCGCGGCCCGACAAAGGGCCTAAGGAGCCGCCTTATGAGAATTCGGGCGGGATCATATTTTTGAGGAGGCTGGGGCTCATGACG
>Ga0153954_1001844_pt1 | contig 10253 bp, 4 predicted proteins | sample TSFL038MetaG_FD_102277 | JGI IMG/M metagenome (GOLD analysis project Ga0153954, IMG submission 102277) | Attine ant fungus gardens microbial communities from Florida, USA - TSFL038 MetaG | ecosystem: Host-associated > Fungi > Mycelium > Unclassified | place: USA: Florida, Wekiwa Springs State... | reverse complement strand
GTTGACCTCGGTTGGCGTGTCATTGGTCCCGAACAGGCTTTGCGCCGATTTCGGATAGGCAACATTGAGCGAAACCTGGCCGATTGCTGTCGCGCCGCTGGTATCCCGGATCGTGTAGGTGAAGCTTGCCGCTCCCGCATAATTGGCGGTCGGGGTAAAAGTGATCGTGCCCGCCGTCGCGTTGTAGGTCGCGGTTCCGTTTACGCCCGCACTCACGCCGGTCAGCGAGAGAGCCAGTCCGGCAGAATCCGTGTCATTGGCCAGCAGGGTCGAAGCGGCGATGGTGATCGAACTGTTTTCGTTGACCGTGAAGCCTCCGTCGGGATTGGCCTGGGGGCCGCCGCTGGCCGTGTCGTCAAAGACGACGTCGACCCAGTAGTTGTCGCTCTTGGCGAAGGAGACGGTATTCGGAAACACCGGGGTCGAGCCATAGGCGAAGACGCCGTCAAGTCCGTTGCCGATGGCGGTCAACGAACCGTTAGTCAGGCCGGCGCCGACATTGGCGAAATAATAGTCGGTGGACGAATAGCCTGAGGTGCTGTGATACGACGCGATATACGTCTGTCCCGCCTGAATCTGCACAGGCGTCGAGAAATTGATCTGCTGCCAGCCGCTTGCGGTTTCGCCGGAGAAAGTCGCGCTCGCCAACAGTGTACCGCTCGAGGACCAGAGGTCACCGATATGCACGCCAGTATTCCCGGCGTCCTTGTAGAAACGTATGCCCGTGATCTTTCCCGAGGTCGTGGACGTGAATTTCACGCCGACCTCCACCGGATTCGGATCATTGTCGAAGGTGGACGTCGGAACGGCCACCCCGCTGAAGATTGACAAACTCGACGTCGGTTTGACCGTATAGGATTGGCCGTCAGTCGGCGTCTCGAGATTGATGCTGTCGTCGACCGCGCGGCTTTCCAGCGTATACGTGCCGGCGCCGGGCGTAATGAACGAGTAGGACCAGGTCTCGGTCGCCGCGCCGACATTGCTGCTCGCAGGATGCCAGGTCTTGCCTCCGTCGGCGGAGACTTCGACGCCGCCGATCACGCCGCCGACGTCTGTCGCGGTTCCGGTCACCGTGACGGTTTGGCCTTCTGTCGGGCTGCTGGTCGAGACGCTGGTGATCTTCGATGTCGGCGCCGTGTGGTCCGTACTGCTGGAGGCGATGAGAAGGCTCGTCTGCAGGGTCTGTGGCTGTACGCCCATGTCCGCGAGGACGTTGACCGTTGCCTGCTGGACACTGGGATCGACAGGTTCAAGCGTGCCCACATTGACGTCGTGCTGGTTGGACAAGCCCCAGGACCAGAACACCGTGCCGGTCGAGAATATCAGCGCGCCGCTGACGGGATCGCGGAACTCGACGATATTGTTGGTTGCGGTGCCGTTGCCCGTGTTGTTGCCGTAGTCGAGCAGCTTGGTGGAAACCTGTAGGGTCGTCGACGAAACATCGACCAGGCCGGCGGGACGGTAGCCGTTGTCCGGCGAAGAGTCCCACTCATAGCCGAGCATCCCCGGCGTCAGCGACGCGGTTCCGCCGATCGCCGTGTTCGCCACGGACGTGTTGCGCCATATGCGCAACTGGGTTTCGCCATACGGGATGGTGATGGTGTCGAACCGATCGGAATCGACCGAGAACAATTCCCCCGTGAGAGCGTTGGAGGGCGTTCCCGACAGTCCCCCGGTCGAGGCGAAGCGCGCGTCCATGAACGTGCCGGTCGCGGTTCCCGTCGGATCGATCAGAGCGTTGTCGTGGGTGTCCTTGTAGGTGACCATGGTGCGGTTCGGCGTCGCTGAGTTGTCGATGCTGGTCGTGAACCGCGTTTGCCAATAGGTCTCGTTGCCAGTCAGGAACATCATGTTGACGCCCGCCTGGCGGGCGGCGAGCACATTCAGATATTGCTGGTCGGTCCAGTATTCGTCGTGCCCCGAGGTCATATAGATCTGGTGGTTGAGCAGCAGAGAATCGGTTGGGGCGGTGCCGACCTGTTCGCCAGTTATGTAGCTGACGTCGTAGCCGTTTTCCTCCAACCAATAGAGCGTGGGAAACTCGGCCGAGAACACCATGTCGTTGGATGAGGCGTCTCCTCCGATGGCGCCCAGCGTGCTGCCGTCGCGAGTGACGATCGGACGGTTGTAGCTCACCGCATAGGCCGAACCGTTTACGCCGGGCCCGTTGCCACCATAGACGTCTGCGCCGCCCCAGGTGTTGTAGGCCTGCCAGGTTTCGTCATTGGTCTGAAACAGGATCGCGCTGGTCGAATTGGGATCGCTAATGATGAAGGGAATCTGGAAGACTTGGTTCCCCTGCGTGACATTGGCGACATAGATGCCTGAAACGGCGGTAGCGGCGGTAGTAGTCCAGGAGTCTGTCACGCTCCAGTTTCCGGCGTCTACTTCGCCGGTCGCCAGATTGCTTATCGGATTAGGCTGGGCGATCACGCTGCCGGTGTGATTGATCGTGGTGATGAGGCGCGCGCCGTCGCCCTGGTAGTAGCCCAGTCGGTAGATGCTGATTGTGTAATTGCCGCTGCCGGTGAGATTGTCGATCTTGAACTGGACAGTGCCTCCGACATTCGTCCCCATCTGCGTGGTGAACCCTTCGAGCTTGGTCGAATCCTGACCAGGATTGACCCACCAGACGCTCATCGGCGTTCCGGCCTTCTGGTTTTCCAGCACGATTGCGTTGGCCGCGTCGGCGAATGTCGTGGTCGCGGTATTCGCGCCGGAACTGGCTGTGAGCTGAATGTCGGCGCCGGTCGCGCGGCCGTCGGCGGGGACTTGCCAACTCGCGACCACGACGCCGTTGACGAGACCGTCGGCATCGCCAGGGCCGCCATCCACGACAGCAAACGGCGCATAGACATCGGCGATGCCGTTGACGCCGGGCGCGCTGGCGAGGTCGGCGATTTGGAATGAGACCGAACTTCCGGGTTTGACCCCCGTGACCGTAAAGGTCGCTGTACTGCCCGGCGCATAGTCTTGCTTATCGGTCGTGACGGTCATCGATGGCGTTGCGGACGAAGCATCGCTCGACGACGCCGGCGCCGCATCGGCAAGGCTCCTGACGCCAGGCGCGCCGGCGATGGGGAATGCCGCCAAACTTCCGGGTTGGACGCCCGCCATCGTAAAGGTCGCCGTACCGCCGGGCGGGTTGTCTTGCTGATCGGTCGTGACGGCCGTCGATGGCGCTGTCGACGCGGTCAAGGATGAGATGGTCGTCGACATGCCCAGATTGGTCGACGCCCGGCTTAGCGGCGTCAGGCTGATAATATCCGGCGGGGCACTTGAGCCGATGCGGCTTCGCGGGTGCACTTCGGTTGGGACGGAATCGGACGCGAGAGTTACGGGCTCCGTGAGTATCATCGACAGCGGGGCAACGAGATCGCGGTCAAGAACGGGCGCCGTTGCGTCTGAATGCGGCTTCTGGCCGAGCATGACGCCCAACGGGCCGGCCGGCTTAGCGGCCTGCGCGTCGTCAGGTTCGACCGCCGCCGAGGCCACGGTCGGACCCGCCCCCGAAAGGCCGAGATCCATCAGGAGAGCGATCGCAACAGGCGCGAGCGCGCCGTCTCGGGCGCCGGCTTCTGCCACCCGGACGCCGTGTGACGGCGCATCGGGGCCGACAACGATCAGCACATCCTCGACGATCGCACGATGAGCACAGGCATAACGCAGAGCAGAGATTTTACCGGCAGCTTCCGCGACCGGGCTGAAGATCAGGCCGCGCAGCTGCGCCGCGGTGATCGCCTGACCGACGGCAACCTTCGTCCCGTCGGCAAAGCGCAGCGACCCATTGGTCGGCAGCTCGACAATGGTCGTCAGCCAGTCGGGCGCAGAAGCGGAAAGGATAGCGGAATCCACGCGGATCGGCATATGGCCACAGGATTCTGCGGCGTAGACCACCAGCCCGCTCCATCGCGATGATCCCGCGCCCTCGGTTGGAGCTGGCGCGAATTTCAACGCTCCGAGCTCCGCGACGGTTACGGTCTCGCCGGTGCGCAGGGGCGTCAGCCCGTCTTGCTTCAGAACGACGCCGTGCGCGGGCAGCTCGGCGATAACGACCGTCACATCGTGGGCGGTGTAGTCGGCTGTCGGCGGGGGTGAAACGGAAAGATGGGCCTCAAGGCCAAAGTGCGAATCGTTCGGGACTTCTCTGAACATGGCGGACCCCCACCTGCTGAGAACTGAGCGGCGCTATCTAAAAAGTAATTTCTGACACACCACTGACACCCCCAAACGCCTGAAACCAATGCGTTAGCCAAGGTAAAAGACCCGTCCGGGGGGACAACCGGACGGGTCAAAGCCATATGGGCGCTTGGGGTGGATGGGCGCTCGCGCCTGATATAGCTGTCGGGGAGGGTTTTCCCGCTCCCACACTCATTCGTCGCAGAAGCGCCTCGGCACGTTCAAAATCGTCGACCGATTTTTTAACCCATTGGGAAGGTACTCACGCACGCAAACCGATTGCGCGGCATGCCTGTTTGCTGATGTAGCAGTTCCGATTTAGCGGACGCCCATAGTTGCAACCGGAGCGTTTAGCGCCCGAATCGGCGGGTTTTGCTTCGATTCCGGGGGGCTTTCCGCTTTTGGCGGCGGCGAGGCCGCGGCAACCGGAGCGGGTGATGCAGCACCAGCCCCCTGCACCGCTGCAAACGCATCGGCTTCACCGCTGCCGAAGAGATCATCACGTCCTGGTGAACCGAGGTCACGCGCGGTCTTCATCAGCACGCCGCGCAGTTGATCCGGTTGCAGCGTGGAATTGCGTTCCAGCATCAGCGCGGCAATACCGCTGACGTAAGCCGCGGAGAACGAGGTGCCCGACATCATCTGGTATTCGCCGTCTGGCGCGGGAACGAAAATATCGGCGCCCGGCGCCGCGACCGTGACGTAGCCGCCGCGGTTCGAGGCGGCGATCAGCCTATCCTGGGCGTCGGTGGCGCTGACCGCAATCACGTTCGGCTCGGCGGCGGGATAGAGCGGCGGTGATTTGGCGCCGGAATTCCCGGCCGCGGCCACCATCACGATTCCTCGTCGCGCCGTGGCCGCAATCGCCCGAGCGATCACCGCGTCCTTCGGACCGGCAAAACTCATATTGACGATCTGGGCGCCATGCAGCGCCGCGTAGTCCAATGATTTGAGGATGGTGTAGGAACTGCTTTCCGCTCCATGCGCGACAGCGCCGAAGGCGCGGATCGCCAGAACCCGGACCTGGGGCGCAGCGCCCATCAGCCGCGCATGGGCAGCGATCACGCCGGCTATGCCCGTGCCGTGCGCGTGCGGCCCCTCCTTGCTGCCGAGCGCATCGAAGGTATCCGCAACCGAATCGACGAGCTCGGGATGAGTGGCATCGATGCCGGAATCGATGATGGCGATCGTCACGTTGGCGCCGTGCGCCAGCGCATGCGCCTCCGGCAGCCGCAGTTTTGCCAGCGCATACTGGGCAGGATCGCCTTCGGCCGATGCCGGTAGCTGCTGCTGCAGGATGTAGCGGAAGTTCGGCTGCACCGCGCGGACGGCGGTATCAGTGGAAAGTTCGCGGCTCACCGCCTCCACTGCCCGCCGGTCGGTGACACGGAACAGACCGATGGTCGCCCCCAACAGCGGAAAATTCTGCGAAGCCACGCGCTCCAGGCGGTGGCGCCGTGCCAGCTCATCGGCCTGTGCGTCTGTCAGCGTGCCGTCGATCTCGGCAACCAGTTCATTGGGGATGACACGCGGATTGGCCGCGGTCTGCGTCGCATTCAGGCGTGATCCGCCCCCCTTGGCCTCGCCATTCTTGGCCTTGCTCGCGGCCTTGCCGCTGCCGCCGCCCTTCCCCGATACCTGCTGCCCCGATGCCTGCTCGGAACATGCGCTGTCACCGTCACGGCGACAGGACGGAGACAGATTTGGCGAAAAGCGGGCCGAGGGAAGCGAAGGGTTCACCGTCGCGGGCGTGTGGATGACGTTGGTGACGACGGGAGCACGCGGAGGGCCGACATTGACACTCATGGTCCGTATGCCGGCCTGCCCGTAGACCGCCGGGGCCGTGAAATAAGCAACCGGTACCGCGATTAGCGCCAGCGCCAGGCGGCGTGTCACTGGCCGCCAGTTCGTATCATGGCGCATGGGATTTCGGCCTCAACTGTCAAACGGGAGGAGAAGATGCGGTCAAATCGACAATCCAGAAGCCGGCTTTGATGCAAAGCAACCCTAGGGCGTCGAAACCGCCATGTTGACGATCTTTTCGCCCTGCAGCTTGCGCATCAGTGCATCGACCTCTTCCCGCGACATCGTCTTGTCGCCGAATTGCAGCCGAAACAGCCCGCCGCTGGCGCCGCCAACGACCGAGGCCTGATATTGGTTGAGCAGCGCGGAAATGTCGGACATGCGCGCATCCGGCACAAAGCGGACCAGCGCTCGCGGCGGCGTTCCTTCCCGGTTCAGCGCGCGCGTGATGGGCTCGTCCGTGCTCAGCGACGCCGCCTGATAGGTTGCCGGGTTCCGCGTGAGCACCGTGCCGATCACGCCGGCCTGCACAATCAGCACCAGCGCCGCCAGGCTCGCCGACCAGGTCAGTGTCCGCGGCGACAGGCTCGCAAAGAACAAGGAAATCCGCGACGACAAACTCGGCGACGCCGGCCGCTCCGGCGCAGGCTCCGCATCGATCGCAGAGAACAATTTCTGCATGCCGCGCCCTGACGGTGCCCCGAGGCTCTCGTTCAGCGCGATGGTTTCGGCATATTCCTCACGGATAACGGCGTACTGCCGGGCAAGCTCGGGGTCCTCGGCAAGCGCGTCGTCGACCCGGCGCGCATCTCGCGGATTCAACGTGCCGGCAACGTGCCATGGCAGCAGCAGCTCGATCTCGTCGGGCCCGTGCTCCACCATTTTTTTGCGTAATGCCATCATGGCCAGCCTCGTTCCACGCCGGCTGCCTTGAGCAGATCGGCCAGTTTCTTCCGCGCATAAAACAGGCGCGTCTTGACGGTATTTTCAGGTATCCCGACGATCTCGGCCACCTCCTCCACGGATTTCTCGTGGTAGTAGACGAGGTCGACGATCTCCCGATGCTCTCGCGAAAGTGCCGTGAGGCACTTGCGCAACGCTTCACCCGTATCCTTCTTCGTCACCGCCACTTCGGGATCATCGGACGTGTCCTCGATCGCGTTGGCGGCCTCGTCTTCCAGCTCAGCGTCCTTTCGCCGCCGCAGCGCCGAGAGGGCCTTGAACCGCGTGATCGCGAGCAGCCAGGTGGAGACGGCGGATCGGCCTTCGAACTTGCCAGCCTGTCGCCACACATCGAGGAAAACCTCGCTGATGAGGTCCTCCGCAACCTGCTCGTCGCGTACGAGCCGAAGCCCGAAGCGAAACACCTTTACATGGTGCCTGCCGTACAGCACCTGCATTGCGAGCCGGTCGCCTTGGGCGATCCGGGCGATCAGGACTTCGTCCGTAGCCGCCTGTGTCGCGCTCAATGGCCGTCTCGCAGGGTTGGTCGGATGGAATTGGCTGCCGGTTCGATGACGGCGGCAAGATTCTTCAGCCTATCCCAAGGCCTGATGAACATCTGTGATCTGCCGCACAAAAGCACGTTTTCTCGCGGCCGATGGCGGCAATGCCTCAAGTTCCTCGCTAAAATCAGTATCATAATACTTAAAATCTCACCATCCGGATCGGGACAGGCGGTTAGCTCGTCAAAGTGCGCGCCGCAAAGTGATACAAGCCTCGGCAGCGGGACACTAGATCGCCAGCGACCTTATCAAGGTACGGTCAACAAGACAGTAATTCTACGGAACCCGGAACCATCGATCTCGCCACCCCTTCCGCCGCTACCGGCGAAAGCGAATTTCCGTTGTCGGACAAGGGATTTGCGCCGGGGAGATTCGGGCTGAAAGATACCAAAACTAAAGGCTTTGCCATTTAGGTTCTGGGTGCCGAGTTCCACGATGTCGAGACCATGGGCACCACTGCGTCGCCTGTCCTGAACACGATTGCGGTCGAACTGGAACGCGCCGGCCCCAGGCCGAGCGCCGGTGCGCTGCTGTCGCGGCGGGCAAGGCAACGACGCCGGGTCCAGGCCATCATCGCGGCGAGCTATCTGCTCGACGCGCTGATCTTGCTGCTTTACGCCCGGGCCGGAGCGGCCCCGCTGGCTATCGGCCCCTCCTATCTCGCCTGTGGCCTGCTTGGCATCGCGGCCTACATGCTGCTGTCGGAAGCCGGCATCACCGAACGCTTCAAGGATCACTATCTCGCCGCGCCCCAGGTCGCCCTTCATGTGGCGATCATGCTCGCCTTCACCTTCGTCGCGCCGGAAGCCGGCGTGCTGTTTCTCTGCAACCTGTTCCTGATCTTCAACCTCGGCTCACTACGCTCGACGCCGCTGCAGACCGCGATCATCTGGACGGCGACAGTATGCGGAATTGCCGCACTGTTCCTGTTGACCGACAAGCCGATCGGCATGCCGCACGGCACTGAGCAGGAGCGCATCGCCACGATGTCGGTGTTCGTGCTGACGATCGGCCGCTGCATGTATCTCGGCGTCTTCGCAAGCTCGATGCGCCAGTCGCTCTACCAGAACGGGTTGAAGCTCAAGGAAGCCTATCGTCGCATCGAGGAGCTTGCCGAGCTCGACGAACTGACCGGCTCGTTCAACCGCCGCTGCATCATGCGAATTCTCGAGGAAGAGATCGGCCGCGCCCACCGCGGCAACGCGCCGTGTTCGGTCGCGCTGATCGATCTCGACTGGTTCAAGCGCGTCAACGACGCCTACGGCCATCCGACCGGCGACGAGGTGCTGCGGACCTTTGCGATCACGGTGTTCGCCAATATCCGCGACATCGACAAGTTCGGCCGTTACGGCGGCGAGGAGTTTCTGCTGGTGCTGCCGGACACCTCGGCCGAGGCGGCCGCACGCATCGTCGACCGGCTGCGCGCCATCATCGCCGAGCTCGACTGGAGCGCGTTCTCGCCGGGCATGCGGGTCACGATTTCTGCCGGCGTTGCCGCGCTGCAAGACAAGGAAAATTCCGACACGCTTCTCGCGCGGGCGGACCGCGCCCTCTACGCCTCCAAAGCGCGAGGACGCAATCGCATTACCACCGCATAGGACCAAACCAGTTTTTGTTTCCGGTGGCGAAGAAACGGTCGCCGGCCAGACGCTCCAGGACAGAGACCATGAATTTGAAACCCGCCGCCCCGACCGACAGCCTGCTCGACGAATTGCAGGCGGTGCTGGCGCATGGAACGGTTGCACGGCGGGTCGAAACCCTGCGCCGCGTCACCGATCTTTTTGTCGATGGCGCAATCGATTACACGGACAAGCAGGTCGAACTGTTCGATGACGTTTTCCAGTGCCTGATCGAGCACATCGAAGTGTCCGCCAAGGCCCTGCTCGCCCAATCCCTGGCGCCGATCGACACCGCGCCGCCGCAGACCATCCGCGCGCTGGCGTTCGACGACGCCATCGAGGTCGCAGGCCCGGTGCTATCGCAATCGAACAGGCTGGATGATGCGGCGCTGATCGAGGCCGCACGCAGCAAGAGCCAGGCGCACCTGATGGCGATTGCCAGCCGCAAGGCGCTGAGCGACGCCGTGACCGACGTGCTGGTGCTGCGCGGCAATGACGAGGTCGTCCAGAGCACGGTGAGCAATCCCGGCGCGGAAATTTCCGAGCGCGGCTTTACGCGGCTCGTGAATCGCGCCGAGGGCGACGATGATCTTGCGACCTGCCTTGGCCTGCGGCCGACGATACCGCGGCACCTCTATCTGAAGCTGCTCGCCAAGGCCTCCGCCACGGTGCGGGAGCGGCTCGAAGCGGCCAATCCGCAACAGGCCGGTGACGTGCCCGGCGCAGTGCGCGAGGCGACGCGGCGCGCCCGCTCATCCGCGGCGGCGATGACCCCGCAAACCGCGATCGCACATGCGCTGGTGAGATCGCTCTACGAGGACGGCCGCCTCGACGAGAATCTGGTGGCGCAGTTTGCCGAAGCCGGAAAATTCGACGAAGCCAATGCCGCGATTGCCGCGCTCGCCAATGTGCCGGTGTCCATCGCGGAGAATATGATGGTCGAGACCCACTCCGAAGGCATCATGATCCTCGCCAAGGTGTCCTCGATGTCATGGGCGACGGTGAAGGCGATCATCAACATGCGCGACGATATTTCAGGCGGCGATCCGACGGATCTGCAAGCCTGCAAGGCGACCTATGAGCGGTTGCGACCCTCCACCGCCCAGCAGGTGCTGCGCTTCCATCGCATGCAGCAGAGCGCGCCCGC
>Ga0153954_1001843_pt1 | contig 10259 bp, 7 predicted proteins | sample TSFL038MetaG_FD_102277 | JGI IMG/M metagenome (GOLD analysis project Ga0153954, IMG submission 102277) | Attine ant fungus gardens microbial communities from Florida, USA - TSFL038 MetaG | ecosystem: Host-associated > Fungi > Mycelium > Unclassified | place: USA: Florida, Wekiwa Springs State... | reverse complement strand
CCGCGCCGCACCAGGCGGTCGCGTAGCCGCTGCCGCCCGCGGGACAGGCGGCTCTCGACGGTCCCGATCGGGCAGCCGAGCCGGCGCGCCGCCTCCTCGTGAGGCAGGCCCTCCAGGTCGCAAAGCACGATCGCCGCGCGGTGACGCTCAGGGAGGCGGCTGATCTCCTCATCCAGAATCGCAAGCCGCTCGGTACGGTTCAGATCGGGGTCTGGGCCGGCCAACGCCTCGACCCCGCCGGTCTCACGCGCCCTCCGGCGTAGGGAGTTGGCCCGCGCCCGTGCGGCGACGCGGCGGCTGACGCCGTAGAGCCAAGGCCCCAGCGAGTCGTCGACCCTGATCGCCGAGGCCCTGCGCACCAGTACCAGGAACGTCGCCTGAAACGCGTCGGCCGCGTCTCGGTCGGGCAGCAGCCGGCGACAAACACCCCAGACCATCGGCCCGTGCCGCTCGAGGAGAATGGTGAACGCATCCTCCGCCGAGGAGTCATTCCGGTTCACGAACCGTTCCAGCAGTTGCCTGTCGGTCAGCCCGCCGAGCATCCCACTGCTGAACAGCATCTGGATGTCACGCAGCGTGCCCGAAGGATCTCCCTCGCTCATGAGCCAGGCCCTCTATACCGGCTTTCCAACGTCAACATGCACGGATCCGGGAAATCCTTCCAACTTTTTTCCGAAAAAGGCAGAAACGCCTTGCTCATTTCCACCGCCACGGCGCCACGAAAGCGCTCGGGTGGCTGGGGCAAATCCGGGAGAGCGTGCCCGGATGCCCAGAGCGGTTTGCGATCGGATATTCTACAAATCCCGGAAGATCTTGGTGAAATCTTCAGGATTCATGTGTTGAAGTACCCTAAGCCGACGCTCTGTAGAGAAGTCGGCGAGGTGGCACTCAACGCCGTCAACGCCATCGCCTCCCGCCGCGATCGCGACCACTCCCGCGAAGTCATCGGCCACCCCGGCGCAGGGGCCTGAGAGGTGTTTTGAGTCAGGATCGCGCGATCGGGGGGAGAAGAAATGGGGTGGTCGGGGAGAGTCTGCGTGGCGCGGAGTCTCCGCTCGCCCTGGCTTCTGATCCAACGGCTTGGCTAAGCCGGTTGATGCGGCCCGCTCGCGGCTGGCCGCACCAACTGGGGATCGATCAATAGCTGTCGGCGCTGATGACTTCGCCGCCGGCCATGGTTCCGAGGGCCCACCAGGTTGGGGGGGCGATCGACTGCTTGATGAACCTTACCGAGCCGTCGCAGTAGACGGCGTTAGCGCCGCCCGGATGGCGGCTACCGGCGGTGAGGGCGTCGTCGTCGCTGTCGGCGTTGTCGCCGGTGCCGTAGATGCAGTTGAAAGAGTTCGGAGGCATAACGTGGCAGTAGCGCGTCTGGCCGGATCGTCCCCACCACCAGGCGGCACCGACCGGCCAGTCACCGGCGGTAGCCGCCAGGACCCGGTTCGGTGTGACACCGCCGGTGGCCTGACAGGCGTTGTAATCAAGCTGCGGGCTCGCCGTCCCGCCGTTAGCCCCGGAGGCGAAGGTCGAGACCAGGACGAACGACGACGACGGCTTCAAGTTGTCGAAGCCGCCGGCATAGGCCCCCTGCCCCCTGACCAACTCGCTGAAGGCGACCGTGTTCGAAGTGCCGTCGACGATCTTCGCCAGCTTCGTGGCTACGCAGTACGACGGGAACGGGCCGCTGAACTGGTTCGTCGATCCGGGACCACCCGGGCTGCTTGTGCCGGTCAGGTAGCTGTAGGCGTCGGCTCCGGCGTTGCTCTGATAATTGGTGTTCCCCGGCGTCACCATCTTGCGCGCCGAGAAGTCAATCCGGTCCATGTCCGAGGGGCAGAGGAAGGCGTTGATCTTCGTGGTCTCCACCGTCGCGTTGGACGGGTCGATGCTGTTGAAAAAGGTCGGCCCTTGTGACGAGAAGTTGCACGCGTTGAACAGGGCCCCCTGCTCCAACTGCGGTAACATCATGCAAAGAGCTGACGGACAGTTCCGGCCGACGCGGGCGTAGGGATTCTCCGCATGAGGGTATGACCCAACGGCACTCTCGTAGTTCGCGAGTGCCAGTCCAATCTGTTTGAGATTGTTGGTGCACTGAACCCGCCTCGCTGCCTCGCGGGCCGCCTGCACGGCCGGAAGCAAAAGCGCAATCAAAACCGCGATAATCGCGATCACCACCAGCAGCTCGATCAGAGTAAAACCAGCACGTCGCAGGCAAGGATCCTTCACCATCGGTCTCCAATTCCGGCTTGAGTTCCGGGCCGAATTGGGGGGGGAGGCCCTCATGCATCAGGATAGGCCTTCTTTATGAAGTTTGCATGTAGACAGCGTAAGTCCTCGCCGAAAAAATTAGTTGCGCCACCGCATCACCTGGCGGCCCAGACAAGCCGAGCCCTCGCCACAGTCGGCGCCAAGCGGGCGGATTAATATGCTCACATGCCAGGGAGGTGAACCTCGAATGACGGCCTGGAGCGGATTGCGATGGGATCGCCTACGAAATCCCGGTAGATCTGAGTGAAATCCCTGGGATTTATGAGCGGGACACACAATCAATCGATGCTATGTAGATAGCCGGATGGGATTGTCCTGGTGGTTTGTCCACCATTAAGCTCAGGCCTACGCCACTGGTGTGCCACCCAACCGGCCTCTTTACTTACTTCGAGCTACAGGGTCACTCTCTGGTCTGAGGTGGGCTATCCAAGCGATAACCGCCTTTAATAGATTTACGCGGATCTTGGAGGGGATGCTTCCACCGCCACGGCTGACGCGCGGTGCGAAGCTGGGTGCGACGACGCGACACACCTCTTGAATCCTCATTCGGCATGCTTTACGATGTTTCACGCAGGTTAAACAATCGATCAGCGTGCGGGATTCCCGAGCGGAAAGAAGGCGGGGTAGCCATGCTGCGCGTCCTCGGGAGAGGTCAGACCACGGTCTGCGACGGAACGACGCGCCGTGAGGTCTTGCGGGTGGGCGGGCTGTCCCTCTTCGGGTCGATGACCTTGCCGCGCTTGCTGCGGGCCAAAGAGCAAGACCCAGCGCGGGTGGCCCGGGCCCAATCGATCATCCTGGTGAACCTGTTCGGCGGCCCCAGCCATATCGACATGTTCGATATGAAGCCCGACGCCCCCGCCGAAATCCGAGGTGAATATAAGCCAATCCCCACGAGTCTGCCCGGCCTCCATATCTGCGAGCACATGCCAAGGCTCGCGAAATGGATGCACAAAGGGACGCTCATTCGTTCGGTCACACACGGGTACAACAGCCACAACCCGTACGCTCTTCTGACTGGCTTCACGGAGGGCAACGACCGCGAGAACTATTACGCCAAGCGCACCGACCACCCGGGGATCGCGGCGGTTTGCCAGTACCTCGGCCTTGGCCCTCGCGACCTGCCCTGCTCCGTGTTCCTGCCGGCCCTACCGGGATACAGCCAGGGTTTGCGCCGAGCCGGTCCGTACGGCGGCTACCTGGGCCGGCAGTACGACCCTTTGTTCACGGATTGCGCCCCCAAGTTCGACCGCGAGTTCGACCAGAACAAGTCGTTTTACGAGGCCAACGCCCCCCAAGGGGAACCGCGATTGCCCACGGTCGATGCTCTCCCCGACCTGACCATCGATCGCTTCCGCAGCCGCACTCGCATGCTCGATGAGGTCGATCGCCAGCTCGCAGGCTTCGAACGCTCACGCGAGTTCGCCACCCTCGACCATTTTCAGAGCAAGGCGATCGAGCTTTTGACGTCGAGCCGCGCGCGGCACGCCTTCGACCTCGCAAGCGAGCCCGAGGAAGTGCGCAAGCTCTACGGCAAATCCCTCTTCGGCACGAGCCTGCTCGTCGCTCGCAAGTTGGTGGAAGCGGGCGTGACCTTCGTCGGCATGACCACCGAGTCCCGAGGCTCGGGCCACAGGGACACGCACGAAAAGAACTTCTCCCTCATGAAGGATTTCAACCTTCCGAACCTCGACGAGATCAGCGCCGGGCTCCTGGAAGACCTCGAGCAACGAGGTCTCCTGGAGACCACCCTCGTCGTCATCATGGGGGAGATGGGTCGAGCCCCGCGCGTCAACCCCAAGGCCGGCCGCGACCACTGGCCGCAATGCGGATTCGCCCTCTTCTTCGGTGCCGGCGTCAAGGAGGGCTTCATTCACGGCTCAAGCGACAGGATCGGAGCCCACGTCGCCGACCACCCGGTCACTCCGGGAGACCTCATCGCCACGATGTACCACCTCCTCGGCGTCGACTCCCAGATGAGCGTCCTCGACCTCACCGGCCGCCCAATCCCCATCGCCCACGGCGGCATGCCCATCACCGAGATTCTGGCATAAACCGCACCAACTCAAGGATTCCTCATCCTGAGCCTCACCAATAGGTCGTTCAAGGCTGGGCGTGCGGTAGGAGCCTCGGGCAGATGACTGGCGAGGGTGGCAGCTTTGAGTTCGGCGACGAGACGCTCATATTCGCGGCGGTGGAAGCTTACGGCGGAATCGTCGAGGGTGGAGTTCTCCGGACCCGAGAGTTTGCGAGCGATCAAGTCATCGACGTACGAAAGATGCGATTCAGCGTTGAGATGAACCAGGTTCGCCTCGACCTCGCCCGTTCGCATCAGATGAATGCCCGTCAAGAGTACGCGATAGACGTAGAGGAGCGGCTTCACGCGCCGAGGCTGCTCTTTGTCGAACAGGCTCCACTGTGTCTCAGCGAAGCCGAAATAGTGGTGGCTGTGGTGCCTGGTGATGCAGGCGCGGCCGATCGTTCTGAGTTCTTCGTGAGCAGAGGTGGTCTGGACGACGAGAGGCGAATAGAGCTGTTCCAAGACGTAGCCGTTCTTCTTCAACATCAAGTTGAAGAACTTGCGAACGTCATGCGTGACGAGGTCGGTCTCCAGGCCCCCTTCGCTCGTCGATGATTCGATCGTCTCCGGCCCAGTGTCGAGTCCAACGACCTGGCAGACGGGTAAAACGTGACTGCCCCGCAGGTCGTAGTCCGAGTCAGGCGAGGGGAAGCCGTAGAGGTGAGCCCCGCTGATCGTGGCGAAAACCAGCGGATACGCGTGGCGAGCCATCTTCTCGCGGAGATGTTGCTGGACGTCGCTCGAGATGGTCACGGTCATAGCAAATGCCTCACGCGATCGAGTTCGGCCTGGATGTTGCGCAAGGCGAGTATCGCCCGGTCAGGATTGACGAGGCATCCTTCCAGGCTGCCGTAATGCTCTTCCAAGCAGTCCACCAGGAGCGCCTTGATCCGTGGTTCGTCCGGGACCGCGCGAAGCGTGCTCTCGGCATAGATCCGCTCGAGGTGCGATTCCTTGTCCGCGAACCAGTGGCGGAGCCGTTCTTCGGTCCACTCGCCCCGGCGAATGGCTTTTAAGGTTTCGTTATTGCGCTGAAGGTCGATGTCCCCTTCCATGAGGATCTGCTCAACTTCACCGATCAGCCGAACGATGTGATAGCCGAACTTTGTGTCAAAGCCATGCTCGGAGATCAGCTCGGCTCGCTTGCCGCTCGGTTGCTTGATCGCCAGCTTGTGCAATTGCGAATAGGCATACCCCTTGAACTTTGGCCAGGCCCCCTTGTGCAAGAATAGGCGACGGTTTTCCCGCACGAGGTTGCCAACCTTGGTGCAATACAGTACGCAAGTGCGTGGAGTGAACAGCGTATCAATAACGTTCGGATTATTCTCCATCGCCAGAGTGAAGAATTTGACGATTCCAAAGATCGTCAAGTCATAAGATCGCCCATGCCCAGCCAGGGCGTCTCGATCTTCGACGTGATGCTCCTGATACTGTTCGAATCGCTTCGATGTCTTACCGAATCCAGGGATTTCCCCCCGGAGGTGAGGGAAGATCTCTTCCTTGGGCGGAATCGCCCATCCATAGATATCGAGGTCACTGGTGTCCGAGGATACGCCGTAGGCGACCGACCCCATGATCGTCTCGTATTGGACGTTCCCCGGCAGCCATCGCGGCGGCTTGATCAAGCTCCGGTCGACCAGTCGTTGCAGTGTACTCACGTCAAGGGACTCCCAGGAGGCGCTCCTCCGGAGATATCAGAGATCCCGGATCGTCGTTCGGTTCGGTAGCGCCTTGATCATCACTCGGAACCATGCGATGTGTTCAGCCGACTCGGCCAAGGCCTGCCCTACAAAAAACTTGCCGAAGACTCCATCAGTGTCTCGTAGATGAGTCTCCAGTGTTGCTCAAACCCTTCCGGCTTTGGCGGAAATCGATCTCAGACGCACCATCCCGACAGACAAGAATCAATCCATGTTCAATGATGGATCTCGTAGTACGAGTCCACGGCGGGCTGCCCCGTGTAATTCGGCCCGGCCTGATCGTTGGAACCGAGGTAGCGATAGGGAAAGCTTGGGGTCGTTCGGCCACGACACACCAACAGCCGCCGTCTGCGGTCGATCTCCAGGCCGGAACGGCGAAGATCGGCGAATAACGTTCGCTTGGTCCCCGAAGGATCCCCGAGCCTAACGTTCTCGAGATCGAGGTTTGCCGCAAATTTGCCGTCTTCGGTCAACCACGAGAGGGCGCGGGCGATCGTGCCAAGCTTGTCGCCGACGTAATGAAGGCCGTGAACGCAGGTGACGAGGTCGTAGGTACGAGCGGGTTGCCACGCCCGTAGCGAGGCTTCCACAAGTCGAAGGTTTTCCAGACCGGGGTCAGGTTCGAGGAACATCCCGACCAAATCGACGCCGACGATTTCGAGCCGTTGCGCCCAGCCTTCGGAGGCGGTGATGCGTGCGGCCTCAATCAAGGCTTTGCCCGTGCCGCAACAGAGGTCGAGCCAGGCGACGCGATGGCCGGAAGTCCCCTGCTCTTTCAGAAAGTCGAGTGGATGGAAGCCAAGCTCCTTGGTATAGCCGTTGGAGCCCGTGAGGTTACGCTCCCGATTCATGCGACAGTTGGCAACGACCGCCGATCTTTCCAAGTCATCTTCGCTGAGTATTCTCATGAATTGTCGCTACAAAACTTATTCAATCGAATCGGCCGGACACCTTGGCCCTCCAAATGATTTGGCTGGGGAGCCAAGGAGGCGATCCGGAAACGATAAAACGATAAGGGAGCGGCACCTTCTTGAGCGGTCCGTGAAGGAGTATAACCGAAGTCGTTGGTTCTTTGGTGGGTAGGATCGCGGCCTCGCCGGAATAGGACTCGGGGAGAATTAAAGGCGCGTCAACGAGCCTTCCGAGGCCTCAAGAACGGAGTGGATCATGTTCCGATGGACAGGGATGCTTGCCGGTTTGGTCGTAGCCGGTCTGGTCTTTATCTCGGCCGGTGAGGCTCAAAATACGCTCCCAAAGACATCAATGCCTGAGTCAGCGAGGGCACGCGACACGGCCAAGAAACCGTCGCTGCCTCCAGGATTTGATCCGAGCTACGTTCATGAGGCGCCGGTCGGGGGACGGATCGCCGTCGTGGGGAGGTACATCCCGCCAACGGGAAAGGATCAGCACGGCCTATTTTTCGTCGAGAAGGACGGCCGCGTTCGTCAGATCCTGGATAAGGCCTTGAAGTTTCCGGGGGATTGGTCTCCCGATTCACGCAAATTTGTGATCAGTAATGGTGCGGGGTACTGGCTCAACAATCCGCTCGTCATCGTCGACGCCGAGACCGGCGCGGTGGAGGATACGGGGATCCAAGGGCTGAACCCGGATTGGTCCCCCGATGGTCGCGTCATTACGGTAGCGACCAACTTCGAGAAAGAAGGGGGCTGGTATGGTGGACCGCCGGGAGGCCAGATCGGCCTCTGGGACGTTGCCGCCAAGACCCTGACCCCGATCACGCCGGCCGGCTATTCGGTCAGCGACCCCAGGACCGGTTGGCATGTCGAGGGGGGAGCGAGAAAACCGGTTTGGTCTCCTGATGGGAATAGGCTCATCTTCCAGCGCTGGGGATACAACACACGCGAGAAGAAACAGGACTGGGAAACGTGGGTCGTGAACCGCGCGGGGACCGAGCTTCGCAAGGTGTTCGACACATCGCCGTATCCAGAACCGACCTGGTCGGACGACAGCCGCTCCGTGATCGCAGCCGCAGGCAAAGACCACCCGGCTCAACAGGCCGAGATCGCCAGCTTGCCCGTCGTGGACCGAGCCCATTGGCCCGGCCCTCCGCCTGCGTTAGTCGCCACCTCGGAGAAAACGCTCGAGTCGCGACGGCAGGCCGAGGCCGTGGACCTCGACGCCGTATTTCAGCGCAATCGCGCCTGGCTGAACCCCTCGTTCGAGCATCTCAGGAGTATTCAATTCGTGCACAGGATGGAGCCAAGCCGCCTCGATGAGCGCTTCGCCTGGCGCAGCGATGGGGCCTCGATGCTGGAGGTGGTGCATCGAGAAGACAAGCATGCGGCCGAAGAAGTCGGCCGGCTCTGGGTCACGTCCTCCCAGGGAATTCAATACGTCTTGACTCTCGGGAACCATTATCCTCGTAGCGAGGAACGGAGCGCAGCGATACTCAGCGCCGAGACCCGCGATCATCTCATGGGCACGCGTGCAACCTTCATGGCCCTCCAGTGGGGCCGAAACCCGGAGAACTTCGAGCGCCTGGCCCTTCGTCAAGAGGCCGAGGGCGGGACGATGACGCTGGAGTTGGTGACGAGCCGCAAGGCTCGCCGCCTACCAAGCCTCAACGCCGGCGCCATGTTCGAGACCACATCCTGGGCCTACCTCCACGACCTGAAAGTCGCCCGGAGCGAGTTGACCATCGACGCGAAGAACCACCGTATTCTCCGCGAGGTTGATTACAACGTGGAAGGCGAGCTCGTTTGCGATGCCCATTTTGAGGACTGGCTCGACGTCGAGGGTGATCGCACGATCCCAAGACTTGTTCGTCTGGAGTTTCCTACATACAAATTTCACGTCACTTACCGATTCCAATGGCACAAAGAAGGGATCTGGCTCCTCGAGAGCGGCGAGTCCCGTTTCGACGATCACGAGCCACAACGCGAAACGATCGCGGATTTGTCGATCGATGCACCGCTGCCCGAACTCGACCGGGCCCTCGAACGTGTGACCGGCGTCCATGCCCTGCTCAACGCGAAACCGAATGGAGACGTGGAGCAACGAGCACTCAGCCTCTTTCCGTTTGAACTAGGACGCCGTCGTTTGATCTCCGTTCCCGACCCTCAAGGGCGGGCTGCCTGGAACGCGTTGGTTGCGCTCACGTTGTCCGATGAAAAGCGATCTCGGTTTCAAACGCTCTCCAAACTCATCATCGAGATCGAATCCAGAGATTGGCCCAAGGATCATGCATTGCTTCTCACGCTCTGGGATGAACAGGCTCGGCCCGTTCGGTCCTCGCGTATTCCGCCACCCAAGGAAAGGCAGAGCCGAATTGAGCTGGGAGCCGATCGCGAACTGGGGCGAGCGCGTTACTGGACGCTCACTGACCTTTCCCCCGCTATGGCCGATGCCCCGGCCGACCCAACCGCACTGGCTCCCGTGAAGGTAGTCACCTCCGCCTTTCCTTATCGTTTCCACGAGGAGATGATCGTCCAGGTCCCCGCTGACGCGCTCGATGCCTCCTCCTTACGTAACTCGATCGATCCCGACGGAAATCCGCCCCCTACCAAGCTCCGTTCGATTCGTTTCGAGACGAACGAACGAGGTGAGTTGATCGCACGTGCCGAGATTGTCAGCCAAGCCCAGATGGTTCTCCTGGAGGCGGCACTCACAGCCGTGCTACTGGACGCCAAGAATCGACCGATCGCAGGCGAGAGTCTTAGGGAGGAGCTTCGCGTCGAGACCGCCGTATATGACAGTTCGGGTCATGTCTTCAATTTCGGCAGACTCGACGGTGCGATCCCCAAGCGCGTACTCCTCGGTCTCCAAACTCAGGTCATCGGCTGGTACATGGGATCGTCCTGGCTCCGATCCGGTGGTATCCGCGGGCCCCTCTTTTCGATCGATCAATTATTGGCGGCCGAAGCCCCTGTCATCCGGACCTGCGGTCTTGCCGCGCTTTACGACAAGATCCACCCGAATCTTGCCCGTTCCCGTAAGATCATCAGCAAGGACGGGGATTTTGCTCGACTCAGCTCCGCGGAGCGCGGCCGTATCAATCGGGCGCTGGAGCCTCACATCGACCGTCTCGCGAAACTGATCGCAAGAGAGGATGATCCCGATTCGCTCTCCTTACCAAATGTCGCCGTAAAGCCCCTGCCTTTAGGCATGGGGATATAAGGCGACCGGTATTGATTCGGCGCGTGGACACGCGTATCATAACAAGTGTTGGCGATAACCAAGCCAGCACTTTG
>Ga0153954_1001842_pt1 | contig 10260 bp, 10 predicted proteins | sample TSFL038MetaG_FD_102277 | JGI IMG/M metagenome (GOLD analysis project Ga0153954, IMG submission 102277) | Attine ant fungus gardens microbial communities from Florida, USA - TSFL038 MetaG | ecosystem: Host-associated > Fungi > Mycelium > Unclassified | place: USA: Florida, Wekiwa Springs State... | reverse complement strand
CGATCAAAGAATTTCTGCTCCCCTTTTTGTGCAAGGAAAGCGGCCGCATTGTGGCGCGTGATCACCCCGTCGGGGGCAATTTCAGACCATCTAGCTTCTGCTTGTGCGAGCGAGACCTCCTGTGTTTTAGGGCTGCCCATCAGCTCAAAAAAATCGGGCCCTTTTTTGGTGAGCACCCCCAGCGCTAAAATTTCAAGCTGGGATGCAAAGGTCAGCAGGCACATGGCCACTAGCATAAACCCTAAAAGAGCTTTATAGCGCCCTCCCAAAAAGGCTGTCTTAAAAAGAAGTTTCATTCCGCAAATTTTCCCATCCGGCGGAATTTGAGGTAGCGTTGTTCGAGGAGAATATCTTTGGGGATGATGGAGAGGATTTCTTTTTGTTCCAGGATGAATTTTTTCACATTTTTATAAGCCACGGCCGGGTCATGGTGGGCCCCCCCAAGCGGTTCGTGGATGATCGCATCAATGACGCCCAGTTCGAGGAGATTTTCTGAGTTGAGTTTTAGAGTGGCCGCCGCATCCACTTTTTTATCGGCATCTTTCCAAAGGATCGATGCGCACCCCTCGGGAGTGATCACCGAATAATAGGCATGTTCGAGCATCCCTACCACATCCGCTACGCCAATCCCTAAAGCGCCACCCGAAGCCCCTTCCCCGATCACGACAGCGATGATCGGCGTTTCTAAGCGGGCCATGTCGAGTAAGTTCTGCGCGATTGCCCATCCTTGCCCGCGCTCTTCCGCTTCGAGTTGGGGATTGGCTCCCGCCGTATCGATTAAAGAAACGACCGGTAAGTGAAACTTTTCCGCTAAGCGCATGAGGCGCATTGCTTTGCGAAACCCTTCCGGATTCATCATGCCAAAATTGTGCTTGATGCGGCTTTCGGTATCGTTGCCCTTTTCTTGACCGATGATTACAAATTTTTGCCCTTGAATGGTCGCTAAGCCTCCCACGAGCGCTTGGTCATCGGCAAATAAGCGATCCCCATGGAGTTCTTCAAAGGTTTCACACATGTTTTTGATGTAATCTAAAGAATGGGGGCGGGCGGGGTGACGGCAAATTTGCACCCGTTGCCAAGGAGAGAGTTCAGAGTAAATTTTTTCTTTTAGCTTCTGCAGCTTTTGTTCGAGTTTCTGGATCTCATTTTTGAAGAGGGGGTTTTCTTGGTTCTGCTTTTTTAGATGGTCGATCGTTTTTGTGTACTCGTAAATCTGCTTTTCATGAGGTAGCGTGTCAAAACTCATCCCCTTAGTCCTTCGTACATCTTAAGTTATAATTATTATTTCCGGTTCATCACTCAAATGAAATGCCATAGGATTAAAAACTATATGTAAATTTTGCACTCTCTCTGTGTTCTCTGTAGGCTCTGTGGTAGTAAATAATATACTAATAACAAGATATTTACAACCACAGAGCCCACAGAGAACACAGAGGGGGCTAAGTCAACAACATAGATAACCTTCGGTACTCTCTTACGCAATGAGCCTTATTTCTCTTTACCAGGCAGCTTGGCGTCTTCAAAATTGCGCACAAGTTCTACAATCGTTGGCCGGGTGATCATGATGGCAAAAATCTCTTCGATATCTTTGGTCGATAAACGGACACACCCATCGCTTAAGTGCTTCCCTAAGCTGCTTACATCTTCGACCAATTCCCCTTTATCGTTGGGACGCCAAGGAACTCCATGCAAACCAAAGCCTTTCGCTGGAGCAGTCGTATCGCTCAGTTCTTTTTCGAAAGGGATCCAGCGGGTTCCAAAGACGCGAATCATCTCTACTTTTTGCCCGTTATGGACCCCCATCATCTTGGGCTTGTAGATGGCGATCCGGTTGCCCAGTTCATATTTGCCAAGGGGTGTGAGATTGCCCGAAACGCGGCTCGCCTCAGGACGCCCAAGTCCTACGAGATAATCTTTAATCAGGACCCGTTCATGGGTGTCGAGATCGACGGTGTAAAACCACATCCGACAGAGGGTTGTGTCGATCACCAGATAAAACTGGATATTCTTGTCGGGGCGCAGGACGTTAAAGCGATCCCCTTCCGCTACATTTTGTTTAAAATAGTCGGCTTTGCCATTTAAACTGCGGGCGATGAAGTGGCGCGAGGTGGAATAATGGGTTGCATAGTCGGAAAGCCAGGCTGGACGCCCTTTTTGCCAGGGAACGCGGCTGCGGTAAGTGATGGTCTCGACGAAAGGGAGTTTAGGTTCTCCTTTATTAAAAAATTCGGCAATCCGATCGGCTTTGGGAAGGGAGCGATTGGTGCGGATCTGCTTGCCGTCGGTCTTGGGAGCTATAGGGGTAGGAGCTTTAGGCTGAACGACTTGAGCAATAGGCTGGGGTTGCACACGTGGCTGAGTAGGTTGAATCAGCTTGGAATCCGTAGCCCGCACTTCACTGATGTCGATCTCTATCGGAGCTGTCTTAGCAACAACCTCTTTCGCCCCTTTGCTTTTATTTTTTTTGACGAGAGCAGCAATCCCTATCGTCGTAAATAAAACAAGGGCGACAACAGCAAGAATTCTGGGAAGGGTCATTTAGGTCGTATCCTTAAAAAAGTGACAAAGCTAAAGTTAAATATAAAGCATACCCGTCCTGCCAAAAAGATGCAAGAGCGCAAGGGGGTAGGATAGCTTAAATTAACGCTCGATCAATTTTCTCATTTTCTTGCCGGGTGTGAATTTCACAGCAAGGCGAGCGGGTATGACGATAGGTTGTTCCGCTTTTTTGGGATTCCGCCCAATTTTTTGCTTCCGTTCTACAACTTCAAAGACCCCAAAATCGCGAAACTCCAAACGGTGGCCGCCCGAAAGGCATTCTGTCATCTTGTCCAAGAAAGCTTGGATGACATGGCGCACGTCGTTGGGATGGATCGACTTATCTTGAGAAATTGAATTGATCAATTTCTTTTTAGTCATAGTTGTGTGTTTTTTTTCAGTCATTTCCATATGCCCACTCCTAATTGATGGTCATTATTGATGATCTACTGCAATTCTATGATCATAGTCAACGCAATTTTCCTTTCAAGAAAATTTTATAATTTCTCACTACTGACTCGCCCGAATTAACATTTTGTTCTTTTTTCCCATTGCTAGGAGGAGAAGGCGTCCGTCGATCAATTGGGTGGGTTGAACCACATACTCCTCATCGGCAATTTTGACATTGTTAATCGAAATCGCTTCGTTGCGGATCAGTCGCTTCGCTTCACTTTTGCTTAATTGCCCGGCTTTTGCGATCAAATCGTATAATTTCACTCCCACAATCCCCTCTGAAGGATAAGTATGGCTGGGCATTTGGGATGCCAAAGCCTCCAAAGCAGTTACGTCGAGGGTGGAAGCGGATCCAGGAGCCATCCCTTCAGTCACTTTTAGGGCTGTTTCAAGACCTTTTTCTCCATGCACGATGCGGGTAACCTCTTCGGCTAACTTCTTCTGAGCAGTATTTGGAGCATAATCGGGCTTTTTCATCATCCGCTCATAGTGATGGATCTCATCCATTTCCATAAAGGTGAGTAGCCGCATGAGCTTAATCACATCGGCGTCAGACACCCGGTAAAGATACTGGTAAAATTCGTATGGGGAAACCTTTTCTGGAGATAACCAGATGGTCCCTTTTTCCGACTTTCCAAATTTTTGCCCATCAGAACGGGTAAGCAAGGGAAATGTCAGGCCGTATACGCTATTGCCGTTGACTTTCCGGACCAGTTCGATCCCGGCGGTGATGTTGCCCCACTGATCGCTGCCACCAATCTGGATCGTGACCCCGTGGTTTTGATTGAGATAGAGAAAATCATAGCCCTGCAGCAGCTGATAGCTGAATTCGGTAAAACTCATCCCCTCTTCGGTGGCCATCCGCGCCTTCACCGAATCTTTGGCAAGCATCGGGCCAATGCGGAAAAACTTGCCCACATCGCGCAAAAAGTCGATAAAGCTGAAATTTTTAAACCAATCGAAGTTGTTGAGTAAAACGGGCTTGTTGGTGGCGTTATTGAAGTCGAGAAAAGCCTCTAGATTTTTGCGGATCCCCTTAAGGTTGAGTTGCAAAATCTCTTCGGTTAAGAGCTGTCGTTCGGCACTTTTCCCAGATGGATCCCCCACCATTCCGGTCGCGCCCCCTACGATCGCATAGGGTGTGTGCCCAAACCGTTGAAACCAAGCGAGCCCCATCATGGGCACAAGGCTTCCCAGGTGCAGGCTATCTCCTGTGGGATCGAAGCCGCAGTACACTCTCATCGGTTTTTCAGTCAGATTGTGCAGCTCTTCGCTTGTTAGAGCTTCGATAAATCCCCGCTCTTTCAAAACATCGATCACATTGGCCATTGGGAACCCTTAAGTTTGAAAGAGTTATTCTTAAGTAAGCAGTGATTTTCTGTCAATGAACTGGCCAAAAATGGCTTTATTTCCCTTTATTTCCTAAAAGTGTTAAAATTAAGTTTACGATAAGATTCTTTTATTCAGGGGGTTTTATGAGTGAAATTGCGAGAGATAGCCATAGAACAGACCGCGCGCGCGCAAGTCTTGAAGAACTTTTTAAACAGCAAGACGCCCAAATTAATGATGAAAACAAAGCTAAAGCCGTGCGCAACATCGTTGAACGGTTCAAACGGGATACAGATCGAATCGTTGTTTCCACTGAAGAAGGGCAAACGAACTTTTTGAGCCAAGGACGGGTTTCCATCTTTGATAATAATCAAAATTCTGCTAACGTCAGCGAAGAAATAAAAAAGTTTGCAAAGGATTTGGGAAGACAAGAGCCAGTTCCAGAAACTAGTCTGGAAGGGCGTGTCACCCGTCAAAAATGATCGATATAGAGAAAGTGGCAGCTGGCCGTGCTGCTGCAGCACTTGTCAAAGATGGGATGGTTGTGGGGTTAGGCACCGGCACAACCGCCTATTATTTCATTGAAACATTGATCCAGAAATACCAAACTGGACTCAAAATCCAGGTGGTAGCCTCTTCTGAACGCTCTCTCGAGCAGGCGCGCCAAGGTGGACTTCCTCTCGTCGACATCGAAAAAATCGACCAAATTGACCTCACCGTAGATGGAGCCGATGAAATCGATCATCAAAAACGGATGATCAAAGGGGGCGGCGGCGCCCTTCTCAGAGAGAAAATCTTAGCCTCCTCCAGCAAAGAGATGGTCGTCGTGATCGGCCGCAATAAATGGGTTGATGCCCTTGGAAAATTTCCCCTCCCAGTAGAAATCGCCCAATTTGGCTCCCATTTAACGATACACAAAATCAATCTGGCTGGGTTCCACGGCGCTCTTCGGAAACAAAAAGAGGGTTCGCTCTATGTGACCGACAATGGCAACCTAATTTACGACGTGCAACTCCCCTACCCTTGCCAAGATCCAGAAACTATCGATACGACTTTGCAGCAAATCCCCGGTGTTATCGCCACAGGTTTCTTTTTTAATCTCGCCGGTCGAGTCATTATCGGCCTTTCCAACGGGCAAGTTGAAATAAAACACTGACAAAAGTAGAGTGGGATTTATGGCCATATCAGAACTGATCCAGCTCACTTTTGACAAAATCATGCAGACCAAAGCCTATACGGTAGTGGTGCTGGGCGCTCACGATAAGCGCTTTGCGATTTACACCGATCCCAATGTAGGCAAAATGCTGCAGATGTACTTGACCGGCGCCGAAAAGAGCCGTCCCCTCACCCATGACCTCATGAACAACATTTTCCGCGGCTATGGGATCAAAGTGAAACAGGTGGTCATCACGGATGTGCAAGACACTGTCTACATGGCCCGCCTTTTTCTTGAGCAAAAGGTTGGAACCCTCACCCATATCGTCGAAGTGGATGCCCGCCCGAGCGATTGCATCACCCTAGCCCTGATGAACAATGTCCCGGTCTATTGCACCCGTGAGGTACTAGAAAAAACGATTCCCGCAACGGATTAAAACCCAACCTGCGCCCCTAAATCCTAGCTCTGGCTTAATTAGGCAAGCATTTGACCCTGTTTTTAACCTTTTCGCGTTTGGTAAACGATCTGCCTTTCGTTTGAATTGAGCCCACGAGTCGTAATTGTCAAATCTGGAGCTAAATCTACAAATTCATTCGGTGCAAACGCAACGGGTCGAAGGGGGTTAGTAACGATAAGGCAGTGTAAAACTTGCAAATGAGGAAAGTTTTTTAGAATCGTTCGAACATACTCTTTATTTAATTCGTCTGTTGGGGTTTCTAAATGCACTAATGTAGGCGACGGGCCCAAAGTATTGATCGCATTAAAGGATAAAACAAGTTTTTGTAAATGAGGCAAGTGACCGAGCAAAGGTTCTTTGGGAATGAAAGGCAGTTTGAGTGTTTTAAGACCTTTGAGATTAGCCACTCCTTGAAACAAAGGTACGGGCATTTCGTCTTTCTTACTACCAAAGCTGCAATCAAATGTTGCAACGCGCATCCATTGTTCACTCTCTCGTAAATCCCTTTCAAAATTTCTAATAATTCGAAAGTAAGGCGTGAAAGAAGCTGCTGAATTCAGAAAAACATGTTTGACAAACAACTTAATAATTAAAGAGTCGCGCGCTTCTTGCCAAGCTGCATATTCCCTTTCTACCAGGCTTAGCTGATGTTGAATGGCTAAAAGTTCTCTTAAACCTTCTGTATCTGTAATTGTAGGTATAAGATCAGTCAAAAGTGTGTATAAGTGGTTTTTATCCAATTTAAGGGGTGCAATTTTGTATAAAGGGAAATCCATTCTGCAAGGGTTGTTAGTTGCTTCTCCCCTTGAACAATAGCCAAGATCTTTTCAAAATCGTCTTTGCTCATATCGGGAGAAACTTTCACCAAATGGAAAGTTCTTCCTTCCATCCAAAGGCTTTTATCGAGATCTTTAAACAAGGGGGACTTTTTTCCTAACAGAGTTTGGTGCCAGGCTGATAATCGAAACTCCTCTCCGTCCTTTAAAACGATCTGCAGGACTGCATCAACTGTAAAGGGAGCATTCAATAAAAAAATTAGGGCTTCACAAACTTCTTTCTTTGTATCTGTTAATCCTTTTTGATAAAGCGCAATTAGTTGATTTTTACTCTCTGTTTCGACTGGATCGGAAGCCATTGATAGGGTGATGCAGCTCTTGAAAATGGCTATCATTTGGGATGATAACGGCTCCGGAGAAGCTAGTCCAAGTCCAATCATTTCAATTAAAGCGATTCTTAATCTTCTAGAAAGGAGTGGAGTGATTGTTAAACGTCGATCTAACTCTCTAACAGTTTTTAGAAGGGTGGGTAAATGTTCCGATAAGCTGAGATCGCCTTTTAATTGGCTTAGATTTTCATCGAGGACCCCAATGATAAACCGAGTGAGCTCTTCAGTAATCTCACAAGCTAAAACAGGTGCACTTAACACAGAATAGCTGTTCAAATGGGCCAAAATACGACCAAATGGGGAAGGGGGATGTTCCGGGGTTGACTGAGAGAGTCCAAAAAGCCCTAAGCTGTTGCATACGATATGACCGGGTCGCAGGTTACCCAGATGATTGACCAGCCTTTGCCTTTTTTGCTCTAATGCGGTGTAGACGGTTTGGGGAAACTCTTCATAAGTTGTGATACGGGGACGTTGCTCTGGGAAAACTTTGTTGAGAATCTCTAGACACAGCTCTGTAGCCATTGAAATTGTGAGGTCGGCGCTGCTACGGGGAAGAAATGTTTGATCTGCCGACTCTGCTCGCAATAGGTCCATTCTTTTGAGAGTAAAAAGAACAGGGGTAACCACCTTCAGCACTTTAAGATACAACGGTTCTTCAAATGTGAAGCGTTGCCGTTTGACATCGTGCTCTTGAACAATCACCTGAGCGTCGCCTGAGCGTTTAATTCCATCTCCAATCATAAAAACCTTTATTTAAAATTAAAAATAATAAAGAAAAGCTAGATTACTGTAAATTAGTGGTTGCAGCGGGAATTCCAACTGAATCTAATATTTCACGTTGAAGTTTTTTTGAGATAGCTCCACCAGAGCCTGGACAGCTTCTTCGGCATCATCCCCTTCAGCACTAATGGCAATGCGTGAGCCTTTGGTGGCAGCAAGCATCAATACGCCCAGCAGGGAGCGCGCGTTAACCGCCCACTTTTGGTACGTGAGAGTGATCGCTGAAGAATAGCGGGACGCACACTTCACCACCTCGGTTGAGGGGCGGGTGTGTAAACCCCGATCATTGGCGATGATCAGATAACCTTTTGCTTTGCCCTTTTTCATTCCAAAAACTATGATGCATGAATTGTATACCAAAACCTAGTTAGAAAAATGGCTTCTGGCTTCGTCGAGTAGCCTCCGACTTTGAACTCGCCTGCATCGTCCAACTTTTTCAAGTCTTCGGCGACGGCGAACTGGTTCAAATTCAGGGCGCCTCCTTGCCAGAATCGCAATTTTTTAACTAAGTTTGGTATAACTCCATAACCCGCTTGGGCATTATTGTTCAAGGGATTTATCAGAAAACTTGAAGGAATTGAAATGACTTATACATTGAAAGAACGAAAAGATGTAGCCCCACAAGACAAATGGAATGTTGAAGCGCTTTACCCTACCTTCACCCAATGGCAAGAAAAACTCAAAACATATGAAAAGCCAAAAGAGGGATCCCGTTTTGCCACAATCATGCAATATAAAGGGCGTTTGCATGAAGGCGCAGACATTGTGAAAGAATGCCTGGAAGCAATCTTAAAGGTTTCGCGCGACCTGGCGAACCTATCCACCTATGCCCACTTGCGCCATGATGAAGATATCACTCACAATGAGCACAAACAAGCTTTTGGTCAGGTTTCGGCCATTATGCATGACTTTGCCTCCCAAGTTGCCTGGTTTGAGCCGGAGCTGATCGCTCTTCCCCAGCAAACGTTGGATCAATATTTAGGCTCGCCTCTCTTAGCTCCTTACAGGTTTCATCTCGAAAAACTATTGCGCATCAAAAGCCATACTCTCTCCCCCGATCAAGAACGGTTGCTCGCGTTAGCTGGAAAAGCTTTAGAAGCCCCTCACAAGGCCTTTAGTGCCATCAACGATGCCGATTTTAAATTTGGCAAAGTGGCCGATGGCACAGGGCAAGAGCATGAATTGACCCATGGAACTTATGCCATTTATGTCCGTTCTCACGATCCGGTTTTGCGCAAAAACGCCTTTCAGAGCTTGCAAGGCAAGTATGGGCGCTATGAGAACACGATCGCTGAGCTTTTAAATGGGGAAGTGCAGGCACATGTGTTCAATGCTCGGGCGCGCAATTATAGCTCTTGTTTGGAAGCGGCGTTATTTCCCAAAAATATCGATACAGAAGTGTATCATTCTTTGATCAAAGCGGTTCACAATAAGATCGATGTGCTTCACAACTACGTGAAAGTGCGTAAACGCCTATTAAAGGTTAAAGAGATTTATCCTTGGGATTTTGCAGTGCCCCTCATCGATCAGGTTGAGATCAAAATGCCCTTTGAGCGAGCTGTAGAAGTGCTGATCGATTCGGTAGCTCCGCTTGGCAAGCAATATCAAATCACGTTGGAAAAAGGGCTCAAAGAAAATCGCTGGGTCGATCGCTTTGAAAACAAAAATAAGCGCTCGGGAGCCTATTCTAGTGGTAGCTACGACAGCATGCCCTATATTTTGATGAACTACCGCGATTTGTTGCGCGATGTGTTCACCCTGACCCACGAAGCAGGTCACAGCATGCACAGCTATTTAAGCCGCGAAAATCAGCCTTATCACTACGCCGGTTATCCCATTTTCTTAGCGGAAGTAGCTTCTACCTTTAATGAAGAGCTCCTCATTCGCCGGCTGCTGGAAAATGCCAAAACCAAAGAAGAGAAGATTTTCCTCATCAACCAAAAGATCGATGATATCCGCGGCACCCTCTTCCGCCAAACCCTCTTTGCTGAATTTGAGCTTGCCATTCATACACTTGCGGAGCAAGATATCCCGCTTACTCCTGCTAAACTGAACGAAACCTACCGCGATTTAAATAAATTTTACTTTGGACCTGAAGCGACTTTAGATCCTACCCTAGATAGCGAATGGGCGCGCATTCCCCATTTCTACTACGACTTCTACGTTTTCCAATATGCCACGGGGATTAGCGCCGCCATGGCTCTGGCTGAAAAAGTCACCCATGGAAAGCGGGAGGATCAAGAAGCTTATCTCGATTTCTTAAAATCGGGCAGCAGCCGCTATCCAATCGAGACTTTGAAGTTAGCAGGAGTGGATATGCGCTCTCCCCAACCGGTAGAAATGGCGATCCATTCCTTCGATAAATGGGTCAACGAGCTCGAT
>Ga0153954_1001841_pt1 | contig 10265 bp, 9 predicted proteins | sample TSFL038MetaG_FD_102277 | JGI IMG/M metagenome (GOLD analysis project Ga0153954, IMG submission 102277) | Attine ant fungus gardens microbial communities from Florida, USA - TSFL038 MetaG | ecosystem: Host-associated > Fungi > Mycelium > Unclassified | place: USA: Florida, Wekiwa Springs State... | reverse complement strand
GTGGTGTCTTGAAGGCGTTGGAAATCGCATTTCCGGATCGAAACGTATTCGTGAGGGATCCCGGCGATCACTTATCCGCAATTTTGGGGCGCGGAATAGCTGTGAGGAAGGCAATCGCAATCGCCACGCTGGCCATGGGGTTTCGACAAGCCTGCACTCAGCGCGGTTTCGCGACCAACATTGGGTTTTCAGGATTTTCGAATTTTCGCCAAGCGTCGCCCTACTCCGGGGAGCTGAAGCGGTTTTTTCTAAATCCTGGATGTCGCCATCTGATTATGTGCCATCCTGGCTTTCCAGACCAGCTGCTCGCAAGCCGAGACACTCTGTTGGTTCGCAGAGAAGAAGAATTCCAGACGATCAAAGCGGCATCTTGGCTCGCTGGCCGGATTTGGAAGCCAGACCGGACAAGTGAGCGCAATTGAACAGAAACGTTGGAAGCGGCGTGCAGCGCGGAATAGCTCATTATGGTGTCTTTGCGACCGTCGGCTTGATCGCCTTCTCTGTCGATGCGTCTTTATTTGAATGCTTTAACGGCTTGATTGGACTTTCACCGTTGGTCGCCCGCTTCATGGCGGTCTGGGCCGCAATCATTGTCTCATGGCTGCTCCATCGCTCACTGACGTTCGCAATGAAAACCCCGGCGACGTTTCAGGAATTCCTGAAGTTCGTTGCCTCCGCTTGGATCTCTTCAGCTGTCAATTATTTGGCGTTCGTGGCGATCTTGATCGTCTGGCCCAAGACACCTCCATTTGCCGCTCTTGTGGCGTCCTCTCTCATCGCTGCCTGCGTTGCGTACTATCGGATGCGGTTCAGCGTCTTTCATCAACAGTAGAGGGCAGATTATGGATGCCTCTTCCACGACGCTGACACGGCCGCTCAGAACGTTGGACCCCAGGGTAACCCTTGGCCTCTTTCTGGTGTTTTACGTTCTTATCTGGACGGCTTATGGCGATGCAACCCACGCGACTGTGCATCCTGACATGGCGGAGGCCTGGTTTTGGGGAAAGGAATTTCAGCTGGGCTACTACAAGCATCCGTTTCTGTTTGCTTGGGAAGCCGGGGCATGGTTTCAAATTTTTCCTAGAGCGACGTGGAGCTTTTATCTCCTATCGACAGTCAACAGCGCGTTGGCGTTGGTCGGTGTATGGTTCCTTGCGGGCGAATTTCTGAAAGGGGCGGATCGCCTTGCTTCTGTCCTGCTTCTCTATCTAACGCCCTTCTATACGTTCCTTGCTCTGAAATTTAATGCGAACACGGCGCTTCTCGCTCTTTGGCCCTGGGCTTCCTACTATTTCGTGAGAGCAGTGCGATCGCGTCACGCCATGGACGGAGCGATTTTTGGAGTGCTGTGCGGTCTGGCAATGCTGACCAAATATTACTCCGCCCTCTTTTTAGTTTCTTGCGCACTGGCATCGATCGTTCATCCAGAGCGGGGAAAGATCTGGAGGTCGCCGGCCCCGTATGCGGGTTTATTTGCGTGCGCGCTCATCTTTGCGCCGCACGTCTGGTGGGTTATCCAGCATGGATTTCCCACGATCAATTATGCGCTGCAGAAATCAAATCTCTCCACCGCAAGACTGATCAAATGCGCCGTTGGCGCGACCATTGGAGCAGTCCTTCTTCAAGTTCTGCCGTTTGCCGCGTTTCTCGGGGCAACACGCAGCGGCGCGTTAACGGCTCTCTCCAACGTGCGTAAATTCATCGTCCAAGAGAATACCGCTTGGATAGCGGTTATGTCGCTTGGGCCATTTGTACTGACAATTCTCTGCGGATTTGCGGGGCTCACGCAAATAAGCACCGATTATATGATCCCCATCTTTTACATGGTGCCGTTGACGATATTGGTGAGTAATCCGCAGTGCCGTATCGACCGCATAGCCCTTCAGACGATCGTCGCGAGTGCGGCTGTTTCGATGATGGCTGCTCTGCCTGCGGCTCTTCTAATCTATTCCGGTGCCATCTCGATTCCGGGTAATCAAGAACCAAGGATGAGAGTTGTTGCTGAGGCTTCCAGCTTCTGGCGGCGGGAGACGGGAAAACCTCTCAAGATCGTCGCGGGTTCTTGGCCGTATGCATCGATGTTTCCCTTCTATGACCCCGATGGGCCGTCCAATCTTGTCGACCTGAGTTACTCGCGGGCGCCGTGGATAACTCCCGAGCAAATCGCCCATAAGGGAATTCTCATCGTGTGCGAAGAAACCGACGATAGCTGCATCACAAGAGCAAACGGGTTTGTGAATCAGGGTTTTACCAAGAGGCAAGAAGTGAAGATCTCTGATGCCAAGTCGTTTGTCTTTTTCGCCCTGACCTCCGACGAAAAGCAGTCGGCCGAAGGTCAACCTGATCTGGTCCTTGCAAGGTAACCTCGCGCGCTAATCCGTACCAGGGACGGGAAGGGGACTGGCGTGCTTTTGGGCATCTCACTGCTCGGGATTGGTGCACATCTTGGCCGTCGTACAGACGCCGCCTTCATCCCCTAGAAAGATAGACTGTGCGCTATCGAGGCGTCACTCGTCTCATCTTTCGATCAAGGGGCATGATCATGAAATCCAAACTCGTTTTGGCGGGATGTCTGTTTGCGTGTGCGCTCGCCGTGCAAGCCAAGCTGGCAATCGGCGCTGACGACAATAAAGCGACTACGGGGAAGGCCGCTTCGGACAGCGGTATGACGGCAGAGGAAAAGGCGGAGAAGGCCGAACGTCTCGCCTGCAGGGTTTCGCTCTGCAAAATCCTAAGGGGCAAGGAAAGTGCGGGCGGCGATATTGCATGCCACGTCGTCAGATCCTGGCGCAAAGAACACCTGACAAAACTCATTTCCAGTCTCAAAATCACTTGGCCCTATGAGGGGGTCAAATGCTGGTCCGACATCAGTCTCAAGCGCGCAGATCTTATCAAGGCGGCGAGCGATCCGAAGGTAGAGATCACGCTCGACAAGCATACAGCGACCTGCACGGTTGGGCACGACAAAGGAGACGCGACGGAATTCAAGTTCGACATGACGCCCAAGGTCACCTTTGAAAACGGCAAAGCGACGAAGGCTCAGGTGAATTGGGGAACGATCGAAGCGCCGTCATTGATCAAGAGCGCGCTTTGGACGGCGACGGCAGCAGACAACTCAGTCGGTCTTCTATCGAGCACAATCACGGACGCGATCAACGACTTCATCGGCAAGCAGTGCGATGAGGTCAAGGATCAGTGGGCGGCGAAGCAATAGTTCGCCCGGCTCGCGCTTGGCGGGGAGCGTGTCCGTCTCCGCCAAGCGTGCGTGTCGATGACTGCTAGCGGATTTCAAAAGCCGCTATCCGGCCCCGCTTCCAACGCTATTGTTTAAAAATAAGCGCATTTCGCTTGCCGACATCACCTCAACGCTGCGCCGAAGAAATGCAGCGAAACTAAAACGCGGTGCTGTGGTTCCCTCACTGATTCATGCGTTCATTCGGTCCGAGCTGAGGCCTATTCAATAAAGCTAGTCCGTTTGGCTGACCCTCTTTTGCTGCCGCACTCCGACATCTGGCGTGCGGCGACGGCGGCCGAGCGGCTTGATATAGGAGCAAAATCAGTGGATAGCATCTCTCGACGTGGACTGCTCGCAGCGACGGCGGCAGGCGGAGTGCTCACGGCAGCGAAGATTTCGACGGCGAGTGCAGCAGACGCGACGCCGGAGCCACAACGGCCAGGGCATGGAGGCCTCGATCATGGGCCACGCGATCTTTTGAGGGATCGTGAAAATCCCGATATTCTCGTTCCTCCATCCACCGATCACGGAACGCTGCCTAATCTACGATTTTCGTTTTCCGATTCTCACGCGCGGCTGGAAAGCGGCGGGTGGACGCGACAGGTTACGGCGCGCGAGCTCGGAGTTTCGAAGAATATCGCCGGCGTCAATATGCGTTTGAATGCCGGAGGCGTGCGCGAGCTGCATTGGCACAAGGCGGCAGAGTGGGCGTACATGCTTTATGGCACGGCGCGCATCACGGCCATCGACGCGCAGGGCAATAATTTCATAGATGACGTCGGCGTGGGTGATCTTTGGTATTTCCCCTCCGGCGTCCCGCACTCGATTCAGGGCCTCGGTCCGGACGGCTGCGAGTTCTTGCTTGTCTTCGATGACGGGGACTTCGACGAGGACAATACCTTCCTGCTCAGCGATTGGATGAAGCACGTTCCGCCTGAAGTGCTTGGAAAGAACTTCGGAGTCGACGCTTCCTATTTCGGTCATACCCCCGATCCCAGCGAGCTTTACATCTTTGCTTCTCAGGTGCCGGGACCAATCGATGGCGATAAGATCCCCGGGGCAAAGCCAGTGCCGCAGACGTTCAGTCACCGGATGCTCGCACAGGAACCGATCAAGACGAAGAGCGGTACTGTACGCATTGCCGATACGAGCGTGTTTCCCGTCTCGAAAACGATTTCGGCGGCTCTGGTCGAAGTCGAACCCGGAGGCCTTCGCGAGCTTCATTGGCATCCGAATACCGACGAATGGCAATATTACATCGAGGGCCAAGCGCGCATGGGCGTGTTCGGTGCATCCGGGCAGGCGCGCACGTTCGATTTTCAGGCGGGAGACGTGGGCTTCGTACCTTTCGCGATGGGGCATTATGTCGAGAACACGGGCTCGACGACGCTTCGGTTCCTGGAGACGTTCAAGAGCAGTTATTATGCGGACGTATCGCTCGACCAATGGCTGGCGCTAACGCCGCCTGAGCTCGTGCAATCGCATCTCAAGCTCGATCCCAAAGTGATGTCGGCGCTCCGGAAAGAGAAGACGCCCGTCGTTCCTTCGTAATCAACGCTGGAAGTCATTCCTCAGTGCCGCCGGTGCCATCGCGGTGCCGGCGGCTTTTTGCGGACCTTGACCGTAGGAACCCAATCCGTCGTGTGACGTTCGAAGGACGAACAATGGTTTAAGGAGTATGGTTCGATGGCAAATCTCATTGAGCTTGAAATCATTCTCCGCGATATCGAGGAAGACATTCGCGAGACCTCGGAAGAGATCGAGCGTCAGCGCGACGCGGTGCGGAGTGTCGATGATCCATTCCGGCGCAAATACGCTGAGCATGTGCTCGCGACCTATGAGCACCGGCGATCAGAAACGCAGCTTCAGCAGGAGCAAGTATGGCGAGATATCGCGACTAAGAAGAGTTCCGCTCGGAAGTAATAAATGCTTCGGCGGTGCCGCGGGCTGCCAAAGCGGCAAAAGCGCGAGCGGAAGGCTCGCGCTTTGTCATTGAAGTCACTCATTTAGGTCTTAGCGCCTTTATTCTTGAGATTTTGTACCATCATCAAGTGGTGCTCGAGCGTAGGCAACGTTTTCGCTGCAAACGACTTTATGGCTGGAGTTTGTCCATTGTCTGCGTACTGCTTGAATAAGTCGACCGCCTCCTCGTGAGCTTGGAGCTGTGCATCGATATACGCGGCGTCGAAGCCATTCTCGGTCGTGAACAAGCGAAGCTTTGCGTATTTTGCAGTGTGCGCTACGTCCAATGCATCCTTCGGAGCCTCGATGTTTGCTGCAGCGAGACTCGTCTTGAAATCTTGTCCTGCCTTCGTGTGATCATCGATCATCTGTTGCGCGAATGTTTTGACGTCAGATGATTTTCCGTATTTCAGCGCCAGCTGACTCGTGTCGATTTCAAACTTATTGGCGACGGCAACCTTATCGACGAAATCCATCGTTGCCTGCGGAACATCCGCAGCGAGCGCGGCCGTGGAGACGAAGGCGAGAAGTGCGAGCAAGCGGTACATGGCAATATCCTCAGCGTTTTGATGCTTGGAAATGCAACATGACCCGACTGCGGTTCGTTCCCGCCTTGGGAGAAAAGAGAACCAGCAATCGATACCGGCACTCAATTTCTCGCAAACATGCGCCTGAGGATACCCTGGCGCGGGGGAGGCGCTTCGGCTTTACGCTGCCCGGCTGGAACAACCGCTCGCACCAGCCGGTGAACGAAAGCCAGTTTACTCGTCGCGGCGGGAGACAGGACGAAGGGGTAGAGATCAGGCTGACCCATGCTGCGATTGAGACTGTTGACTGCAAACGTCACGGGGATCCATTCGCTCAAAAGCGTTTCCATGCCTTCTATCGAATAAGGATTGTGGTCTGCTGTGGCGCTGAGGCCGTCGGTGGATGAGAGGCGAGGGGAAACTTTCAAATTGAATGTGTACGCCATTTCGAGCGTATCGATGATGTGAAGATAGTGCGCCCACGTTTCGGCAAAATCTTCCCAGGGATGCATGGTGGCGTAAGCGCTGACGAAATTGTCTTGCCAGTTGGCCGGCGGGCCGTTCTGGTAGTGGGCCTGTAACGCGGCGTTGTAGTCACGTGTTTCGTCGCCGAAGAGCGAGCGGAATTCCTCGATCTTTCCGCCGTCCCGCACCAGCTTGTCCCAATAGTAATGCCCGACCTCATGCCGGAAATGACCGAGCAAGGTGCGATAGGGCTCATGCAAGCTCGCGCGAAGCTTCTCGCGCTCCGCGTCGTCGGCTTCCATGAGCGAAATGGTGATGACGCCATCGTCGTGGCCGGTCAAAACTTTCGCTTGGGGCGCTGCGGCGAGAAAATCAAAAAGCAAAGGTTCCGGGTCGCCGCTCGTGCGCGTCGGGGCGGGCAGCTTCAGCTTCAAAAGGGTATACATCAGCCTGCGCTTAGCTTCCTCGATGCGGCGCCAACGCGGAACATTGGCCGGATCGGCAAGGTCCGGTACCGTGCGATTGTGCTGACAGGCGAGGCAGTACGGATCCTCTGCGGCTGCACCGACCAACCAGTTGCAGGCTTGAAGTTCCCAATTGGCGCAGAAGCGATAGCGCTTGGCAGGCTCGGCGAGCGCGATCCAGGTGGCGCCATCGGGGTTGACGGCGCTCATCGTTTCTTTCTGCGGAAGATAGCCGACGTTGAGATGGCAGCGTCCGCAGAACGTATTCTCGAAGAAAAGCACTTGGCCGCAGTTCTGGCACTCGAAAAGCTTCACCTCGAAACACCCCTCGAAACTTGCGCTAGCCCATGAACCGCTCGGGCTGAAACGCCGCCATCGACGGTAAGTTGCCCCGATGGGGAATAAATTTCATCTGTACTTTACTCGGCCAGACAGTTCCGGCCGGAAACCCGTCGATGGCATCGGCGTTTTGGTGATGCGCTTTTCCATGCGCTCAAAGGTACATCCGATGCTTCATGACAGGCAATCCACTGCTAGCTCGCAACCGCCACCTGCCGAGATTGAGGCCAGCGGGCTCGTTTACGTGATCGACGCGGACGAGGGCATATCGCGGCAAAAGCGAGGGAACGGCTTTCACTACGTTCTTCCTTCCGGCAAAAAGGTCAGAGACGCCGTCACAATGCGGCGGATCAAATCTCTCGCCATTCCGCCAGCTTGGAGCGACGTCTGGATTTGCCCGACGGCGAAGGGGCACATCCAAGCAACCGGCCGGGACGCCCGCGGCCGAAAGCAATATCGCTATCATCCCGAATGGCAGCAGAGCCGTGATGAGACGAAATTCGAGAACATCCTGAAATTCGCAAAGCTTCTGCCAAAGCTCCGCAAGACTGTTCGTCGGCACATGCGACGCAAGAATCTGGATCGAGAAAAGGTCCTTGCGACGGTCGTGTCTCTGTTGGAGACGACGCTCATTCGGGTTGGCAACAGCGAATACGCGAAAGCGAATGGCAGCTATGGCCTCACGACGCTCAAAGACAGGCATGTCAGCTTTACACGGGATAAAGCCAAATTTCGCTTCCGGGGAAAGACCGGGAAAGAGTGGCGCGTGGCGGTCAACGATCGGCGGATCGCCAGGATTGTGAAGGGATGCCAGGACTTACCCGGACAGCATCTTTTTCAATACGAATTGGACGATGGTGAAGCGCGGCCCATCACGTCGTCCGACGTCAACGACTACCTGAGGGAAGTGACGGGCGAGACGATTTCGGCCAAGGACTTTCGCACATGGGCGGGAACGGTTCTCGCGGCCGTTGCGCTGTCCGAATTCGAAGCCGTCGACAGTGAGGCTGCCGCGAAACGAAACGTGAGACGGGCGATCGAGACCGTCGCCATGAGGCTCGGAAACACCGCAACCATCTGTCGGAAGTGTTATGTCCACCCTGAAATTCTGAATTGCTATTTCGAGGGTGACCTGGCGCGAACGCTCAGCCGACGGATAGAGCGCGAGTTATCTGGGTGTTTGGGGGAATTGTCCGCGGCCGAGGCGGCGACGCTTGCCTTGCTCCATCGGCGGCTCAATCCGAGGAAAGCGAAGCGCGGCGCTGCGCATAAAGTTCCGGGAAGACCAAAGCGAAGCTCTATCCGTACCGATGCGGGTGGTGCCAATCTGACGGCGAGCTAAGGGAAGCGCGAAGTTCTCGTTGTCAGTGCTTCCCGCCGCCGCCGAATGGTGAGGCGGTTCCGGTCTGTTTCAAGAGCAGCACGAAAGGAATGAGTACGAGGAAGCTCAACGTCACGAAGCCGAATGCCTCGATAAAGCCGATCATTGTCGATTGGCGTGTGAGTTCGTAACTCAGGAGCTGTTGTGTATGGGGATCGGATAGGGAAAGCCCAGTCGAATTGAGCCAAGCCCGCAAGGCGGGGTTATACGGATTGATGCCCGCTCCGAGTGTCTGAAGGTTCTCGTGCGTCGCCTGCGTCAATACCGTCGCGCCAATGGCGATGCCGAGCGAGCCGCCGATCGTTCGTGAGATATTGAAGATGCTCGCGGCTTGATCGGACGCCTCTTTCGGCAGGGTCTGATAGGCGAGCGTTGATAGCGGCACGAAAATCATGCCCATGCCTATACCCTGGACGATGCTCGGGGCGATGATCCAGAAGCGATCGACGTCGAGATTATAGCGTGTGGTCACGTATGTACCTGCCGCCGACAGCGTCAGTCCAGCGAATACGAGCCAACGTGAATCGATATGCTGGATCAGCGTCGCGACCACAATCATGCCGACGGCGACAGCAATCCCGCGCGGAGCCATCACCAGTCCAGCGGTGCTCGCCGGATAGCCAAGCAAATGTTCAAGAAACAGCGGCTGCAACGCGATGGTGCTGAGCATGCCAACGCCGAACGCCATAATCAAGAACGTCGACGTTGCGAGGTTGCGATCTTTGAGAAGATTGAGCTTCAGGATGGCATCCGGCCGATTGAAGCTGCGAAGCGTGAACATCACGAGGCAGATGAAAGACACGAACGCCAAGCCGATGATCAGCTGAGAGCTGAACCAGCCTTCACTGTTGCCGCGATCCAGCAACATTTGCAGACTTCCAACGCCAGCAGCGAGAAGCAAGGCGCCGAACCAGTCCAACGGCGCACCCGTATACGGCGTCGGCCTGATGTAAGCGGCGATGAGAGCAAGGTTGATGATGCCGATCGGCAAGTTGACGTAAAAGACCCATTGCCAACCAAGATGATCGGTAATGAAGCCACCGACGGTCGGTCCCATGATCGGCCCGAGCAGAACGCCGATGCCCCAGATCGCCATGGCCTTGCCGCGCTTTTCCGGCTCAAAGCTATCGACCATCGTTGCCTGTGAGAGTGGAACGACGCTCGCGCCGAAAGCGCCCTGCAGCAGGCGGAAAAATACCATCTGCAGCAACGTGTGAGCTTGGCCGCAGAGCATCGATGAAATGACAAAGCCCGCGACGCTCACCGTCAGCACGCGTTTGCGCCCGAAGCGTTCGGCTAGAAATCCACTCATCGGAATGATGATGGCTTCCGCGACGATGTAGGATGTCAAAACCCAAGTGATCTGGTCCGGCGTCGCGCCGAGCGTGCCCATCATATCGGGCAGGGCAACGTTGACGATGGTCATGTCGAGAATGACCATCAACACCGCTAGAAGAACGGCGATCGAGCTCAGAATTTTGTTCGGCCCGATCGAAGCGTCGCCTATCGCTCCGGCCTGACTACTTGGAGCCACTACCGGTTCCCTCCGACGAGGTGTCGATTGTTACGGACGCGGAAGCGCCGACGCCCATCGGCGGATCGTCGGACTTGAGCGAAAGAGCGATCCTGACAGGGAAGCGCTGAACGACTTTGACCCAGCTGCCGGTTGCGTTCTCGGAGGGCATCAAGGAGAAGGCCGAGCTGCTTGCGCGGCTGATCGCTTCGACCGTTCCAGTCAATTCTTTCGACGGATATTGATCGATAGACACGGTCGCGCTTTGGCCCGGTTTGATGCGCGCGAGGTCGGTTTCTTTGAAGTTCGCGTCAACCCACCATGTCGACGTGTCGACGAGCGGGAAGATGCTTATGCCGGCTTTTGCGATCTCGCCGGG
>Ga0153954_1001840_pt1 | contig 10265 bp, 6 predicted proteins | sample TSFL038MetaG_FD_102277 | JGI IMG/M metagenome (GOLD analysis project Ga0153954, IMG submission 102277) | Attine ant fungus gardens microbial communities from Florida, USA - TSFL038 MetaG | ecosystem: Host-associated > Fungi > Mycelium > Unclassified | place: USA: Florida, Wekiwa Springs State... | reverse complement strand
GCCTTGCGTCGTCGATCGACCGTCGGCCGGCTATTGGGTATTTTGCGCGCTCCGGGTTGTGCCTGTAACCCTGCGCGCCCGAGAGTGCCGGCGTCAACGCCGCCTGGTCTCCTTGTGGAGACGGCTGATTTTGGAGACTGCAAATTCCCACCTGCCGCGATATGGCCGAAATGGTGACGGATTATCTGGAGGGAGACATGCCATGGCATCGTCGTATTCCCGCCTGGCTGCATCTGCGCGCCTGCGATGCCTGCACGGCCTATTTCCGGCAGATGCGCCAGACCATCGCCCTGCTGCGCGCAGGCTTCACACAGTCTTTACCCGAGTCGGAAGTCTCCGCGATTTTACAATCGGCTGAACGGCCTGACAGGCCGTAAACCGGACCGTATCCACGGGTAATGCGGGAGCACGTGCCTTACGAAGTGGCAATTCCTGCATTGAGTCACGTCAGAGATAGAATCTCGGTGCGGGCGGGCTTCGGCAGGGTGTATTCTGCTGGAATGAACAGCGAACGTCGGATGATCCCGCGGCTTGTTAACGAAGTTTTAAGACTATCCCTGTATTCATTGCGCAAGTTCGACGCTGGTCGAGCCTTCCCAGGACGGCGGGCTGCCTGGGCGGAGAAGGTTTGAGCGTGCCTCGCACTCCCGATTTGCGACGCATCTGCAATCTTCGTTGGTCGCCTGCGACGACGGCCTGCACCGGTCGGCGTACGGCGGTGCCGGTTCAGGGATGACCCGTGATGACAGCGAATTTTCTTGAATCAAACCGATGTGGCTTCCATGCTTGAGTGCCTGGATTCGGAGTGCGCTGCTCAATGAGACAGCCATCTGGGAGACAGCCATCTGGGCCTTGGTCGTCTGCCGCACATCATGGTACTGGCTTGGTCATCGGCCCTCGTGACGGCTGGCATTATGTCTGCGGTCGTTATCGTGACCGGGGCCGACACGGTACCGCGTCAAATCCTTGGACGTCCGACGTAATGCCACGGACGTCGAATGCCGGTTCGCTGTCTCGACGTTTTGCAAAGCGTGCCCAAATAACCGCACGGCGCAAAAACTCTCAGCTAGCGCCCGACAATTTCCCGGCAGTAGCATCCATCTTGCATCGCAGCATGCGAGAGGCAGGCGACCGCCGAATCATCACCCTTAACAATGGAGCGGCCGATGCAGCCGGTCGATGATATCTTTTCTCTCTTTGCGCGCAGTTTCGAGGAAACGCGCGAAGCGGAAATGTCACTCGCGGAATATTTGAACGCCTGTCGTGACGATCCGCTGATGTATGCGACGGCGCAGGAGCGTCTGCTCGCGGCCATCGGCGAGCCGGAAATGGTTGATACGTCGAAGGACGCCCGCATGGGTCGGATCTTCATGAACCGGACCATCCGGGTTTATCCGGCGTTCAGCGAATTCTACGGCATGGAAGAGACGATCGAGCGGATCGTCGGCTTCCTCCGCCATGCCGCGCAGGGCCTCGAGGAGCGCAAGCAGATCCTGTATTTGCTGGGGCCGGTCGGTGGCGGCAAGTCATCGCTCGCGGAGCGGTTGAAGGCGCTGATGGAGAACGCGCCCGTCTACGTCCTGAAGGCCGGCAACGAGCTCAGCCCAGTGTTCGAAAGCCCGCTCGGCCTGTTTGATCCTGAGAAAATGGGCGATGCGCTGGAAGCGCGCTACGGCATTCCGCGTCGGCGCCTGACCGGGCTGATGAGCCCCTGGTGCATCAAGCGCCTTGATGAGTTCGACGGCGATATCTCACGCTTCCGCGTGCAAAAGGTGATGCCGTCGCGGTTGCGTCAGATCGCTATCGCCAAGACCGAACCGGGCGACGAGAACAACCAGGACATCTCCTCGCTGGTCGGTAAGGTCGACATCCGCAAACTGGAGATGCATGCGCAGAACGACCCGGACGCTTACAGCTACTCGGGCGGGTTGAACCGCGCGAACCAGGGCATGCTCGAGTTCGTCGAGATGTTCAAGGCGCCGATCAAGATGCTGCACCCGCTGCTGACCGCGACGCAGGAAGGCAACTACATCGGCACCGAAAACATCGGCGCGATCCCGTTCCATGGCATCATCATGGCCCACTCCAACGAATCGGAGTGGCAGTCGTTTAAAAACAACAAGAACAACGAAGCCTTTATCGATCGCATCTACGTCATCAAAGTGCCGTACTGCCTGCGCGTCACCGAAGAGCAGAAGATCTACGAAAAGCTGGTCTCCCGCTCTGAACTCGCCGAAGCGCCGTGCGCGCCGGCGACGCTGGAGATGCTGGCGCGATTCTCGGTGCTGACCCGCCTGAAGCGGCATGAGAATTCGACGCTGTTCGCCAAGATGCGCGTCTATGATGGCGAGAGCCTGAAAGAGACCGATCCGCGTGCCCGGTCGTTACAAGAGTACAAGGATACCGCCGGCGTCGAGGAGGGCATGGACGGCGCGTCCACCCGCTTTGCCTTCAAGGTGCTGGCTGCCACGTTCAACCATGACACCACCGAGGTGGCCGCCGATCCGGTTCACCTGATGTACGTGCTAGAGCAGTCGATTCGCCGCGAGCAGATGCCGCAGGAGACCGAAAAGCGCTACCTGGAATTCATCAAGGGCGAGCTGGCGCCGCGCTATGCGGAATTCATCGGCAACGAGATCCAGAAGGCGTACCTCGAATCGTATCACGATTACGGGCAGAATCTGTTCGATCGCTATGTCGCCTACGCTGACGCCTGGATCGAGGATATCGACTTCAAGGACGCTGACACCGGCCAGTTGTTGAATCGCGAGCTGCTGAATCAGGAGTTGACCAAGGTCGAGAAGCCGGCTGGCATCGCCAATCCGAAAGATTTCCGCAACGAGGTGGTGAAATTCTGCCTGCGGGCGCGGGCCAACAACAACGGCAAGAACCCATCCTGGACCAGCTACGAGAAGATCCGCGACGTCATCGAGCGCCGGATGTTCAGCCAGGTTGAGGAACTATTGCCGGTTATCAGCTTTGGTTCGAAGAAGGACGGCGAGACGGAAAAGAAGCACAACGACTTCGTTGAGCGGATGACGGCCCGGTCTTACACAGAGAGGCAGGTCCGTCGGCTCGTGGAGTGGTATATGCGGGTGAAGCAGGCCGGATGATAAGCTCGGCCCTCACCAGGGAAGGTGTAACAGGCACACATGCATATTGTTGACCGCCGCCTGAACCCGAGTGGCAAGAACCTCGCCAACCGCCAGCGGTTCATGCGCCGGGCCAAGGCACAGATTCGTAAGGCGGTGCACGAAAGTGCCGGCAGCCGCAGCATCAAGGACGCCGACGAAGGCGGCGAGGTCGTCCTGCCGGCGCAGGGCGTCCACGAGCCCACCTTTCGTCGCAGCGGCTCCGGCGGCATTCGCGACCATCTGTTGCCCGGCAACAAGGAGTACATCGCCGGCGACACCATCCAGCGTCCGCCCAGCGGCGGCGGTGGGGGTGGCAATGAAGGCAGCCCGGACGGCGAGGGGGAGGACGATTTCCGCTTCGCCCTCTCGCGCGACGAGTTCGTCGACCTGTTCCTTGAGGATCTGGAACTGCCGGACCTGGCCAAGCGCCGGGTGGTGAATGCCGAGGCCCCGGTCTGGCATCGCGCCGGCTATTCGGTGAGCGGCTCGCCGGCGAATCTGGCGCTGAACCGCACGGTGCGGAACTCGCTGTCGCGCCGCATCGCGCTGCGCCGCCCGAAGCCCGAGGAGCTGCAGGCGCTGCGCGACGAGATCGAGGCGCTGTCCGGCGAGGACGATGAAGCGCGTCGCGTGGAGCTGGAAGAGGAACTGCGGCGCAAGGAACGGCGGACCGGGCTGATCCCGTTCATCGATCCCATCGACGTGCGCTACAAGCGGTTCGACCCGATGCCGCGGCCGGTGGCGCAGGCCGTTATGTTCTGCCTGATGGACGTGTCCGGCTCGATGACGGAGCACATGAAGGATCTCGCCAAGCGGTTCTATGTGCTGCTGTACATCTTCCTGAAGCGCCGGTACAAGAACGTCGACGTCGTGTTCATCCGTCACACCCATCAGGCCTCCGAGGTGGACGAGGACACATTCTTCAACAGTCCGGAGACCGGCGGCACGGTGGTTTCGACCGCGCTGGAAGAGATGCAGCGCGTGATCGATGAGCGCTACAATCCGGACAACTGGAACATCTACGCCGCGCAGGCTTCGGATGGCGACAACACCGCCAGCGACAACGACAAGACCGCCTCGCTGCTGACCAAGCAGATCCTGCCGGCCTGCCAGTACTACGCTTACCTCGAGGTCGGCCGTGACTCGGAGCACTTCCCGCCCGGATTCATCCGGCGCGACAGCGATCTGTGGCAGACCTACTCGACGATCATCAGGGCAGGGGCGCCAATGGCCATGCGCAAGGTTGGCCACCGGCGCGATATCTATCCGGTGTTCCGGGAACTCTTCGCGAAAAAGACCGGCTCGGAGGTTACACCCGCATGAGCGTCACATTGGATCGCACCGAGGGCAAAGCCGAACGCCCCTTGTTCGAGAGTGCCGATTGGGGCTTCGAGACGATTCAGCGCTGCCATGACGAGATCGCCAAGATCGCGATCGATGAATTGGGCCTCGACGTATACCCGAACCAGATCGAGGTGATCGGCACCGAACAGATGATCGACGCCTACTCGTCGATCGGGATGCCGCTGTTCTACAAGCACTGGTCATTCGGCAAGCAGTTTGCCCGCAATGAGGCGATGTACCGCGCCGGCATGCAGGGGCTCGCGTACGAGATTGTCATCAACTCGAACCCGTGCATCAGCTACATCATGGAGGAAAACACCGCCACGATGCAGACGCTGGTGATCGCGCACGCGGCGTTCGGGCATAACCACTTCTTCAAAAACAATTATGTCTTCAGGCAGTGGACGGACGCCGACGGCATCCTCGACTACCTGGAGTTCGCCCGCGACTACATCATGTCGTGCGAGGAGCGCTACGGCGAGGCGGCGGTCGAGCGTCTGTTGGACGCCGCCCATGCGCTGATGAGCCACGCCGTGCACCGCTATCCCCGCAAGCGCACCAACGATCTGCGCAGCGAGGAGAAACGTGAGCGCGAACGGCGCCTGCACGATGAGCAGGTGTTCAACGATCTCTGGCGCACGGTGCCGGGCAAGGAGAACACCCGCCACGACCCGACGGCGGAGGAGCGCCGCCGCGCACTGCTGCAGCTGCCGCAGGAAAACATCCTGTATTTCATGGAGAAAACCGCGCCGCGCCTGGCGCCATGGCAGCGCGAGATCCTGCGCATCGTGCGCATCATCGCCCAGTACTTTTATCCGCAGATCCAAACCAAGGTGATGAACGAGGGCTGCGCCACCTACGTTCACTACAAGATCATGAACCGGCTGCACGAAAAGGGCCTGCTGACCGACGGCGCCATGGTCGAGTTCCTGAAGTCGCACACCAACGTGGTGTTCCAGCCCGACTTTGACGATCCGCGCTACTCCGGCATGAATCCCTACGCGCTCGGTTTTGCCATGATGCAGGACATCGAGCGGATCTGCACCAACCCGACCGAGGAAGACTACCAGTGGTTCCCCCATATCGCCGGCACGCAGGACTACATGGCGGTGCTGCGCGACGTCTGGGCGAACTATCGCGACGAGAGCTTCATCCTGCAGTTCCTCAGCCCGCATCTGGTGCGCCAGTTCGGCCTATTCCACGTCATGGATGATTCCGGCGAGCCGAACCTCCGCGTCGAGGCGATCCACGACGAGCGGGGCTACCGCAAGATCAAGCAGGCGCTGGCGAAGCACTACGACGTGTCGTGGTTCGCCCCCGACATCCAGGTCGTCGACGTCAATCTTGCCGCAGATCGACGACTGATCCTCCACCATCGCGCGCTCAACAAGGTGTTGCTGGAGGAAAAGGACGCGCGTCTGGTGCTGCAGCACCTCGCCGATCTGTGGGGCTACGACGTGCTGATGAAGGAGGTCGATCCGGCCACCGACTCGGTGCTGAAGGAGCACACCGCCTCGCCACGCGCCGGGGTCATCCAGTCCGACCCCTCGTAATACCGGTCGACGGGCGTCGACCGGTATGCGCGCAGGCCGGTTGGTCACTTGCGGCCCGGCGGTGTGACGGCTGCGCGCAAAATCAATAAGCTACCAGCCGGGCAACCGTCGACAGAGGGTCAATGTTTCGGCCGGCTGGTATAGGTCCGTTGCGATCTTGACCTGAAGGCCGATCCGGCGGCTGATTTCCGCTCTCGCGAGGGGCGTGAATCATGCGGCGTATCGCTTTGATCCTGGGTCTTCTGCTGACACTGACGTCTGGCGCCTGGGCGCAGACCAGGCTCGACGACATCATCGCCCGCGGCACGTTGCGGGTCGGCCTGACCGGCGACTACCGGCCGTTTTCGTTACGCGCAGCCGACGGCAGCTACGCCGGTCTCGACGTCGACATGGCGAACAGCCTGGCCGATGCGATGGGGTTAAAACTCCAGATCGTGCCCACCACGTGGTCGGGCCTGCTCACCGATCTCGGCGCCGGCAAATTCGATGTCGGTATGGGCGGCATCTCCATCACCCTGGCGCGCCAAAAGGTTGCGTTCTTCTCCAGTCCGGTGATGCGAGTCGGCAAAGCGGCGATCGTTCGCTGCGCCGATAAGGCGCGGTTTGACGCGCTGGCGGAGATCGACCGGCCCGGCGTCAAGGTGATCGTCAATCCCGGCGGCACCAATGAGCGCTTCGACCGAGCCAATCTGCATCAGGCAGAGATCGTGCTGTTCCAGGACAACACGCACATCTTCGAGGAACTCGTCGCCGGCCACGCCGACGTCATGATCACCGATGCGGTCGAGACGAAGCTGCAGCAGAAACTTCATCCCGAACTCTGCGCGATTCATCCGGATCAGCCGTTCGATTTCGGCGAACTCGGCTACCTACTGCCGCGCGACGTCGCGCTGCAGCAGTTCGTCGATCTGTGGTTGCACACCGCTAAGGAAAGCGGCGCGTTCGATCGCCTCGTCACCACCTATCTCGGACCGTAGCCGCTTATCCCTTGCAGTAGGCCGCGACCTGCGCGTGGGTGGCGAACCAGCAGCCGCCCTTTGCCTTCATGTGCTTGATGAGCCGGCCCAGCAGCGGCAGGCGGGAACGGTGGCCAATGATGTGCGGGTGCATAGTCAGCAGATACATCCCGCCTTCCTCCCACGCGCCGTCGAACTCGGCGGTGAAGATTTCCTCCACCGCTGACGGTGGCGTGTAGGGGCGCAGGCCGGAGAAGCGCAGCATGTTGAAGTAGACCGCGTCGTCGCGGATCCATTCGGGCGGCAATTCGACGATGCCGGTCGGAACGCCCTGGTCCTCCAGCTCGTACGGGTCGTCATCTGCCATCAGGCTGCTGTCGTACAGCAGCTTCATCTCGCGGATGATATCCAGCGTATTGACGGAAAAATCCCAGCTCGCCGTGCGGATGCCCACTGGCTCCTTGCCGCTGATTTTCGCCAGCGTGTCGCGCGCCCGGAAGGTCAGGTCCCGTTCCGCCTCGCGCGGCAGGCTCGTATTGACCTCGTGGATCCACGAGTGGATGCCAATTTCGTGTCCGTCGCCGGCCAGCGCACGTACCTCGTCGGGGTAGAGCAGGGCGGAAACCGCGGGATAGAAGAAGCTGGCCGGCACCGATTCCCGTTCCAGCAACTTACGGATGCGCGGGATGGCCTGGCGGTTGCCGTATTGTCCCTGGCTGATGCGCATCGGGCTTTCGTCGGCGTCGCGCAGCGGGATGGTCTCGTGATCGGCGTCGAAGCTGATGGCCACCGCACAGCGTGCGCCGTTCGGCCAGGACGCGGGCCGCAGGCTCCGTCCCGCCCGCGCGCGACCAACAATGTGGCGCCACGTTTCCTCGGGCCACTGCCAAGGTTCCTGCTTGTCTGCACTCATGTGGGGTTCCATCCGTGCTTGGGTGAGGCCATGCTGCACCTGCTTCCACCCCAGGGAAAGATGTGGGGGGAAAGACACGAGGGAAAGCTGCGATGCCTGATATCGATCCCGCCACGCTCAGCGCCGAGGACATGCTGGCGTACTATTCACGCTGCCAGCTCAGCCCGGTCGAGGTGCTGCAGGCGGTGACCGAACGCGTAGCGCGGCTCAACCCGACGCTGAACGCGTTTGCCGTGATGAATCCCGGCGCGTTACAGGCGGCAGGTGAGAGCGAATCCCGCTGGCGTTCGGGCCGGCCGATCGGTCCATTGGACGGGGTGCCGGTAACGGTGAAGGATCTCGTCGACCTCGCCGGCTTTCCGACTCGCCGAGGCAGCCGGACCACGTCGACCGATCCGGTGCCGGATGATGCGCCGATGGTCATGGGGCTGAAGGCGGCGGGCGCCGTTGTCATCGGCAAGACCACGACGACGGAGTTCGGCTGGAAATCGCCCGGCGACTGCCCGCTACATGGCATCACCCGCAACCCGTGGAATCCGTCCTACACCACCGGCGGTTCCTCATCCGGTGCCGGCGCGGCCGGTGCCGCCGGATTTGGACCGCTGCATATCGGCACCGACGCCGGCGGATCGGTACGCATCCCGGCGGCGTGGTGCGGCCTGGTCGGCCTCAAGCCAACCTACGGCCGGATTCCGCAATGGCCTGCCAGTGCCTTTGCCAGCGTCGCCGTCGCCGGTCCGATGACCCGCACCGTGCGCGACGCGGCGCTGATGTTTTCCGCCATGGCACGCTGGGATCTCCGCGACCCGTTCTGCCTCCCCGACGACTCTCGAAATTGGCTCGACGGGATCGAGGACGGGGTCGGCGGCCTGTCCGTCGGTGTGCTGTCCAATCCCGGTTTCGACGCGCCGTGTGATGCCGACGGCATCGCCGCGGTCGAGCGTGCTGCGCAGCTGCTGGCCGATGCCGGCGCGACGGTCGAGCAGGCTGAGGCGAACCTACCTGATACCAGCGCCGTGTTCGGCAAGGTCTGGGGTGCGGCGCTCTCCCGCCTGGTCGCCGGCATGCCGTCGCAGCTCGCCGGCCTGCTCGATCCGGGTATCCGCGAGGTGGCGGAGCAATTGGGTGGCATGACGGCGGTGGAGTTCATGGACGCCGAAGCAACACGAGCCGCGGCTGGCCATGCGATGGCGCGGCTGCATCAGCGCTTCGATCTGGTACTGTGCCCGACCGTTCCCGCCGGGCCGCCGCTGGCGGATGCGCCAACCACCGATCCGGTGCGCGCGCTCTGGACGGCATGGGCGCCCTGGACCTTCACATTCAATCTGACGCGCCAGCCGGCGATCACCGTGCCAATGGGCCCGCGCGCCGATGGGTTGCCGAACTCGGTGCAGATTGTCGCCGCACAGTATCGCGACGACCTGGTGTTGCGGGCGGCGCGTGCGATCGAGGTGGCGCAGGCGTTCCAGGTCGCCGCGCTGTAGCCGGCTGAATGCCTCGCTACGTCAGCAATTTTCAGGGCGAGCGGCATCGGTTCGCCGATCTGAAGGAGGTGCTGGCCAAAGCGTCGCACCGGCGGTCCGGCGATGAACTCGCCGGCCTGGCCGCCGAGACCGACGCGCAACGCGTGGCGGCCCGGTCCGTGCTGGCGGATCTGCCGCTCACCGTGTTCCTCAACGAGGCACTTGTTCCATACGAAACCGATGAGGTGACGCGGCTGGTCATGGACAGCCATGACGCCGCCGCCTTCGCGCCGATCGCCCACCTCACCGTCGGCGGATTCCGAGATTGGCTGCTGTCGTATGAAGCGACTCCGGAACGATTAACCGAGCTGGCGCCGGGCATCACGCCGGAGATGGCGGCGGCGGTGACGAAGCTGCTGCGCAACCAGGATCTGATCAACATCGCCAGCCGCTGCCGCGTCACCTCCGCCTTTCGCAACACCCAGGGCCTGCCCGGTCGGCTCGGTTCAAGACTGCAACCAAATCATCCGACCGACGATTTGCGTGGTATCGGCGCGGCGATCATCGACGGGTTGCTGCTGGGCTGCGGCGACGCGGTGATCGGCATCAACCCGGCCACCGACAGCGTCGCCGGCGGCATCGCGCTGTTGGACATGCTGGAAACGCTACGACTTCGCCACGACATTCCGACGCAGACCTGCGTCCTGGCGCACGTGACCAACACCCTCGAAATGATCCGGCTCGGTGCCCCGGTCGACCTTGTGTTCCAGTCTGTCGCCGGCACCGAGGACGCCAATCGCGGCTTCGGCGTCAACCTCGGCATCCTGCGCGAGGCGCACGACGCGGCGCTGTCGTTGCGGCGTGGCACGGTCGGGCAAAATGTCATGTATTTCGAGACCGGG
>Ga0153954_1001839_pt1 | contig 10277 bp, 12 predicted proteins | sample TSFL038MetaG_FD_102277 | JGI IMG/M metagenome (GOLD analysis project Ga0153954, IMG submission 102277) | Attine ant fungus gardens microbial communities from Florida, USA - TSFL038 MetaG | ecosystem: Host-associated > Fungi > Mycelium > Unclassified | place: USA: Florida, Wekiwa Springs State... | reverse complement strand
TCCGGACTTCGAGGCATTGGCGATCTTTGCGAAGGTCGTGGAATTGCGGTCGTTTGCAGCCGCCGCGAGTGAACTGACGCTGTCCAAGGCTACGGTCTCCAAGGCGGTCAGCCGGCTGGAGGAACGGTTGGGCACGCGTTTGTTCAACCGCACCTCGCGACGGCTCGCGTTGACGGATGCCGGGCAGCAACTGTCCGAGCGGGCCGCGCGGTTGCTTGCGGACGGCGAGGCGGCGGAGAACGAGGCGCTGGCGCAATCGGTGACGCCGCGCGGCCTGGTGCGGCTCGCTGTGCCGATGACCTTTGGCGTCAAGGCGGTCGCGCCGCTTTTGCCGGAATTCCTCGAGGCCTATCCGGAAGTCTCGATCGACCTGCACTTGAGCGATGCGACCGTCGACCTGATCGGTGACGGGTTTGACGCGGGCCTGCGGATCGCACGGCTGCCGGATTCCTCGCTGATCGCCCGGCGGCTGTGCAGCATGCCCCGCTTTACGGTGGCGGCGCCGTCCTATCTGAAGCGCTACGGCCGGCCGACGCACCCGATGCATCTCGCGCAGCATAAATGCTTCGGCTACGCCTATCTCTCCACCGCCGGCGCCTGGCATTACAGCAATGCCGCCGGCGAGCAGGCGAGCGTCCGTCCCGCGGGACAGTTGCGCGTCAACAACGGCGAGGCGGTGATGCCGGCGCTGATTGCAGGCCTCGGAATTGCGGACCTGCCGGAGTTCATCGTCGGCGAGGCAATCGCATCAGGCGAAGTCGAGGTGATTCTCAAAGGCTGGAAACAGCCGGAAGGCGCGGTGCACCTGGTGACGCCGCCCGGCGGCCCGCGGCCCGCGCGCGTCGAGGTGCTCGCGGATTTTCTGACCAGGCATTTCGCGAAGGGCCGGAAGAAGCAGACCGCGTAGTCGTTTGCGTCTGGAGCTTTGGATTCGACGTTCCACTAAGCCGCTGATTTCGGCTAGGCTGCCCCCAACAACAAAACCACTGGGGGGAATTGCAATGAATCGTCGTGAACTGCTCAAGGCTGCTGCGGCCGTGCCGCTGGCGCAAACCGCGCTCGCAAATGTCGCGTCAGCGCAGGCCGCCTATCCCAACCGCAACATCACCATGATCGTGCCTTTCCCGGCCGGCGGCCAGGCCGATCTCGCCGCACGCCCGGTGGCGCTGGCACTGGAGCGCATCCTCGGTAGACCCGTGATCGTCGACAACCGTGCCGGAGGCGCCGGCGGGTCGATCGGCAACGCGCAAGCGGCGCGCGCTGAACCCGACGGCTACACCTTGCTGATGACGCTGTCCTCGCTGGCAGTGTTGCCGGAGGCGGACCGGCTGTTCGGCCGTCCCGTCGCCTATGAAGTTTCGCAATTCGCGCCGGTCGCGCGCGTGCTCGCCGATCCGACGCTGCTCGCGGTGCCGGCATCGGCGCCGTGGAAGACGCTGCAGGATTTTGTCGATGACGCGAAGAAGCGTCCCGGCGAGATTCCCTATGGCTCCTCCGGTCCCTACGGCACGCTGCACATCGCGATGGAGATGTTTGCCGCGAGCGCCGGCATCAAGCTGTTGCACGTGCCGTTTCGTGGTGCGGGTCCCGCACTCACCGCACTGTTGAGTGGCACCGTGCAGGCCTTGGCTTCGGCGCCGGGCACGCTGAAACAGCAGGTCGACGATGGCAAGATGCGCGTGCTTGCGAACTGGGGCGCGGAGCGCATCGCGAGCTTTCCCGATCTGCCGACGTTCCGCGAACTCGGCTACAAGGATGTCGAGTTCTACATCTGGGCCGGCTTGTTCGCGCAGAGCGCGTTGCCACAGCCGATCATGGCGAAACTGCGAGAGGCGATGGCCGAAGCCGTGAAGGCGCCCGAGGTCCCAAAGACGTTCGAGACGGCCGGCAGTCCCGTCGCTTATCTCGACGCGCCGCAATTCTCCAAATTTGTGGCGGAAGACAGCGCCCGCCTGATCGCAGCGGTGAAAAAGATCGGGAAGGTAGAATAGCGCATCTTCACATTTAGTTGTGCAGTCAGAACCATCATGAGCCTCATTCATTTGGCACGCTTGCAGCGTTGTGACGCAGGCGCAGCTGCCTGCGCGATTGTTGATAAAGAAAGGACCGGACATGGCAGCGCAGCGTGTTGTCCTGTGTCTTGCACTGGCGGTCGGCAGCGCGGCCGCCATGCACGGCACCGCACTAGCCCAGGAAAATCGCGGCACCATGGAACAACAGATGGCCTGCACGCCGGATGTTTGGCGGCTGTGCAGCGACATGATTCCGGACAGGGATCGGATCGTCGGCTGTTTGCGGCAGAATACGGCGTCGCTGAGCGAGCCCTGTCGCGCGGTGTTCGAATCCAAGAACGCTTCGCGCCAGCCAACGCCGCGTGGGCGCGCCGCTCCACAAGCGCGGCCCGGTGGTCAGCGCGCCATGCCGCAGCAGCCGCAGTCGCGGCCGGACAATGACGACGATGACGACTATTAAGGCTTGATCTCGAGCTTTTCCGGCTTTGATAGAATCAAAGTCGGGCTCTAGATTCTCAATTTGATCGTGTCCACTTTTCCGGAAAATGCTCTAGCAGACGTCGACCCATTCGGCGCTGACCAGGTCGGCCATTCGTGACGGCGCGATCCGCACTGCGCTGTGAGTCGAGCCCGCGGCCGGGACGACGATATCGAAAGCCTTCAGCGAAACGTCGCAGTAGATCGGCAGCGGCGCCTTCAGGCCGAACGGGCAGACGCCGCCGACCTCGTGGCCGGTGATGTCGGCGACCTCGTCGAGCCCAAGCATTTTCGGCTTGGCGCCAAACAGCGCCTTGACCTTCTTGTTGTCCATTCGCGACGTGCCTGCGGTGACGATCAGCACCACGCGATCGCTGACCCGCAATGACAGCGTCTTCGCGATGCGCGCCGGCTCGACGCCATAGGCCTCTGCCGCGAGCACGACGGTCGCCGAGCTCTGTGAGGATTCGATCACTGATATGTCGGGGGCTTTCTCAGCGAAAAAGGCGCGGACTGATTCAAGACTCATACGTGGCAACAACTTTCGGCAATTCCGACAGCGATCGGATCCGATGGTCCGGCGTGACGCCGAGCTCGTCCATCTGTGTCCTGATCGCCTTGAACATGGTGAGTGGCGGCACCGTCTCGCTTTCGACGCAGGCGAGCGCCATCGCTTCCGGCATCACCCGCTCGATCCAGGCGACATTGAGGCCGAACGCCTTGGCGCCGCAGGCATCCCACGGATTCGACGACACGAACAGGACCGAGGCGGGCGCAACGCCAAGCGTGGACTCGATCAACGTATAGGCGTCCGGGCTCGGTTTGAAAATCTTTCTGGCGTCGACGCTGATGGTCGCGTCGAGCATGCGATCGAGCCCGGTGTTGGCGACGAGCGCGTTCAGCATGTCCGGGCTGCCATTCGAGAGAATAGCGAGCTTGCGGCCCCGCAAAGCCGCCAGCGTCGTCTGCGCATCCGGATAGAGATCGAGATGCAGATATTTTTCCATGATGCGGTCGAACGCGTCGTTATCGTGTTCCAGGCCGAGAATCCGCAGCGTGTAGGCGAGCGACTCGCGCGTCACGACCGAAAAATCCTCGTAGCGGCGCATCAGCGAGCGCAGCCAGCTATATTCGAGCTGCTTGATGCGCCAGATTTGCGTGATGATATCGCCATAACCCGGGAACGCCTCCTCGGTGACATCAGCCACAGACTGGATGTCGTAGAGCGTGCCATAGGCATCGAAGACGATGGCATTGATGGTCATGGCGGGCTCGATGTTAGATGCCAAGGATCCTGCGTGCGTTCGTCTTTAGCACCTTTGGCCGGATGTCGTCGCGGATCTCGAGCTTGGCGAAATCGGCGAGCCAGCGGTCCGGCGTGATCACCGGCCAGTCCGAGCCGAACAGCATCTTGTCCTGCAGGATCGAGTTGATGTAGCGCACCAGGATCGGCGGGAAATATTTCGGCGACCAGCCGGAGAGGTCGATATAGACGTTCGGCTTGTGGGTCGCGACCGACAGCGCTTCTTCCTGCCAGGGGAAGGAGGGATGTGCGAGGATGATCTTGAGGTCGGGGAAATCCGCCGCGACATCGTCCATGTACATCGGATTGGAATATTTCAGCCGCATCCCCATGCCGCCCGGCATGCCGCTGCCGACGCCGGTCTGGCCGGTGTGGAACAACGCGATGGCGCCGCCATCATTGATCGCTTCGTAGAGCGGATAGGCCATGCGGTCGTTCGGGTAGAAGCCCTGCATGGTCGGGTGGAATTTGAAGCCGCGGACGCCGTATTCCTCGATCAGCGTCCGCGCCTCGCGCACGCCCAGCTTGCCCTTGTGCGGATCGATCGACACGAAAGGGATCAGCACGTCGAGATTTTCCGAGGCGACTTCAAGCATCTCGTAATTGTTATAGCGGCGGAAGCCGGTCTCGCGCTCGGCATCGACGGGGAAGATGACCGCCGCGATGTTCTTGGCGCGGTAGTAGGCCGCGGTTTCCGGCACCGTCGGCGGGTGCTTGTGCGGTGACTTGAAGTACTCCGCCATCTGCGCCTGGAAGTCGTCATAGCCATCGTCGCCATGCATGCCGCAGGGCTCTTCGGCATGGGTGTGGATGTCGATCGCCACGACATCTTCGATGTTTGGCAGCTTGAGCTTGGGCATTGCGTCTCCCGCCGGGCAGCTTGATTCGGGTCGTCAGCAAATTGATTATAGAATATAACAAATTCTGTAACCAGACGGAGGCCGCCGGCGAAATCTCTGGAGCCAGCGGAGCGCCGGTTCCGCGCCATGACCACCGTACAGGGCGAAAATGGCCTGTTCCGGTTGACATTTGGCGCCTCGATGGCCTAGAAACCGCCGTCCCGGACGGCTAGGCCGTTTGACGGGGTAAATCGCATTTTGCCGCTTTCGGCCTGTTGCAACACGGCCTTTCAAAAGCAATCAGGATTGTCGCCATGAAGGTCCGTAACTCGCTGAAATCGCTGCGTGGCCGCCACCGCAATAACCGTCTGGTCCGCCGTAAGGGCCGGGTCTATGTGATCAACAAGGTCCAGCGCCGCTTCAAGGCTCGCCAGGGCTGAGGTTGAGGCTAAGCCGGGCCGGCCGGGTTTAAGCTCACGGGTCTTTGACGCGTTCTCCGCTTTGCAAGCGGGTTTGGCTGCGTCTACACTTCGTGAATGGCTCTCAGATTTTGTCGTTCCGCGATCCTTGCCGCTGTGATGCTTGCTGCGGTGCCTGCTGTTGCGCTCGCGCAGGATGATCCGCGGCTCACCCAACCTAAGAAGAAGCTGCCGGATGCTCCGGCCAAGCTGCCCAAGGTCGGCAACGACCGTGGCCGTGGGCTCGACTTCCTGTTCGGCGCCCTGAAGGCTGCTCCGGACGATGACAGCGCCAAGCATGTCGAGGCGCGGATCTGGGCGATCTGGATGCAGACGCCGAGCGATACCGCTGCGCTGCTGATGATGCGGGCGCGGGCGGCGATGGACGCACAGCAGACGGACGTGGCGTTGAAGCTGCTCGATGCCGTGGTCAAACTGAGGCCGGATTATGTCGAAGGCTGGAACCGGCGCGCCACGCTCTATTATCTGCGGAGCGACTACGCCCGCTCGCTTTCGGATATCGAACAGGTGCTGATCCGCGAACCCCGCCATTTCGGGGCACTCGCCGGGCTCGGCATGATCATGCAGGATCTCGGCGACGACAAGCGCGCACTCGATGCGTTCCGCCGGGCACTGGCGATCAATCCGCATCTTGAGAAGGTGCCGGAACTGGTGAAGACCTTGAGTGAGAAGGTCGAGGGCCGCGATATCTAGCCGGACTTAGCCGCGCGGCAGGAGCAAGATCATGAAACGCCTGATTGTGGCGATGAGTCTGCTCATCGCGCCCGGCACTGTTGCCGTCGCCGATGGGCTCTACTGGGTGGTCGGCAATCGCGCGACCAACAAATGCAACATCGTGACCAAGAATCCGGTCATCGACGGAGACATCTGGTTTGCCGATGGACCGTACAACTCACTCGCGGACGCCAAGCTCGCACGCTCGACGATTGGCGCGTGTCCGAAGAACGATCTCGCCGACGACTAGTGTCGGCGTGCTTTTATGGAATTCAGTGCAGGATATTGTGGCGGCGCTCGGCCAAGCCGTTATGGGCTGCAGTTGCATAAAGTTGGGCAATCTCGGCCTCGAGATGCTCGTTAACGAGGAGCAGCGCCTTCACCGCACCGCGGAGATCGCCATTGCAGTTGGCCACGATCTCATCAATGGCGGCTTCGGTTGGACCAAAAGTCATTGGAATCCCTTTTGTTTACTTGCGGGGGCTAATTTTTGGCGCCCGATCCTTGTTCCTGTGGATGACGTGGATGAATCGGGCAGCGTCGGTCTTTTTCATGTCTGCCCGGCAGTCAGAAAAAGTGCTGACCATGGTTATAAAATGGCCGACGACGCCTGTATGACAAGGTTGTCAAAAACCGCGTATTTTTACGGGAAATTCTCTCGCGGTGAGAGCGGCGGAGCGGTTGTCTAGCGGCATGGTTGTGCTCGCTGGGCGCGAATTGTCTGGATTATCCCCATGATATTTTTGGTTGTCGCAGTTGCGATGCTGGCCGTGGCGCCGGCCTTGGTCACGCAGGCAGGGGTCGTGATCGTTCAGCGCGCCCATCCGGCCCAAGGAGGCATGATCGAGGTCAGTGACGCGACGCTGCACGTGGTCGATCTCGGTCCGCGCGATGCCGACGGGCCTCCGATCGTGATGCTCCACGGCGCAAGCTCCAATCTGGAGATGATGCGCCAGCCGCTCGGCGATCTACTCGCGGCTCGTCACCGCGTGATCCTGATCGATCGGCCCGGACATGGGTGGAGCCCGCGGACGCGGCTCGAGGATGCTTCGGCTGCGATCCAGGCGCGGACGATCAGCGAGGGCCTGCAGAAGCTCGGCGTCGGCCCGGTCATACTGGTGGTGCATTCGCTGAGCGGCGCGCTGGGTGCGCTGATGGCGCTCGATCATCCGCAGCGCCTCGCGGGGCTGGTGATGTTGGCACCGGTCACCCACCCCTGGCGCGGCGGCGTCGGCTTCTACAACAAGCTCGTCACTGCACCTGTGATCGGCCGCTTGTTCGCCTGCACCATTACGCTGCCGCTCGGGCTCGTTCTGGCGCGGCCGACTGTGCGCATGGTGTTTCTGCCGCAGGCAATGCCGGAGGGATACATCGCCAAGACCGCAACGCTGCTGCTATTGCGGCCGCGCGAATTTCTCGCCAATGCCTGGGACCTCGTGACGCTGAAACCATCGGTCACCGCGCAGGTGTCACGTTATGGCGACATCAAGCTGCCGGTCACGGTGATCTCGGGCGATGCCGACGCGACGGTATCGACCTCGATCCACTCGCGTCCGTTCGCGGCCACCGTGCCGAATGCGCGGCTGGTCGTGCTCCCGGGCGTTGGTCACATGGTGCAGAACGCCGCGCCCAACCTGGTGGCAGCGGAGATCGAGGCGATGGTCGAGCGCGTAACCTCCAACAGGTCGGAGCAGGCAAATCGTCTCGGCACCTCGTGATCTCAGCCAGCTGTTCGAGCGCACGCAAGCAAAAGCCCCGGCCGCGAGACCGGGGCTTTGCTTCGCCTGGTCAGGCGAGCCGCAAGCTCACTTCGGCTTCCCATCCTTGTCGAACGACGAGATATAGGCCCAGACGTTTTCGGCCTCCTTCTCGTTCTTGATGCCCGCGAAGGCCATCTTGGTGCCGGGGATCTTCGCCTTCGGATCCTTGATGTATTCGAGGAACTGTTCCTTGTTCCAGGTGATGCCGGAGTTCTTGTTGGCATCGGAGTAATTGTAGTCCGGCGCGGTGCCGGACTTTCGGCCATCAATCCCGTTCAGTTGGGGGCCGACCTTGTTCTTGGCGCCTTCACCGATCGAATGACACGCGAGGCATTTGTTGAACGCGGTCTTGCCCGCCGCGGCGTCCTGCGCGTGCACTGCAGAAACGGCGCTCGACACGGCCATCGCGGCCAGCGCGCCAAAAAACATTTTATTCATGACAGAAGCTCTTCGTGAGTTGCGAGGAGGTGGGAGAACCGTTGTGGCATGTGAGGCTTGCGCACGACAAGCCGCTCTACGCCCTTTCGGTTTCAACAATATTGCGGCCTACCCAAGGCAATGCGGATATGCTTGATTTGTCGTGACAAATCGACGACCCGTGAAAGTGAGCGCGGAAACGCTCTTGGAGACGTGATCATGAGCATCATGATGCCGGCAGCCGATCAGGCGGTGCTGTCGCGCCGCGCCGAGATTGTTGCTGCACTGCGTGCGATCGTGCCGGGCGAGGGCGTGATCGATGCGCCGGCGGAAATGCAGGTCTATGAGTCGGACGGGCTGACCGCCTATCGCCAGCCGCCGATGGTCGTCGTGCTGCCGGACACCACCGAGCAGGTCGCGAAGGTCCTCAAATACTGCCATGAACAGGCCATCAAGGTGGTGCCGCGCGGCTCGGGTACCTCGCTGTCCGGCGGCGCGCTGCCGCTCGCGGACGGCGTGCTGCTCGGTCTCGGCAAGTTCAAGCGCATCCGCGAGATCGATTTCGACAACCGCGTGGTGGTGACCGAGCCCGGCGTCACCAATCTCGCGATCAGTCAGGCGGTGGCGCATGCCGGCTTTTATTACGCGCCCGATCCCTCGTCGCAGATCGCCTGCTCGATCGGCGGCAATGTCGCGGAAAATTCCGGCGGCGTGCATTGCCTGAAATACGGCATGACCACCAACAACGTGCTGGGCTGCGAGATCGTGCTGATGTCCGGCGAGATTCTCCGCATCGGCGGCAAGTCGGCGGAGAACGCGGGCTATGACCTGATGGGCATCATCACCGGCTCCGAAGGCCTGCTCGGCGTCATCACCGAGATCACGGTGCGCATCCTGCAGAAGCCGGAGACGGCGAGGGCGCTGATGGTCGGATTTGCCGAAGTCGAGGCGGCCGGCGAATGCGTGGCGCGCATCATTGGCGCCGGCATCATCCCGGGCGGCATGGAGATGATGGACAAGCCCGCGATCCACGCTGCCGAGGCCTTTGTCCATGCCGGCTATCCGCTCGATGTCGAGGCGCTTCTGATCATCGAGCTCGATGGCCCGAGCGTCGAGGTCGACGAATTGATCAAGCGGGTCGAGGCGATCGCGCAAGGCTGCGGCTCGACGAGCTGCCAGATCTCGACCTCCGAGGCTGAGCGCAACCTGTTCTGGGCCGGGCGCAAGGCCGCGTTTCCGGCGGTGGGGCGCATCTCGCCCGACTATCTCTGCATGGACGGCACCATTCCGCGCGCGGCACTGCCAAAGGCTCTGGCACGCATCCGCGAGCTTTCCGAGAAATATGAGCTTGGCGTCGCCAACGTATTCCATGCCGGCGATGGCAATCTGCACCCGCTCATCCTGTATGACGCCAACAAGCCGGGCGAGATGGAGCGCGCCGAAGCCTTCGGCGCCGACATTTTGCGCTGTTGCGTCGAGCTTGGCGGCGTGCTCACGGGCGAGCATGGCGTCGGCATCGAGAAGCGCGATCTGATGCCGGAGATGTTTTCGGAGATCGACCTCAACCAGCAGCAGCGGCTGAAATGCGCCTTCGATGCGCAAGGCCTGCTCAACCCCGGCAAAGTGTTTCCGACACTGCACCGCTGCGCCGAGCTCGGCCGCGTGCATGTGCACGGCGGCAAGCTGGCCTTCCCTGACATTCCGAGGTTTTAGGGTCTGCACTCGCACGCGCGTGACGTGGCCCGTCTGACGTCCGGAAGGAAGAAAACCGGCCGTGGCGGCCGTGACCCGCACGCTCTAGCAAAAGTCGTCCCGGCAGCCCTATACTCTCCACGGTGCTGACATGCTTTTGTCAAAACTGCATTGAGTGTTAGGGATCGGAATGCAGTGGAAATGCGACCGCCCTCCTTCGGGTGACATTTGGAAGGAAAGGAGCGCCAATGAATTCCACCCTTAATCCCACGACAAGCAATCCGGACAATGTTCTGGTCGCGCGTGCGGACGAGCGTCTCGCCCACGCCTATGAACAGATCGCGAGCGCGGACGAGCAGCTCGCGCGCGTCACCGAACAGCTTTCGAAGATGGAACGCGATGCGACGCGCCATCGTTCGGCGGTCTCCTCGGGGCGGCAGCCATCCCGTGGCTTGCTGCGCGGCTTCGCGACTTTCGCGCTGGCAGCAGGCATCTTTGCCGCGGCTTTCGCCGCGCAATCCCCCTATGGCGAAGCGGCCAGGCTGCAGATCGCCCAATGGGCGCCCTATCTTGTTCCCGCTTCT
>Ga0153954_1001838_pt1 | contig 10277 bp, 11 predicted proteins | sample TSFL038MetaG_FD_102277 | JGI IMG/M metagenome (GOLD analysis project Ga0153954, IMG submission 102277) | Attine ant fungus gardens microbial communities from Florida, USA - TSFL038 MetaG | ecosystem: Host-associated > Fungi > Mycelium > Unclassified | place: USA: Florida, Wekiwa Springs State... | reverse complement strand
GGTCGCATTCATCTTCTTCGCCATTTGTTCCACACCGGCCCGCACCCCCTCGAAATGAGGATCGACCTGGTTCTTGGTAAAGGCGGCCACGACCTCGCCATCGGCCAGCGCGCTCCGCGACGAGCCGAGGCAAGCAAGGGCAGCAACAGCAAAAGTGACGGTCAGTAATTTCGGCATTGGATCCCTCTTCATGGTGTACGCCTGACGTTGATGCTCGTCCGCGTAGGCGTAGTGGACGTTAGAATACTCAGCGGCGCGTACCCCGCGCCGCAAATGCATCGCCAAGCATTGCAAGGAGAACGATTGCGCCGGTGACAAACGGATGCCATGCCGAGCCGACATTCAGCAGATTCAGTGCGGCGACGATCAAGGTCAGGATGATTGCGCCGAGCAGAGTGCCGACGATGCTGCCGCTCCCGCCAAACAGCGAGGTACCGCCCACCAGGACGGCCGCTATTGCCGGCAATAGCAGCGGCTCACCGATACCTGGTTCGGCTGCATTCAACCGCGCGACGTAGATCAGAGCAGAAAGCCCGGCGGCAACACCGCTCAGCGCGTATAGCAGCATGCGGCGGCGAGCGATCGGGATGCCCGATAGCGATGCGGCCGCCTCGTTGGCGCCCATGACGTAAACTTCGCGCCCGACAGTGGTGCGGGTGAGGAACACCAGGCAGCCGGCGCCGACGGCTAGCATCACCCAGATGGGTACCGGCACGCCGAGCCAGAAGCCGCTCCCGAAGAATCGAAATGCGGGAGAAAAACCGTAAATGACCTGGCCGGCCATGAACCAGTAGGCAATCCCCTGGGCCACCCAGAGCATGCCGAATGTAGCGAGAAATGGCGGAATTTTGAGACGATTGATCAATAGGCCGTTCGTCAGGCCAATCAGGGTGCCGCAAGCGAGAGCTGCGGCAACACCGGCCATCGGTTGTCCGGTGTACTTGATCGCGGACGCGGACAGGCACGCGCACAGCGTCAGATTGGCGCCGATCGAGAGATCGAGCCCACCACCTATGATGACAAGTGTGAGTCCCGAAGCTACCAGAAACAGCAGACTTGCTTGCCGTAAAAGATTGAGCCCGTTGTCGATGGTGGCAAAGGCGGGACTTATGACGGAGAGCGCGAGACAGATAACCACGATCATCACGAGGCGAACCAGCACGGGGACCGGAACGGTCGGCTGCGTGTGAAACAAGGAAGTTTGCGTGATGGTCATTCTGCAATCCTTGTCACAACCCGTTTGCGGTTACGATCGATCAGCAACGCAGCGATGAGCAGCAGGCCGACGCAAACGACCTGCAGGGATGGGTCGACCGAGAGAAGATTGAGACCGTTGCGCAGCACGGTGATCGCGAGCACACCGAGCACGGTGCCGAAGAGCCCTCCCTGCCCCTTCTCGAACGATGTACCGCCTAGAACGACCGCCGCGATTGCCTCGAACTCCATGCCAATCGCGACCGTCGGATGAGCGGAATTGGCACGGCCGAGCAGCAGCACCGCAGAAAAAGCAACTGAGACGCTGCAGACCACATAAACCGCCAGATGGACAAGATCGGCCCTGATGCCTGCAAGATGCACCGCATCCTTGTTGCCGCCTATGGCGACGATGTAGATGCCAAACCGCGTGCGATAGAGCACTAGAGACAGAATGCCGTAGAATGCTGCCGCCCCGAGCACTGGAGTTGGAACGCCAAACACGGCCGAGCGGTAGAACGCCTCGACCGCCGGCGTGAAGCCTCCGATCGGCTCCCCGTTCGTCAAGGCCAGGGCCAATCCTTCGCAAAGCCCCATCGTGCCAAGCGTCACAACAAAGGCAGGAAGCCTCAAATAGCTGATCATGAAGCCATTGAGCAGCCCGACCACGATTCCCGATCCGGCGGCGGCAGCGAGCGCGGTGAAAGTGCTCCATCCGGCAAGCAGCAGACTACCAATGATCACCGCGGCGAGCCCGATCAGCGCACCCACTGATAGATCGAGCCCGGATGTCAAGATGACCAGCGTCATCGGCAACGCCAACATCATGAGAAGCGAGGCTTGCAGGCCGACATTCGCGAGATTGACTGTGGAGAGAAAGCGAGGATTCCCCACCTGAAACGCCACGACCATCGCCAGCAAGATGAAGGCAACACCGGGGATGCGGGAAAGGTACCTGCTTGCGGCCGCAGGTATACGTGGCAGCGTCTGATCAGACATGATGCACCGCCAGATCCAGAATAGCTTTCTCGGAGAGATTGTCGCGATCGAGGTGGCCAACGATGCGATAGTCGCGCATGACATAGGCGCGATCGCACAGATGAAGCAGCTCCGGCAACTCGGAGCTGATCACGAGCACCGCAGCTCCCTCGCGCACCAGCTCGTCGATCAGCCGATAGATCTCTGTCTTGGCGGCGACATCTACGCCTCGTGTCGGCTCGTCAAGCATGAACAAGCGCGAGCCGGCGGCAAGCCATTTGCCGAGAACGATCTTCTGTTGATTGCCGCCGCTAAGATTGCGCACGAGCTGGGCGCTTCCCGGAGTTGCGATCTTCAGGCGCTCGATCAGGTCGGCGCAAACTTTTTCTGCCGCTCCGGGACTGAACCAGCCGCGACGGAAAAGCCGCCACATTGAAGCAGCGGTCGCATTGTCGCGAACCGCCAGCGCTAGCGCCAACCCCTCTCGCTTGCGATCTTCCGGCAACAACGCGACGCCCTTTCGCGAGCTCCGATCGGGGCGCGCGGCGAGCGGCACACCGTCGAGCTCCAACTCACCGGCGATCAGGGGATCCGCACCAAATATCGCACGCACCACTTCGGTTCGACCCGAGCCGACAAGCCCTGCGAGACCGACGACCTCGCCGGCCCGGACCTCGAGCGAGACATCAGCCAGTTTCGAGGTCCGGAGATGGCGGGCGGCAAGCACGACGGCGCCGGCAGGATGCGGCTCGCGCCGCGATAGCTGGTCGAGCGAACGACCGACCATCGCCCGCACCATCTCTTCCGCGCTTGCCTGGCCGCGCCGAAAACCGTCGACAACCGCTCCATCGCGCATCACCGTGATGCGGTCGCCGAGTGCCTGCACTTCTTTCATCCGATGGGAGATATAGACGATCGCCACGCCCTGACGCTTTAGCCGGTCAATCACCTCGAACAGCCTGTCAGCCTCCCGCTCGGAAATGGCCGCGGTGGGCTCGTCCATCACCAGGATCCGCGCATTTTGAGAGAGCGCCTTGCCAATCTCGACCATCTGTTGCTGGGCAACCCCGAGATCGGCTGCAAAGGTGGCGGGATCGTAGTTGAGCCCTAATTGACGGAGAACTTCACTCGCCGCCCGACGCATCGCGGACTTGTCGACTAAGCCGATACGCGTGAAATCGCGCTCGCGCCCGAGAAAGATGTTCTGGGCGATATCAAGATAAGGAGCGAGCGAGAATTCCTGGAAGATCACGGCCACGCCAAGCGCGCTGGCGTCGGCAGGTCCACGGATTGTTACCTTTCGGCCCGCGAACTCGATATCACCGCCGTCGGCAACATAAGCGCCACACAGCACCTTGATCAGGGATGATTTGCCGGCGCCGTTCTGGCCCAGAATGACATGAACTTCACCCGCATGAATATCGAGCGATGCATCCCTGAGCGCATGCACGCCAGGAAACGACTTGCGAATATTCACAAGACGCAATAGCGGCGGACCGCCAGTCTCGGGATATTCCGACAGCCCGGCAGGCTCCGCCTCGCCTGCGCTGCCGAACTGTGATCGCTCGCTGGGTTTCACCCGTATCCACCCCTGCCGTGAGACATGTCGCTTGTTATAGGAAGGATACCGCAATCGATTGCAAATACAAGCCGAAATGCAAACTCTCAAAGAACCTCCTCCAACAAAACTTCTCTATTAGAAAGCGGAAAATTCCAATAAACTCTAGCAATAACAAATATTTACTCGGGAATGGCGAGCGAGATCAGTCGCGGATTTGACGCTAAATAAATTCTGCAAGCGATTGCAGAAATGAGCAGATGCGTCTATGGTAGGCTTGATCAATTGAAGTCGGTTATCGACCGCACCCGTAAAACAGACGGATGGACACTCAGATGACTCGCAAGCCTGCCTTCGCAACGTCCCCTACCAATCCTGAGATCAAAGAAATTCAGACCATTCCCGAGCGCAAGGTGGACATGCCCTACGCTCCAGCGATCCGGGTGGAAAGCCCATGCGGCCTCCTGTTCATTTCCGGCGCGACGCCGTCGCCGCTTTATCATAAGCATCCGCATGCATTGAATGAGCACGATCATCCCAATTCGATCGAAGACCAGACGCGGCGCGCGATGGAGACGATTAAAACCATTCTCGACCACGAAGGATTGACGTGGACCGACGTCGTCAAGGTTACGAAGTACCTGACCGACATTCGAGACCAGGACGGAATGGTGGCCGTGCTGAAGCAATATTTCGGCAGTTGGACACCTGCGAGCACGACCGTTTGCATCAATCAACTCTCGACGCCCGGCGCTCGCGTTGAATTAGATATGATTGCCGCTTTGCCCAAGGGACGTTGATCTCCAATGATCGGCGGCCTCCTACTTCCAATACTGCTATCGGTTGTGTTGATCTGGGCGGGCGGACTCAACCTCGCGGGCCCAAGCTTCATTCGCGCAGAGTTTGCCGAGTGGGGGTACTCGGACGGCCTCCGGATCACCGTGGGCGTAACCGAATGGGTTGCCGCGATCGCTTTGATTTTTGCACCGTTTCGCATCGGCGGCTGCATCCTCGCGATGCTGGTTCTGCTTGGAGTTACCGTGACTCTTATTCGCCATCGCAGCTTGATGAGACTTGAGTACCCATTGGTATTACTTGCGCTAACTCTAATGGTCGCGGCTCAAACATTGCGTTTGATCGATTAACGGGAGTCGCAAGCGGCACTTCATCAGCACCGCCAGCGATCATCTTTAGGGATCTATCTTTCATGAACAAGGTTTACCCCGACGCCAAATCCGCCCTCGAGGGTCTCCTCGAGGACGGCATGATGATCATGTCCGGCGGCTTCGGCCTCTGCGGCATTGCTGAAACCCTCTCGGATGCCATCGGCGATTCCGGGGTGAAGAACCTCACGGTGGTCTCCAACAATGCCGGCGTCGACGGTATCGGCCTCAGCCGGCTGCTCGAGACCCGCCAGATCAAGAAGATGATTTCCTCCTATGTTGGCGAGAACAAGCTGTTCGCGCAGCAGTTTCTCGCGGGCGAGCTGGAACTCGAATTCAATCCGCAAGGCACGCTCGCCGAGCGCATCCGGGCCGGCGGCGCCGGAATCCCAGCCTTCTACACCAAGACCGGCGTCGGCACGTTGATCGCCGAGGGTAAGGAAGTGAAGGAGTTCGATGGCCAGAAATACCTGATGGAGCGCGGCCTGTTCGCCGATCTCGCCATCGTTCATGCCTGGAAGGGCGACACCGCCGGCAACCTAGTTTACCGCAAGACCGCGCGCAATTTTAATCCGATGATGGCGACCGCCGCGAAGGTGACTGTCGCCGAGGTCGAGCACCTCGTGCCTGCCGGCGAGCTCGATCCGGATCACATCCACACGCCCGGTATTTTCGTGAAGCGCCTCATTCAGGTCGGCTCCGACAAGAAGCGCATCGAGTTCCGCAACACCCGCCCGCGCCGGGCGGCCTGAACGGGAGATAAATCAAGATGGCCTGGACCCGCGAACAGATGGCCGCGCGTGCGGCAAAAGAGCTCCGCGACGGTTATTACGTCAACCTCGGCATCGGCATTCCGACGCTGGTCTCCAACTACATCCCAGAGGGCGTCGATGTCCTGCTGCAGAGCCAGAACGGCATGCTCGGCATGGGGCCGTTCCCTTACGAGGGTGAGGAAGATCCCGACCTCATCAACGCCGGCAAGCAGACGGTGAGCGAACTGCCCTCCACCAGCTATTTCTCCAGCGCCGACTCGTTTGGCATGGTTCGCGGCGGGCACATGGATCTCTCCATCCTCGGCGCCATGCAGGTGGCCCAGAACGGCGACCTCGCCAACTGGATGATCCCCGGCAAGATGGTGAAGGGCATGGGCGGCGCTATGGACCTCGTCGCCGGCGTCAAGCGCGTCGTCGTCGTCATGGAGCACTCCGCCAAGGACGGCCCGAAGCTGTTGAAGCAGTGTTCGCTGCCGCTGACCGGCGAGCGGGTGGTCGACATGGTCGTGACCGACCTTGCGGTCTTCACCATTGACAAGCACGGCAATGACGGCATGGCCCTGATCGAGCTCGCCGACGGCGTCACACTCGACGAAGTCAAGGCCAAGACCGAAGCCGAATTCCGCGTCGCGCTGAGGAACACCTGAGCGCTCCACGTAGAGGCACCGCACCGACCGGGCAGAGCCACGTTTAAGGTCTTTCTGCTGCTAGGGCGCCGATAAAAGTCACTTTCCGGCCTTCAGCGGCATGACCAGAAGCAGGCTCGCTGGCGTTCCGCCTCTGTTGGTGAGGCACCGATCCTCGTCCGGCTCGATCCGGCAGGAATCCCACCTGCCTAGCAGCACTTCCTCCACACCGTTCGAAATGTGCACCTCGCCCTCTAGGACGACATACATCTTCTCTTGGGGCGACGAGGACAGAACCGTCCCGCCTCCGGGGGCGATTACTGAAACGCCCATCCAAAGCGTGTCCGAAGGACCAGCTTCCCGTCCCTGAAGCCGAACCATCGCCATGTCATGATGACCCGGTGCATCATAGCCGGGCGCCTCCGTGAAACGGACCACATGCATCGGTCAGCGTCCGGGCCGTAGGATGATGCGATCGCGAGAGGATCCCATCACAGCAGCATAGGCAGCCTCAGCGTCCTCAAAGGAATAGATCGATCTAGAGGCGATCGGAAACGGCCGGAGCCAACCTTCCTCGAAGCTGTGCATGATGCTGCGCAACACCTCCGCGCTCTCGATCGACGAGAACCCCAGAGTATCGACACCGACATAAGTGTGGCGGGCGCGATAGAACGCCAGAATGTCAAACTCGACGATCCTGTTGATCGCCGCAATCAATATTTGCCGGCCATCCTTTGCCAACGAACGGTTGGCATCCTGGAAATAAGGATCTCCGACCGTGTTGAAGATGATGTCGACGCCCCTTCCTCCCGTCAGCTCGCGGACTGCTTCTGGCACCTCGGTCGCCGCCGGGTTTATGACCTCGATTGCTGCGTTCGCATGCCCTTGATACGGCTCGTCCTTCCGCATGACGCCAATGACGTTCGCGCCTCGCCAGGTCGCCATCTGGACGGCTGCCTGGCCAACTTTTCCATTCACCCCGAAGACCAAGACGTGCTCGCCTTTCTTCGGCATTCCCGTTCGACGAAAGCCTTCGGCCGCTGTCACGAACGGCACACCGATTCCGGCCGCTTCCTCCATCGACATTCCGCCGGGCTTCCGCACCAGCGCGTCTGCCTCGACGGCGAGATACGAGGCATGCGATCCGTCGCGACGGATCCCGAGGTCGCCGGAGCTACCAAAGACCGCTTGTCCAACCCAGTTCGGAGGACCGTCAACGACAGTGCCTGCAAAATCCCTCCCGGGAGTTCGGGGAAACACGGCGTATGGCATCAAACCTGTCGTGGCTTTGACATCCGAAGGGTTGACGCCGGCAGCCTCGATCCGAACAAGAACTTCGCCTTGTCGGCGAAAGATCTTCCGCCTCTCTTGCGTCAACTTAACGGAGTTCACGTCGGGCGCCTTTGCGTTGATTCTCACGCAATCCGCCTCGATGACCATAGGCTCACCGACCGAGTCAGCGGGGGTAAATGTCATGCTTAATGTTCCTATGAAACACGCATCGCCGCATCAGCCCTTGCAAGGCCGACGATGTCTCTGGCTTGCGAAAATGTAGCGATCTGACCGCCCAAATCCTCGACGATGCGCCGCGCCTTGGTCACCATCTCCGCATTCGACTTCGCAAGTTGTCCACGCGAGAGATAGACCGCATCCTCCAAACCGACCCGCACGTGACCGCCTGCGAGATACGACTGCGCCACCGACGTGAATGCGGCCTTTCCGATGCCGACCGCCGTGAATTCTGCGTCGTGCGGAAGCAAGTCTCGCGCATAGAGAACGGTCTCCGGTCCAGGTTGAAAGCCGTAGCGGACCCCAATCACGAGAGAGCAAAGCACCGGGCCCTTCAATGTGCCGTCCGCGAGCAGATCCCTCATCAACGCAATGTCGCCGGTGTCGAAAAGCTCGATCTCGGGTTTGACACTCACCTCCGAGATCACTTTTGCCATGCGCCGGACGTTGGGAGGCGTGTTGATCACGACCTCCTTTCCCGAATTCATTGTATTTAAATCGAGCGTGCAGATATCGGGACGGAGTGCGGCGATGTGCTCTACCCTGCGTTCGGGAGCCATCAGCGTCGTTCCTTCTGCCGCGACCCTTGGCTCATCATGGGAGGGAACGAACCGCCCACCCGGGCCGGTGGTGATGTTGAGGATGAGTTCTGGATTTTTCGCGCGGATCCGTTCGACCACCTCGGAGTAGTAATCCAGGGACATGGAGGGACGACCAGTCGCCGGATCACGGACGTGTATGTGCACGATTGCGGCACCCGCATCAGCGGCGCCAAGGCACGCGTCCGCTATCTGCAGCGGCGTAATAGGCAGGTACGGCGTCTGGTCTGGTGTCGTAAGATTGCCCGTCACCGCGCAGGTGATGATGACATGATCAAGAGGAGATCGCATGGCTTGCACCTTCAAAGCGAGCGGCCGCCATCGACCACGATGGTCGTGCCGGTAGAAAAGGTGAGTTGAGTCGAACAGGCGAAGATCGCGGATGCGATATCATCGGCCGTTGCTATCCGCTTCAGTGGGGTCGTCGCCGCCGTCTTCTGGTTGAAGTCCGAGCCGCGCCCTGGCACGAAGTTGGTGTCCACAACACCGGGAGCCACCGCCAGGACCCTGACTTCCGGGGCCAATACGCGCGCGAGGGATTTTGTCATCACATCAATGCCAGCCTTGGCCGCGCAGTACGCGATGGATGAGCCGATACCATTGCTTCCCGCGATCGACGATATGGAGACGACGAGACCATCTCCCGACGCCTTGAGTAGTGGCGCGAAGGTGCGTATCGCGGCGAATTGGCCACGCCAGTTCACCGCGAACATTCTGTCGATCAATTCGTCGTCCAACCCCTCAAGGTCCGCATGAGGAACCGGCTTGGTGAACCCCGCCGCGTTGACCAGAACATCGAGTCGCCCGCAGCGGGAAACAATCTCTTGTCGCAGCATCGCCAGCGTGTTCGACCGCGTGACGTCAGCGACGGAAGCGAAGTGCCCGCGACCTGGAAGGGATTGTACGACGCCTTGCGCCAGCGCGACCTCTTCCGGGACATCGCGATGGCTGATCACAACCTGCGCGCCAATCCCCGCGAAGCGCTCAGCCACCACGGCACCGATGCTGCCGGCTCCGCCGACAACAAGCACGGTCTTATCGGTCATGAATTCAGTGCTCATTTGCCTTACTCGATCGGAGGTTTCGGGAGGATGGCGTCGCCGGGCTCCATCACAAAGCGATGTGTCAGCGTGTACCAGGGCGCACGAACTCCATCCGCTGGCGGAACACCATCTTCATGTCGACGGTAATTCCCGATGAGCGCGCGCGTGACGCCGAACACGACATCGCTTTCGAGATACTGGTCGTCATCGACGAATATCTGCGTGATCAACGTCTTGAACCGGGGCTTGAAGCCGAGGAAATGCATGTGCGCCGGCCGGTAGGGGTGCCTCTTCTGGGCCCGAAGCATGTCGCCCACCGGACCATCGGTCGGGACCGGATAGCCCGCAGGCTTCACTGACCGGAATCCGAACCGACCGCGCTCGTCCGTCGTGAACTTTCCGCGCAGATTCATGTCGGTCTGCGTCTCGTCTTGATTCTCGTAGAGACCGACCGGAGAGGATTGCCAGACATCCACCTCGACCCCCTCGATGGGCTTGCCGGCGGTGTCGACGATTACACAATCGACAAAGAGTTCAGGGCCTGGCGTGGTCGACCTGACAATTGACCCGCCGTTTTTGGTGCGTGGCGAGTTCGCGCGCCAGAACGGACCAAGCAACGCGGACGCCGTCTCCGTCGCACCATCATTGCCATTGTTCAGAACGCAAACAAGCGTCGATAAGCCGATCGCATCCGCGAACAGCACGCCTTCGTTGTGGCTCGCGTGCGTAGCCTTGCCGATCCGGTTGAGGAACTCGATACCGAACTCGAACTCCTGCTCGGTCAGCCTGGTCTCTCGTGCGAATGCGTGAATGTGCCTGACCAAGGCCCCCATC
>Ga0153954_1001837_pt1 | contig 10284 bp, 7 predicted proteins | sample TSFL038MetaG_FD_102277 | JGI IMG/M metagenome (GOLD analysis project Ga0153954, IMG submission 102277) | Attine ant fungus gardens microbial communities from Florida, USA - TSFL038 MetaG | ecosystem: Host-associated > Fungi > Mycelium > Unclassified | place: USA: Florida, Wekiwa Springs State... | reverse complement strand
TTAAATACCCCGCTGGGTATAACTGACAATTGGGATTTCCTCGCATGACCTCTCTCGACAGCTTCAAATGCCGCAAGACCCTCAAGGTCGGCGCCAAGACCTATGTCTATTACAGCCTGCCCGTCGCCGAGAAGAACGGTTTGAAGGGGATTTCCAAGCTGCCGTATTCGATGAAGGTGCTGCTGGAGAATTTGCTGCGCAACGAGGACGGTCGCACGGTCAAGAAAGAGGACATCGTCGCGGTCTCGAAGTGGCTGAGGAAGCGCTCGCTGGAGCATGAGGTTGCCTTCCGTCCCGCGCGCGTGCTGATGCAGGACTTCACCGGGGTCCCGGCGGTGGTCGATCTCGCGGCGATGCGCAATGCGATGCAAAAGCTCGGCGGTGATGCGGAGAAGATCAACCCGCTGGTGCCGGTCGATCTCGTCATCGACCACTCGGTGATCGTGAATTTCTTCGGCGACAACAAGGCTTTCGCCAAGAACGTGGTCGAGGAATACAAGCAGAATCAGGAGCGCTACGAGTTCCTGAAGTGGGGCCAGAAGGCGTTCTCGAACTTCTCGGTGGTGCCGCCCGGCACCGGCATCTGCCACCAGGTCAATCTCGAATATCTGGCGCAGACGGTCTGGACCAAGAAGGAGAAGATGACGGTCGGCAAGAAGACCGGCACGTTCGAAGTCGCCTACCCGGATTCGCTGGTCGGCACTGATTCGCACACCACCATGGTCAACGGGCTTGCCGTGCTCGGCTGGGGTGTCGGCGGCATCGAGGCGGAAGCCTGCATGCTCGGCCAGCCGCTGTCGATGCTGTTGCCGGAAGTGGTCGGCTTCAAGCTCAAGGGTCAACTCAAGGAAGGCGTCACCGCGACTGATCTGGTGCTGACGGTGACGCAGATGCTGCGCAAGGTCGGTGTCGTCGGGAAGTTCGTCGAGTTCTTCGGGCCCGGCCTCGACCATCTTTCGGTCGCCGACAAGGCCACGATTGGCAACATGGCGCCGGAATACGGCGCGACCTGCGGTTTCTTCCCGGTCGACGCCGCGACCATCGATTACCTGAAGACCTCGGGCCGTGCGTCGGCACGGGTCGCGCTGGTGACGTCCTATGCCAAGGCACAGGGCCTGTTTCGCACCGCCAAGTCGCCTGATCCGGTGTTCACCCAGACCATCACGCTCGATCTCGGTGACGTGGTGCCGTCGATGGCCGGACCGAAGCGTCCCGAAGGCCGGATCGCGCTGCCGTCGGTTGCGGAAGGTTTCGCGACCGCGCTTGCGAGCGAATACAAGAAGGACGGCGATGGCTCACACCGTTATGCCGTCGAGAATCGCGATTTCAATCTCGGCCACGGCGACGTGGTGATCGCTGCGATTACCTCCTGCACCAACACCTCCAACCCGAGCGTGCTGATTGGCGCGGGCCTGCTGGCGCGCAACGCGGCGAAGAAGGGCCTGAAGGCCAAGCCCTGGGTGAAGACATCGCTGGCGCCCGGCAGCCAGGTGGTGGCGGAATATCTCGCCAATTCCGGCCTGCAAGCTGATCTCGACAAGGTCGGCTTCAACCTGGTCGGGTTCGGCTGCACCACCTGCATCGGCAACTCCGGTCCGCTGCCGGAGGAGATTTCGAAGTCGATCAACGACAACGGCATCGTTGCGGCCGCGGTGCTCTCGGGCAACCGTAATTTCGAAGGCCGTGTCAGCCCTGACGTGCAGGCCAACTATCTCGCCTCGCCGCCGCTGGTCGTCGCGCATGCGCTGGCGGGCTCGGTGACCAAGGATCTCTCGAAGGAGCCGCTCGGCGAGGGCAAGGACGGCCAGCCGGTCTATCTGAAGGACATTTGGCCGACGGCGAAGGAGATCAACGCCTTCATGAAGAAGTTCGTGACCGCGTCGATCTTCAAGAAGAAATATGCCGACGTCTTCAAGGGCGACACCAACTGGCGCAAGATCAAGACGGTCGAGAGCGAAACCTATCGCTGGAACATGAGCTCGACCTATGTGCAGAACCCGCCCTATTTCGACGGCATGAAGAAAGAGCCGGAGCCGATCACCGACGTGGTCGACGCGCGGATTCTCGCGATGTTCGGCGACAAGATCACCACCGACCACATCTCGCCCGCCGGCTCGATCAAGCTGACCTCGCCCGCCGGCAAATTCCTGAGCGAGCATCAGGTGCGCCCCGCTGATTTCAATCAGTACGGCACACGGCGCGGCAATCATGAAATCATGATGCGTGGCACCTTCGCCAATATCCGTATCAAGAATTTCATGCTCAAGGGCGCCGACGGCAACATTCCGGAAGGCGGCCTCACCAAGCATTGGCCGGACGGCGAGCAGATGTCGATCTACGACGCCGCGATGAAGTACCAGCAAGAGAATGTGCCTCTGGTGGTGTTCGCCGGCGCCGAATACGGCAACGGCTCTTCGCGTGACTGGGCCGCCAAGGGGACGCGTCTGCTCGGCGTTCGCGCCGTGGTCTGCCAGAGCTTCGAGCGCATCCATCGCTCCAACCTGGTCGGCATGGGTGTACTGCCGTTAACCTTTGAGGAAGGTACGTCGTGGCAGTCACTCGGCCTGAAAGGCGATGAGAAGGTGACGATCCGCGGCCTGCAGGGCGATCTGAAGCCGCGCCAGAAGCTGACGGCAGAGATCGTGTCCGGCGATGGCGCGCTGCAGCGCGTGCCCTTGCTGTGCCGGATCGATACGCTTGATGAGCTCGATTACTACCGCAACGGCGGCATCCTGCATTACGTGCTGCGCAAGCTTGCAGCGTAAGCGAAGTTGTGATCAACGGCTCACTGCGAAGTGAGTAGCAGGTAGCAAAGAGGCGGCCTATGAAAAGGCCGCTTCTTTACGTTTGGCACGGTTTGTGCCCGTAAATGTACGAACGGGGTGCGATTACGGGGCGGTTCTCAGGTATGGCAGGAATGGTGGCCTATAGTCTTTCGCGGTGGTCCAGTGCGCTCGGCATCTGCGCGATTATCGCCATCATCCGTCCCGCGCACGCTGATCCGCGGGCCGTCGTTGAGCTCTTTACATCGCAGGGTTGTTCGTCGTGTCCGCCCGCTGACAAGATCATGGGCGAACTCGCGAAGGATCCGTCGGTGATCGCGCTAAGCATGCCAATCGATTACTGGGATTATCTCGGCTGGAAGGACACGCTGGCGGATGCGCGTTTCTCTGCGCGTCAGAAAGCCTATTCGCGCATGCGCGGCGATCGCGACGTCTACACGCCGCAGGCGATCATCAACGGATCGGAGCATGTGATCGGCAGCGATCGCGCGGGAATCGAAGCTGCGATCGGCGATACGCGGAAAACCGAAGGCGTGATGTCGGTACCGGTGACGATGACGCAGACCGACAAGCAGATCACTGTTTCGGTCGAGGCAAGCCGCGCGTCGAGTGCCTCACACGGCGAGGTGTGGATCTGTTCGATCTCGAAAGCGGTGCCGATCGCAATCAGCCGCGGCGAGAATCGCGGGCGCGAACTCACCTACTACAATGTGGTGCGCAATGTTCTGAAAGTCGGTGACTGGAACGGCAATCCACGAACCTGGACCGTGCCGCTGGAAAACTTGACTCGTGAAGGCGTCGATGGCGCTGTCGCCTTTGTCCAGGACGGCAGTCACGAGAAGCCGGGTGCGATGCTCGGCGCGGCCTATACGTCTCTCTACTGAAGTCTGCGATCGTGAGCTGAGCGCGTAGCAGTGGCGATGCGCGATTCGTAGCGACGGCACTAACGCGGATAGGTGCGCCCAAAAAGAAAAAGGACCAACCGGTGTTGGTCCTCTTGATTAACCTGCGTTAGGCCCGATCCCGACGACCCCGGGGGGCTGGGGGCTGAGGAATCCGAAGCCGAAAGGACCGGACCAACGCAGTGCATCCTTGTCGCAAGCTAGGGCGGCAGTCGATTGGCGGAAGTAGGGCCGTATTATGATTCCGCTAACGTTGCCGTGACGGTTGAGAATGTTCGATTTCGCACCCAACCCGGGCATTCCGGGCGATCTTATCGCGGTTCTCTGCACGCCGCCTCTTGCAGTGCCGGTCGGATGGCGCAATCATGTCAGAGACATGACAGGAGGAAGCGCTCCATGAGTCTGATGTCGGAGGATGCCGAGCCAAGCGCGAATCACGCAGCGGCGCGCAACGCCGTTGCGACGGCCTCGCCGAACCGGGTGACGTTCAATCGTATCGAGCTCAATCGCATTTTAAATCTGTATGGCCGCATGGTCGCCGACGGCGAGTGGCGTGACTATGCCATCGATTTTTTGCGCGATCGCGCGGTGTTTTCGGTGTACCGCCACGCGTCCGAAGTGCCGATCTATCGGATCGAAAAGGACCCGCGGCTGGCGCGCAAGCAGGGCATGTACAGCGTGATCGCGGCCACCGGGCTGATCCTGCGCCGCGGCCACGAACTTGAGCGTGTGCTGCTCGTCATCGACCGCAAACCGGCACTGGTGTAGCAGCTCGACAGGCTCCTCACCCTCGAGGAGCAAGTCCGGCAGGCTATGTCTCGAAGGATCGCCAAAGCGGCTCCTACGGCTCTCCTGGTGGTTCTCTGGCGATGCCAACAGATCGGCGCGAACTGCCGCGACGACCGGCTCCGCGTCGTTCTGCCACAGGCCTGTCTCGATGGCACTGTTTGCCAACGACCTCGCGATGCCCGCCCTGCCTGAGTCGTCGCGTCGCGCTCCTCACCCGGCGTGACGGGCAACCTCAGCCTGCTCCGTCCGCCGGCACGGTTGCCCCGCCATCGCCAAGTGTGCGCTGCATCATCACAGTGTCGAGCCAGCGGCCGAATTTGAGGCCGACGTTCGGATGCGTGCCGATCATCTGAAATCCGGCCCTACCGTGCAGGCCGATCGACCCGGCATTGGCGGAATCGCCGATGACCGCGATCATCTGCCGGTAGCCTCGCGCCTCGCATTCACGGATCAGCCGTAGCATCAGTTGCAGCCCGATGCCGCGGCGATGACTCGCAGGATCGAGATAGACCGAGTTTTCGACGGTGAAGCGATAGGCCGGCCGCGGCCGATAGGGGCCAGCATAGGCATAGCCGACGACGCGTCCGTCGAGCGCGGCAACCAGATAGGGAAAACCGCCGTCGATCAGCGCCTGGAAGCGCCGCCGCATCTCGGTAAGGTCGGGCGCGATCAGTTCGAACGTCGCCGTGCCATGGCGCACCGCCTCGTCATAGATCTCGGTGATGGAAGGAAGGTCGGCCTCGCCGGCGGCTCTGATCTCAACCGTTGTCATGCGTTACAGCATAGAGCCGAATATCGGCGAAGTGGAGTTCGTTGCGGCCGTCCGGCGACCTCCGCTTACCCTCTTCCACAGGCGAAGCGCCGGAACCAGGACATGAAAACAAAAGCCCCGGCCGAATGGCCGGGGCTCGATAGCCTTATCTGTTTGCCGTGATCAGTCGCGCTGACCGAGGAGCTGCAGCAGCAGCGTAAACAGGTTGATGAAGTTCAGATAGAGCGACAGGGCACCGGTGATCGCGGCGCGTTCCGCGATGTCGCCGCCAGCCGACGCGTAGCCGTAGATGTAGTCGTTCTTCAGCCGCTGCGTGTCCCAGGCGGTGAGGCCAGCGAACACCAGCACGCCGACCACGGATACTATGAACTGCAGCATCGAACTCGCGAGGAACAGGTTCACGAGGCTGGCGATGACCACACCGATCAGGCCCATGAACAGGAACGAGCCGAAACCGGTCAGGTCACGTCGCGTCGTATAGCCGTAGAGGCTCAGCGCGCCGAAGGTTGCTGCGGTGATGAAGAACACACGCACGATCGAGGTGTGCGTGTACACCAGGAAGATCGACGACAGCGACACGCCCATCAGCGCCGAGAACACCCAGAACAGCAGTTGCGCGGTCGAGGGGGCGAGACGGTTGATGCCGGCCGAAATCGCGAACACCATGGCGAGCGGCGCCAGGATGAACAGCCACTTCAGCGGGCTCACGAACATCGCGTAGCCGAACGGCGTCAGGAACGCGTTGCCGATCTTGGCCGCGGCGCCGGACGGATCGTTGGTCACTGCGGCCATGTAGACGCCGAGTGCGGCGAAGCCGGTGATCGCCAGGCCAATGCTCATGTAGTTGTAGATGCGCAGCATGTAGGCGCGCAGACCGGCGTCGACGGCTGCGGTATCAACGCGCCCGGCGACCCGGCCGAAGGGAGACGTGTAGTTGCGGTCTAGATCCGACATGGTCGAATTCCCGTTGGTTGCCCAGCTGAGCCGCAAAGGGTCTTGCGCTGCTGGCTGGAGAGAGAATCTATCTCAGATTGCGCGGATTGCGGACATTAATTTTGTGTCATCAAACGCGCGTCTGACCCGTTTTCTATGTGGGAAACTAACACATTCGCCGCAAGCTTCCACGCGCGGCTGAATGTCGCTCCAGCACGCGATTTCGTCGCACGAAAACAGCGTTAATACGGGCTTTCAGCGGGGGTTAGGGCGACGCCGTCAGCGGCGCAAAGCGGTCCGCATTCTCACAAATTCCGTAACACTGAGGCCGGCTTCTGGTTCAGCGCCAGCAGGGTGCCCGCGAGCCCCAATCCGACGGTGACGACCAGCGCCGCTACAACCACACCGGCAGCACTTCCGGCCTGCCAGACGAAGCTCAGCGTCATCAGCCGCGTCACGATCAGCCAGGCCGCTACCGAGCCCGCGACCACGCCGAACACCGCGGTGGCGAAACCGATCATCAGATACTCCAGCGCATAGGCACCGAGCAGCCGGGCGCGGGTGGCCCCAAGCGTCTTGAGGATGACGGCGTCGTAGACGCGATGGCGGTGGCCTGCGGCGAGCGCGCCGGCGAGCACAAGGATGGCGGAGATCAGTGTCACGGCGCTGGCGCCGCGGATCGCCAGCACGAGATTGCCGACCACGGAACCCAGGGTTTCCATGACCTCGCGCACGCGCACGCTGGTCACAGTCGGAAATGCATTGGCGACCTGCTTGATGATGCGGGCGTCGTCGCTGGCGCCCTGATGAGACTCGGACAGGGTCGCGATATGGGTGTGGGGCGCGCCCTTGAAGGCGTTGGGGGAGTACACCAGCACGAAATTGATGCCGAGCCCTTGCCAGTCCACGTTGCGCATATTGCCGATACGGGCGGGGATGTCGCGGCCGAGCACGTTGACGACGATCTCGTCGCCGAGCTTGAGCCCGAGTCCGTTGGCAATTTTCTTCTCGATCGAGACCAGCGGCGGTCCGCTGTAGTTTTCGCCCCACCACTCGCCTTCGACGACCTTCGAGCCCTTGGGCACTTCGCCGGTATAGGTCAGGCCGCGGTCGCTGTTCAGCACCCATTCGGCGTCGCTGGAGGGCTTGAGATCTTCGGCCTTTACGCCGCGCGCCGAGACGATACGCCCGCGCAGCATCGGAACGTCCTCGACCGTCGAGCGCGGCTCGATTTCCTTGAGGTAGGCGTTGAAGCGGTCGGCCTCGGTCGAGGGAATGTCGATGAAGAAGAACGACGGCGCGTGCTCCGGGAGCGCCGCCATAAACTGCCGGCGCAGGTTGCCATCGATCTGGGTGATGGTCACGAGCACCGCGAGCCCAAGGCCAAGCGAGAGCACAACCGAGGGCGTCAGCGCGCCGGGCCGGTGAATGTTCGATATCGCCAACCGCAGCATGGTGAAGCGGGTGCGCGGCAGGCGCCGTGCCAGCCCCATCAGCAGTGCGGCGATGCCGCGTAGCAGCAGGAACACCAGGGCCGCGGCGACGACGAATATCGTGGCGACGCGCTTGTCGTAGGCGAGCCCGATCAGGACGGCGACAAGGAGGCCGATCACCACGGCCATCAGCGCGAGATAGCGCCAGCGCGGCCGACGCCACTCGGTACTGATGGTGTCGCGGAACAGCGCCGCCACCGGCACGTCATGGGCGCGGCCAAGCGGCCACAGGCCGAAGGCAAGCGCTGTCAGCAGGCCATAGACGAATGCTAGCGCAAGTTCGTCCGGATGCACGGCAGGCGCCACCGGCAGCGGCAACAACTTGCCGAACAGGCCGACGATGACGAAGGGCAGTGCGGCGCCGAGCGCGAGCCCGATCACCGCGCCGAGGCTTGCCAGCACGATCACTTGCGTCAGGTAGATCGCAAAGACGTCGCGGCCGGTGGCGCCGAGGGCCTTGAACGCCGCGATCACGTCGAGCCTGCGATCGATGTGGCTCTTCACCGCATTGGCGACGCCGACGCCGCCAACCAGGAGCGAGGCCAGACCAACCAGCGTCAGGAATTGCGTGAAGCGCTCGATATTGCGCTCGAGCTGTGGCGACGCGTTGGCGCGGCTTCTGATCTCCCAGCCAGCTTCCGGCGAGGCCTTCTTGGCGTCGTCGATCAGAGCGGTGACATCGCGGTCGCGCGATGCATTCGCCGGCAGCCGCACGCGGTAGCTCCAGCGCACCAGGCTGCCGGGTTGCAGCAGGCCGGTTGCGCGTAACGCGGGCTCGCTGACCAGAAATCGCGGACCGAAACCGACACCAATGCCGAGCTTGTCGGGCTCAGCGTCGATCGCGCTGCGGATCTGGAAACGCGCCTTGCCGATGGTGACGACGTCGCCGATCTTCAGGTCGAGTCGAGCCAGCAGCGTCGGGTCGGCGGCCGCGCCGAAGGCGCCGTCCTGCTCGCCGAGAACATCCTTCAGCGGTAGGGATGGGGCGAGGTCGAGATCGCCGATGATCGGATAGGCGTCGTCGACCGCCTTCATCTCGACGAGCGCGAGCCGGCCGTCGGAGGCGCGCGCCATCGCACGCATGGTGGCAATAGCCGAGAGCTCGCCGCGTGAACGCAGAAACGCGACTTCCTCGGGTTTGGCCTCGCGCTGAAACAGCACGAATGCGACGTCGCCGCCAAGCAGGGTGCGGCCCTCGCGTGCCATGCCATCGGCGAGGCTCGCCGCGACCGAGCCGACGCCGGAGATCGCCATTACGCCAAGTGCGATACAGGCGATGAATACGTAGAAGCCGCGGAGCCCGCCGCGCAATTCGCGCAAGGCGTAGCGCAGCGAAAGCGAGGCGGCGCGGCCGCCGCCGTTCGTCTCGATCGCGATGCTCATGAAGCCGCCTTGCGGTCTGTACTGCTGTCGTCGATCCGTCCGGAGCGCAGCCGCACCACACGGTCGCAACGATGCGCGAGCGCGTTGTCGTGCGTCACCAGCACCAGCGTCATGCCGCGCTCGGCATGCTGGGTGAACAGAAGGTCGACGATCTGCTTGCCGGTGGCTTCGTCGAGATTGCCGGTGGGTTCATCTGCAACGAGAATGGCGGGATCGGGTGCGAGCGCGCGGGCCAACGCGACGCGCTGCTGCTCGCCGCCCGAGAGCTGCGCGGGATAATGATGCAGCCGACTGCCGAGGCCAACCAGCTCCAGTTCCTCCGCCGCGCGTTTTGCCGCATCGGCCTTTCCGGCCAGCTCAAGCGGCACCGCAACATTCTCGAGAGCGGTCATGGTCGGAATCAGGTGAAACGACTGGAAGACGATGCCGACCTGACGGCCGCGGAAGCGCGCGAGCGCGTCCTCATCGAGGGCATTGAAAGGCGTGCCGTTAACTACCACCTCTCCGCTATCAGGACGCTCGAGTCCCGCCATCACCATCAGAAGGGTGGATTTCCCCGAGCCAGAAGGCCCGATCAGCCCAATCGCCTCGCCCGAGGCCACACGCAGGCTGATATCCTTGAGGATGTGGACACGCGCGGCGCCGGCGCCGAGCGAGAGGTTGACATTGGAAATGGTAATTGTGTCCGGTGCAACGCCGGTCAGCGAAGAGGGTTCGATGCGACTGTCCATGGCTCGGTCATATGGCACTTTGCTCGCCCCGGTCGAGAGGCGCACGCGCATCTTCGCGCACATCCTTGTGTTGATGATGACCTTGATCGCGACCGCGTCGATGCGACCAGCGGTCGCCGGCAACGCCGAGCCGATCAAGATGGTTGTGCTCGGTGATTCCTTAAGCGCAGGCCTTGGTTTACAGGGCCAGGAAGCGTTTCCGGCCCGTCTGCAAAAGGCGTTGAAGGACAAGGGGATAGGTGTCGAGATGACCAACGCGGGAGTGTCGGGCGACACCTCCTCGGGCGGGCGTGACCGGCTCGACTGGTCAGTGCCGCAGGGCACCGAGGCCGTTATCGTTGAGCTCGGCGCCAACGACGCGCTGCGCGGGACTGATCCCGCCATCACGCGAGCCGCGCTGTCGGACATCGTCAGCAAGCTGAAGGCGCGTGGCATCGCGGTGCTGCTTTGCGGAATGATGGCGCCGCCGAATTACGGCAGCGACTACGCGGCACGCTT
>Ga0153954_1001836_pt1 | contig 10287 bp, 14 predicted proteins | sample TSFL038MetaG_FD_102277 | JGI IMG/M metagenome (GOLD analysis project Ga0153954, IMG submission 102277) | Attine ant fungus gardens microbial communities from Florida, USA - TSFL038 MetaG | ecosystem: Host-associated > Fungi > Mycelium > Unclassified | place: USA: Florida, Wekiwa Springs State... | reverse complement strand
TCGCTGGGTAGCGAAGGTCCGGTAGCCGTCGAGGAGATGCTTCGGGAATGTGATCATGGTGGTGCCTAACCATAGCTCGATGACGGGAACAAGGCTTCCGGCCGCACGACTGAAATGTTATCGCGTCTGGCACAAAGCTAGAGAGGAAGGCCCCCATGATCCGTCCGCGCCGTAGCCTGTTGTTCATGCCGGGCTCGAACGCCCGTGCGCTCGAGAAGGCGCGCAACCTGGCCGCCGACGGGCTGATCCTCGATCTGGAGGATTCGGTCGCCCCCGACGCCAAGGTGAAGGCGCGCGATCAGATCGCGGAGGCGGTGCAGGCGAGGGGATTCGGCAAGCGCGAGGTCCTGATCCGCATCAACAGCCTGGACACGCCATGGTGGTCCGACGATGTCGGCATGGCGGCGAAGGTCCGTCCTGACGGCATCCTGGTGCCCAAGATTTCAACAGTGGAAGACCTCGGCAAGATCGCTGCCCGCCTGGACGAGGCCGGTGCCGATGGCGCGATCAGGGTCTGGGCCATGATCGAGACTGCGCGCGCTGTGCTTGATGCTGACAAGCTGGGAGCTGCCTCGCGCGACGCGAACACGCAGCTCGCCGGTTTTGTGTTCGGACCGAACGATATCGCCAGGGAGACACGAATCCGTATGCTGCCCGGCCGGGCGACAATGATCCCGATGATCGCCCATTGCGTGCTTGCGGCGCATGCGCACGGTCTGGAAATGCTTGACGGTCCCTACAGCGACTTCAGCAATGTCGAGGGCTTTGCGGCCGAATGCGCTCAAGGCCGCGATCTCGGATTCGACGGCAAGACGTTGATCCATCCGAGCCAGATCGAGACCTGTAACGCGATTTTCACGCCGCCCGACGAGGACATCGCGGAAGCGCGCAAGATTATCGCCGCGTTCGAATTGCCCGAGAACGCCTCGCGCGGCGCGATCCAGCTCGAAGGTCGGATGGTGGAACGGCTGCATGCCGACATGGCTCGCCGCACGATTGCGATCGCGGACGCAATCGCCGCGATGGGCTGATCCCACCCTGCTCCTGTCAGGGAGCGCGAAGTCAGCAGCCGAATCGCTCCACCGCCCAGGCGTAAAGGCTGCCCGGTATAGGCCTCGTCTTGCTACGGCCCTTTGGTGACAGGTGCAGGCCGATGATGCCGGGATCGTTGATCAGGGGCGAGAAGTCTGACGGCTCGAAAAACCGCTTCGGCTCGGAGTGGACCGCATAGAACGATTTTTTCGGCAGCGCATTGCAACAGGCGCCGTATCGCCGCCCCAGCGCCGTCAGCGCGGCCGGACCATAGAGCGCGATGCGAATATCCGAGAGGCGGTTTGAGCCGCGGAACCACCGGCGCAAAGTAAAGGTCAGGCGATGACGCAACGCCAGCCAGTCCGGTGTCAGCTCGTCTTGCGCGATCAGGTCCTCGAACGCCTGCACGATCGGATGGTTCGGCGGCAAATAGAGCACGGAATTGCCGAGCATGCGTGGCCGTTCCCAAGCGAAGAGCGGCTTGGTCGGATCGATTGAGATCTGCTTCAGCAGCAGCACGTCGGCATCGAGCCACAGCCCGGCGCGTTCGGCCATCAGCCGCATCCGGAAGAAGTCGCTGAACTGCAGCACGGTCCAGTCGCGCCAGCTTCCGTCGGGCTGCGGCGGACGCAGTCGTTCGGAAAATGCGCGGGGCAGGATCGCCTCGGCGTCGGCACTGCAGACGCCGTCAGGCAGCCCTCGAATGGTATCGAAACTGTAGACGGTAACCTTGTGCCCGGCGGCGATCTGCGAGCGCAGGCAGGTCAGCCGCAGCTGGTCGAGTGGGCCGTGCCAGAAGGTGACGACGTCGGGTAACATGGCCACCTGTCGACTGTGGTCAGGCCCAGGCGCGCTCTTTCAGCTTTGCCTCATAGGTGTCGATCGACGATTTCTTTTCCAGGGTGAGCCCGATATCGTCGAGGCCGTTCATCAGGCAATGCTTGCGGAACGGATCGATCTCAAACTTTGCCGTACCGCCGTCGGGACCGCGAATTTCCTGGTTCGGAAGGTCGATCGTCAGCGTGGCGTTGGCGCCGCGCTCGGCGTCGTCGAACAGCTTGTCGAGAACTTCCTGGCTGACGCGGATCGGCAGGATGCCGTTCTTGAAGCAGTTATTGTAGAAGATGTCGCCAAACGAGGTCGAGATCACGCAGCGGATACCGAAGTCCAGCAGCGCCCAGGGCGCGTGCTCGCGGCTCGAGCCACAGCCGAAATTGTCGCCGGCGACCAGCACCTTGGCGGTGCGATAGGCCGGCTTGTTGAGGATGAAGTCCGGATTCTCGCTTCCGTCGTCCTTGTAGCGCTGTTCCGAGAAAAGCCCCTTGCCAAGCCCTGTCCGCTTGATCGTCTTCAGATACTGCTTGGGGATGATCATGTCGGTGTCGACATTGATGATCTTCAAGGGCGCTGCAACGCCTTCCAGGGTGGTGAACTTTTCCATGGTTCTCGCCTTTGCCGATGGCAATTGTGACGGAGATATTTAGCCCGAGCACATCCGCAAATCTAGCCGGTTTCGGCCTCAATCTTCGCCATGTCGTCGTCGGAAAGCCCGAAATGGTGACCGATTTCATGGACCAGCACGTGGCGAACGATATCACCCAGCGTTTCGTCGTTCTCGGCCCAGTAATCCAGGATCGGACGCCGATAGAGCCAGATCATGTTTGGCAGCCGTCCGATGTCGTCATTGCTGCGGAACGGCAGGCCGGTGCCCTGGAACAAGCCGAGCAGGTCGAATTCGCTTTCGGCCTCCATCTCGTCCAGCACCTCATCGGTCGGGAAATCATCGACCCGGATGACGACGCCTTCGCTGAGCTCGCGAAAGCGCTGTGGCAGGCGCTCGAAAATCTCATGCGCCATGGTTTCGATCTCGGCGAGCGAAGGGGCTGTCTGGGTTGTCCACATGGCTGACTGTTTAGCGCGGGCTCCGCAACGCTGCATCTCGGTTTTATGACGGTTCAGCTCTGCGTTCTTGCCACGCGGTTGACGTGGCGCGCGAAAACGGAGACCGTGCGTACCTAAGCAGCTTGGGACGGCGATGATCATGCGAATAGCGACTGCAGCACTGTTGATCGGTTTGGTGGGCGCGCCAGTGGTCGCTGTTGCGCCGGCGAACGCTGAGGACGCATCGTTCGGCGTGCGGCTGGCGCAGGCCGGCTACCCGGACGTGGCGCCGCCGCGCCATCCGCATCGGGCGCTACGACGCGTGCCGATCTACCCGCCGCCCGAACACCCGTACGAAGGTGTTTATCCGCGCTATGACCCCGGCCCGAATGCCGTGCGCGAATGCAATGCGACGTATGTGCAGGAATATCGTCCGAGCGGCACAGTGATCGTGCCTCGCATGAGCTGCTACTGGCGCCGCGGCTGATTCCATTCTCGATGACATCGCCATGACGGCGATACGCGCCACAGTTAAACCGGCGTGGCGCGATGCCGAATATTTTTGCGCGCCGGATGGAACGCGACGGCGCGGTCGGCATTCATCATCGTGGCGCAGGCATTCACTCTCATTCACGTCGTTCACTCCAGCTTCTGCGTCGCGGGCGAAGCGGCCGGCGAACCAATCGGTCGCGCGGTTGCCGGCGTGATATCCGGATTCAAGGAGAAACTCTCAATGAACGCTACGAAAGTTCTGGGCCTTGCCGCTGTCGGCGCCTTTTTTGCCGTCGCAGCTCCAGTCAAGCAGGCGCAAGCGGTGACGCTGAGCAATCCCGCTGCAGCTGCCGCGGTCCAGGAAGACGCGACCCTCGGCTCGAAGCAGATGACCACCGAAGTCGGCTGGCATCATCACTGGCATCATCATCGCCACTGGCGCGGGCATCGTCACTGAGCCAGGTGAGGTCGCAGCAATCGAGCGGGCCCGCATGCGGGTCCGTTTTTGTTCAGGGCATGGGTTTCATCGCGCGCAAGACGCGAGTGATGCCGCCTCTCGCTCGATGCGCGAACGCGTTCGAAATGCAGCGCGTCTATTCAGGGCGCATTCAGCTCGCGCCCGCTAGCGTTGCGATCGGGACGAGACATGAGAATGGCAAAGACATGAAGGTGGCAAAGGCGCGCCATCACGAGAACTCGTGCCTCACGCCGCCCGTATCGGGGAGATCATGCGCATGAGGCGTATTGCAAATCGTTTCTCGACTTTGGCTCGCGTGTTCGCGTTTGCGGCGGCAGGAGTCTTGATGTTGTCGGTGGCCGCGAACAGACCGGCAGCAGCATCGGTCATCAATCCGGCGGCCGTGCCTTCAGCAAAGCAAGTATCAGATCCGCTGACGACGGAAGCTCGCTTCGGCGGCGGCCATGGCGGCGGGTTTCACGGAGGCGGCGGTTTCCATGGAGGCGGATTCCATGGTGGAGGTTTTCATGGCGGAGGATTCCACGGTGGAGGCTTCCGCGCGGTTCATGGTGGAGGCTTCCGCGGCGGTGGTTTCCATGGCGGAGGCTTCCGCGCATTTCATGGCGGCCCTCGCTATGGCGGTTTCCATCGTGGCTACCGCTATGGTGGTTTCCGCTACGGTGGCCATCGCTTCGTGCATCGCCGGCATTTCTACCGGCCGTACTACGGCTACTACGCGCCGTATTACCACCATCGCTGCCGGATCATCTGGACCTACCATGGACCGCGACGCGTCTGCTGGCGCCGCCATTGGCACCACTGGCGCTATTGGTGATGTTTGGCGTCACTGCTGAACTGAAAGGGCGTCCATTCGGGCGCCCTTTTTTATGACGGCACAAGCGATCCCGAATTTCAGGCCCAGTCCTTGTATTTCCAGGACTTCAGCCTCAGCCGCCAGGAGGCTAGGTTTTCCAGTCGCCACTGCTCCAAATGCGCTGGCGGCCAGTTGCTAAGGCGCCGCTCCGGCTTCGCTTCCGCGCCAGCGCCGGCCGCTGCGTCGCCGGCTCCGCGTGCTGCCGCCCGGCGGTGTCTCTGACGCGTCGCCGCGCCGATCAGATCGACGAATTCCGGCTTATCGGCCATGGCCGCTCTCCCCGCGAGGTGTGTTCGCGCGCGGGGAGTGTGCACCTCGATCTTTAATACCTCGTTGCCAAGATGCTTCGAGATGAAGCTAAACGAGGTAAGAGGGGAATAACTGTTCTTCGAACCGCTACCCTAGCTAGGCCCCTTTTTATTTGCGCGTGATCCGCGCGCAGACGCGTTCCGCGTTTGTCGCGAGGGAAAACCGGTATCCAGTTTTCCGGATCCTGCTCTACCGCCAATCCCGCACGTCGACGAAGTGACCGGCGATTGCGGCTGCGGCCGCCATGGCTGGTGAGACCAGGTGGGTGCGGCCCTTGAAGCCCTGACGGCCCTCGAAATTCCGGTTTGAGGTCGAGGCACAGCGTTCCTCCGGCCTCAGCTTGTCCGGGTTCATCGCCAGGCACATCGAGCAGCCCGGCTCGCGCCATTCGAAGCCGGCCTTGATGAAGATCTTGTCGAGGCCTTCGGCTTCCGCCTGTTCTTTCACGATGCCGGAGCCCGGCACGATCATCGCATTGACATTGGCGTTGACCGTCCTGCCTTCGGCAATCTTGGCTGCAGCGCGCAGGTCCTCGATGCGGCCATTGGTGCAGGAGCCGATGAAGACGCGGTCGAGCTTGATGTCGGTGATCTTGGTGCCGGCGGTCAAGCCCATGTATTTCAGCGCGCGATGCTTGGACAGCCGCTTGGCCTCGTCCTCGATCTTATCTGGATCCGGCACGGCGCCGGTGATCGAAATGACGTCCTCCGGCGACGTTCCCCAGGTCACGATCGGCGGCAGCTTCGCCGCATCGAGACGGATCTCGTGGTCGAAGTGCGCGCCTTCATCGGAGCGCAGCGTCTCCCAGTAACGCATCGCGGCGTCCCAGGCTGCGCCCTGGGGTGATTTCGGCCGGCCGCGCAGGAAGTCGAACGCCTTCTCGTCCGGTGCTACCAAGCCGGCGCGCGCGCCGCCCTCAATCGACATGTTGCAGACCGTCATGCGGCCTTCCATCGACAGCGAGCGGATCGCCTCGCCGGCATATTCCAGCACATAGCCGGTGCCGCCGGCGGTGCCGATCTCGCCGATGATGGCGAGGATGATGTCCTTGCCGGTCACGCCCTCCGGCAATTTGCCGTCGACGATCGCGCGCATGTTCTTGGCTTTCTTCTGGATCAGCGTCTGCGTCGCGAGCACATGCTCGACCTCGGAGGTGCCGATGCCGTGCGCGAGCGCCCCGAACGCGCCATGCGTCGAGGTATGGCTGTCACCGCAGACGATGGTGGTGCCCGGCAGCGTGAAGCCCTGCTCCGGGCCGATCACGTGCACGATGCCCTGGCGCTTGTCGAACTCGTTATAGTACTCGATGCCGAACTCCTTGGCGTTCTCCGCCATCACCCGCATCTGCTCGATGCTTTCGGGATCGGGGTTCGGCTTCGAGCGATCGGTGGTCGGGATGTTGTGATCGACCACGGCGAGCGTTTTCTCCGGCGCATGAACCTTGCGGCCAGTGGAACGCAGGCCTTCGAAGGCCTGCGGCGAGGTCACCTCATGCACGAGATGGCGGTCGATATAGAGCAAGCAGGTGCCGTCCTCGGCTTCGTGCACCAGATGGTCGTTCCAGATTTTGTCGTACAGCGTGGTCGGTTTGGACATGAGCGTAAGCTCCAAGGGATGTTCTGTGAGCGATGCGCGGACCTTGCGCGAGCGAACGAGACGGGGCGCTTGTCAAAGCGCGGGTCTAAGCTCTGAGGTTGCCGAGGTCGCGAAGCGGCCGAAGAAGCGGCCAGGCAACCGCGAGCGGTCGTCGATCACGATCGGTGCGACACGCTGACTGGCAGTGCTGGTCTGATCTGGAACCATTTTAAAAATTATATAGCACGCAGCCCGAAAAGCGCGAGGGCTTTTGATTCCGTCATCGCGAGGAGCGAAACGGCCGGTCGTGGTGAAACTCTCGACACCGCAACAAAAAAGCGCGGGGTTTTGCCCCGCGCTTTGATCTCACATCGCTTTGAGAGGCGATTACTCGCCGACGGCAGTCGCGCGGTCCTGCTTTTCGACGATACGGGCTGACTTTCCGCGAAGGCCGCGGAGATAGTACAGCTTGGCGCGGCGCACCTTGCCGCGGCGCACGACCTTGATCGAGTCGATCATCGGCGACATCACCGGGAAGACGCGCTCCACGCCCTCGCCGTAGGAAATCTTGCGCACGGTGAAGCTCTCATTGAGCCCGCCGCCCGAGCGGCCAATGCAGACGCCTTCATAGGCCTGCACGCGGGTGCGGTCGCCTTCGACCACCTTGACGTTGACGATGACGGTGTCGCCCGGGCCGAATTCAGGAATTTCCTTGCCGGCGGACAATTTATCGAATTGCTCTTTTTCGAGCTGCTGAATCAGGTTCACGGCTAAATCTCCATCGGCGGCGCGCCCAGCCGACAAGGGGGCTGCGCTCTCTATCCTGCCATCACTTCGCGGATTGGCGCCCATATAAGGCAAAGGCAGCCGCTTGTCACCCGTCTGTTGCTTTTTTTGTTCCGGGCTGACCGATTCGCGCCGCCCACATATCCGGCCGCCGGGCGCGCGTCAGGCTTTCTGCCTCGGCCGTCCGCCAGGCCGCAACCTTCGCATGGTCACCTGAGGTCAGGATTTCCGGGATTTGCCGGCCTTCAAAGACCTGGGGGCGGGTATATTGCGGGTATTCCAGTAAACCCTCTGAAAAGCTCTCCTCCGCGCCCGATTCCTGCTTGCCCATCACCCCCGGCAGCAGCCGCACGCAGGCGTCGATCAGCGCTAATGCGGCAATTTCACCCCCCGAGAGCACGTAATCTCCGATCGAAACTTCCTCCAGGTTCCGCGCCTCGATCACCCGCTGGTCGATCCCTTCGAACCGCCCGCAGATGATCATCGCCCCCGGCCCGGCCGCAAGCTCCCGAACTCGCGCCTGGGCCAATGGCCGACCGCGCGGGCTCATCACCAGTTTCGGGCATTCGGGCGCGATGGCGGCCGCATCGATTGCCGCCGCCAGCACGTCGGCGCGCAGCACCATGCCGGGTCCGCCGCCCGCCGGCGTGTCGTCAACGCTGCGGTGGCGATCAGTGGCGGAGTCGCGGATGTCGCGTGCTTCCAGCGACCACAGGCCTGCAGCGAGCGCCCGGCCCGCCAGGCTCACGCCAAGCGGGCCCGGAAACATCTCCGGAAAGAGAGTGAGAACGGTCGCGCGCCAGGGTGCGGTCATGGGTTCCTTGTTACGGCACCAACGCCGTCAGATCGAGACCCTGCATCAACGCCGCGGCGTCGACGGCGCGCTTGAAATCGGCGAGCTTGAATGTGGTGACCATGATCTTCTTTAGATCGAGCAGTCCTTCGGCTGCGAGCCGCGCGAGCTGACCGGGCGCGGTGCGCGCATACATGAACTGGCCGACCACCTCCCAGTCGTTTGCGAGCATCTCGCGGAACGACAATTCGAGCGGCGCGCTGGCGCTGCCCATCAGGACCAGCCGTCCGCCGCGCCTAAGCGTGCGCAGGCACGAGAGCGTGGTCGACGTTCTCTGCGCATTGCCGAGCAGGTCGAGCGCGACATCGGCGGCGCCTCCGGCCGCGTGGCGGATGATCGCGAGATCCTCGTTTGCTTCACCCGTGACGACAGCCGGAATGACGCGTGGGCCAAAGACGTCGCGCAGGTGTTCGAGCGCTTCCTGCCTCCGACCGACCGCGACGACCCGGCCCGCACCCATCGCCGCCGCGAGCATCACCGCGCCGGAGCCGAAAAAGCCGGTGGCGCCGTTGACGATGATGGTGTCGCCGCCGCGCAAGCCGGTGCGCTGCAGGCCGCCGAACGGCACGATCAGCTTCGCGAGAGCGATGAGTTCATTCGCAGGTCGGTCGTCGAGACCGCTGAGCGGGGTGACGCAGGCGGCGGGCCAATGCGCCATCTCGGCAAAGACACCGTCGCGCCAGCGGGACTGCAGCGCCAGCGCGGCATCCGTGGTCACGGTAGCCGTGAGGCCGATCAGGATTTGCGGTGGCTCGGGATCGGGAACATCGCCGCGCAGATGCGGGCTGAGGAAGACCAGGTCGCCTTCGCCGACATGGCTCACCTGGTCGCCGGTTGCGACCACGCGACCGATCGCGTTGGTGCCGGGAACGAAGGGCATCGGCGGCAGGCTGTAGGGAACCGCGCCCGACAGCACCTTGCCCATGTAAGACAGCACCATGCCAGCCTCGATCCGCACGAGAACGCCGTCAGGTGCGGGCCGTGGTGTTTCAACGTCGTCGAAGCGGAGGTCGTTATGCGCGTGCAGCCGCCAGGCCTTGTGCGTCGCCATTGCCATCACTCCCACGTTGTCTTCGGATCAGGCGGCGGCCGGATCGTCGCCGTCGATCTCCTGCGGCAGTTCGATCACCACGCGTCCGCCGGCCAGATCGACCGTGGGCACCACGGCGTTGGTGAAGGGCAGCAGCATGGTCGCGCCCTGCGGTGGCGCGATCTCGATAATATCGCCGGCGCCGAAATTGTGGATTGCCGTGACGCGGCCGAGCAACTGGTCTGCAGTGGTTACCGCCGAAAGTCCAATCAGGTCGGCGTGGTAATATTCGCCTTCATCGGTTGCCGGCAGCTTGTCGCGCGCGACATACAGCTCGAGGCCGTTGAGGCCTTCCGCCTCGTTGCGCGTGGTGACGTGCTTGAACGTCACCACGAGATGATCCTTAGCCTCGCGGAGCTGCGCGATCTCGAACTGTCGCGCGCCGTCCTTGGTCGAGAGCGGGCCGTAGCGTTCGACGGCGAATGGATCTTCGGTGAAGGTCCAGAGCCTGACCGCGCCGCGCACACCGTGGGCAGCGCCAATCCGCGCGACACAAATCAGCGCTGGCATCACAGACCCTCATGCTGAAGAGCACGGCGCAAGCCGTGCGTCTCGAAGCATGAGGCCCGGATCATCCTGGAACCTTAGGCCTTGGCGGCTGCTTCGGCCTGCGCCTTGCGCTCCTTGCGCGGCACGGCCTTCTCGGGGTTGTTGCGCGGCTCGCGCTTCTTGACGCCGGCGGCATCGAGGAAGCGGCTCACGCGGTCAGACGGCTGCGCGCCCTTGGCGAGCCAGGACTTCACCTTGTCCATGTCGAGCCGGAGCCGGCCCTCATTGTCCTTGGGCAGCAGCGGGTTGAAAAAGCCGAGACGCTCGATGAAGCGGCCATCGCGCGGAAAGCGTGAGTCGGCGGCAACGACGTGATAGACCGGGCGCTTCTTGGTGCCCGCGCGAGCGAGGCGGATAACAACTGGCATTTGGTTCTCCTGAGTGTGGTT
>Ga0153954_1001835_pt1 | contig 10288 bp, 8 predicted proteins | sample TSFL038MetaG_FD_102277 | JGI IMG/M metagenome (GOLD analysis project Ga0153954, IMG submission 102277) | Attine ant fungus gardens microbial communities from Florida, USA - TSFL038 MetaG | ecosystem: Host-associated > Fungi > Mycelium > Unclassified | place: USA: Florida, Wekiwa Springs State... | reverse complement strand
CGGGGCGATGTCCTCGGCCCGTTCCAGGTTGCGGACCACCAGTGCCCGCTCGTCCGGGCGGGCGGGGGCGAGGGTGAACCCTGTGTGGCCCATCACCGCGGTGGTGACCCCCTGCCAGCACGACGACGTGCCGTACTGGTCCCAGAACACCTGGGCGTCCATGTGGGTGTGGCCGTCCACGAACCCCGGGGTGACCACGTGGCCTTCGGCGTCGATCTCCTGGCGCCCGCGCCCACCGATGCGGCCGACGGCGGCGATCCGGTCGCCGACGACGCCGACGTCGGCCCGGACCCGACCGCCCCCGGACCCGTCCACCACCGTCCCACCCCTGATCACCAGGTCGAACACGGTCCCTCCCCGATATGTAGCCGGATGGCTAAACCATTCCAAACCTAGGCCCCGGCAGTCCGTCCGTCAACCGGTACACGCCAGCGGGCGCCGGCCGGCGCCCCGCCCGGTTCGACAACCACGGCGGCGGCCGGGCAAGGTTCACGGATGACTACGGAGGGGGGGCGGCCTCGGGGGCCGCACGACGTGACGGCGGCGGTGGTGGAGGCGACCATCCACCTGATCGCCCAGCGTGGGCCGTCGGCGGTGTCGCTCCGCGACATCGCCCGCGAGGCGGACATCAATTACGGGCTCATCCACCGGTACTTCGGCACCAAGGACGACGTCCTGCGCGCCGCCTTCCGGGCGGCGTCCGAGGCGGCCGCCCAGCGGCTGGAGCACGCCGACGACGTCCACACCGCCCTGGCCGAGTTCTGGCGGAGCACCCCCATCGGCGACAGCTACACCAGGATGCTCGCCTGGGTGCTCCTCGAAGGGCGCGACCCCGACGACCTGCTCGGCCGGTCGCCGGCGGTGGCCCGGCTGGTGGCCGCCATCGCCGGCGCCGGCGAAGCAGGGGAGGGCGAGCGGTTCGACCCCCGGCTGGTGGCGGCGGCGACGGTGCTGCTGTCGCTGGGCTGGCGGCTGTTCGCCCCGTTCCTGATCTCGGCGGCCGACCTGCACGACCGGACCCCAGAGGACCTCCGCCGCGAGCTCGGCGAACTGGTGGAGCTGATGGTGGAGGTGTCGGCCTCCCGGCAGTGATCGCTCCGGTCGCGGGCCACATCGGGTGACCCCTCCCGGCGACTCCCTGGTGGGAAGGTGTCGGGGCACGGCGTTAGCCACATGGCTACAGTCGGGATAGCCTGGGCTGGACGCGGGCGCCGACGTTGGGGAGGGTGACATGGTCGAGACGGCACAGGAGCTTCCGTGGGTGATCTCGGTGGACGACCACGTGGTCGAGCCGCCGACCGTCTGGTCGGACCGGCTGTCGGCGAAGGACCGCGACGTGGGGCCGCGGGTGGTCCGCGACACCTGCGCCACCCAGAGGGACCCGCTCCGGCAGAAGGCCCGGTTCACCAAGGGTGGGGACGGGCCGGAGACGGACTGGTGGGTGTACGAGGACAAGGCCATGCCGATCTCGATGGTGACCGCGTGCGCCGGCTTCACCCCGGACCAGTTCCACTCCGGCCCGATCCCGTTCTCGGACATGCGCCCCGGCTGCTACGACCCGAAGGCCCGGCTGGCCGACATGGACGTCAACCGGGTGGAGCGGTCGGTGTGCTTCCCGATGGTCACCCGGTTCGCCGGCCAGCTGTTCTTGGAGGCCAAGGACAAGGACCTGGCGATGCGGTGCGTGCAGGCCTACAACGACTGGATGATCGACGAGTGGTCCGGTGGCTCCGGCGGCCGGTTGATCCCCCTGGGGATCATCCCGCTGTGGGACCCGCAGAAGGCCGCCGACGAGATCCGCCGCAACGCCGCCCGTGGGTGCCGGGCGGTGACGTTCACCGAGATGCCCAGCAACCTCGGGCTGCCGTCCATCCACGACCCCAGCCGGTACTGGGACCCGTTCTTCGCCGCCTGCGACGAGACCACAACGGTGCTGTGCATGCACATCGGGTCCGGGTCCAAGATGGTCGAGGCCAGCCCCTACGCCCCGCACCTCGTCGACGTCACCCTGACGTTCACCAACGCCCAGCTGTCCATGGTGGAGTGGCTGGTGTCCGGCCAGCTGGCCCGGTTCCCGTCGTTGAAGATCGTCTACTCCGAGAGCCAGATCGGCTGGATGCCGTTCGTCCTGGAGCGCATCGACAAGGTGTGGGCGAACTCGCGGGCGTGGGCCGGCCAGGACGCCCAGGTGGACCGGCCGCCGAGCGAGTACGTCCCCGGCCGGGTGTTCGGGTGCTTCTTCGACGACGACACCGGCATCGCCAACCGGACAGCCATCGGGTTGGGGCAGCTGCTGTTCGAGGTCGACTACCCCCACCAGGACACCACCTGGCCGAACACCCCGGCGGTCGTCCAGCGGATGGCCGCACAGGTGAGCCACGACGAGCTGGTCCGGATCGTCCGGGACAACGCCATCGACTGCTTCGGCCTCGACAAGGAGCTACCGGGCGCCTCGTCCTAGGCTGCCGGACGCCTTGTCGTAAGGGAGGGCGTCCTGCCGCACCGACTGCCCAACGTCGCCCATCGGGGGTTCGCCCGGCTCCGTCGAGCGCGCCAGTCGTCCGGTCGGCTGATGGCGATCCGCCTGTTGCTCGACACCGGCAAGGGATGGGCGGGCGTGGTGGCGCTGTGGACGCTGGCGTCGGCCGTCCTCCCCGCCCTCACCCTGGTGGCCATGGGGGCGGTCGTCGGCAGGGTGCCCGGCGCCGCCGAGCACGGCCTGGGGTCGCCGGACGGGCACCGGCTGGTGGTGGCGTTGGTGATCGCCGGCGCCCTCTTCGCCGCCACCCTGCTCCTCGGCCCCGTCCAGACCGGGCTGAGCACGGTGATCAAGGCCCGGCTGACGTTCACCGTCAAGCGCCGCCTCATGGGTGCGGTGTCCGGCCCGGTTGGGATCGCCCACCTGGAGGACCCGGCGGTACTCGACCGCCTGGCCCGGGCACAGGGAACGCTGATCAGCTACTACCCGGGCGATGCCCCGGTGACCTTGGCCGGGGTCATCGGGACCCGGCTGGCCGGCCTGGCCGCCTGCGCGGTGCTGGCCACCTTCCGGTGGTGGCTGGGCCTGGCCGTCCTGGTGCTGTGGCTCGTCGCCCGCCGACCGTTGCGGCGGGTGATCCTCGACCAGGTGCGGTCGTTCGGGGGCAACGCCGAGATCATGCGCCGTGCGTTCTACTTCATGCACCTGGCCGGCCGGCCCGAAGCGGCCAAGGAGATCCGCGTCTTCGGCGTCGGCGGGTGGGTGGTCGAGCAGTTCCGCACCAACTGGCTGACCGGCATGGCGGCGTCGTGGCGGAACCTGGCCCGACTTCATCGAGTGGTCCTCGTCCTCGGGTGGGCCGTCCTCGTCCTCTACCTCGGCGCCTGCTGGGTCATCGGCGCCGCCGCGCTCCACCACCAGATCTCGCTCCAAGAGCTCACCGTGATGCTGTTGATGCTGGTGCTCAGCACGTCGGTGGGGACCATCACCTTCGCCGACATCGGCCTCGAGTTCATGGTGTCGTCGCTCCCGGATCTCCACGGCCTGGAGGCCGACCTCGGCGCTGGTGCCGCCGCCCTCGACGGCGCCCAGCCGGCGGCCGGGCTGCCGACCAAAGAGGTGCGCTTCGAAGGTGTGACGTTCCGCTACCCGGGGGCCGGCGACCCGGTCCTCCGGCAGCTCGACCTGCACCTGGAGGCCGGCCGCTCGACGGCCGTCGTCGGGGTGAACGGGGCCGGGAAGACCACCCTGGTGAAGCTGCTGTCCCGCCTGCACGACCCGACGAGCGGCCGCATCACCGTCGACGGGGTCCCCCTGTCGTCGCTGGATCCCCGGGCCTGGCAACGCCAGGTGGCCGTGGTGTTCCAGGACTTCGCCCGCTATCCGTTGTCGTTCCGGGACAACGTCGGGTTCGGGGCCCACCAGCACGCCGACGACCGGGACGGCATCCAGCGGGCCGTTGCCCGGGCCGGCGCCGGGACCGTGCTGGCCGAGCTGTCCGACGGCGACACCACGGTGCTGTCGGCGCAGTACGACGGCGGGGTCGACCTGTCCGGTGGCCAGTGGCAGCGGGTGGCCCTCGCCCGGGCCTTATTCGCCGTCCAGCACGGCGCACGGATACTCGTCCTCGACGAGCCCACCGCCTGGCTGGACGCCCGGGGAGAGGCCGAGTTCTTCGACCGGTTCCTCGAGATCACCAAAGGAGTGACCACCGTGGTCATCTCCCACCGGTTCTCGACCGTCCGGCGGGCCGACCAGGTCTGCGTCCTGGAGGACGGCCGGGTGGCCGAGCAGGGCTCCCACGACGAGCTGGTGGAGCGCGGAGGCACCTACGCGTCGATGTTCCGCCTCCAAGCCATGCGGTTCGCCGACGACGATCCGTCGTCGGTTCGCTCCGCCGACGACGAACCGTCGGCCGGCGCGGTGGAGGAGGAGCCGTCGTGAGCGGGCGGCTTCGGGCGGGGCGGCTCCGGGCGGGGCGGCGGACGATACGGCTGCTGTTCACCGACGGGTTTCGGGCGGCGCCGGCGTTCATGGCCCTGACGACGGTGTTCACCGTCTTGGCGTCGGTGGCCTTGGTGGCCTACGTCCTGGGGTTCAAGGTGATGACCGACGCCGTGATGACCGGCAGCACCGGCGAGCTGCTGCAGGGCGTGCTGGAAGTCGCCGTCCTGTACACCCTGGGCTGGGCGTTCCAGATCGTCGGCGCCACCGAACGGGCCGGGCTGACCGACCGGGTGACCCTGTACCAGCGTTCCAGGATCGCCAGCCTGGTCGCCCAACTGCCCACCATCGAGCACTTCGAGCGGTCGGACTACCTGAAGGAGCTCGACCTCCTCAACAACAACGACCGCCTCCTCGGGGCCGGCCCCGGTCAGGTCCTGGCGGCGCTGCAGACCCTGCTGACCACGGCGGCCATCGTCGTCCTGCTGGCGGTCATCTCCCCGGTTCTGGTGGTCCTGCCGTTGTTCGGCATCCCCCCGGTCCTGGCCAACCGGTGGTCGGTGCGGATACGTGAACGGTCGGACGAGTCGGTGGCCGAGCAGCGCCGGCTGGCCGACGAGCTGTTCACCCTGTCGTCCACCGCCGGCCCGGCGAAGGAGCTGCGGCTGTCGGGCCTTCAAGACGAGCTCCGATCGCGCTACGACGCACTCGGACGGCAGGTCAACGCGGCGACGACGAGGGCCGCCGTCGTCGGGACGGCCATCAGCGCGGTCGGTTGGCTGCTGTTCGCCGCCGGGTTCGTCGCCGCCATCGTCATCGTGGTGGTGGAGGCCGCCCACGGTCGGACGTCCATCGGCCAGGTCGTCGTCGCGGTCAGCCTGCTCCGGCGGGCCCAGCTCCAGGTCGGGCAGTCCGCCAACCTGGCCGGCCAGCTGGCCACCATCGCTCGCACCGCACGGCGGTTCCAGTGGCTGGAGGACTTCGCGCTGGACGGCCCTCGCCAGCTCCCGGCGTTGGACTCGGACCATCGAGTGGGCACGGAGCGTGGCGGCGACGGCCGGGGAGTCCTCGGTGACCAACGAGTGGGCAAGGAGCGTGGCCGTGACGGCCGGGTGCCGGCCCCGGCGCCTGTCCCGGTGCCGGACGTCTTGCGGACCGGCATCGCGTTCGACGGGGTGGTGTTCCGTTACCCGGGCACCGACGCCGAGGTGCTGCGGACCGTCGACCTCGAATTGCCCGCCGGCGCGACGGTGGCCCTGGTGGGTGAGAACGGGGCGGGGAAGACCACCATGGTCAAGCTGTTGTGCGGGATGTACGTTCCCGACACCGGGGCCGTCCGGGTGGATGGCGTCGAGTTGGGGATGATGGACCTGGACGCATGGCGCAGCCGGACGTGCGCCACCTTCCAGGACTTCGTCCGCTACGAGCTGTTGGCCGGGCAGACGGTGGGGATCGGCGACCTGCCCCGGCTGCACGACAACGAGGCCGTCGGGGCGGCGCTGGAACGGGCCAGCGCCGTCGACGTGGTCACCGAGCTCCGCCAGGGACTGACCACGCCGCTGGGCCGGTCGTTCGCCGACGGTCAAGACCTGTCCGGTGGGCAGTGGCAGAAGCTGGCGCTCAGTCGGGGAATGATGCGGGACCTGCCGCTCCTGGTCGTCCTGGACGAGCCGACCGCCAGCCTGGACGCCCCGACCGAGCACGCCATCTTCGAGCGGTCGATGCGCCAGGCCCGGCGCGTGGGAGCCGAGGCCGGCGCCGTCACGCTGCTGATCTCCCACCGGTTCTCCACCGTCCGCATGGCCGACCTGATCGTGGTCCTCGAAGACGGGCGGGTGCTCGAACAGGGGAGCCACCGAGCGCTGCTTCGGCAGGGCGGCAAGTACGCCGAGCTGTTCGAGCTCCAGGCCCGCTCCTATCGCTGATCGCGACCGGGCCTGGGTTGGTGCGACCCGCCGATCGCGACCGGGCCTCGGTTGGTGCGACCCGCCGATCGCCGCCGGCTTCGGTTGGAGCGACGACCTACAGTTCAGTTCAGTCGCCACGAAGATGGACGGAGGCACCATGATCAAAGAGCTGCACGATCTGCCGTCGGGAATCGTCGGATTCGAAGTGAGCGGGAAGCTGGACGCGGGTGACTACCGGGACGTGGTGCTTCCGGCTCTCGAGCGGGCGGCGGCGAGCGGTGAGATCCGGTTCCTGATCGTGATGCCCGACTTCGGGGGCATGTCGGGCGGCGCCATGTGGCAGGACCTCAAGGTCGGCGTCAAGGACTTTCGGATGTGGAAGCGGATCGCCGTCGTGACCGACATCGAGTGGGTCAGTCACCTCACCGGGCTCTTCGGGTGGATGACGCCGGGAGACACGAAGACGTTCCGGTTGGACCAGCGTGACGACGCGATCGCCTGGGTCGCAGGGTAAGGCTCGCGGCACCGAGACCACGAAGTAGGTGAGACGCCACAGAGTGGCGGTGGGTGGGCGTATCGGGGCTCGACCACGACCGGGGACCAGCAAGACCTACGATTACAGCTATGAGTACGCCTGACGCCGCCTATGAGTGGGACCTGACCGTTCCCGGCGACGAGGCCGAATTGGGCGGCGAGTTTCGTCGCCATGGGGTTCGCCCAGGCCAGCGCGTCCACGTCGCGGTTGTCACCAATGGCGCCGGCGAAGAATCAGGAGACGCTCTCCCTGCGTTTTTCGGCAGCTTCGACGGCCCTGCGGACCTGGCGGAACGCTCGAGCGAGATTTTGAGGGCGGAGTTCCCCAACCCCCGATGATCCTGGTGGACACCGGCCCGCTGGTGGCCGTCGCCAACCGAAGAGATGCACACCATGACGTACATCCGGGCCCGATCATCAAGTCGAGCGGGTCTCACACCTGACCGGGCTCTTCGGATGGATGACGCCGGGAGACACGAAGACGTTCCGGTTGGACCAGCGTGACGACGCCATCGCCTGGGTCGCAGGGTAAAGCTCAGCTGCGTCAGTTGGCGACTTTGAACGTCGCCTCCCCGGGCATGGTCAAGCCCAGGGCTTCCTCCTCCGGGTTGGAGGCGCCCTCCTCGGACACCCGCATCAGGATGGCGATGAGGACGTAGTTGGCCACCAGCGACGACCCGCCGTAGGCGACGAACGGCAGGGTGATGCCGGTGAGCGGCAGCAGCTGCACCACCCCGGCCATGATGAAGAACGCCTGGAACCCCAAGATGGTGGTCAGCCCGGCGGCGACCAGCTTGGAGAAGTCGGACCGGGCGGTTTGGGCGATCCGGAGACCGGCGCCGACGAGGAGCACGAACGCCACCACGACCGCGGCGGCGCCGATGAACCCCATCTCGTCGGCGATGGCCGAGAAGATCATGTCGCTGGTCAGGAACGGGATGGATGTGGCCGCCTTGTCGAGGCCGAGGCCGGACCCGCCGATCCCACCGTTGGCCATGGCGTACCGGCCGTAGGCCAGCTGTGTGTTGCCGGCCGGGTGGAGCCACGTGTCGATCCGGGTCTCGACGTGAGGGACGAGGTGGGTGACGGCGATGATGCCGACCACGAAGAGGACGATGCCGAACAGCAGGTACGTCCACCGGCCGGTGCTGATCCACAGCAGGGCGATGAACATGGTGAAGATCAGCATGGCGAAGCCGGTGTCGTTCTCCACGCCGACGACCAGCATGGCGAACGCCCAGGCCACCAGGATCGGCAGTAGGGGGCGGGGGTCGAGGACCAGCCGGTTGCCCAGGCGAGCCGTCGGGATGGACAGCAGCTCCTTGTTCTCGGCGAAGTACGAGGCGAAGAAGATGCAGAGCAGGATCTTGGCGATCTCGATCGGTTGGAACTGGATGGGGCCGATGTGGATGAAGAGCCGGGCGCCGAGGATGTTGAGGCCCAGCCCGGGGACCAGGGGGGCGATGAGCAGGACGCCGGCGCCGAGCAGGAGCAGGTACCGGTACCGATCGAGGTCCCGGGAGTGCTGGATCACCAGCATGGTGACGGTGTAGAGGATCATCCCCAACACCGCCCAGGTGGCCTGGGACTTGGCGGCGGCGGGGTTCCATCGGACGATGACGACGTAACCGATGCCGTTGAGGAGCGCCGCCAGAGGCAGGACGACGGCGTTGGCGTGCGGGACCAGCCACCGGTTGGCCATGTGGCCGACCAGGGAGATGGCCAGGATGACGGCCAGGATGGGCCCGATGTGCGGGGGGATCTTGTTCTTTGTGCCCACCTCGGCGATGACGTAGAAGGCGATGGTGATGCAGGCGGCGAAGATCAGCAGCCCGAGCTCGGTCCGGCGCTTCGGCTTGGGGCCCCGGGGCCACGGGGGCAGGGCCCGCCGCCGATGGGCGCGCCGGGAGGGCGGGGAAGGGGGGGAAGGAAGCCGTTGGGCGGTCTGAGCCACTGCGGAGAGCGTAGTGGGGGGTAGTACGATCGACGTGGAGACCGCCAGGCGTGGGCCGAGCCTGCGGCCGGTGTCGGGAGGGATCCAATGGCGCTTGAGCAGACCACCACTGAGGTGCGACCGGACGACGCACCGGCGGTGGGCGGTGCGGTGGCGGAGCACCGGGGGTCGTCGATCGGCGAGATCATCGCGTCGTTCGGCTACCAGCGGTTCACCAACCGTGAGCTGTCCCGACTGGACTTCGCCGCCCGGCTGCTGGACCTGGCCGACGACGACAAGCTGGCGCTGCTGGAGCGGGTGAAGTTCATGGCCATCTTCGCCCAGCTGATGGACGAGTTCTTCCAGGTCAGGGTGGCCGGGCTGCAGGACAAGGTGGTGGCCGGGGTGCGGACCCGGTCGGTGGACGGGCTGCGGCCGGGGGAGCAGCTGAAGGTGATCCGGGACCGGGTGGCGGAGCTGGTGGCCCGGCAGGACCGGATCTTCCTGGACCGGTTGGTGCCGGCACTGGGGGATGCCGGGGTGCGGCTGTCGGACTGGTCGTCGCTGGACGACGACGACCGGGCGTACCTGGTGGACGTGTTCGAGCGGCAGATCTTCCCGGTGCTGACCCCGCTGGCGGTGGATCCGGGGCACCCGTTCCCGTACATCTCGAACATGTCGCTGAACCTGCTGGTGGAGGTGGGGGACCCGGGGACGGGGGAGCAGCGGATCGCCCGGGTGAAGGTGCCGCCGGTGCTGCCGCGGTTCGTGGTGATGCCCGACGGTGAGCGGTTCGTGCCACTGGAGCAGGTCATCGCCGCCCACCTGGAGTCGCTGTTCCCGGGGATGACCATCGGCGAGCACGACGCGTTCCGGGTGACCCGGAACGCGGACCTGGCGCTGGAAGAGGACGAGGCCGACGACCTGCTGGTGGCGGTGGAGATGGAGCTGCGGCGCCGTCGGTTCGGCAGTGCGGTGCGGCTGGAGATCAATTCTGGAGCGAGCGCGGACCTGCGTGAGCGTCTGGCGGCGGAGTTGGAGGTGCCGTCGGACGGGGTGTACGTGGTGGACGCCCCGTTGGACCTGGGCGGGCTGTGGGCGGTGCACTCGCTGGACCGGCCGGACCTCCACGAGGAGACGTGGACGCCGATGACGCCGCCGCACCTGGCGACGGCCGGGAACGAGCCGACGGACCTGTTCGGGGTGCTCCGGGAGCGCGACGTGCTGCTGCACCACCCGTACGACTCGTTCGCCACGTCGGTGGAGGCGTTCGTCGCCCAGGCCGCCGAGGACCCGGCGGTGTTGGGGATCAAGCAGACCCTGTACCGGACCTCAGGGGACAGCCCCATCGTGGCGTCGCTGATCCGGGCGGCGGAGTCCGGCAAGCAGGTGGCGGCCATCGTGGAGCTGAAGGCCAGGTTCGACGAGCAGGCCAACATCGGCTGGGCCCGAGCGCTGGAAGAGGCCGGGGTGCACGTGGTGTACGGCCTG